>ERZ1066138.80-NODE-80-length-30867-cov-8.606906_pt1 | contig 30867 bp, 26 predicted proteins | sample MGYA00382785_ERZ1066138 | MGnify/ENA primary metagenome ERZ1066138 (study PRJEB33369, sample SAMEA5778368) | biofilm metagenome | biome: Industrial cooling water; feature: Water cooling tower basin; material: Biofilm | place: United Arab Emirates | collected... | reverse complement strand
CGCCTTCAAGCGGCCCGAACAGCTCGCCTGGCTCGAATCGCGCGGCCTGCCGGTGCCGCCGCACGGCGCGGCCTACTCCATCAACCGCGGCCTGTGGGGCGTGACGATCGGCGGCCGCGAGACGCTGACTTCCGCGGGCAGCATCCCGGAGTCCGCCTGGGTGCTGTCGCCCGGCGCGTTCGACGCGCCGCGCCCGCCGCGACGCATCACGATCGCATTCGAGCGGGGCGTGCCGGCGGCCCTCGACGGCCGGGCGCTCGACCCGGTCGCGATCATCGAGGCGGTCGAGGCGGCCGCCGGGCCGTACGGCATCGGCCGCGGCATTCACCTCGGCGACACGATCATTGGCACCAAGGGCCGCGTCGCCTTCGAGGCGCCGGCGGCCGCGGTGCTCATCGAAGCGCACCGCGAACTGGAGAAGCTCGTGCTCGGCGCGCGCCAGCAGCGGGTCAAGGACCTCGTGGCCGCCGCCTACGGCGACCTCGTCCACGAGGGGCAGAACCTCGATCCCGTCTGCCGCGACATCGAGGCGCTGTTCGCTTCCTCGCAGGCTCGCGTCACCGGCACCGTGACCGTGCTGTTGCGCCCCGGCTCCGCGTTCGTGGAAGGCGTCGAGTCCCCCCACTCGCTCATGAAGGCGAGCCGGGGCGTCTACGGCGAGGCGGCCGGCGAATGGACGCCCGAGGACGCGCGCGGATTCTCGAAGATGCTCGCCCTGCCGGGCCTGTTCTGGAGCCGCGCCGCCCCATGAATGGATTCCTCGACCTCGCCGATCTCGGCCGCGACGCGGTCGTGGACCTGCTCGCGCTCGCCGCGCGCCTGAAGGAGAAACCGGAGCCGGACGCCCTCGCCGGCCGCACGCTCGGGCTCGTGTTCTTCAACCCCTCGCTGCGCACGCTCGCCTCGATGCAGGCGGCCATGGCCCAGCTCGGCGGCCACTCGTTCGTGATCACGCCGGGCAGCGGCAGCTGGGATCTCGAGACGGGCGACGGCGTCGTGATGAACGGCAAGGCCGCCGAGCACATCCGCGAGGGCATCCCGGTGCTCGCGTCCTACTGCGACGCGCTCGGCGTGCGCGCGTTCGCCGAGGGCCGCGACCTGGCGGCGGACCTCGCCGAGCCGACGTTCACGAAGATCGCCGCGCTCTGCGACAAGCCGCTCGTCAACCTCGAGTCGGCCGTCAACCATCCCTGCCAGGCGCTCGCGGACTGGAAGACGCTGGACGACCTCGGCGTGCCCCGCCGCGGCAAGTTCGTGCTGTCCTGGGCGAACCATCCGCGCGCGCTGCCGCTGGCCGTGCCCGCCGCCGCCGTGCACATGGCCGCGCTGCGCGGCATGGAAGTGGTCGTGCTGCGGCCCGAGGGCTACGCCTTGCCCGAACCGATCATGAAGAAGGCGCGCGACGCGGCGGCCGCCACGGGCGGCAGCCTCGTCGAGACCGACGACCGTGAGGCGGCGCTCGCCGGCGCGCACGTCGTCTACGCCAAGGAGTGGGGTTCGACGGCCCATTACGGCGACGCCGCCGCGGAGGCGCGGCTGCGCGCCTCGCTCGACGGCTGGACGCTGCGCGAAACCTGGTTCGCGAAAGCGCGCCCCGACTGCCGGCTCATGCACTGCCTGCCGGTCCGCCGCAACGTCGCCGTCGCCGACGAACTGCTCGACGGGCCGCGCAGCGCCGTGCTGCCGCAGGCGCACAACCGCCTCGTCGTGCAGCGCGCCGTGCTGCACCGCCTGCTCGCCAGCCGCGGCCGCGCGGCGATCGCCGCATGAGCCGGCTCTGGGACAAGGGCGCGCCCCTGGACGCGCGCGTGCTCGCCTTCACCGCCGGCGAGGACCATGCGCTGGACGACCGGCTCGTCGCGTACGACGTGCGCGCGTCGATCGCGCACGCGGAGATGCTCGGCGAAGCGAAGCTGCTGCAGCCTGGCGACCTGCAGGCGATCCGCGACGGGCTCGAGACGCTCGGCGAGGCGCACGCGCGCGGCGAGTGGCGCGTGACGCTCGAGGAGGAGGACGGCCAGACCGCGCTCGAGAGCCGGCTGACGGCGCTGATCGGCGCGGCCGGCGCGCGCATCCACCTCGGCCGCTCGCGCAACGACCAGGTGCTGGCGGCGCTGCGGCTGTACCTGCGCGACGTGGCGGAGCGCCTCGCGCAGGGCGCCGAAGCGGTCGCCGGCGCGCTCGACGCGCTCGCGGCGCGGCAGGGCGACGTCGCGCTGCCCGGGTACACGCACATGCAGCAGGCCATGCCTTCCAGCGTCGGGCTCTGGGCGCGCGGATTCGCCGCCGAAGTCCGGGACGACGCGGCGGGCATCCGCCAGACGGTCCGCCGCATCAACCGCAATCCGCTCGGCTCGGCCGCCGGATACGGCACGCCGGGCCTGCCGGTGTCGCGGGAGGCGACGCGGGCGCGGCTCGGCTTCGCCGAGGTCCAGGAGCCGGTGACCGCGGTGCAGCTCTCGCGCGGCAAGGCCGAGGCCCAGCTGCTGCTCGAGATCACGCTCCTGCTGCAGGACCTCGGACGGCTGGCATCCGACCTGCTGCTCTTCTACACGCGGGAGTTCGGCTACGTCGCGCTCGCCCCCGAGCTCACGACGGGCTCCTCGATCATGCCGCAGAAGCGCAACCCCGACGTGCTGGAGCTGGTCCGCGGCCGCTCCGCGACCGCGCTCGCCTGCCTCGTCGAGGTCATCGGCATCTCGTCCCGGCTGCCGTCGGGCTACCACCGCGACCTGCAGCTCATCAAGGCGCCGCTGTTCCGCGGCATCGACATCGCGGCGCAGGTGCTCGGCCTCGTGCCGGTGGTGCTGGAGGGCCTGGCGTTCCGTCCCGAACGCATTCGCCTGGACGACGACATCCACGCGACCGCGCGCGCGAATGCGCTGGCCGTGGACGAAGGCCTGCCGTTCCGGGAGGCCTACCGGCGCACGGCTAAGGGGACGCCGGATTAGGCCCGGCGCGCTCGCGGCGCACGCGCGCGATGAGCGCGTCGACCACGGCGAGCTGGTCGCGGAAGTCGCCGTCGTCGCTGACTGGCACGAGGTAGCGGCCCTCGACGAGCAGCGCCGGGACGCTCGGCAGCCGGACCTTGCGCGACAGCTCTTCCGCGCGCCGCATCTGGAGCTGCACGCCGAACGAGCCGCTCATCTTCTCGAACTCCGCGCGATCGATCCCCTGCTTCGCGATCCAGGCCGCGATGCCGGCGTCGTCCGTCAAGCCGAGCCGCTGGCGGTGGATGGCGCCGAAGAACGCGTCGTCGATCGCCGGGACTTTTTGCATGGCCGACAGCGCGTAGAAGGCCCGCGCCGCGGGCACCCAGCCGGCGTGGCCGATGGAAACCGCGGCGCGCTCCGCCTTCACGTCCGCCGGCAGCGTCGCCGCCCAGGCCGCGTGCGGCTTCTCGAACTTGAAGCAGTGCGGGCACTGGTACGAGAAGAACTGCGTCACGACGATCTTGGCCGGGTCCGAGGTCGGGACGGGCGGGTTGATGCGCTGGTAGTCGCGTCCCTCGACCGGATCGACGGCGGCCACGGCCGGGAACGCCAGCGCGGCGAGGAGCACCAGGGCGGCGGCGGATTTCATGGGCGTTCCCGTCGGATCAATGGCCGGTGCCCGCTTTGAACTCGCGATCGGGCCGAAAGTTCGCCAACTCGGCGGCGGGCACCCCGCCCAGGATCTCCTGCGCGGCCAGCGCGCCCGCCACCGGCGCGAGCGTCACGCCGCTGTGCATGACGGCGAGGTAGACGTCGGGCCGCGCGGGCGAGGCGCCGAGCACCGGATAGCCGTCGATCGGCATCGGCCGCCAGCAGATGCGCACGTCCTCGAAGTCGAGTCCTGGCAGGCCCGGCACGAAGCGCAGCGCCGCGGCGCGCATGCGCTCGGCGTGCTGCAGCGCGACCTCGCGCGCGGGAAAGTCGTCGGGGCGCCCCAGCAGGCGCGACGCATGCGCCTCGCCCGGCGGCGGACCTGCCTCCTCGCCCAGCACGATGCGGCCGTCGTCGCGCTGGTGCAGGTGCACGCCCGGCAGCCACAACACCCGGTTCACGAGGCGCGGCACCGGCGCCGTGATCGCGGTCGCGCCCGGTGCCTCGCGCTGCGGCAAGTCCCAGTCCGCGAAGCGGCGGGCCGTGTCGGCCGCGGCGCCGGTCGCGAGCACGAGCCGGTCCGCGGCGATGTCGCCGCGGCTCGTACGGACCGCCACGACGCGACCTGCCGCCAGGGAGACGCCGGTCAGCTCGCAGGGATGCTCGACGCGCGCGCCGAGCGCGACGGCGGCCTCGAGGAACGCGCGCGTCGCGGCTACCGGGTCGGTCGCGCCGTCGTTGCCGGAATACACCACCTGGCGCAACCCGCCGAACTCCACGTTGGGTTCCAGCGTCGCAAGCTCCGCACCCGCGACCAGCCTCGTGGTCTCGCCCCAGGCGCGCTGCTCCGCGACGCGCTCGGCGAGCCCCGTTTCCAGCGCCGGGTCTGCGATGCCCTCGAGCGAACCGCCCCAGCGCACCGGCAGGCCCAGTTCGGGCTGCAGCCGCCTCCAGCCCGCGACGCCGGCCTGGTTCAGCGCGTGGTAGTGCCGGGGCTGCTTGGACCACGTGGCGTTGATCCAGGCGAAGGAACCACGGCTCGCGTGCGTCGCGGGACCCCGGCGGTCGATGACCGTGACCTCGGCGCCCGCCTTCGCGAGATGCCAGGCGACCGAGGCGCCGATGATGCCTGCGCCGGCGACGACGACGCGCAATGCAGGCGTCGCGTGCGCTGCGGGAGCGAGCGCCGCCGCCGCGCACAGTTCCAGGAAACGGCGCCGGTCAAGAACGGTCATAGGCCTGGCGCTCGAACCAGTTGTCGCGGTAGCAGCGGCGGCCGCAGGCGAGCTGCCAGAGGCTCGACGCGAAGTACGCCGGCAGGAAAAAGGGCCCCCACTGCTCGTATTGCCGCACGTGCACCCGCTCGTGTTCGCGCGCGCAGTCGAGCGTGGCGGCGTCGGTCGCGAGGATCACGTGGCCGAGCGTGACGGCATGGAAAGGACAGGCAAGCCGGGGCGTCGCGAAGAACCGGCCCAGCGCGCCGCCGGAGAACTCCAGGACGCCCTGTCTTGCCTGCCAGCGCGCGCCGACCAGGCCCGCAAGCAACCCGAGCGCGAGACCGAGGGCCGTGTTCGGGCTCGCCCAGGCGTACGACCAGATCCTTTCGACCGTGGGCGTCATTCGAGAATCGCGCGGATCTTGTCCGCGACCGCGAGCCCGATCTTGCGGTGCGCCGCTTCGCTCAGGTGAATGCCGTCGACGCCGTCGGCGCTCGTGATCGAGCCGACGTCGAGGAACTCGGCACCGGTTGCCGCCGCCACCGCTTCCAGGTGCGATGCGAGCGCCCGTGACTTGTCGATGCCGCCAGCGAGGATCGCGGCCGGGAACCTCTCCGTCTGAACGAGCGGCGGCGGCGCGAGCACGAGCACCCGCGGCGCCGGATACTCGGTCCAGGCACCGCGGTCGATCCTGCGGACCCGCTCGACGAGCCCGCGCACACCCAGCGCAATGGCCTCCGGCGAGCGGTCGAACTTGGTCTTGAGGTCGTTCGTGCCGAGCATGATGACGACCAGGTCGAGCGGCAGGTGCGAGGCGACTGCGGCAGGCAGGTAGGCACTGCCATCCAGGCCGGCCCCGGACAATTCCTTCACTGTCGGGTCGCTGTCGAAGAGGTCCGTCGTGCGTCCGCTCAATCCTTCCTCGATGATCTCGAAGCCGTCGCCCAGCGCGGCCTGGGAGACGCCGGGCCAGCGCTGATCGGGGGCGTACCGCGTGGTCGGGATGCCCCGCTCGACCGGGATCCAGCCCCAGGTGTTGGAATCGCCGAACACGAGCACGCGCCGCACCGCGGCGCCGCCTTCGCGCCGGAAGCGCAGGTCCCAGACCCGGTCCTGGACGATGCTCAGCCCGGAAACGGCGCCCGTCGCGCCGCGCCGGAAGACGATCGTACCGAGTTCGCTGTCGAAGGCGTCCGCGTAGAGCGGCGCGAGACGATAGACCGTCGCGGGCCGTTGCGCGAGCTCGAGTGCGCCGTCGCGCAGCCGCGCGATGAAAGTCGTCTCCGCCTCGTCGCTGGCATAGCTGCCGGCAAGCGCCTCCAGGTCGCCGGAGGTCGGCTGCGCGGCAGGTACCCGCTCGAGCACGACCGGCGCGCCGCCCCCCTCGTCCATCAGCATGCCGCCCTCGCCGTCGAATTCGAGCGTCGTGCCTTCACCGTCGATCAGGCGCAGGGGTGACAGCGCCAGGAGCGGCGTGTCGTCGCCGAGGCGCAGCCCGTCGCCGTCCCGTTCGATGCGCACGGCGTCGCCGCGGTCGATGTTGCGGTACAGACCCACGAGCGCGTCGCGCTCGGAGGCGGACAGTTTCACCGGCGTGGGCGCGGAGTCCGGTTTCAGCGACTCTGCGAGGTAGAGATCGGCCACGTCGTGCAGCGCCTGCCTGGGCGCGCTGTCGCCCGCGTTGCACAGCACGGCCACGGACACCCGCTGTTCCGGATACCGCGCGAGGAAGGCGCGGTAGCTTCCCGTGGTACCGCTGTGCCTGATCTCCTGCATGCCCTTGTAGCGTCCCACGCCGAGGCCGAGGCCGTAGCCGGTTTCCTCGCCGCTGGTGAGCCGCCCCGGCGCCTGCAGCACGCGCCCGAAGTCCGGGCCGCCGACCTTCTGCGACTCGAAGTTCGCGTTCCAGCGCAGCAGGTCGCCGACCGTCGTCAGCAGCCCCCCGTTGCCGTGCACGTTCTCGAACGGCATGTCGAGCACGTAGCGGTCTCCCGTCTTCGCGTAGGCGACGGCGCGGTCCGCGACGATGCGCGTGAAGTCATCGCGCCAGGACGTGCGCGTCATGCCGAGCGGCTCGAAGAGGCGCTTGCGCGAGAAGTCCGCGAACGATTCGCCGGCGACCCGCGCGACCAGCATCGCTGCCAGGTTGTAACCCGAGTTGCTGTAGGACCAGCGCGACCCGGGCGCGAAGTTCAGTGATTGCTGCCGGGCGAGGATGTCGAGCACATGTTCGTGCGCGTGCACCCGCGTGCCGCGCGGCCAGCCGCCGATCCAGGCGACGCTGCCCCAGTCACGCAGGCCGCTCGTGTGCTGCAGCATCTGCCGGACGGTGATGGACGACGCGTACTCCGGCAGCTCCGGGAAGTGCCTGCGAAGCGGGTCGTCGAGCGACAGCTTGCCGTCCTCGGCGAGCAGGAGCACCGCCGCCGCCGTGAACTGCTTCGAGACCGATCCCGCCTCGAAGATCGTGTCGGGGCGGTTCGGTACGGCGTGCTCGAGATCCGCCATGCCATAGGCCCGCTCGAGCACGATGCGTCCATCCTCCGCGACGCCCACGGCGCAGCCGGGTGTTGCGGACGACCAGGCCGAGAACTCGGTATCGACCGCGGCCACCGACACCGGCGCCGCTGCCCCCGGGAGCGCGGGCGCCGCGAATGCGAGACAACCCGCGAGCAGCGCGAACAGCCGCAGGGCCCGGTCAGGCATGGCGCCTGGCGTGCAGAAAGCGCGCATAGCCGATCTCCGCCGCATTCTTGGTCAGTTCGATGTTGACCCAGGCGACGACGTCGGCGAACGGGCGACCCGCGAAGGGCCAGCGCGTTCGCTCGCTCGACTGGAGTTCATCGGCGCCGAGCCCGCCGACCTGGCGTTGCCACCGCTCGGACAACTCCGCGATCCAGCGACACGCCCCGTCGGCCGACCCGGGCCACGTCACGTCCTTGCGCTCCAGGGTGCGCGCGCCGAACGAGTGGTCCAGCGCCATCGACCACCAGAAGCCGATGTGCCAGGTCAGCCAGGCGATGCTGGGCGGGCCGAGATCGTAGCCCTCGTGCTCCGGCCATTCCCCGCGCCACTGGCCGTCCGCGCTGCGGACGACGTGCAGGCCCCGGTCCGCGGGCCGCCACTGGCACTCCGCGTCCGTCAGGCCGTCCAGGTGGTAGCTCGCGAGCTTCCAGGCGGTCTCGAACTGCCGGCGCAGGCAGCTCGACGTCGCGTCATCCGCTGCCGGACCCTCGCCCAGCACGGATGCGATCACGTCGTACGCGAGAAACCGGCGCGCCTCGGAATCGAATGGAAAGCGCCCGACCGGGATGTCCGGCAGCCGCTCCTCCGCGCGAGCCTCGAGCCCGAACCAGGACTGGCAGGCATCGCCCTCGGCCGGCGGGCGGATGCGATAGGCCTCGTAGGCATCGGAGTGCCTGCCGCGGGCGGCATCGAACCGGGACAGGAAGTAGTAGGTGCCGCGCGCACTCGTGCACAGCATCGCCCGGGGAACGTCGTCGAGGTCGCGGTATTCCGCGTGCAGCCACTCGGGCATGGCTACTGCCCGCGGGTGTAAACGCGAGTCAGATCCCGGTTGCGATGCGATTTTCTCTTCATGGGCCCCTCTTTGCGGGAATGCGCTCGCGCCCAGAATAGCCGAGCAGCCGGCGGAAAGTCGGGCACTCCAGGTGGCTCGGGGCCGGACACTTCGCGGCATGCAGCAGGCCGCGCCGCATCGCCGCGAGCTTGCGGATCGTCTCGCCGAGTTCGTCCGCCTTGGCCGCCAGCATGCGCCGGTCGATGCGCAGGCGGCCGTCGGGCGCGAACAGGCGCCTGATCTCGTCCAGGGTGAAGCCTGCGGAACGCCCGAGCGCGATCAGCGCCAGCCGCTCCAGCACGCCATGGTCGAAGAGCCGGTACAGGCCGCGCCGGCCGATGGACCGGATCAGGCCCTTCTCCTCGTAGAAACGCAGCGTCGAGGCAGGCACGCCGGACTGCCGGGCGACCTGCGCGATGTCGAGGTTTCGCACCCTCTTGACCTCAAGTGGACTTCAAGTGGCATCGTGCAATCTCCAGCGCTTGGAGACAAGCGAAAGGAGACACCATGGACATCCTTGCAAGCATGCTGCTGGTCGGCGCCGGTGCGACGGCGGTGACCGACCTCTGGTCCCTGGCCCGCAGGGGCCTCTTCGACATCGCGCCGCCGGACTTCGGCCTCGTCGGGCGGTGGATCGCCCACCTGTCGCGCGGGCGCTTCCGCCACGCATCCATCGCGGCCGCCCCCGCCGTCCGCGGCGAACGCCTGCTCGGCTGGGTCGCGCACTACCTGATCGGCATCGCCTTTGCGGGAATCCTGCTCGGTGTCTGGGGCATGGACTGGATGCGGCAACCCCGGCTCGCCCCCGCCCTGATCGTGGGCGCGGTCACGGTGGTCGCCCCGCTGTTCCTGATGCAGCCGGCCATGGGCCACGGATTCTCGGCGCGCCGCGCCTTCCACAGCCTGGTCATGCACCTGGTCTTCGGATTTGGCCTGTACGCGGCCGGTTGGATCACGAACCTCATCACTTCCTAGGAGTACAACATGCGCATCCACGCCCGATTTGCCCCGCTCCTGTTCGGAGCGATCCTGTCCGTCATCATGGTGTCCATCGTCTCGGCCTTCGTGCTGGCGACCAGCCAGGGCCTGAAGCCCGGCTTCGCGGCCCAGTGGCTGCGCAGCTGCGCGACGACCTGGCCGGTGGCGTTCGCGGCGGTGACGCTCGTGGCGCCCTGGGTGCGGCGGGTCGTCGCCCGAGCGACCGGGGCGGGCTAACGCCCGACCGTGATGACGGCGCGGGCTCCATCGTGGCGAAGCCCCAGTTCAGGCAAGCCGAACAGGGCGGTCTGCTGCACGATCTGCCCGGTGATCTCGCGCGCGGCCGCCGGGTCCGTCACCAGTCGCGGGATCCCGCTCGTCGTCAGCCGGTCGCCGTAGCCGAGTTCGACGGGGTGCAGGACGATCTCGGACAGCTCGTTGCCCGCGAAACGGACCTCGGCGATCACGCTCTGGAAGGTGAATTCGTTGGCGAAGTAGCCGGCATTGAGCGGCGCGGTCAGGTCGTACTCCGTCGCGCGCTGCGGGTGCTGCCAGGTCTTGTCGAGCAGATCGCGGTTCCGGGCGAACAGGTCGGCGGGCAGGAACTCCTGGACGTCGCTCCAGAGGAAGTTGCCGAGCCCGTAGAAGATCGGCCGCTTGCCGCGTCCGGGCGAGTCGTAGATCTCCATCGGGCCGAGGTTGTGGTTGCCCGTGGTCACGAACAGGTCCGCGCCGGAGTCGATCGCGCCACGCGCCAGTTCCTTGAGGAAACCCGCCGCACCACGCGGCGCGTTCTCGGCGTCGCAGCCGAGCGAGCATTCGTGCGCGTGGATCGCGACGATCACGAAATCGGCATTGAGCTGGGCGGCCCGGATGGCGGCATGGATCTCGGCGAGATCGCCGGGGTCCATCGCGTGCTCGCGTGCCGGGCGGTCGGACTGGCGGTACGAGGTTCCGAACAGGCTGCCCTCCTTCGGCGCGCCGTCGCAGTGCTTGCCGTACAGCGCGCACTGCGCCTTCGCGAGCGCCTCGATCGCGGACTTCGGCGCTGCGACCGTTTCACGGACGCGAAGCGCGCTGAGACCCGGCCGGCCCGGCGCGGTCGCCGCCGGCGGCAGCGATTCGCTCGTCGGCCGGAACGTCGAGGCGATCGACACGAGCCCGATCCGGCCCTGCGGGCTCTCGAAATACGCGGGCGCGCGCGCCATGCGGTGCGACTCGCCGGCGCCCGCGTGGACGACGCCGGCGTCGTCGAGCCATTTCGCGGTCTCGCGCATGCCGTCGAGGCCCCAGTCCTGGCTGTGGTTGTTGGCGCGTCCCACGAGCCCGATGCCCATCGCCTTCAGGTCGTAGGCGACCGCCGGCAGGGATGCGTTGGTCCAGTCGCCGTCCCAGGAGTACGGGGCGCCGTCGAAGGTCCGGGGGTCGAAGATCGTGGTCTCGAGGTTGCCGAACGCGACGTCTGTGCCGCGCAGGATCCCGATGACGGCGGCAAAGCCCGGCATCTGAGGCGCAAGCTGCGAGATCGGCCGCGAAATGATGAGGTCGCCGACGGCGGCGGCCGTGAATCCGTCGGGCACACTCGCTTGCATCTCGACGGCGATGGGCCGCTTCGGGTCGAGCCGATCCGCCTCCCTGACGACCGGGTCGCCGGGACCGAACGTCACATCCCTGGCGATAACCCTTGACGGGGCGATCGCGAAACTCATCGCGACCAGAACGACGCCCAGTATTCTCGTCGTCACCGCTTTACGGCTCCATCGGACCGAGACGCAGGTATTCGAATGCCGCCGCCACTTCCCAGGGTCCGGACCGTTCCGAGACTTCCTCGCGGAAGTGGAAACCCCGCTCGGACGGCGTGATCGTCACCTGCCAGCGACGCCAGGCAGGCGCGCGTCCCGACTGCCCCTGGAACCGCCAGACGCCGTCCTGCACGAAGCCCTGGAGTGTCCGCACTCCGCCCGAGCCTCCGAACCCATGATAGGTGTAATGTCCGTCGAGCTCGGAATATCCGAAGATGCTGAGCGCATACGACGGCTCGCCTTCCGAACGATCTTCCGCACGACAGGCCAGGAAGCCCCCGCCTGGCAGCCACTCGCAGGTTTCGGAGTACGAGGCCTCGATGCCCGGAATGGTCCAGCGGCCGAGGAAAAAATCGAGTCCTGAGCGGGGCTCCGCCGCGCCGAGCGGCAGCGAGAAACCGGCGATCATGAGTCCTGACAGAAACCGAACCCTGATCTCACCCACCGTCAATCTCCCAGCAACTTTGCATCATACGGATATTGCGACAGCACGACAGGACCGGCGGCAGACACCCAGACCTCATCCTCGAGCTTGACGCCGTCGCGGGCACCGATCTTGCCGGCGTAGCACTCGACGGCCAGCACCATGTTCTCCCTGAACTCCCCTTCCGGCATCTCCGTGTAGGGATCTCCCGGCAGCGGGATGTTCGGGGATTCGTCGTCCACGCCGATGCCGTGCACGATCACGCCGTAGGCCTGCTCGCGATACGCCGCCGGCAACGGCGGACAACGCGCCACGAACTCGGAGAATGCGAGGCCCGGCCGGATCAGCTCGCTGCAGCCCCGCACGAAGTCGTGGGCCACCCGATAGGCTTCCTTCTGCGCCGCGCTCGGCGTGTCCCCGCACAGGAACGTGCGAGAGAAATCGGCAACGTAGCCTTCCGGACCGATCGCGTCGGTGTCGATGGCGACCAGGTCGCCCGGTTCGACGAGCTTGCCATCCGCCTCGTGCAGCCAGGGATTGGTCTTCTGTCCGGAGACCAGCAGGCGGGTGAAGCAGTGCTCGCCTCCCTGCGCGAGGATGCGGTGCCAGAAGATCGCGAGCAGTTCGTTCTCGGAAATCCCGGGGCGGATCGCCTGCTCCATCCCGGCCAGCGCGGTCTCGACCACCGCGCAGGCATGGCGCATCAGCTCCACCTCGTCGGGCAGCTTGATGATGCGCGCCGCCGACATCGCCCGGTCGGCGTCGGCAAGCTCGAGGCCGAGCGCCTGCAGCGCGGCGAACCCGTTGTAGTCGAGCACGTCGACGCCGATCCGTTCGCCCGCGAGACCTCTTTCCTCGAGCACGCCCCGGATCTGCCGCGCCCACGCCGCCGCCTTGCCGGGCGAATCGGCGTCCGTGACCCGTGCCTGCCAGAACATCGAGGGCCGCACGTCAGGCCAGTACGGGCGCTGCCGGAATTCGGCGCCGCCATACTCGAAGATGACCGGGTCGCCGGTCACCGGGACGACGATGTAATGGGCGATGTTGACGGCCGTCCACAGCGGCATGACCGCGACGCCCGTGCAATAGCGGATGTTGACGATGTCCGTGAGCACCAGCGCGCCGAGGCCGTGAGCGGCCATCGCGCGCTGCACCTTGGCGAGGCGGTCGCGCCGCAAGCGAGCCAGATCGATCACGCATCCCCCTTCCGGCGATTATGATGAGGCACCGCAGCGCCAGCAATCAGGAGACCCGCATGCGCCAGACCGCGACTGTCACGCTCATCGCCCTGCTCGCCGCCGGCCAGGCGGCCGCCGCCCCGGTCGCGCTGGTTGCGGATCGCGTCATCGACGGCATCGCCGACCGCGCGCGCACGGGCACGGTCGTGGTCGTGGACGGCGAGCGGATCGTCGCGATCGGCGACCGCTCGGTGATCCCGGCCGGCGCCCGCGTCATCGAGCTGCCGGGGCAGACGCTCATGCCCGGCTTCATCAACTGCCACGAGCATCCGCTGATGTACGCCGACGATTACCAGAACGCGCACCTGCAGGCGTCGTCCGCGTACAAGGCGCTGATGGGGCTCGCGGCGCTGCAGCGCCAGCTCCTCGCGGGCTGGACGACCGTGCGCGTAATGGGCGATGCCGACGTCCATTACGCGAACCAGGACATCCGGAAGACCATCGACAACGGCGTCTTCATCGGTCCGCGGCTCACCGGCGCCGGCCACTACCTGTCGATCACCGGCGGCGGCGGCGACGTCAACTACATCTCGCCGGAGCAGCGGGTGATCGCCGACGGGCTCGTGGTGGACGGCCCGGAGGAAGTGCGCAAGGCGGTGCGCGAGGAGATCAAGTTCGGCTCCGACTGGATCAAGCTGCTGGTGACGGGCGCCTACCAGTCGGTCGGCGACAACCCGCGCAACGTCGCCTTCAGTCCCGAGGAACTGCGGGCCGCCGTCGAGGAGGCGAACCGGCATGGCGTCCCCGTTGCCGCCCATGCTCACGCCGCCGAGGGCATCAAGCAGTCGGTCGCCGCCGGCGTGCGCTCGATCGAGCACGGCACCTTCATCGACGACGAAGCCATCCGCATGATGGCGGAGAAAGGCACGTTCCTCGTGCCGACGATTTACATCGGCGACTACTACGCCGAGGGCGACAAGCTGCGCGCGCAGGACAAGCAGGATGACTATGCCGCGAACGAGCGGCCGAGATTCCTCGCGGCGGTCGGCCGCGCGCACAAGCAGGGCGTCAAGGTCGCCGTCGGCGTGGACCTCGGCGGCTACATGACCGACCCGGTCGTGTTCGTGCGCGAGATGACGGTACTGGTCGAGGCCGGACTCACGCCGATGCAGGCGATCCAGGCAGGGACGCGCGTCGGCGCGGAGCTGCTCGGCTGGGATGACCGCCTCGGCACCGTCCAGGTCGGCAAGCTGGCGGACCTCGTGGCCGTCGACGGCAATCCGCTGCAGGACATGAAGGCGCTGGAAAGAGTCGGGTTCGTGATGATCGGCGGCAGGATTGCCCGGGCGCCGGGCGATGCCCCGGTGCCCGCTGGCGCACTGTCGAAGTAGCGCGGCCGGGCTGATGAACTCGATCGGCCAACTACCCTGGCTCGCACCGACGCTCGGTGCCTTCCTCGCATGGGGGCTCGCGCAGGGGCTCGTCAAGAAGTACATCGGCGAGGTTTCCGCGGCGAGTTTCTGCCTCTACTACGCGATCGCGAACGCGATCGTGAACCTGGGCTTCTGGCTCGCCAGCGACGCTCCACCCGCTTTCGCGCCCGATGGCCGCGAGTTCGCCTTCTGGGGGCTGCTCGCCTACGTGCTCGACGGCATCGCCTGGATCTTCTACTACCAGTCGCTCACCTACGGCCCCGTCTCCATCGTCGGCACCTTGTCCGCCGCCTACCCCGCGCTGACGGTGATCTTTGCGCGCACCTTCCTGGGCGAGGACCTGGCGCTGCCGCAGGGACTCGGCGTCGCGGCCGTGTTGCTCGGCTGCCTGGCCCTCGCCTGGTCGCCATCGAATTCGCAGACCGCCACCGGCAACCGGTGGAAGGTCCTGGCCGGCGCAGCGCTCGTGATCTGGGGCGTGAGCGGCACGCTGATCCGTTATTCCTACGGTTTTCCGGCAGCCCACGAGGCGAACCTCGCACTCTTCATCGCGCTGGGCGGCCTGATGACGCTGGGCGTCTACGGCCTCGCGAAGGGCGCCGCGCACACCGCCACCCGCAGCGAGTGGCTGCGCTCCGTCGGACCGATGTCGACGATGGCGCTCGGAAGCCTGCTGGTCGCCATCGCCTACAAGCACGGTCCGGCGTCGCTGGTGACGCCGCTTGCCGGGGCCTACCCGGTCGTCACGATCGCTTTCGCCTGGATGGTGCTCAAGGAGCGCCCGACCCCGCTGCAGTGGGGCGGAATCGTCGCAGTGCTCATCGGCATGGTGCTCACGACCGCGGTCGCCGGCGGCTGAAGCGGCAAACGTCGGACCTCACTCCAGTCGCGAGCGACCGTCGAGGCGCAACAGCTCCCTCAGGTCCGATGCGATCGGCATCTGCCGGAATGCGCTGACGTTCGCGCCCCCGGTGTTGCCGCGCGGCACCCGGCCGAGCGCCGATCCGATGATCCCGCCGGGGATGCGAATGAGTTGCCCGAGAATCTCCCGCGCGTCGCGCCGCCGCCAGCCGATGCGCAGCATCCCCAGGTGGGCGCGCGCATGGGTCCCTGCGTACCACTGGCCGAGCACGTGCGCGCGCTCGAGATGGGCGAAAGCCGCATCCAGGTCACCTGTGCCGCTGGCCTGGGCCGCGAGTCGCATTTCCGTGTCGAACGCCGAGCGCAGTTCAGGGTGCATGAATGATCAACTCCCGCTCAGTGCGGACGCGCCTGCGACCGGGCCAGCTCCGTACCCAGCGTCCGGGTTGCGTAGAAAGCATTGTCGCATGCCATGCGGGATTGCTGGATGGATGCACCACTGCTTCACCTCGCTCCGCAAGCCTTCAGACTCGATGACGAGCGCTTCGATCATAGCGCGGTGCTTCTCGAGAAGACCCGCGTGGCCAGCAAGATGTGCTCGTGCTTCCGGAGGCTCGGCGTCGGTAACCTCCTTCAGCGCGGCGATCTCAGCGCGGACTCCATGCAATGCGTGGCAGTTCGAGTTGATCACGACAAGCAATCCCGCACGTCGAACTTCGAGCGCGTCATGATGGTCCGAGGCATGCACCATTCGGGCATTGGCAGGTGTACAGCCGCCAGCCATGTCAAGGTATCCCAGTCCGGCAACGCAGGCGCTCGTTAGCATTGCCGGCAAGTGGCGGTCCGTATGCTCAACGCATTCACGGACCGCTCCTGCGCATAGTTGGATGTCGCGGATTCATAAACTAAGTGCAACCGGCGAGGTGAAAGAAGCGATCTGGCAGAGTTGGAGATTCTCGTTTCCGCCAAGAAAAGGGAATGTTCCATGAGCTACCACCAGATCACTTCCGAGGAGAGATATAGGCTCTCGGCCCTGCGAAGGCAAGGACTCGGCAACCCGCAGATTGCCCGGATGCTGAGGCGGCACCGCAGCACGATCTGGCGCGAGGTGCGGCGCAACGCCCACCCCACGGACGGTCGCTACAAGGTCGAGAAGGCGATCGAGCGGGCGAGCGGCCGGCGCCGGCGCGCACGCAGCCAACCGCGCTTCCGGCCCGGGCAGCTCGAACGGGTATGGCGGCTGCTGCGGCGGTGCTGGAGCCCGGAGCAGATCGCCGGGCACCTGGGTGCGAGCGGGGCGCTCTCGATCAGCCACGAGACCATCTATCGCCACATCTGGCGCGACCTGCGCCTGGGCGGTGAGCTCTACCGGTACTTGCGCTGCGCCATGAAGCAGCGGCGCAAGCGCTACGGGACCTATGAGCGCCGGGGCCGGCGCGCCGGCAAGCGCATGATCGAGAAGCGGCCGCGCCGGGTGGCTGAGCGCCGCCAGCTCGGGCACTGGGAGATCGACACCGTGCTTGGGAAAAGCTCCAAGCACTGCATCGTCAGCCTGGTGGAACGCAAAAGCGGCTACCTGCAGATCGGCAAGCTCACCGCCCGCACCAAGGAGCAGACCTCCGCCGCGACCATCGAGCTCATCCGCAGGCATCCGCATCTGTTCCAGACCATCACCGCCGACAACGGTACCGAGTTCCACGGCTAGACCGGCATCGAGCGGGCCACCGGCGTGCCGTTCTACTTCGCCAATCCGCATCACGCCTGGGAGCGCGGCACCAACGAGAACACCAACGGCCTGATCCGCCAGTACCTGCCCAAGCACTCCGACATGGCGCACCTTACCCAGCGTGGCTGCGATGCCATCGCCAGAGCCCTCAACTCAAGACCAAGGAAGCGACATGGCTACAGGACCCCGCAACAGATCCTGCTCGGAAACTAATCAGCGTTGCACTTCGAAGTTGATGTCACGTCTCGTCTTCATCACGGGATCGCAACTGCGTCGGTCGGAGGAGGCGTTCTGCTCGCATTACGTAGAGGATGAAGACGCGGTTGGAGTCCTCTCGGTAGAAGACCCGACACGGTGGCTCGACAATCTGTCGGTATCTCCAGCCTCGCAGTTCTGGAGGCTTCGAGCCGCTTCGAGGATGGTCGAAAAGCTGGTCGACATGGTGAAAGACACGCTGCACCAAGGCGCGCGCTGCATCCGGATTCTCTAGTGCAATGTAGTCTGCGATTGCATCCAGGTCACTTAGGGCCGGCTCAGTCCAGATTACTTCAGCCATCGCCCCATGCGCCGCTTTGCCTCGGCATGGGAGACGGTACGGCCTTCCTCAATGGCTCGTTCTCCACGAGCGATACCTTCAAGCAAGCTCATTCGGCGCTGCAAGGATTCATAAGTCGTGACATCAACCAGATACGCACTGGGCACGCCATGCTGCGTGATCAGGATCGGTTGGCGGTCGCGCTCGAGCTCGGACAGCAGCTCCGTGGCCTGGCGCTTGAGGGTAGTCACGAGTTCGGTGCGCATAAAGTGATACTAAAGTACCACTTCGTAGAATGCAAGAGATGGACGAGACCTAACGTCTATTAGGTCTGCGACGTCCCCCCGCTTTCAGTAGCGGATTGATTTGGAGTCTGCCGGCATTGTAGATGGCCGCATGGCCAGTTGCTTTGCGTACTGAGCGGGCGTCAGCCCGGCCAGTGATTTCTTCGGTCTCTCCTCGTTGTATTCCCGTCTCCAAGCCTCGATCACCGTGCGAGCGTGAGCGAGCGAGACGAACCAGTGCTCGTTCAGGCATTCATCGCGCAGTCGGCCGTTGAACGACTCGACATAGGCGTTCTGGTTCGGCTTGCCAGGCTCGATCAGCCGCAGAGTGACTCCGCGGCGATGCGCCCAGTTCAGCATGGCCCGGCCGATGAACTCCGGACCGTTGTCGGTGCGGATGACCGAGGGTGTGCCCCGCTGGGCACAGATGCCGTCCAAGATCCGAGTCAGGTGATCGCCACCGATCGTATGCTCGGGCACGATCGCGATCGCTTCGTGGGTCGCGTCATCGACGACCACCAGGCACTTGATCGTGCGGCCGGAAGCCACCCGGTCGAACACGAAGTCGATCGACCAGACCTCGTTGGCGGCGCCTGGCCGGATCAGGGGCTGGCGCTCCGACACCGGGATCTTCTTGCGCCGGCGACGCCGGATATGCAGCTGCTCGAGCCGGTACAACCGTTCGACCCGCTTGTAGTTGACCCCTTCGCCGGCCCGCTGCAGCTTCAGATGGATCATGCCCACCCCATAACGACTATAGCGCTGCGCCAGGGCGACGATGCGCGCCCGTGAAGCCACGTTGCGATCCGGCCGCGGTTGGTACCGCAGTGAACTCGCGCTCATGCCCGCAACCGCCAGGCCGCGCCGCTCCGTCAGCCCTCGCATTTGCATCCACCGCACCAGTTCGCGACGCACCGGAGCGGTTACCATTTTTTTCTAAGCGCCTCCTTGATGACCTCTTTCTCCAGCACCTCTTCCGCCAGCAGCTTCTTGAGCTTGGCGTTCTCCGGCTCAAGCGCCTTCAGGCGCTTCGCGTCGGACACATCCATGCCCCCAAACTTGCTGCGCCACAGGTAGTAACTCGCGTCCGAAAAGCCGTGCTTGCGGCACAGCTCCTTAACCGGCACGCCCCGATCGCCTTCCCGCAGGAAGCCGATAATCTGTTCTTCCGAAAACCGCTTCTTCACGTCTAACCTCCCGGCCTGGGTTAGACCCTAAACCTACCCGCTACTCAAAAGCGGGGAGACGTCGTCTGAACACGACGCGATGTTTTACGTCATACCTAACTGAAATTCATCCGCCCGACTTCCAAGTCATTGTTCCAGCTCAAGCGATTTGGAATTACGTAACCTTGGCCGATTTGCGGCCCTCCCGCCGCTAGACAACCGTCCAAATGGAAATATGGACGCCTTGCAGGCATCCTACGCACTCTTTTTTTCAAGCCGGGACACGAAACCATGCCGCCGTCGAAGGGAAGCCTCAGCAACATCGAGATCGCCCAGCAAGCCAGGATGAAGCCGATCGTACCGCTCGCGAAAGAGCGGCTAGGCATTCCCGAGGAACACCTCTCACCCTACGGCCATTACAAGGCCAAGGTCTCGCTCGACTACTGCACGCAGCTCGAGGGCAGGAAGGACGGCAAGCTGATCCTCGTCACCGCGATCTCTCCGACGCCCGCGGGAGAAGGCAAGACGACGACGACGGTCGGTCTCGGCGACGCGCTGAACAGGATCGGCAAGAAGGCCATGATCTGCCTGCGTGAGCCGGCGCTCGGGCCGGTATTCGGCATGAAGGGCGGCGCGGCGGGCGGCGGCTACGCCCAGGTCGTGCCGATGGAGGACATCAACCTCCACTTCACCGGCGACTTCTCGGCGATCGCGCTCGCCAACAACCTGCTGGCGGCGATGATCGACAACCACATCCACCACGGCAACGCCTGCGGCTTCGACGTGCGGCGCATCACCTGGCGCCGGGTCGTGGACTGCAACGACCGCGCGCTGCGCGACATCACCGTCGGCCTCGGCGGCCCGGGCAACGGTTACCCGCGGCAGGACGGCTTCGACATCGTCGTCGCCTCCGAAGTGATGGCGATCTTCTGTCTCTCGACCAGCCTCAAGGACCTCAAGGAGCGGCTCGGCAAGATCGTGGTCGGCTACACGCGCGACCAGAAGCCGATCCACGCGCGCGACATCAAGGCGCACGGCGCGATGGCGGCGCTGCTGAAGGACGCGCTCGCCCCGAACCTGGTGCAGACGCTCGAAAACAACCCGGCGTTCATCCATGGCGGCCCATTCGCGAACATCGCGCACGGCTGCAACTCGGTGATGGCGACCAAGACGGCGCTCAAGCTCGCCGACTACGTCGTCACGGAGGGCGGCTTTGGCGCCGACCTCGGCGCGGAGAAGTTCGTGGACATCAAGTGCCGCAAGGCGGGGCTCAAGCCCGCTGCCGCGGTGATCGTCGCGACGGTGCGCGCGATCAAGTTCCATGGCGGCGTCGAGGTCCCGGATCTCGGCAAGGAGAACCTGAAGGCGCTGCAGGCCGGCATCTCGAACCTCGACAAGCACATCGACAACGTGCGCGACGTCTGGGGCCTCCCCTGCCTGGTCTCGATCAACCACCGCGCCGAGGACAGCGAAGCGGAAGTAAAGTGGCTCCGGGAACGCGCGACGCACCACGGCGTGAAGGTGATCCTGGCGCGGCACTACGCCGAGGGCGGCAAGGGCGCGGTCGACGTCGCGAAGGAAGTCGTCGAGCTGTGCGAGCACCCGAACTACTTCAAGTTCACCTACGAAGAGAAGGACACGCTCTGGGACAAGATGAAGGCGGTCGCGACCAAGATCTACGGCGCGGCCGAGATCACCGCCGACAGCAAGGTGCGCGGCCAGATCAGGCAGCTCCAGGAGTCGGGCTACGGCAACTACCCGATCTGCGTGGCGAAGACCCAGTACTCTTTCTCGACGGATCCGAAGCTGCGCGGCGCGCCGACCGGCCACGTCGTCAACATCCGCGAAGTGCGCCTGGCGGCCGGCGCGGAGTTCATCGTGATGATCTGCGGCGACATCATGACGATGCCCGGCCTGCCGGTGACGCCGGCGGCGAACAACATCGACGTCACCGACGACGGCAAGATCACCGGGCTGTTCTGACGTCCTAGCTGCGCATCCGCAGGCCCTGCGGGTCCACGAGGGCCCCGGGACTGCGGAGCGCGCGGCGGCGCTCGCCCATCAGCTCGACCGCGAATCCGGCGGTCTCGCCGGCGACCGCGTTCTCGACATAGCCGAGCGCGAGGGACTTGCCGACCGTGTGGCCGTAACCGCCCGAGGTCACCCAGCCGACGACCTTGTCGTCGTGCCAGATCGGCTCGTCACCCATCGCGTCCGCGTCGTCGGCATCCACCACCAGCGTGATGAGCTTGCGCACGCCGCCGCCCGCCTGCTCCGCGGCGGCGGCAGCCTTGCCGACGAAGTCGGGCTTGTCGAGGTGCACGAAGCGGCCGAGGCCGGCCTCGAACGGCCCGTAGATCGGCCGGAACTCGCGTGCCCAGGTGCCGAAGCTCTTCTCCAGGCGCAGCGCGTTGAGTGCGCGGCCGCCGAAGTTCCTGAGGCGGTGTGCCTTCCCCGCCTCGTGCAGCAGGTCGTAGAGCGCGCGCAGGTACTCCGGCGCGACCCACAGCTCGTAGCCTAGTTCGCCGGTGAACGAGACCCGGCCGACCAGTGCCGGGATCATGCCGACGTCCATCTGCCCGAACGACAGGAACGGGAATGCCGCGGTCGAGAGGTCCTGGCCGACGAGCGGCTGCAGCAGTTCGCGCGACTTCGGGCCGGCGACCGAGAGCCCGGGGTATTCCATCGCGCAGGCGCGCACCGTGACGCCGGACGGCGGCGATTGCCGCTCGAACCAGCGCAGGTAGAAGACCTCGGCCGCGTAGGTGCCGACCACGAAGAAGCGCTCCTCCGCCAGGCGGCAGAGCGTGAAGTCGCCGATCAATCGCCCGCGCTGGTTCAGCATCGGCGCGAGCGCGATGCGGCCGACGTCCGGCACCCGGCAGGTCATGAGCCTCGAGAGCCAGCCGGCGGCCCCGGGTCCCTGGACCTCGAACTTCCCGTAGTTGGAGATCTCGATGAGCCCGCAGCCCTCGCGAACGGCGCGGCACTCCGCCGCGACGTGCGCGTGCGCATTGGAGCGCCGGAACGTCGCGTGCTCGACGGCGGACGTGCCCCTGGGGGCGAACCAGAGCGCGTGTTCGAGCGTGCAGTAGTCGCCGAACACCGCGTTCTCGTCGCGGAGCCTGTCGTAGATCGGCGTGGTGCGCAGCGGCCGCGCGGCCTCCAGCTCCTCGTTCGGGAAGCGGATGCGGAAGCGGCGGGAATAGTTCTCGCGGACCTTGGCGTTGGTGTACGGCCGGTTGGCCCAGGCGCCGTAGCGCGCGACGTCCATCGCCCAGATGTCGGCGCCCGGGTCGCCCTCCACGATCCAGTTGGCGAGCGAGAGGCCGACGCCGCCGCCCTGGCAGAAGCCCGCCATCACGCCGCAGGCGACCCAGTAATTGCGCAGGCCGCGGACCGGACCGACCAGCGGGTTGCCGTCCGGCGCGAAAGTGAACGGTCCGTTGACCACCTTGCGGACCCCGGCATTCCCGAGGATCGGGAAGTGCTCGGCCGCGAGGGCGACGCTCGGCGCGATGCGCTCGAGGTCATTGGGCAGCAGGTCCTGGCCGAAATCCCACGGCGTCACTTCCGGCGACCAGGGCACGCCCGCGCGCTCGTAGGAGCCGAGCAGCAGGCCCTGCCGTTCCTGGCGCATGTAGATTTCGGCCTCGAAGTCGATGACGTGCTTGAGCTCCGGCTGTCCCTTCAGCTCCGGCAGGTCCTCGGTGATGAAGTACTGGTGCTCCATGGCAAGGATCGGCAGCTCGAGCCCGACGAAGCGCCCGACCTCGCGCGCCCACAGGCCGCCCGCGTTGACCACGTGCTCCGCGTGCACCGTGCCTTTTTCGGTGACGACGTCCCAGGTCCCGTCCGGCCGCTGCTTCGTGTCGACGACGCGGTTCTGGCGCACGATCTCGGCGCCGCCGATCTGCGCGGACTTCGCGTAGGCGTGCGTCACGCCGTACGGATCGACGTGGCCTTCGATCGGGTCGTGGATCGCGCCGAGGAAATGCTTCTCCTCGAGCAGCGGATGGAGCTTCTTCGCTTCCGCCGCCGAGATCAGCTCGAGGTGCATGCCGAGGTAGCGGCCGCGCGCCACCGCCATCCGCAGCCAGTCGACGCGCTCCGGCGTGCCGGCGAGCAGCAGGCCCCCGCTCACGTGGACGCCGCAGGAGATGCCGGAGATCTTTTCGATCTCCTGGTAGAGGTCGATCGTGTACTGCTGCAGGCGGGCGACGTTTGGGTCGCCGTTCAGGGTGTGCATCCCGCCCGCGGCATGCCAGCTCGAACCGGACGTCAGCTCCGCCCGCTCGATTAGCAGGACGTCCTTCCAGCCAGCCTTCGTCAGGTGGTAGAGGACGCTCGCGCCCACGACACCGCCGCCGATCACCGCAACCCGCACGTGATTCCGCATCTTCGTCCTCAGCCGACCAGCGGCGCGCCGCCTTCCGACGTGCGCCGCTCGATGAATGCGTTCAGGGCCTCGACCATCGCCGGATCGCGCACGGGCGCGACGTAACGCTCGAGCGTCTTCTGGTAGATCGCGTTGGCGCGCTCGGTCGCCGTCTTCGCGCCGTCCGCTTCCCAGGTGCCGTAGTTGCGCCAGTCCGAGACGAGCGGCGAGTAAAAGGCCGTGCGGTAGCGCTCCATCGTGTGGGCGCAGGCGAAGAAATGCCCGCCATGGTTGACCTCGGCGATCGCATCGACGCCCATGTCGGAGGCTTCCGCGCCGACCGGCTGGAACAGCTCCGCGAACATCTGCAGCATCTCGACGTCGAGGATGAACTTCTCGTACGACGTCGAAAGGCCGCCCTCCACCCAGCCGGCGGCGTGCAGGATGAAATTGGCGCCGCCCATCAGCGCGCCCCAGAGGCTCATCTGCGCCTCGTACACGGCCTGCGCATCCGGCGCGCAGGAGGCGGTCGCGTTCGACGACCGCCACGGCAGGCCGATGTGGCGCGCGAGCTGGCCGGCGCCGAACGCGGCCTTGGCGTACTCCGGCGTTCCGAAGGCCGGCGAGCCGGAGCGCATGTCGACGTTCGAGGTGAAGCTCCCGTAGATGATCGGCGTGCCCGGGCGCACGGACTGCGCGAGCGTGATGCCCGCAAGCGCCTCGGCATGCGCGAGCGTGAGCGCGCCGGTGATCGTCACCGGCGCCATGGCGCCCGCGAGCGTGAACGGCGTGATGATCAGCACCTGGCCGGAGGCCGCGAAGTCGATGATGCCCTCGGCCATCGGGATGTCGAGCTGCATCGGCGAATTGGTGTTGATCACGGTCCAGGTGTACGGGCGTTCCTTGAACGCCTCCGCGCTGACGCCGTGCGCGATGCGCAGCATCTCGAAGCAGTCCGCGATCTGCTTCGAGCCGCGCGAATAGATGAAGGGCACCTTGTCGGCGAGCAGCAGCATCGACCGCGTCGTCGCGTAGTGCCGCAGGTGCACCGGGACGTCCTGCGGCTCGACCGCGCCGCCGAGCGAGTGCATCACGTCGAAGCTCTGGCACAGCTTCGTGAGGTTCTCGAAGTCCGCGAGCGTTCCCGCGCGGCGCCCGCCCTGCAGGTCCATGATGTTCGGGGGGCCGGAGGTCGGCGCGAAGCAGACGCTGCGACCGCCGATCGGCACGTTGAACTCCGGGTCCAGCGTGTGGAAGGTGAACCCGCCCGGCGCGGCGGCGAGCGCCTGCGCCACCAGGCCGCGGTCGATGCGCACCACGAGCGTGTCCTCGTCGACCGTCGCGCCGGCATCCCTGAATCGCCGGCGGCCGAACGCCGAGAGCACCTTCATGCCCTTGGTCTCGAGCACCGACAGCGCCGCGTCGTGGATCGCCGCCACCTGGTCGTCGCTGTAGATGCGCGGGTGCGCGAAAGGATTGACCAGCCGGCGGTAGGCACGCGACCGCGTCGGGGGCGGCGCGGATTCCGTCGCCGCGGCGCGCCGGCGGCCGGTGCTGCGGTGCCCGCCGGCGGTCCCCCCCTCATTCATGCGTCTGCGGCTCCTCGCGGTCGCATTGATCGCCGCCAATTGCGGAGCGTGGCGCATTCGCGACGCCCGATGCAATGCCCCCGCCCGTCATTGCAGTTTTGTGACGATTGCGCGCCGGAGTGGACTATCTGGCCCGCGGCTTGCTATGTTCGGGCGGAATTGCAGTTGCCGGGCACTTTGCCGTTGCAACGACGAACAAGGGTGACAGCCCCCGATTCGGGGGGGGCGTTGCGTAGACAACACGCAGACTTAGGGGGTCGACAAGTCCATGAATCACAAAATTGCGTCGGCGGTTGCCGCGGTTCTCGCCGCCAGCCCGGCGCCGGCCGCCCTGGCCCAGCAGGCGACCGGCTCACTCGAGGAAATCGTCGTCACCGCACAGCGCCGAACCGAGAACCTTCAGGACGTCCCGCTGGCGATCCAGGCACTGTCCGGCGACACGCTCGCGCAGCTGAACGTCGCAACGATGGACGAGTACATCAAGTTCCTGCCCAGCGTCTCCACGGCCAGCGTCGGACCGGGCCAGAGCAACATCTACATGCGCGGCCTCAGCGTGGGCGCGCTCGGCACGCAGGGATCCGGCACCAACGGCACCTGGCCGAATGTCGCGGTGTACCTGGACGAAGTCTCGACGCAGGTTCCGGGCCGCAACCTCGACCTGTATGCCGCCGACCTCGAGCGCATCGAGGTGCTGACCGGCCCGCAGGGCACGCTGTTCGGCGCGGGCGCCCAGGCGGGCGTGCTGCGCTTCATCACCAACAAGCCGCAGCTCGGTGAGATGTCGTCCAGGGTGTCGGCCGGCGTCAACACCACGGAAGACGGCGGCGACGGCTACAACGTCGAAGCCGTGGTGAACATCCCGATGGGAGATTCCATGGCCCTGCGCCTCGTGGCGTACCAGGACCACCGCGGCGGTTACATCGACAACGTGTTCAGCACGTTCACGCGCCGCGGCACGGACCTCGGCTTCGCGCTCCGCACCGGCGGAGTCGTACCGGCGGATTCGGTGGTCATCGACAACAGCGCCATCGTCGAGGACGACATCAACGACGTGGACTACTTGGGCGCCCGCGCCGGCCTGAAGTGGCAGGTCAACGAGGACTGGGAGGCGCTGCTCTCCGTGGCCTACCAGCGGATCGACGTCGAAGGCGTGTTCTACCAGCTGCCGACCGGGTCCGACGGCCAGGACCTCGATGAGCTCGAGACTACGATCTTCAACAAGGGTTACACGGACGAGGATTTCATCTCCACCGCGCTGACCGTGAACGGCAAGGTCGGATCCCTGGACCTTGTTTATGCCGGCGGTTACCTGACGCGCGACTCGGATGTGGTCAACGATTACACGAACTACGCGCGCGGCGTCTGGGGCACCTATTACCAGTGCACCGGATACTCCGGTGCGTCGGTGAACAAGTGCTACTCGCCGTCGAGCGTTTGGTTCGACTCGACGGAGAACACCAACTTCAGCCACGAAATCCGCCTCAGCAGCCCGGTCGACTGGCGCACGCGCTTCGTCGGGGGCGTGTTCTACGAGGACCGCGAACTGAACGCGGTCACGGATTTCAACTACAAGACGATGCCGGAGTGCCCGGACACCGGGGTGTCGGTGGGCGACTGCTTCCTGTACCTGGATCCTCGCAACGACCCCAAGTTTGCGGATGCGACGCTCAACAACCCGAACCGTCGCTCGCCGCGAACCGGTTTCTTCAACGACTTCACCCGCGACTACTCGCAGATCGCGGCCTTCGCGTCGGTGGACTTCGACATCCTCGAGAACCTGACCCTGACGGCCGGGACTCGCTACTACGACATCGAGAATTCGTTCGTCGGCGCCAACATGGGCAGCTTCTTCTGCAAGACGTATGGCAGCGGCGCGACGGGTCCCTGCCAGAACGCCTACGGCACCAACCTCGAGAAGCAGACCGACAAGGCGGACGGGTTCCGCAGCCGGGCCAACCTGACCTGGCGCGTCACGGAAGAAGTTCTGTTCTACGGCACCTGGTCCGAAGGCTACCGGCCCGGCGGCTTCAACCGCGGCTCGGCCTGCGGATTGCGCAGCCCCGACACGGGCGAAAACCAGTGGTGCTTCCCCCTGTCCTACGACTCGGACGACCTGACCAACTACGAGTTGGGCTGGAAGACGACCTTGGCGGACGGCCGCGTGCAGTTCAACGGCGCGATCTACCGCGAGAAGTGGGAAGACGCGCAGACGATCCTGTACGCGCCGCAGCTCGGCTTCCCGAACCTCACCGCCACCCTGAACGGCCCGGAGTACGAGGTCGACGGCATCGAGGTCAACCTCGCCTGGATGCCGATGGACGGCCTGACGATCGTGGCTGCAGGCTCCTATAACGACGGTCAGCTGAAGAACTCGCCGCAGGTGACGAACAACATCGAAGGCGATCCGAACTTCGGCCAGCCGATCACGGAGTCCTGCCTGGCCTTCGACACGGGCGGCAACTGCACCAACGTGGTCAGCGTGGAGGACATCTACGGCGAAACGGGTACCGAGCTCGCCAATTCGCCGCCGCTGCAATTCAACATCCGCGCGCGCTACGAGTGGGTGCGGGGCGACTACGCGCCATATGTCGGGGCCGCAGTGCAGTACCAGGACTCGTCGTTCTCGTCGGCGATCAACAACAACCGCTTCGAGATGCCTGACTGGACGACCTTCGACCTGGCGGCGGGCGTCGCCAAGGACAACTGGAACGCGGAGCTCTACGCCGTCAACGTGACGAACGAGAACGCGAGCATGTTCTCGACGGCGGCCCAGTTCATCCTCGCGGAGGTGCCGATGCGTCCACGGACGATCGGACTGCGCTTCGGCTACGAGTTCGGCGGAAACTGACCGCCTGAAGCCGGGATCCGGGCCGGCGGGGCGACCCGCCGGCCCGTTTTCTTTGCGGCGGCCGTTCGTTCATCATCCCGCCATGCAGCAGGAACTGCGCGAAATCCAGCAGTCGATCGAACAGGGCCGCTTCGCGGAAGCGCTCGCCGCCTCGGATCGGCTGCTCGCGGGCGCGCCGCAGCAGCGGGACCTGCTTTACATGCGCGCCGTTGCCCTGCGCCACCTGCAACGCCTGCAGGACGCGCTGGCGACGCTGGAGAGGCTGGAGGACGCGTATCCCGCCTACCCGCGGCTGTTCCAGGAGCGCGGCCACTGCCACGCCTTCCTGCGCCAGGCGCCCGAAGCCATCCGGGCCTTCTCGCGCGCGGTCGAGCTGAACCCCGCCCTGCCGGGCAGCTGGCGGATGCTCGCCTCGCTCCACCGGATGGTCGGCAACCACGCCGAATCCGCCATTGCGGCACAGCATGTGGCGAAACTCGGCTCGCTGGCGCCGGAAGTCGTGACCGCGCGCAGCATGCTGGCGGACGGGAACTTGCGCGATGCCGAGGAGCTCCTGCGCCGCTACCTGCGCCGGGCGCCGACGGACTTCGAGGCGATGCGCGTGCTCGCGCAGGTCGCGCATCGGAACGAGTTCTCGAGGGATGCCGCGACCCTGCTGGAAGCCGTGCTGGCCGCCAAGCCCGACTACCGGCCCGCGCGCCACGACTACGTGCTCGCCCTGGTTGCGCTGCATCGGCACAAGGACGCGCGCGAGCAGATCGAGCTGCTGGTCGCCGCCGAACCCGGGAACCTCGCTTACCGGATGACGCTGGCGAGCGTGCTCATGGGCCAGGGCGCCACCGGTCAGGCGATCGACCTGTATCGCGAGCTGCTGCGCGCACGGCCCGGCGACGCGGAGCTGCAGCTCTCTCTCGGGCACGCGTTCAAGACGCAGGGCATGCGCGACGAAGCGGAGCGATCCTACGCCGAGGCCGCGCGGCAGCGCGTGGATTTCGGCGACGCGTACTGGAGCCTCGCGAACCTCAAGACCTACCGCTTCACCGACGAGCAGATCGCGCGCATGCGCGAGCAGGTGGAGGCCGTCCGCACGGCGCCGGTCGACCGCTGCCACCTCTGCTTCGCGCTCGGCAAGGCGCTCGAGGACCGCGGGGAATATGGCGAGTCGTTCCGCTTCTACGCCCGCGGCAACGCCCTCAAGAAGGCCGAAAGCACCTTCAGGATCGACGTGCTGGAGCGCACGATCGCGCGGCAGATCGAGCTCTGCACGCCGGGGTTCTTTGCGGAGCGCCAAGGCTGGGGCTGCCCCGATCCCTCGCCGGTCTTCATCGTCGGCCTGCCGCGTGCGGGTTCTACCCTGCTGGAGCAGATCCTGGCCTCGCATTCGCAGATCGAAGGCACGATGGAGCTCGCCGACGTCCCGCGGCTGGCCGCCGCGCTGGACCGGCACCCGGGCGGCAGGCGTTACCCCGACTCGCTGGCGCTGGTGCAGGCGGATGAGTTTCGGGGTTTCGGCGAGTCGTACCTGCGCGACACGCGGTATTACCGCGCCGCGGGCAAGCCGTTCTTCATCGACAAGATGCCGAACAACTTCCGCCACGTGAGCCTGATCCACCTGATGCTGCCCAACGCAAAGGTCATCGACGCGCGGCGCGAGCCCATGGCCTGCTGCTTCGGCAATTTCAAGCAGCTGTTCGCGAGCGGCCAGCAGTTCACTTACAGCCTGGAAGACCTGGGCCGCTACTACGCGATGTACGTGCGCATCATGGCGCACTGGGACGCGGTCCTGCCGGGCCGCGTGCTGCGCGTGCAGCACGAGGACGTCATCGACGATCTCGAAGGCAGCGTCCGGCGCATCCTCGACCATCTCGGCCTCGAGTTCGAACCGGCCTGCGTCGAGTTCCACCGGACCGACCGGCGCGTGCACACGGCGAGTTCCGAGCAGGTGCGCCGCCCGATCACGCGGGAGGGCATGGACCAGTGGCGGAACTACGAGCCCTGGCTCGGGGAGCTGCGCGCCGCGTTGGGGCCGCTCGCGCCCGCCTGAAGCCGCCGCCGGCTACGCCGGCCGGATCCCGGTCGCGCGCTCCTGGTCCTGCACGATGTTCCGTGCCGACGCGAAGTAATGCCAGGTGGCCCACAGCCCGGTCGGGGCCAGGCACAGCATCGCGAGCCGCAGCGACGCGCCGTCCGCGACTCCCCCGGGCGCGAAGGAATCGCTGAGCAAGCCGACCGCCTGCGGCGCGACGATCAGGTTGCCGACATTGGCGAGGAACAGCGTCGCCGCGCAGAACTGCGCGCGCATGCGCGGCTCGCAGAGGTTCGTGAGCAGGCCGAAGCACGGGCCGATGTAGAAGTAGATCGACGGGATGAAGATCCAGAAGAGCAGCCGGGCCAGCGCCAGGTCGTCCGTCCAGTAGATGACGAAGGAGACGATCGTCGCCACCCCGATGAAGGCGCCCATCATGCGCACGATGCGGCGCGGGTCGTGCATGGAAGGCTGCGCCATCCACCAGCCGGTCAGGAGCGTCGCCAGCCCCCCGCCGATGAGGTGGATCGGCCCGACGATGGCGCCCGCCTCGCCCGGCGTCATCGCGTAATTCCGGATCAGGAAGGTGGGCGTCCACCACATGAGGCCCCAGCCCCACAGCGCGGTCACGGCGCTGGCGACCATCACGTGGACGGCCGATTTCTGCGACCACAGGAACCGCATGCTCTCGGCGAACGAAGCGCCCACGTGGTCGCCGCCCTTGTGGTCGAGCCGCCCGCGCCGGGGCTCCCGGACGGTGAAGAAGATCAGGATGCCGACGGCGATGCCGGGAATGCCCAGCACGAGGAACACGGTGCGCCAGTTGAAGGCGTCGTTGATCATGCCGGCGATGTCCGCGCCCAGCCAGGCGCCGATCGGGGCGCCCAGCGAGAACACCGTGAGCGCCATCGGGCGCCTCGCCGCGGGGAAGTAGTCCGAGATGATCGAGCTGGCCCCCGGCGTGCCGCCCGCCTCGCCGATGCCGACGCCGATGCGGCTGATCAGCAGCTGCGCGTAATTCTTCGCCAGGCCGCTGAAGGCGGTCATCGCGGACCAGATGACTAGGCAGACGGCGATGATGTTGCGCCGGTTGCCGCGGTCGATCAGCCAGGACAGCGGGAATCCCATGGTCACGTAGAAGAGCGCTAGCGCGACGCCGGTCAGGAAGGCGATGCCGGAGTCCGTGAGCTGCAGCTCGAGGCGTATCGGCTCGAGGACGGTGGAGATGACGTAGCGGTCGGCGATGCTGAGCGTATAG
>ERZ1066138.79-NODE-79-length-30930-cov-11.662121_pt1 | contig 30930 bp, 29 predicted proteins | sample MGYA00382785_ERZ1066138 | MGnify/ENA primary metagenome ERZ1066138 (study PRJEB33369, sample SAMEA5778368) | biofilm metagenome | biome: Industrial cooling water; feature: Water cooling tower basin; material: Biofilm | place: United Arab Emirates | collected... | reverse complement strand
ATCGTCGAGTTCAAGCTCGACATCGACGGCCGCAAGGCCGCCGAGGACGTGCGCGAGAAGGTCGCGCTGATCCGGCCGCTGCTGCGCGAGGAGGTCGAGGAGCCGCGCGTCTCGCGCTTCGACCCGGCGAGCCAGCCGGTCTTCAACGTCGCGGTGCTGTCCGAGGACGGGCGGCTCTCGGCCCAGGAGCTCACGACCTGGGCCGACCAGGTGCTGCGCAAGCGGCTCGAGAACGTGCGCGGCGTCGGCTCGGTCAGCGTGATCGGCGGGCTGGAACGCGAGATCGCGATCCACCTGCGCCCCGCCGCGATGGAGGCGCTGGGCCTGGGCACCGAGCAGGTGCTCGCCGCGCTGCGCAGCGAGAACCAGGAGCAGCCGCTCGGCAACCTGCGCAGCGGCGAGCAGGAGCGCGTGGTCCAGATCAATGCGCGGCTGCGCTCACCCGAGGACTTCAAGGACATCATCGTCGCGCGCCGCAACGGCGCGCCGATCCGGCTGTCGCAGGTGGCCGACGTGGTCGACGGGCCGCAGGAGCTGGAGACGCTGGCGCTCTACAACGGCCGGCGCACCGTGCTGCTGTCGGTGCTGAAGTCGCAGGGCGAGAACACCATCGCCGTCGTCGACGGCCTGCAGGCGGCACTGGCCGGCGCCAAGGACGTGACGCCGCCGGGCGTACGGCTCGAGGTCAACCGCGACAACTCGCGCTCGATCCGCGTCTCGGTCGCGAACGTGCAGCGCACGCTGATCGAGGGCGCGGTGCTGACGATCGGCATCGTCTTCCTGTTCCTGAACTCCTGGCGCTCGACCGTCATCACCGGGCTGACGCTGCCGATCGCGCTGATCGGCACCTTCGGCTTCATGCACGCCTTCGGCTTCACGATCAACGCGATCACGCTGATGGCGCTGAGCCTGTGCGTCGGCCTCTTGATCGACGACGCGATCGTCGTGCGCGAGAACATCGTGCGCCATGTGCAGATGGGCAAGTCCGCCCGACAGGCGGCGCTCGACGGCACCGAGGAGATCGGGCTGGCGGTGCTGGCGACCACGCTGTCGATCGTCGCGGTGTTCCTGCCGATCGGCTTCATGGGCGGCATCGTCGGCAAGTTCTTCCACGAGTTCGGGCTGACCATCGTCGCGGCGGTGCTGATCTCGATGTTCGTCAGCTTCACGCTCGACCCGATGCTCTCGAGCCTCTGGAACGACCCGCAGGCGCACGGCGTGCACCACGGCAAGCCGGTGACGCTGTACGACCGCACGCTCGGCCGCATCACCGCACACTTCGAGCGCTTCACCGGCTGGCTGTCCGACGCCTACCAGGCCATCCTGCGCTGGGCGCTGGTGCACAAGCTCAAGACCCTGGCCTTCGCGCTGGCGACCTTCGTCGGGAGCTTCTTCGTCATCCCGATCCTCGGCGCCGAGTTCGTGCCGAAGGCCGATTTCTCCGAGACGCAGATCAACTTCTACACGCCGGTCGGCTCGTCGATCGAGCTGACCGAGCAGCGCGCGCGCCAGATCGACGCGGCGCTGCGCGAGTTCCCCGAGGTGCGCTACACCGTCGCCACGATCAACAGCGGTCAGGCCCAGGGCAAGATCTACGGTCAGGTCTACGTGCGCCTGCTCGACCGCAAGGACCGCCGCCGCAGCATCAACCAGATGGTCGAGCCGATGCGGCAGCGGCTCGCGGCGATCCCCGGCATCACCGTCACCAACATCGGCGTCACCGACCTCGGCGGCGGCAAGAGCCTGCAGTTCTCGATCCAGGGCCCCGACCTGCACGAGCTCGAGCGGCTGTGGCGCACGATCGAGCCGCAGCTGCAGGCCATCCCCGGCCTGGTCGACCTCGACAGCACGCTCAAGCCCGACAAGCCCACGGTGGCGGTCGACGTCAAGCGCGACGCCGCGGCCGACGTCGGCCTCAACGTCGACGCGCTCGCCGGCACGCTGCGCACGCTGGTGGCCGGCACCACGGTGGGCAACTGGCGCGCGCCCGACGGCGAGAACTACGACGTCGTCGCGCGTCTGGCGCCCGAGAGCCGCGTCCGGCTCGACGACCTGCAGCGCCTGCCGATCAACATCACGCCGGCCGACGACGGCACGCCGCGCGTCGTGCGGCTCGCCCAGGTGGCCGACGTGCGCGCCGCGACCGGCCCGAACCAGATCAACCGCCGCGACCTCAACCGCGAGATCAACCTCGACGCCAACGCCTCGGGCCGCAGCGCCGGCGACGTCTCGGCCGACATCCGCAAGGTGCTCGACGCGGTGCCCTGGCCGCCCGGCTACCGCTACACCACCGGCGGCTCGACCAAGAACATGCAGGAGTCGTTCAGCTATGCGGTCGGTGCGCTGGCGCTGGCGGTGGTGTTCATCTACATGATCCTGGCGAGCCAGTTCAAGAGCTTCCTGCAGCCGCTGGCGCTGATGAGCTCGCTGCCGCTGACGCTGATCGGCGTGGTGCTGGCGCTGCTGATGTTCGGCTCGACGCTCAACATGTTCAGCATCATCGGCATCGTGATGCTGATGGGCCTGGTGACCAAGAACGCGATCCTGCTGGTCGACTTCGCGATCCGCTGCCGCGCCGGCGGCCACGCCAACCTGGACGACCACGGCGTCGAGAGCGCGCCGATGGACCGCGAGCAGGCCCTGCTGCACGCTGCCAAGGTGCGGCTGCGACCGATCCTGATGACGACGCTGGCGATGATCTTCGGCATGGTGCCGCTGGCCTTCGCGCTCAGCGAGGGCTCGGAGCAGCGCGCGCCGATGGGCCAGGCGGTGATCGGCGGCGTGATCACGTCCTCGCTGCTGACGCTGGTGGTGGTGCCGGTCGTCTACTGCTACCTCGACGACCTTGCCGCGTGGGCGCGGCGCTGGCGGCGGCCTGCCGCGGCCCCGCGGCCGGCGGCCGGTGCCACGGCCCGGCCCGAGGTCGCGAAATAAAATTCGCGGCTTCGCCCGGAACACCCGCCCTCGTCCTTCACTCCATCACGCCATGAACATCGAACAAGCGCGCTTCAACATGATCGAGCAGCAGATCCGCCCCTGGGACGTGCTCGACTCGTCGGTGCTGTCGCTGCTGGCCATCGTGAAGCGCGAGGACTTCGTGCCGCCGGCCTACCGCGCGATGGCCTTCATGGACCTGGAGATCCCGCTGCCCGAAGGCCAGCGCATGCTCGCGCCCAAGGTCGAGGCGCGGCTGCTGCAGGAGTTGGCGGTGCACCGGCACGAGCGCGTGCTCGAGGTCGGCGCCGGCTCGGGCCACATGGCCGCGCTGCTGGCCCACAAGGCGCAGCGCGTGATCTCGCTCGAGGTCCGGCCGGCGCTGGCCGCGCTCGCCGCCGACAACCTCGAGCGCGCCGCGGTCGTCAACGCCGAGGTGCGCCGGGCCGACGGCAGCGCGGGCCTGCCGGGCGAGGCGCCGTTCGACGTGATCCTGCTGTCGGGCTCGGTGGCCGAGGTGCCGGCGGCGCTGCTCGCGCAGCTCAAGGTCGGTGGCCGGCTCGCGGCCGTCGTCGGCGACGAGCCGATCATGCGCGCGGTGCTGATCGTGCGCCGCGGCGAGGCGGCCTGGCAGCGCGTCGAGCTGTTCGACACCGTGGCGCCGCGGCTCGAGCACTTTCCAGAGCCCTCGCGCTTCAGCTTCTGACCTGCCCCCCGCGACCCCCACCGAAGGAGACCCGATGTCCCAGCGCGCCCTGCCGACCCTGCCGGTTCCCACCTCCTGGCCCCTGCGGATCCGGCTGGCGACGGCGGCCGGTGCGCTGCTGCTGTGGGCCGCCGGGGCGCAGGCGCAGAGCCTGCAGCAGCTCTACGACCTGGCGCGAGGCTACGACGCCACCTACCTCGCGGCACGCGCCCAGGCCGACTCGGCGGGCTTCCGCAACGAACAGCTCAAGGCGCTGAACATGCCGAGCGTCGGCCTGTCGGCCAGCGTCACGCAAAGCCAGACCGACCCGCCCGGCAGCGGCACGACGTCCAGCACCAACAGCGGCGCGCAACTCTCGGCCTCGCAGCCGCTGTTCAACCGCGCCAACGACGCCGCGATCGGCCAGGGCGACAAGGTGCTCGCCAGCGCGCTGACCGACCTGGAAAGCGCCGAACACGACCTGATCCTGCGCGTCACACGCGCCTACTTCGACGTGCTCGCCGCCCAGGACGCGCTGGCCTTCACGCGCGCCAACAAGACGGCCATCGCCGAGCAGCTCGCCTCGGCCAAGCGCAACTTCGAGGTCGGCACCGCGACCATCACCGACACCCGCGAGGCCCAGGCCCGCTTCGACCTCGCGACCGCGCAGGAGATCGGCGCCGAGAACACGCTGCGCACCGCCCGCATCGCACTCGACCTGCTGGTCGGCCGGCAGGACGTGACGCCCAAGCCGCTCGCCACCCCGGTGCAGCTGCCGCCGCTGCAGCCCACCGAGGTCGGCACCTGGGTCGCGCAGGCCGACGAGTCGCCGCCGGTGCGCCGCGCGCGGCTGGCCTACGACGTGGCCCAGCTCGAGACCGAGCGCGCCCGCGCCGGCCACCTGCCGACCGTCGACCTGGTCGGCGGGCTCGGCAGCAGCTACACGACCCGAAGCAGCAACAGCTTCACCCGCTCGGGCACCACCACGCAGGCCCAGGTCGGCGTGCAGCTGAACCTGCCGCTGTTCGCCGGCTACTCGATCCGCAACCGCGTCAAGGAGACGCTGGCGCTCGAGGAGCGCTCGCGCAACGAGCTCGCTGCGGCGCGCCGCAGCGTCGACCAGACAACCCGCCAGGCCTTCTTCTCGGTGCAATCGGGCGAGGCCACCGTCAAGGCGCTGGAGGCCGCCGAGGCCTCCAACAAGCTCGCCCTCGAAGCCACGCTGCTGGGCTACAAGGTCGGCGTGCGCGTGAACATCGACGTGCTCAACGCCCAGTCCCAGCTCTTCAGCACCCAGCGCGACCTCGCGCGGGCACGCTACGACGTGATCGTCGGCACGCTGCAGCTGCGCCAGGCCGCCGGCACGCTGGCCCCGGCCGACGTGGCCAACGTCGACCGGCTGCTCGCGCCCTGAGGCGCGCTCAGGCCGGCTCCAGCCCGAGCCCGTCGCACACCGCGTCGGCGATCGCGAGGCCGGCGGTCAGCCCCGGCGACTCGATGCCGAGCAGGTTGACGAGGCCGTCGATGCCATGCTCGGCGGGCCCGTCGATGCGGAAATCCTGCGCCGGCTCGCCGGGCCCCTGCAGCTTGGGCCGCACGCCGGCGTAGGCCGGCTGCAGCGCGCCGGCGGGCAGCGCCGGCCAGTAGCGGCGCACGGCGGCCTCGAAGGCAGGCGCGCAAGCCGGGTCGACGCGGTAATCGAGCCGGCCCGCAGCGTCGGGCTCGACCCATTCGACGTCGGGGCCGAAGCGGGCCTGGCCGGCGAGGTCGAGCGTCAGGTGCACGCCGAGGCCGGCGGCCTCGGGCAGCGGGTAGACCAGGTGGGTGAACGGCGCACGGCCGGCCAGCGCGAAGTAGCTCCCCTTGGCGTAGCACGGCGCAGGGCGGTGCGCATCGCCCAGGCCTTCGGTGCGGCGCGCGAGCGCCGGCGCGTCGAGCCCGGCGGCGTTGACGACGAAGCGCGCGCCGACGGCCGTGCCGGCCGCCTCGACACGGTGCGGCACACCGGCGACGATACGCTCGACCGGCGAGGCCAGGGCCACCACGCCGCCGGCGCGTTCCAGGTCGGCCTGCAGGGCGAGCATCAGGCCGTGGCTGTCGACGATGCCGGTCGACGGCGACCAGAGCGCCGCGCTGCAGGCGAGCTGCGGTTCGAGCGCGAGCACCTCCTGCTGCGACAGCCAGCGCAGATCGGCCACGCCGTTGGCCTCGGCCTGAGCCTGCAGAGCGCGCAGCGCGGCATGCTGGTGCGCGCCGGCAGCGACGACCAGCTTGCCGCAGCGGCGGTGCGCGATGCCGCGCTCGCCACAGTAGACGTAGAGCGCGTCGCGCCCTGCGACGCACAGCCGCGCCTTCAGCGAGCCGGTCGGGTGGTACAGCCCGGCGTGGATGACCTCGCTGCTGCGCGCGCTGCAGCCGGTGCCGACGGCCGTTTCGCGTTCGAGCACCAGCGTCTCGAGCCCGCGCCGCGCAAGCGCACGCGCGACGGCCAGACCGACCACGCCGGCGCCGACCACGACCGCATCGACCTGCTCCATCCTGTCAACCGATCGGGAACGACAAACCCGCTGAAGTCCATGCGCCACGTCCACGCCGGTCGGGGCGCACGATGCCGCCCCCGATCGCGCGATGCCGACGGCAGGGCGCCGAACGCACCCGCCGCGCGCCTGCAACGGGCGGACTGGGCAGCCCTGCCGTCATCGGCGGCGTATTCAGGCCGTCTGCTGGATGCCGGCAATGGCCCAGTTGCGGCTGCCGTCGTCGGGCTTGACCAGATGCCAGAGTTCGTCGAAGTCGCTCGCAGCGGCTTCGCTTTCTTCGCGCACGAGGCCGTGGAAGCGCACGCTGACGATCTGGCGGCCGCCCTCCTGCGTCACGTCGAGCACCTCGGCGTCGACCTTCACCACGTCGGTTCGCTGCACCGTCGCGCCGCGTTCCTGAAGCTCGAGCCGGATCGCCGCGAACAGCTCCGGCGTCGTGAACTCGCGCAGATCGTTCAGGTCGCCCGAGTCGTTGGCCGCCTGAAGCCGGATGAAGATCATCTTGGCGATACGCTCGAAGCCGGCCGCATCGAAACCATGCGGTAGCGAGGTCACCGCGGCGACCGGCCCGAGGCCCGCGCTCGGCGCCGTGGAGCCGGTCTCGGCGCGCCGCTGCAGCGGCGGCTCGGTGGGCGCCTGCGGCCAGGGCCGCGCCGGCGTGCCGGAAGCGCCCGCGCCCTGCATCGCCAGGCGCCCGTCCGGCTGTCCTGCGGCGAAGCGACGCAACATCCAGCGGATCAGCACCACCGCAGCCACGGCCAGCAGCGCGAGCATCAGGAAGTTGCCGAAGGCCTCGCCCAGGCCCAGGTGGCTCATCAGCGCGGCGATGCCCAGGCCGGCGGCCAGGCCGGCGACAGGCCCCATCCAGGAGCGGCGCGGTGCGGCGGCGGCGCCGGCCACCGCGGTGGTGGCGGCCGGGGCGGCAGCTTGCGTCGGCGCGACCGGATCGGCCTGTGCAGGCTTGGCCGGCGTCGCGTCCGGCGTGCGCGGCGGCAGCTTGCGCTGCATGCCGGCCGAGCCGCCGCCGCCGAGGCGGCGCGCATCGGCGCTGGTCGGCGCCAGGGAAGTCGCCGCGAACACCGCGGCCAAAAGGGCCGGTAGCAACCAGTTCTTCGTCATCGTCGTCTTCCTGAAGGGATCTGCCGCGCTTCAACGCGCGGGGGCAGCGTATCAGACGGTGCGGCGGCACGTCGGTTCCCGACCCGAGGAGGCCCTTGCCCCGACCCGTCGTCGGAGGCCTGCGGCCCACCGACCCCTCTGAATCAACCCGCGCGCGGCGACTTCGGCTGAAGCTGATCGTCGAAGCCACCCATGCTGGGAAACGCCAGCGGCGTCAGCGTCTCGAGCGTGGCGAGCCGATGCCGGTAGTCCTGCAGCAGCTGCTCGCGCGCGGCCTGACCGATGTAGGGCACGTGCCAGCCGACGAAGGGCGGCAGCACGCTCATGCCGGTGTAGGCCAGCGTGCCGCGCAGCAGCGGCCTGAGCATGTCGTCGAGCGGGCCGTGGATCGACGCCGGGCCATCGAACATGTGCGCCCGGCCACCGAGCGTCAGCGTCGTCATCGCCTTCTTCCCGAGCAGGCCGCCGCGATCGTAGAAGCGCAGGCCGCCGTAGGTCAGGCCGGAGATCAGCACACGGTCGATCCAGCCCTTCAGCATGGCCGGCACCGAGAACCAGAACACCGGGAAGTTCAGGATCAGCAGGTCGCACCACAGCAGCTTGGCGACCTCGGCCTGGATGTCGGGCGCGAGCGTGCCGGCCTCATAGCCGTGGCGCTGCTCCAGCGCATAGACCAGGTAGTCGGGGTTCTTGCGCTCGCCGAAATCGGCCGCGCCGGCCACCGGGTTGAAGCCGTCGGCGTACAGGTCCGACACCCGCACCTCGTGGCCCTGGGCGCGCAGCGTCTCGGTGGCGACCCAGCGCAGCGCGCTGCAGAAGGACTTGGGCTCCGGATGCGCGTGGACGATGAAGACGTTCATCCGCGCTGGCCCACCGCCCCGGCGCGGGCCGCGATCTCCTGGGCTCGCATCACGCTCGCCGGCGTGCCCGCAATGCCCCAGTGCTGCGGCGCGATCGGCCAGCAGCCACCGCGCACCAGGCTACGCTCGACGCCGAGCGTCGAGACAACGAGATCGGTGAAGCCGGTGATCAGCGCCTGGCATTCCTCCACCGGCCGGCCTTCGAGCACGAGGAAGTGGAACCACGGCGCCGACGCCCCGCCCTCGCTGACCAGCTGGCCGCCGACCACCGTATGCTGCGGCTTGTAGGTGAATGCCGCGACGCGCACGCGGTCCAGCGGGCTCTTCAGCACCTCGGCGTAGAGGCGGGCCGAGGCGAGCAGCAGGTCGGCGACCTGCGCGTCGGTGTGCCGGCCTTCGGCGAGGCGGTATTCGAGGATGGGCATGGGCTAGGGCCTGTGAACGCTATTGGAGGGCTCGCGCCCGGGCCGCGCAGGCCGCAGGGGTAGGCGCGAAGGAGACCGCGTGCTGCTGCACGCAACGACTGAGCAACGCCGCCCTGCGGCCTGCGCGGCCCGGGCCCTTCGGGTGATCCCAGGAAGCGGCGGCCCTCGGCGTTGCAAATGCTCGCCGTAGCCGTACCACGGCTGTGCTTTGCGCCTTGATGGCCGCCGCTTTCTGGGTCACGCGAGCCATCCAATAGCGTTCACAGGCCCTGGTCCTCAGGCCATGCCCTTGCGGCGACCGGCGTCCATGAAGAGGGTGCTGCCGGCCAGCGCGTCGGCCTCGGGCGCGAGCAGCAGCGCGATGGCCCAGGCGACCTGCTCCGGCGTGGTCAGCGCACCCAGCGCCGACTCGGCGCGGTACTCGTCGAGCGCTGCCTCCACGGTGATGCCGGCGCGCGCCGCGCGGTCGGTGGCGATGCGGCGCAGGCGCTCGGTGTCGGCCGGGCCGGGCTGCACCACATGGGCGGTGACGCCGCGCGCGCCGTAGGCCCAGGAGTACTGGCGCATCAGGTTGGTCAGCGCGGCGTTGCCGACGCCGGCGGTCGCGGCCCAGGGGTTGGGCTCGGAGCCGTAGTGCCCGCCGATCGCCACCAGCCGCGAGCCGCGCTGCAGCCGGCCGTCGACCGCGCGCACCAGCCGCATCATGCCGCCGACCTTGAGGTTGACCGCGTCGACCACCGCCGCGGTCGGCGCGACCAGCACGCCGCCGGCGGTGGCGACGCCCGGGCCGTGGACGACCATGCGCACCGGGGCGTCGAGCGCGGCCTGGATCGCGTCGATGGCCGAGTCGTTCGAGATGTCGGCGGTGCAGGCGACGACGTTCGGCGTGGTCGCCACCAGCGAGGCCAGCGCGTCGGCCTTGCGGGCGACGGCCAGCACCTTCAGGCCCTCGGCGGCGAGGCGCCTGCTGATGACGGCGCCCATCGCGCCGGTGGCGCCGACGACGACGGCGATTTCTTGCTGTGACATAGGGTCTCCTCCTCAGGCCGTCTTGCGGCCGATGTCCGTGGTGACGTCCTTCAGCAGCCCGCGCTCCTTGGCCATGCTCATCGCGGTGTCCTCGATCATGTCCTCCTGGCCGCCGATCATCTTGCGGCGACCGAGCTCGACGAGGATCTCGCGCGCCGACACGCCGAAGCGCGCCGCCGCCCGCTTGGCATGCAGCAGGAAGGTCGAGTACACGCCGGCGTAGCCGAGCGTCAGCGATTCGCGGTCGACGCGGACCATGTGGTCCATCATCGGCACGATCACGTCCTCGGCGACGTCCATCAGCTTGAAGAGGTCGACGCCGGTCTCCATGCCCATGCGGTCGCAGACCGCGAGGAAGGCCTCCAGCGGCGTGTTGCCGGCGCCGGCGCCGAGGCCCGCGACCGAGCCGTCGATGCGGCTCGCGCCCTCCTCGATCGCGGCGATCGAGTTCGCGATCCCCATGCCGAGGTTGTGGTGGCCGTGGAAGCCGATCTCGGTCTCGGGCTTGAGCACCGCGCGCAGCGCCGCGACGCGGGCGCGCACGTCGGCCGGCAGCATGTAGCCGGCGGAGTCGGTCACGTAGACGGTCTGCGCGCCGTAGCCCTCCATCAGCTTGCCCTGCCTGGCGAGCCCCTCGGGGTCGTTGAGGTGGGCCATCATCAGGAAGCCCATCGTGTCCATGCCGAGCTTGCGCGCGTAGGCGATGTGCTGCGGCGAGGTGTCGGCCTCGGTGCAGTGGGTGGCCACCGTGACGGCGCGCGCGCCGCAGTCGTAGGCCGATTGCAGCTCGCGCATCGTGCCCAGGCCGGGAATCAGCAGCACCGAGACCTTGGCCTGCTTCATCTTCGGCGCGACGGCGCTGAGGTAGGCCTCGTTGCTGGCCAGCGCGAAGCCGTGCTGCAGCGAGTTGCCGCCCAGGCCGGCGCCATGCGTCACCTGGATCAGCGGCACGCCGGCCTCGTCGAGCGCGGTCGCGACCTTGACCATCTGCTCGACCGGGATCTGCTCGCGCTTGGCGTGCATGCCGTCGCGCAGGCACATGTCGTGCAGCAGCACCTTGCGGCCGCGCAGGTCGGGTTCTTGTCGGGTGGTGCTCATCACGCGGCCTCCGTGGCTTGGAGCTTGATCTTCCCGGCGAGGATCTCCTCGGCGAACATCTCCGCGGTGCGGCAGGCGGCCGCGGTCATGATGTCGAGGTTGCCGGCGTAGGTGGGCAGGTAGTCGCCGAGGCCGGCGACCTTCATGAAGACGCTGACGCGCTGGCCATCGAAGCTCGGGCCGTTGACCAGCTCGTAGCCGGGCACGTACTTCCGTACCTCCTCGATCATGGCCAGCACCGAGTCGACGATGCGGCCCTGCTGCGGCTCGCCTTCGGTCAGGCAGTTGATCGTGTTGCGCATGATCATCGGCGGCTCGGCCGGGTTGATGATCGCCAGCGCCTTGCCCTTCTTGGCGCCTCCGACGCGCACCAGCGCGTCGGAGGTCGTGTAGGTGAACTCGTCGAGGTTGGCGCGCGTGCCCGGCCCGATGGACTTGGACGCGAGGCTGGCCACGATCTCGGCGTAGTCGACCGGCTGCACGCGGCTGACGGCGTGGACGATCGGGATCGTCGCCTGGCCGGCGCAGGAGATCATGTTGACGTTCATCGCCAGCTGCTCGGCGTGCGCGCGCAGGTTGACCGGCGGCACGCACAGCGGGCCGATCGCGGCCGGCGTCAGGTCGACCATCAGCACGCCCAGCGCATTGAGCTTGCGCGAGTTCTCGGCGTGCACGTAGGCGCTGGTCGCGTCGAACGCGATCTGGATGCCGTCGGCCTGCACGTGCGGCAGCAGGCCGTCGACGCCCTCGGCGGTGGTCTTGAGCCCCAGGTCGCGGGCGCGGGCCAGGCCCTCGGAGGCGGCGTCGATGCCGACCATCCAGACCGGCTCGAGCACGGCGCTGCGCTGGAGCTTGTAGATCAGGTCGGTGCCGATGTTGCCCGAGCCGATCAAGGCGCACTTGATCTTCTTCATCATGTTTCTTTCGCCGCGTCCGGGGTCTTCGCCGTCGTGGCGCGCATCGCGGCGGTCTCGCCGCCGACGGCGAAGTGCTCCAGCGGCATCTCGTTGATCATGATGCGCACCTGCTCGGGCCGCACGCCGAGGCTGCGGACCACCGCCTCGGTGATCGCCGCGACCGCGGCGCGCTTCTGCGCGACGCTGCGGCCTTCGACGAGGTTCATCTGGATGATGGGCATGGTGGGCTCCTAGACGAAGCGGGTCGAGACGCTGCCGAGCTCCTGGAAGCGGGCGGTCACGCTGTCGCCCGGCTTCACCGCGACGGCCTCGGTGATCGCGCCGCTCATCACGAAGCTGCCGGCGGGCAGCGTCTCGTCGAGCTCGGCCAGCACCCGCACCAGCAGCGCGACGGCCTCGGCCGGGTGGCCGAGCACGGCGCCGGTGGCGCCCGTCTGGACGATCTCGCCGTTCTTCTCGATCGCGACGCCGAGGGTCGCGAGGTCGAGGCCTTCGGCCTGGCGCGCCCGACCGCCGACCACGTAGCGCGCGGCCGAGCCGTTGTCGGCGACGACGCTGGGCAGGTCGAACTTGAAGCCGCTGAAGCGCGAGTCGATGATCTCGACCGCCGGCACGACGAAGTCGGTCGCGGCCAGCACCTCGGCCCGCGTGCAGCCGGGGCCGGCGAGGTCGTGCTTCGTGACGAAGGCGACCTCGCACTCGACGCGCGGATGGACCATCTCGTGGGTCGCCACCGCGGCGTTCTCGGCGCGCGCCATGTCGCTCATCAGGAAGCCGATCGACGGCACGTCGACGCCCATCTGCAGCATCTTGGCCTTCGACGTGAGGCCGGCCTTCCAGCCGACCTGGCGGTGGCCGCGCGCCAGCCAGCGGCGGCGCAGCTCCAGCTGCACCGCGTAGCCGTCGGCGAGCGTCATGCCGGGGTGCTCGTCGGTGAGCTTGGGGATCGCGGTGGCGCTGAGTTGCGCGGCCTCGACGCGCTCGGCGAGGCGCACGATGTCCTCGCGCTTCAGGGTCAGCTTCATGGCGCCGCCGCCTTGCCGTGGAAGCGCGCGCGGCACACGCCGAGCCCGCCGATGCGGCACACCAGCTCGTCGCCGCCGACCACCGGCACCAGCGCCGACTGCGAGCCCGACAGGATCACCTCGCCGGCCTTGAAGGGCAGGCCCAGCTCGCCGAGCGTGTTGGCGAGCCACACCACCGCATTGACCGGCGAGCCCTGCACCGCGGCGCCGCAGCTGCTGGAGAAGAACTCGCCGTTCTTCTCCAGCACCATGCCGGCGAGCGTCATGTCGAAGCTGCGCGGGTTGCCTTTCGCGTCGCTGAGCAGGAAGACGCCGCAGGAGGCGTTGTCGGCGACGGTGTCCTGGATCTTGATGTTCCAGGCGGCGATGCGCGAGTCGACGATCTCGAAGCAGGGCGCCACGTAGGCGGTGGCGCGGATCACGTCGGCGGCGGTGATGCCGGGGCCGACCAGGTCGCGCTCCAGCACGAAGGCCAGCTCGGCCTCGGCCTTGGGCTGGATCAGCGCGTTCAGGTCGATGCCGGCCTCCTCGGTCGTGACCATGCCCGAGGTCAGCTGGCCGAAGTCGGGCTGGTAGACGCCGAGGAAGTCCTGCACCGGCTTGCTGGTCACGCCGATCTTCTTGCCGACCACCGTCTCGCCGTCGGCGAGGCGCAGGCTCACCATGTGCTGCTGGATGCGGTAGGCGTCTTCGATCGTGATGCCGGGGTCGCGCTCGCGCAGCGGCGTGAGCGTGCGGCGTTCACGCAGCGCGGCGTGGAGTTCGGCGCCGTGGCGTTGGATGTCTTGTGCGTTCATGGGTGTTGTGAGGTGCGAGCGGCGCGGCAGGCGGTGCCCGGCAGGGGCTCATGCTGGGGCGGTCTCCGCTTCGCTCCGACTCCGCTGCGGTGCTCGTTCCGGGTTCGCGCCGCAGAACTCACTGCGCTCACTTCGTTCGCTGCGTTCAAACAGCCGCGGCGAATCAGTTCACGAAGCGCGCTGCGCGCGCCGAACCCGGAACTCCGCTCCTCGCCGCCCCAGAAATCGCCCCCGCCGGGCACCGCCTGCCGCGCAGAACCCATCGAGGCGTGCGACCCGAACACCACCACCGCATCAGCAAAGGCGCGTCGGGGCAGGCTGGAGCGCGCCTGCGAGGCGCCGAGAAGGCGAGGCCCGGACACAAACAGTCCCGTGGACTGTTTGTGCCTGGCGAGCGGCTGGGCCACTGGCCCAGCGCGGCCTGCAAGGCCAGGATTCGTGGCCGCGCGCGCAGCGCGCTTCGTGAACTGACTCGTCGCGACTGTCCGAGCGCAGCGAACGAAGTGAGCGCAGCGAGTTTCGCGACGCCGCCATGAAGCCGAGCATCGCAGGGCAGTCGGAGCGCAGCGGAGACCGCCTCGCCGAAGCGCGGAGGCCTGCCCCGACGCGCCTTTGCCGCTCATAGCTTCACGCACACGTTGCGCAGCTCGGTGTAGAACTCGAGCGAATGCACTCCGCCCTCGCGCCCGATGCCCGACTGCTTGGACCCGCCGAACGGCGTGCGCAGGTCGCGCAGGAACCAGCTGTTGACCCAGGTGATGCCGACCTCGATGGCCGCCGCCACGCGATGCGCCCGCGCCAGGTCGCGCGTCCACACCGTCGTCGACAGGCCGTAGCGGTTGGCGTTGGCCAGCGCGACGACCTCGTCCTCCGCATCGAAGGGCCGGATGTGGCAGCAGGGCCCGAAGATCTCCTCGCGCACGACCGCCGCGGTCTCGGGCAGGCCGGTCCAGATGGTCGGCTGGACCCAGGCGCCGGCCGCCAGCTCGGCCGGCATCTCGGGTACGCCGCCGCCGGTGACGAGCGTCGCGCCCTCCTCGACCGCCTTGGCGTAGTAGCCCAGCACCTTGCGGCGGTGCTCCTGGCTGATCAGCGGGCCGTAGTTGGCGCCGGCGTCGGTGGGGCGGCCGTACTTGACCGCCTCGCAGCGCGCCTTCAGTGCGGCGACGAAGCGCTCGAAGATCGGCCGCTCGACGTAGACCCGCTCGGTGCCGAGGCAGACCTGCCCGGTGTTCATGAAAGCCGAGCGGAAGATGCCGTCGACCGCGGCGTCGAAGTCCGCGTCGGCGAACACGATCCCGGCGTTCTTGCCGCCGAGCTCGAAGCTCACGTCGCGGAGGCCGTCGGCGGCGGCTTTCATGATGGCCGCGCCGGTGCGCGTCTCGCCGGTGAAGGTGATGGCGTCGACGCCGTCGTGGCGCGTCAGCGCCTCGCCGGCCGAGCCGGGGCCGAAGCCGTGCACGACGTTGTAGACGCCCTTGGGCACGCCCACCGCGTTCATCACCTCGCCCAGCAGCGCGGCCGACAGCGGCGTTTCCTCCGAAGGCTTCACGACCACGGTGTTGCCGCAGGCCAGCGCCGGGCCGACCTTCCAGGTCATCAGCAGCAGCGGCGCGTTCCAGGGGCAGATCACGCCGATCACGCCCTTGGGCTTGCGGATCGCGTAGTTCAGCGCGCCGCGGCCGTCGGGCGTCTCCATCGTGAACGATTCGGTCGCGACGTTCTTGACGACGTCGGCGAAGACCTTGAAGTTGGCCGCGCCACGCGGCACGAAGGCATGCGCGATCACGTGGTGCGGCTGGCCGGTGTCGGCCTCCTCGGCGGCGACGAAGTCGTCGAAGCGCCGCGTCATCTCGTCGGCCACCGCGTGCAGCATTGCGAGGCGCTTGTCGGTGCCGAGCTTGGCCCAGTCGCCGTGCAGCGCGGCGCGGGCCGCGCTCACCGCCGCGTCGATCTCGGCCGCGCCGCCCTCGGCGACGCTCGCGATCACCGTGTTGTCGAGCGGCGAGCGCTTGTCGAAGGTCCGGCCGCTCGCGGAGCTCGCGAACTCGCCGTTGATGAAGTGATGGACGCTGCGCAAGGGGGCCTCTCGGAAGGACTCGCCGCAGTGTAGGAATCGGGACGCGCAGCCGTCCAATACCGTCGGCGGCGGCCCCGATACCTTGACGGTATGACTTGCTCATTTGGCGCACAGCTCGCCGCGCCGGCACTGCCGATTTGATGTTCTGAGCAGGTCCACGCTCGGGTTAGCCCGCGAATCGGCGCGAACCCGGGCGCCTGGGGGCTGGCACGCCGGTTGCGCAGTAGGATGCATGCAGTAGGAGGAGACCGCATGCACGTTGAGATCAAGACCTCGGACACCAAGCCGCTGCGCAGCACCTTCACGCACCTGGCCGCGCGCTTCGGCGACAAGCCGGCGTCGCGCTACCAGGAGGCCACCTACGACATCCAGGAGGTCGAGAACTTCCACTACCGGCCGCTGTGGCAGGCCGACAAGGAGATCTTCGACGCCAGCCGCACGGCCATCGCGATGGCCGACTGGTACGCGCTGAAGGACCCGCGCCAGTTCTTCTACATGAGTTACACGACGACCCGCGCGCACCAGCAAGAGGTCGCCGAGGCCCAGTTCGACTACTTCGACAAGCGTGGCCTGCTCGCCACGCTGTCCGACGGCCTGCGCGAGCGTGTCGCCGCCGCGCTGCTGCCGCTGCGCCACTACGAGTGGGGCGCGAACATGAACAACAGCGCCATCACCGGCTGGGCCTACGGCGCGGCGCTGACCAACGCGACGATGTTCGCGACGATGGACCGGCTCGGCCTGGCGCAACTGCTGTCGCGCATCGGGCTGCTGATCGATGGCAACCTGGGCACCTCGCTCGCTGCCGCCAAGCAGCAGTGGCTGGAGGATGCGGCTTGGCAGCCGCTGCGCTCGGCGGTCGAGCACCTGTTCATCGTCGACGACTGGTTCGAGCTGTTCGTCGCGCAGAACCTGGTGCACGACGGGCTGCTCTACCCGATGGTCTACCAGCGCTTCGAGCAGGCGCTGGCCGCGGCCGGCGCGCCGGCCTTCGGGATGCTGCTGACCTTCCCGAACGAGTGGCACGCCGAGACCGCACCGTGGGTCGACGCGGTGTGCAAGACCGCCGCCGCCGAATCGCCCGCCAACCGCGCGCTGCTCGCCGGCTGGGCCGCGCGCCACCGCGCCACGGCACTGGCCGCACTCGCGCCGCTGGCCGAGCGCCTGTTCGGCACAGCCGCCGGACGGCAGACGCTCGACGAGGTCGACGCCGCCTTCGGCATGCGCCTGCAACGCCTGGGCCTCGTGGCCGCCTGAAACCCGCCTGAAACCCGCCTGGACCCCCCGCCATGACGACCGCAACGCACCGCAAGCTCGGCCTGAAGGACAAGTACGGCCTCCTGACCCGAGGCCTCGGCTGGGACACCAGCTACGTGCCGATGGACCGCGTGTTCCCCCACGACAGCTTCGAGGGCATCAAGATCCACGACTGGGACCGATGGGAAGACCCGTTCCGCGTGACGATGGATTCCTACTGGAAGTACCAGGCCGAGAAGGAGCGCAAGCTTTACGCGGTCATCGACGCGTTCGCACAGCACAACGGGCACCTGAATGTCAGCGACGCGCGCTACATCAACGCCGTCAAGCTCTTCATCACCGGCATCACGCCGCTGGAATACAACGCCCACCGCGGCTTCGCGATGGTGGGCCGCTCGATGCGCGGCGTGGGTCCGCGCATCGCCTGCCAGATGCAGGGCATCGACGAGCTGCGCCATGCGCAGACGCAGATGCACTCGATGAGCCACTACAACCGGCACTTCAACGGCATGCACAGCTGGCCGAAGAACTTCGACCGCATGTGGTACCTGTCGGTCCCGAAGTCCTTCGTCAACGACGCGATGAGCGCCGGGCCCTTTGAGTTCCTGACCGCGATCTCGTTCTCCTTCGAGTACGTGCTGACCAACCTGCTGTTCATGCCCTTCATGAGCGGCGCTGCGTACAACGGCGACATGGCGACCGTCACCTTCGGCTTTTCGGCGCAGAGCGACGAGGCGCGTCACATGACGCTGGGCCTCGAGTGCATCAAGTTCATGCTCGAGCAGGACCCGGACAACCTGCCGATCATCCAGAAGTGGCTCGACAAGTGGTTCTGGCGCGGCTACCGGCTGCTCGGCCTGGTCGGCGTGATGCTCGACTACATGCTGCCCAAGAAGGTGATGAGCTGGCGCGAGGGCTGGGAGCAGTACTTCGAGAAGAACGGCGGCGCGCTGTTCGACGACCTGGCGCGCTACGGCATCCGCAAGCCGATGCACCACGAGACCACCGTGCTCGAGAAGGAGCACGTGACCCACCAGCTGTGGCTGATGCTGTGCCAGTACCACTGGGGCCTGGCGCTGCACACCTGGCTGCCCAGCGACGAGGAGATGGACTGGCTGTCGCAGCAGTACCCGAACACCTTCGACCAGCACTACCGGCCTCGCTTCGAGCAGCTCCGGGCGCTGGAGGCCGAAGGCAAGCCCTTCACCAACGCCAGCCTGCCCTGCCTCTGCCAGACCTGCCAGATCCCGATGTGCTTCACCGAACCGGGCGACCCGACGCGCCTCGCGCACCGCTCGAGCCTGTTCCAGGACGAGCGCTTCATCTTCTGCTCCGACGGCTGCAAGGACGTGTTCGACGGCGAGCCCGAGAAGTACGCGCAGGCGCGGCTGCCGGTGCAGCAATTGCTGCAGGGCCATCTGGGCGGGCCGGAGCTGGCGGACATGATCCGCTTCTGGGGCTACGACCCGGCACTCGACATCGGCCGCTACGAGGGATCGAGCGACCAGCAGCGCTGGGCCCAGGCCAAGGCCCCCGGCGTCGCGGCCCGGGCCGCCTGAGCGGGAGCGCCCCTATGCCCGTCATCGCACTGGAACCCGGCTACGGCGGCATCGTCCGCGACCGGCTGGAAGACTTCAACGGCGTGCAGCTGCTCTTCATCGAATGGGCGGCGCACCCGCTGATCGCCTGCCCGATCACGCTGCCGGTGCCGCCCGGCACGCGCTTCGGCGAGCTGCTGAGCGGTGCGCTGGCGCAGTCGGTGTTCGGCCAGCAGCCCGACTGGCCCACGGTCGACTGGCGCCGCGCCACCTGGCGCATGAATGACGCGCCCTTCGTGCCCGACCTCGACAAGACCCTGGCCGAGCAGGGTGTCCCCCACAAGGCATTTCTGACCCTGACCACCTGAAGAGGAGACAAGCATGAGCATGAACGGCGTGATGCGACCCGGCCATGTGGCCCTGCGCGTGCTGGACATGGAAGCCGCGGTGCGCCACTACACCGACGTGCTGGGCCTGGTGGAGACCGGGCGCGACGCGCAGGGACGCGTCTACTTCAAGTGCTGGGACGAGCACGACCACCACAGCCTGGTGCTGCGCGAGGCCGACCGCGCAGGACTCGACTACCTGGGCTTCAAGGTCGTCGACGAAGCGACGCTGGACCGCCTCGCGGCCGGCATCGAGGCCTTCGGCATCGCGACGGAGGCCGTCCCCGCCGGCGAGCACCTCGCCACCGGGCGGCGCGTGCGCTTCACCGCGCCGACCGGCCAGGTGTTCGAGCTGTACGCCAGCAAGGACGTGGTCGGCAACGGCATGCCGACGGTGAACCCCGGCATCCAGCCCGCGAACCTGAAGGGCATCGCCCCGGTGCGGCTCGACCATGTGCTGGTCTACGGCGCCGATGTCGAAGGCTCGGTGGCGCTGTTCCGCGACGTGCTGGGCTTCCAGGTCACCGAGAGCGTCAGCGACAAGGGCAAGTACATGGCGGCGTTCATGAGTTGCAGCACCAAGGTGCACGACATCGCCTTCGTCGGGCTGCCGGGCGAGGGCAAGCTGCACCACATCGCCTTCTACGTCGACTCCTGGAGCGACGTGCTGCGCGCGGCCGACGTGATCTCGATGACCGAGACCTCGCACGACCTGGGGCCGACGCGGCATGGCGCGACGCGGGGGCAGACGGTGTATTTCTTCGACCCGAGCGGGAACCGCAACGAGGCGTTCACCGGTGGCTACATGTGGTACCCGGACCGGCCGCCTTTGCAGTGGACGCCGGATGAGTTGCCGCGGGCCTTGTTCATTCACGAGAAGAAACTGCGGGACGAGTTCATGAGTGTGGTGACTTGATGGTTGCTTGCAAGACGCTCACGAACCCCCCGACACCATGACAAGCACCTCCTCGCTGGTCCCGACCGGACCCCACCAGACCCACCTCACCAGAGCCGGCCAGGGCGAGCCCGTCCTCTTCCTCCACGGCTCCGGCCCCGGCGCCACCGGCCTGTCGAACTGGACCCTCGCCAGCCAGGCCCTCGCGGGCGACTGCGAGCTGCTGATCCCCGACCTCGTCGGCTACGGCCAGAGCAGCCACCCCCAGCCCTGCCCGCAGGGCATGCGCCGCTGGATGCGCGTGTGGGTCGACCAGCAACTCGCGCTGCTCGACCAGCTCGGCATCGAGCGCTGCCACCTCGTCGGCAACTCGCTCGGCGGCGCGATCGCGCTGAACCTGCTGATGGAGGCGCCGCAGCGCTTCGACAAGGTGGTGCTGATGGGCCCGGCCGGCGCGCCGATCCCGCTGACCACCGAGCTCGACCGCATCTGGGGCTTCTACGAGGACCCGACGCCGGCGACGATGAAGAACGCCATCCGCTGGTTCTCCTTTGACGAGGGCTTCATCGAGGACCGCCTCGACGACGTGGCCCGCATGCGCCTGGACGCCGCGCTGCGCCCCGACGTGCGGCGCTCCTTCGAGGCGCTGTTCCCGGCGCCGCGCCAGCGCCATCTGGATGACCTGGTGGTGCCCGACGCGGCGCTGCGCCGCATCCCCAACCGCGTGCTGATCATCCACGGCCGCGACGACGCCGTCGTGCCGCTGTCGGGCAGCCTGCACCTGCTGCAGCACCTGACGCAGGTGCAGCTGCACATCGTCGGCCGCTGCAACCACTGGACCCAGATCGAGCATGCCGACACCTTCCACGCGCTGCTGCGCGGCTTCTTCTTCGACAAGTGAGTGGCAAGACCATGAGCGTCTACCTGATCGCGCGCGTGCGCATCCACGACAAGGACACCTACTCGAAGTACACCGCCATCTCGGCCCGGCTGGTGGCCGAGTACGGCGGCGAGTTCGTCGCGCGCGGCGGGCCGTCGTTCTGCATGGAAGGGGCGGGCTTCGACGGCCGGCTGGTGATCGTGCGCTTCCCGAGCGCCGAACAGGCGCGCGCCTGGTACGAATCGCCCGAGTACACGGCGGCGCGGGCGATCCGCCAGCCGGTGTCGGAAGCCGAGTTCATGGTGGTGGAAGGGGTCGCCTGACATGGACCTCGGCGTCAAGGACCACAGCGCCCTGGTGATGGGCGGCTCGCGCGGCCTAGGGCGGGCGATCGCCCAGGCCTTCGCGGAGGAAGGCATGCGCGTCGCCATCTCGGCGCGCGACCCGGAAGTGCTGGCCGCGGCGGCCCGGGACATCGGCGCCAGCGCCTACCCGGCGTCCTACGACCGGCCCGGCGCCGTGCGCGCGCTGGTCGAGGCCGTGCTCGCCGACGCCGGCCGGATCGACGTGCTGGTGGTCAACTCCGGCGGGCCGCGCACCGGCAGCGCCATCGACGCCACCGCCGACGACTGGCAGCGCGCCTTCGAGGACGTCTGGCTGCCCACCACCGAGGCGATCCGCGGCGCGCTGCCGGGCATGATCGAGCGCGGCTACGGCCGCATCCTTGTGCTGACCTCGCTGGCCGCGGTGGAGCCGGAACCCGGCCTCGTCTACTCGAACAGCCTGCGCCCCGGCCTGCACGGGCTGGTCAACACGCTGAGCCGCGAGGTCGCGAAGCACCAGGTCACCGTCAACGCGCTGGTGCCCGGCTACATGAACACCCAGCGCGTGCTCGACATCCAGGCCGACCCGACCGAGATGCACGCGCGCATCCCCGCCGGCCGCTATGGCGAGCCGCACGAGCTGGCCGCGCTGGCCGCCTTCCTTGCGTCGCCGCGCGCGAGCTACATCACCGGCCAGGCGATGGCCTGCGACGGCGGGCTGCTCAAGAGCATCTACTGATCGCGCTTCTTGAGCCGGTAGGCGAGCTGTCCGCGGCTCAGGCCCAGCAGCCGCGCCGCGGCGCTGAGATTGCCCTTGGCGCGCGCGACGGCGGCGTCGAGCAGGGCCGTCTCCAGCGCATCGAGCGCGATGCCCTGCTCGATCGCCTGGTCCGCGAAGCGCCCCAGCGTCAGCGCGGGCGAGCCCTCCAGCGCGATGTGGCCGCGGCCGTCGACCGGCGCCTCGGCGCAGCGCCCGGGCGGCGCGCCCGCGAACAGCGCGTCGGCGTCGATGCGCGCGCCCTCCTCGGTGAGGATCAGCGCGCGCTCGACGGCATTCTGCAGCTCGCGCACATTGCCCGGCCAGTCGTGCGCCAGCAGCGCGTGGCGCGCCTTGTCGGTGAGCCCGCCGACGCGCCGGCCGTCGCGCGCGCCGATGCGGGCGATGAAGCACTCGGTCAGCGGCGCGATGTCCTCGCGGCGCTCGCGCAGCGGCGGGATCTGCACCGGGTAGACGGCGAGCCGGTAGTACAGGTCCTTGCGGAAGCTGCCGCGCGCCACCGCCGCGGCCAGGTCGACATTGGTCGCCGCGATCACCCGCACATCGACCCGGCGCGTCGTGCTGCCGCCGAGCCGGTCGATCTCGCCCTCCTGCAGCACGCGCAGCAGCCGCGTCTGCGCGCCCGCGCTCAGCTCGCCCACCTCGTCGAGGAACAGCGTGCCCCCGTCGGCGCGCTCGAAGCGGCCGGCGCGCGACTGGTGTGCGCCGGTGAACGCGCCTTTCTCGACGCCGAACAGCTCGCTCTCGAGCAGCTCGGCCGGCAAGGCCGCGCAGTTCAGCGCCACGAAGGCCTGCGCCGCGCGCGGGCTGGCGTGGTGCAGCGCGCGAGCGAACATCTCCTTGCCGACGCCGGTCTCGCCGAGCAGCAGCACCGTTGTCGGCGTGGCGGCGGCGCGCTCGGCCAGCGCCCAGGCGGCGCGGAAAGCCGGCGAGCGGCCGATCAGCTCGTGCGGCAGCACCGGCGGGTCCGCCGCGCGCCGCAGCGCGGTGACCTGGCTGCGCAGCGCGACGATCTCCTCGACCACGGAGTCGGGCTGGTAGTAGCGCAGCTCGTCGTCGGCGTCGCCCCGCCAGTCCTCCAGCGGCATGCCGATCACGCGGCAGCCGGTGGTGCTGCCGCACTCGACCTCCTTGTGCAGCACGAAGCGGCCGATCAGCCGCGACACGAAGCCCGAGGAATGGCCGCTCTCGACCCAGCACACGGGCCCCTCGTGGCCGCCGAAATCGCGGTCGTGCACATGCGCCTCGATCGAGTGGTTCCAGCGGCAGTCGGTGAAGTAGTGGCGGCGCCCGATGTCGATCTCGACCTGGGTGGGCTCGACCTTCATGATCCCTTCGACCGAGCGCAGCAGCATGCCCAGACGCAGCAGCTCGCAGTCGGGCACGCCCGGGTAGCGACGCAGCATCATCTCGGCGTCGCGCTGCCCCGACGCGAAGGCCATGCGCGTGAGCACGCCGCGCGCGCGCTCCCAGCCCAGCGTCTCGATCAGCTGGCGGCGCAGCGAGCCGAGCGCCGACGAGTGCATCAGCAGCATGCGCTCCTCGCCGAGCCAAATCCGAGCCTCGTCGAAGGCGAAGTGCACGCTGGCGGCTAGGTCTTCGATGCCCGAACCCTCGGGGGCCCAACCGGGCGGCATGGCGGGCTTCGCCGGTTTCATGCCTTTGCTCCTCATGGCCGCGAGTCACGGCATTCACGTCGGGCACTATGCTGGGTCACCGACCCGCCGGTGGAGGGCGGTACGTGCCCGCTGACAGGCCCGCCGCTCAGGCGATCGCGCGCACCACGCCGCCGTCGACGCGCAGTGCCGCGCCGGTGGTGGCCGAGGCCTGCGCGCTGCAGACGTAGGCGATCATCGCGGCGACCTCGTTGGGCGTCGCGAAGCGGCGGATCACCGACGAGGGCCGCGCGCTGCGGAAGAACTCGCGTTCGAAGGCCGCCGCGTCGATGCCGCCGTCGGCGGCGAGCTTCGCGACGAAATCGGCCACGCCCTCCGATGACGTGGGCCCCGGCAGCACGCTGTTGACGGTGACGCCGGTGCCGGCCAGCGTCTCGGCCAGCCCGCGTGCGACCGCGAGCTGCGCGGTCTTGGTCATGCCGTAATGGATCATCTCGGTCGGGATCTGGAGGCCCGATTCGCTCGACACGAACACGATGCGGCCCCAGTTCTGCGCGCGCATGCCGCCCACATAGTGCCGCGCCAGGCGCACGCCGCTCAGCACGTTGACCTCGAAGAAGCGCCGCCAGTCCTCGTCGGGGATCTGCTCGAAGGGCTTGGGCTCGAAGATGCCGAGGTTGTTGACGAGGATGTCGACCGCCGGCAGTTGTGCCGCGAGCTGCTCGAAGCCCGCTGCGCTGCCGAGGTCGGCCGCGATGCCCGACACCGTGGCGCCCGGCAACTCGCCGCGCAGCCGGGCCACCGCCGCGTCGACGCCCGCCGCCGTGCGGCCGTTCAGCACCACCGCGGCGCCTTCGGCGGCGAGCGCGCGCGCCGTGGCAAAGCCGATGCCCTTGGTCGAGCCGCTCACCAGCGCGCGCTTGTCCTTGATGCCGAGGTCCATGGTCTTCCTAGTTCTCGCGTGGCGATGTCATAGGATAGCCGCGGCCGGCGTAGTCGAAGCCGCCCAGTTCCAGCCGCTGCAGATCGGCCGCCTGCGGCGACGCGTAGTAGGCGCGGATCTCGCGGATCAGTCCCGACGCGCGGTCGAACACCACCCACTCGGCGCCGCGCAGCACGGTCTGTTGCTTCGTCTTCCAGTGCGACCACTCGATCGCGCCCTCGGCCCGGTGCTCGTCGAGCAGCAGCGCGTCGATGGTCCACCACGAGCCCAGCGTCTCGACCGCGCGGCGCCAGCGCGCCGCGATCGTCGCCGCGCCGAGGAACGGCCCCTCGTACATGCCGGGCGGGAAGTAGTGCACCGCGTCGGGCGTGAAGCAGCCGACCATCTTGGCCTCGTCGGCCTCGTTGCAGCCGTCGTAGTAGCGGCGGATCACGGCCTCCATGGCCGCCGCGGTGAGCGCGGGCGCGGTCATGGCGCCTCAGGCCGCGCCCGACTCCTCGGCGATCAGCCGCTTCAGCAGGCGGCGCACCTTGACCGGCGCGGCGTCGTTGCTCATCAGCACCGGGTTCAGGGCGAAGAAGTCCGGCGTGCCCATCTCGGCGTGCACCGCCTCGATGATCGGGCCGTCCTCGGTCTCGAACGCGGTGTGCATGGCCTGGATCTTCATCTTGTTGAACTCGCCGTCGTCGACGATGTGGTTGCGCCGCGTGGCGAACCAGTAGTGCGTGGTGTTCGCGGTCTCCGGCGTGCAGGTGTGCAGGTCGTACTGGCCGACGCAGTTCTGCAGGTCGAGCGCCTCACCGTTCTGGGTGGCGCCGACCGAGAGCTGGATGTTGGCCGGCGGCGTCCAGGTGATGTCGAAGAACATGCGCGACTCGGCGGCCGGGTCGGGCATGAAGTTCGCGAAGATCAGCATCGCCGGCTGCTGCGACCACTCCCAGCGCGCCGAGACCGACTCGCTGCCCTCGCGCATCTTCGGCACCAGCGGCGACAGCTTGCCGCGGGTCGTGATGATCTCGCCGTGCACGTGGTCGATGTGGCTCAGGTCCATCACGTTGTCGATGATGAGCTCGTAGTTCGCCTTCATGTGCATGTAGGTGTAGGCGACGCCGGTGGCCGGCCCGTTGTCGAGCTCGCCGAAGTTGGGCAGGCGGCCGAGGTCGGGTTCGGCCTCGCCCATCCAGATCCAGAGGAAGCCGTAGCGCTCCTGCAGCGGGAAGGTTCGCACCTTCGCGGCCTTCGGGATCTGGCCGTTGCCGTGCGGGTTCTTGGTGCACTTGCCTTCGCAGTCGAACTGCAGCGCGTGGTAGAGGCAGGCGATCTCGTCGCCGATGCGCTTGCCCAGGTGCAGCGGGGCGAAGCGGTGCGGGCAGCGGTCGTGCATCGCGACCGGCGTGCCGTCGGCCTTGCGGTAGATCAGCACCGAGGTGCCGAGCAGCTTGCGATGGAACAGCGCCTCGGGGCCGACCTCGGTCGACAGCGCGGCGACGTACCAGGCGTTCCTCAGGAAGGGTACTTTCAGTTCGATCGGCTTGGTTTCCATGGGTTGTGTCTCCGGGATTCGATGCGGTGGCCGTCAGAGGTCCACCGTCAGTTGCGGGGTCTTCGAGCGCGAGCAGCAGGGCGTGAACTGGTCGTTGGCGGCGCGCTCGGCGTCGCTGAAGAGCATGTCGCGGTGGTCGGGCGTGCCGCCGGTCACGCGCAGGACGCAGGTGCCGCACACGCCCTGCTCGCAGGACACCGGCACCTCGACGCCCTGCGCGGCCAGCGCCGCGATCACGGTCTCGCCGGCGGCCACCGTCACGCGCCGGCCGCTGCGGCCGAGCACGATCTCGAAGGGCCCGTCGGCACGGTGGTCGATCACGGCGCCCGCGAAGTATTCGACGTGGAGGCTGGCCTCGGCCCAGCCGAGCCGCCGCGCGCTACCGAGCACATGGTCGATGTAGCCCTTGGGGCCGCAGACGTAGAGGTGGGTGCCGGGCTGCGGCGACGCGAGCACGCGCGCGGCGTCGAACTTCTGCGCGTCGGGGCCGTCGTCGTGGTGCAGGTGCACGCGCGAGGCGTAGGGCGCGGCGGCGAGGCGTTCGGCGAAGGCGGTGCGCGCGCGGCTGCGGGTGCCGTAGTGCATCTCGAAGGACGCGTCGGCGGCAGTCAGCGCCTCGGCCATCGCGAGGATCGGCGTGACGCCGATGCCGCCGGCCAGCAGGATCGAATGACGCGCGCCGTCGGCGAGCGCGAAGTGGTTCTTCGGCGCGCTGATGCGCAGCGTGCTGCCGACGGCGAGTTGCTCGTGCGCGCAGCGCGAGCCGCCGCGGCCCTGGGGCTCGAGCAGCACGCCGATCTCGTAGCGCGCCCGCTCGCCGGGCGGGTTGCACAGCGAATACTGGCGCACCGCGCCGTTGGGCAGCTCGACGTCGATGTGCGAGCCGGCCGTGAAGGCCGGCAGCTCGCCGCCGTCGGCGCGCCGCAGCTCGAAGGCGGCGATGCCCTCCGCGGCCGCCTCGCGGCGCGCGACGCGGGCTTCGATCCATTCGGTCATCGGCGCCTCAACGTCCGAGCGCCTTGGCCGGCACGCCGGCGATGCCCCAGTTCTCCTTCGGCACGTCGTGGATCCAGACGCGCACGTTCTCCTTCGGGGCGTCGACGGCCTCGCAGAGCGCCTGCGTCACCTTCTCGATCACGCGCCTCTTCTGCTCCTCGGTGCGGCCCTCGAGCATGTAGATCTGTGCAAACGGCATGTCGTTTCCCCGGGTTCAGGCGGCGGCGCGCTGCGCGGCCTGGCTACGCTCGCGCGCCATCGTGATCGCGGTGTCCTCGATCATGTCCTCCTGGCCGCCGACCATGCCGCGGCGGCCCAACTCGACCAGCAGGTCGCGCGCCGGCACGCCGTACTTGGCCTCGGCGCGCTTGGCGAACAGCAGGAAGCTCGAGTACACGCCGGCGTAGCCCAGCGTCAGCGAGTCGCGGTCGATGCGGATCATGTGGTCCATGATCGGCACGACCAGGTCCTCGGCGACGTCCTGGATCCTGAAGACGTCGACACCGGTCTCGATGCCCATGCGCGCGCACACGGCGATGAAGACCTCCATCGGCGTGTTGCCGGCACCGGCCCCCAGGCCCGCGGCGGCGGCGTCGATGCGGCTCGCGCCGCACTCGACCGCGGCCAGCGAGTTGGCGATGCCCATCGCCAGGTTGTGGTGGCCGTGGAAGCCGAGTTCGGTCTCGGGTTTCAGCGCGTCGCGCACCGGCTGCAGCCTCGCCTTCACGTCGTCGGGCAGCATGTAGCCGGCCGAATCGGTGACGTAGAGGCAGTTGGCGCCGTAGCCCTCCATCAGCTTGGCCTGCTCGACGAGCTTCTCGGGGCTGGCCATGTGGGCCATCATCAGGAAGCCGACCGTGTCCATGCCGAGCTCGCGCGCCTTGCGGATGTGCTGCTCGGAGACATCGGCCTCGGTGCAGTGGGTCGCCACGCGGATCGTGTGCACGCCCAGCTCCTTGGCCATCAGCAGGTGGTCGACGGTGCCGATGCCCGGCAGCAGCAGCGCCGAGACCTTGGCCTGCTTCATCAGCGGGATCACGGTGCCGAGGTATTCCTCGTCGGTGTGGGCGGGAAAGCCGTAGTTGACCGAGCTTCCGCCCAGGCCGTCGCCGTGGGTCACCTCGATCAGCGGCACGCCGGCAGCGTCCAGGCCGCAGGCGATGCTCTTCATCTGCTCGAGCGTCATCAGGTGGCGCTTCGGGTGCATGCCGTCGCGCAGGGTCATGTCGTGGACGGTGACTCGTCTGCCGTTCAGGTTCATCTTGTTCTCCTCAGGCGGGCACGGCTTCGAGGGTGATCGACCCGGCGATCAGCTCCTCGGCGAACATCTCGGCGGTGCGCGCGGCGGCCGCGGTCATGATGTCCAGGTTGCCGGCGTACTTGGGCAGGTAGTCGCCCAGGCCCTCGACCTCCATGAAGACCGAGACGCGCTTGCCGTCGAAGACCGGGCCGTTGACAAGCTTGTAGCCCGGCACGTACTTCTGCACTTCCTTGATCATCGCGTGCACGGAGGCGGTGATCTTCTCGCGGTCGGGCTCGCCCTCGACCAGGCAGTGGACCGTGTCGCGCATGATCAGCGGCGGCTCGGCCGGGTTGATGATGATGATGGCCTTGCCCTTCTTCGCGCCGCCGACCTTCTCGACCGCGCCGGCGGTGGTGCGGGTGAATTCGTCGATGTTCTTGCGGGTGCCGGGGCCGACCGAGCGGCTGGAGACGGTGGCGACGATCTCGCCGTAGGCCACCGGCTGCACGCGGCTGACCGCCGCGACCATCGGGATCGTCGCCTGGCCGCCGCAGGTGACCATGTTGACGTTCATCTCGCGCCGGCCCAGGTGCTCCTTCAGGTTCACCGGCGGCACGCAGTAGGGGCCGATCGCGGCGGGCGTCAGGTCGATCATCATGACGCCGAGCGCATTGAGCTTGCGCGAGTTCTCGGCGTGGACGTAGGCCGAGGTCGCGTCGAACGCGATCTGCACGCCGTCGGCCAGCACATGCGGCAGCAGGCCGTCGACGCCGTCGGCGGTGGTCTTGATGCCCATCGCGCGGGCGCGCTTCAGGCCGTCGGACTCGGGGTCGATGCCGACCATCCACACCGGCTCGAGCACCGGGCTGCGCTGCAGCTTCGCCAGCAGGTCGGTCCCGATGTTGCCGGGGCCGATCAGGGCGCACTTGATCTTCTTCATTCCATCACTCCGGGGACGGGGAAAGCGGGCCGCGCCGGATGGCGCGGCCCGAGCGCGGCCTCAGTCGCCGCCGCGCATGTGCTGCACCTGGAAGTAGCTCGGCGGGCTCAGCTTCGGGTCGACTTGGCCCTTGAACTGTCCGGTCGTGCAGCGCTCGGCCTGCACGTCGATCATCGAGAACGAGTCGTCCATGCCGATACCGGTGCCCTTGTTGATCGGCAGGTGGAAGTCCGGGTGGGCCTTGCCGATCGTGAAGCTCTTCCACAGCTCGCCCTTGCGGTCATAGATCATCGTGCGCGAGGCGCCGTAGATCTGCGCGTCGAGGTACATCACGCGCTTGCTGAGCGGGTGCGCCGGGTTCAGCGGCTCGCCCTGCAGCTCGTAGACCTTGCGCAGCTGCCAGGTGATCATCGGCGCGCAGCCGCCCTTGCCGTGGAAGTCGACGAACTTGTAGCCCGACGGGTCCTTGAACTCGTCGGTGAGCTTCATGTCGTTGTGCTTGTAGTAGGGCATCAGGATGTTCTTGGCGCCCAGGAAGGTCCACTTGTAGTCGGACACGCGCGACTCGTAGCCCTCGAAGTCCTCGATCATCAGGTCGGCGCCGAGGAAGGAGTCGGTCACCTGGCCCGCGGCGAGCCGGCGCACGCGGCGCTGGAAGCCGAGGTAGAGGTAGGCGTCGTCGAACTTCGTGTCGTCCGAGTACTTCTGGATCAGCAGCTGCGTGTTCTTCAGATCCTGCGGCTCGAGCACCTGCACGTAGATGCCGCGGAACAGGTCGCCGGGGTTCGGCGTCACCTCGGGCAGCGGCTGGTGGTCGGTGCGGTGCTTGAAGTTCAGCAGGTGGAAGTTCAATTTCAGCGTGCGCTCGACCTTGTCGGTCTTGGCGTTCTTGTACTTCCAGTAGAACGGGTAGATCGCGGCGTTGTCGCCCCAGTTGATGCCGTACTTAAAGTTCCAGATCACCTTCTCGCCGGCGCGCGGGTCGGAGGTGCTGGGCTCCTCGGGGAAGGGCCGGCCGGCGACGAAGCCCTCGATGTTGCCCACCTTGGGCCCCAGCTTGGCCTTGCCGCCATGCTGCTTGGTGGCCTCGACATAGCCCTTGGCGTTCGGGAAGTCGAAGGTCTCGCCGACGGTGATCTCGTACCAGCCGTCCTTGATCAGCTTGAAGTTGGCGGGGTCGAGCGCGTCCTTGAACTTGTCGACGTTGTCCTTGTTGATCACCGTGCCCGGGGTCAGGCCCGGGAAGCTCGGGAAGCCGTTGCGGTAGGGGAAGAAGGTGGCGTCGGTGGTCTGGGCCGTGGCGGCGGCCGCCACGAGGCCCGCGGCCAGTGCGATGAGCGTGCGTTTCATGGTCGTGTCTCCTGTGTCAGAACTGGTAGCGCGCGGTGAAATAGATCTCGTTCTCCTTCCAGGCCGTGCCGATCGGGCCGGCGCGGAAGCGGCCCAGCGGCTCGAGACCCGTGATGCCGCGCGAGAACGCGGTGAGGGGGTCGCCGTCGCCGAAGGGCGCGGTGAAGGGCGGGAAGGGGTTGGTGCCGCGCGCGTCGTCGAACTTCCAGCGGTTGTCGTTGTCGCGCGTCTTGAAGTTGCCGCCGAAGGTGAGCTTGAGCTTGTCGTTGACGACCCAGTCGATCTGCGGCGAGGTCACCAGCGCCCGGGCCTTGAAGTCGTAGGCGGTGATCAGCTGCGGGCTGATGCGGTCGCCGGCCAGGAAGGCCTTGATCAGCAGCGTGGCGATCGCGTTGTCCTTCCAGTCGGGCATGCCGACGTCGCCGAACTCGGCGCGCCGCTTCTCATGGTCGAAGATGTGCTGGTAGAACAGCTGCGCCGAGAACAGCGTCGTGCGGTTCGGGTTGATCCAGGGGATGAAGGTCGGCCGGTCGATGCCGATGACCGAGCGGAACACGTCGTTCTCGGAGAACAGCTGGGGCTTGAGCGAGTTGGCGAACTCCTCGCCGCTGGTGTAGGCCGCCTCGATGCGCACCGCCGCGTTGGCCTTCTCCCACTCGAAGTCCATCGAGCCGCCGACCAGGTTGACGCGCGGGAAGTGCATGTCGAACGCGATCAGGTAGGGCCAGCCGCCGTC
>ERZ1066138.78-NODE-78-length-31347-cov-10.540010_pt1 | contig 31347 bp, 30 predicted proteins | sample MGYA00382785_ERZ1066138 | MGnify/ENA primary metagenome ERZ1066138 (study PRJEB33369, sample SAMEA5778368) | biofilm metagenome | biome: Industrial cooling water; feature: Water cooling tower basin; material: Biofilm | place: United Arab Emirates | collected... | reverse complement strand
GGGCGCCCGCCGCCTGCCGGAAAACGTAGCGCGAAAAGATCGTGGTCATGCGCGTAAGTCACCGGGTCGGTCGAGGATGTCAGGCAGATCGCCACTCGGAGGCACGCCGTATTAACCGTGAAATCTCTCGCCCCCCGGCGCGACGTAGGGGCTCCCACAGCACGGTGGCCAAAATTCGGCGCGGCTTTGGGGGGGGCCGCAGAGCAACCGGCTCTGGTGTCGCGATGATCTCGGCCCGGGGCAGTGCACGGCGCGCCTTCGACGGTGTCTCCACAACTTGCGCATCACTGTGAAGCGGATAATCTCCGCGCCGACCGCTTTCCTTCCCGAGCTCTGGTGCGGCTTGACCCTGTGCTGGTGGTGGCTGCCACATGCGCACCGGGTCGAGCCGCGCTTCAGCAGCCGTCCCCCGATATGCCCTCATGGAGCCTGAGATGCCCGCCCCCTTCGAAATCACGTTCGCCCCACTGACCGCCTCCCTCGAACCAACAACTCTCGTTTTCACTGCGAACGACCTGGTGCTCGCCGACAGCGTGAAAGCACTAAACCAGAAATCGGGCGGGCTCCTGCTCAAGGCGGCTGACGCATCGGGCTTTCGCGGCAAGTCCAAAAGCGCATACGAACTGCTCGCGCCGCCCAAACTCGATGTCGATCGACTGATCGTGGCGGGTGCGGGCAAGACAGGCGAGCTGAACGACACAGATTGGGCCATGCTCGGCGGCTACGCGTATTCGCAGATCGTTAGCCGCAAGACGCCGAAGGCTGCGCTGATCGCGGATTTCGATGAGACCGGCGGCACGAAGCCGGCAGAGGTGGCGGCGCTGATCGCGTTCGGCGTTCTGTTGCGCCACTACTCCTTCACCAAATACAAGACGAAGAAGAACGGCGGCGAAGAGGGTGGCGTGCCGCCCGATGGAGCTGAGACTCCGGCGCCGCAGCCCGATGGTCTGAACAAGCTGGTCATCCACACGGCAGATCCCGACAAAGCGCGTGTTGCGTTCCAGCGCCAGCAGGCGGTGGCAAACGGCATCATGCTTGCGCGCGATCTCGTCAATGAGCCTGCGAACGTGCTGGGCCCGGTTGAATTCGCCGACCGCGTCAAGGAACTCGAGAGTCTGGGCCTCGATGTCGAAATTCTCGACGTCGACGCCATGTCGGCACTCAAAATGCATACGTTGCTGGCGGTCGGGCAGGGCAGCGCCCGCCCGTCCCGCGTTGCGATCATGCATTGGAACGGAGCCAAATCGAAGCGGGCCAAGCCGGTCTGCTTCGTTGGCAAAGGCGTCGTCTTCGACACCGGCGGCTACTCGATCAAGCCGGCCGGCGGCATGGAAGACATGAAGGGTGACATGGGCGGCGCGGCTGCCGTGGTCGGCCTGATGGCGGCTCTCGCGGAACGCAAGGCGAGCGTGAATGCTGTCGGCATCATCGGTCTGGTCGAAAACATGGTTTCGGGCAATGCCATTCGGCCGGGCGACATCGTGACCTCGATGTCGGGGCAGACAGTCGAGATCCTCAACACGGACGCGGAAGGACGTCTCGTGCTGGCGGATGTCCTCTGGTACGCGCAGGAACGCTACAAGCCGAAGTTGATCGTGGATCTTGCCACACTCACCGGCGCGATCATGATCGCCCTAGGCAAGGAATACGCAGGTTTGTTCGTCAACGACGAACGGCTGGCCGGCGATCTGATGTCGGCGTCTAAGGCGACAGGCGAAAAGCTGTGGCGAATGCCGCTCGACAAGGCGTTCCATCGCATGATCGATGGCAAGACCGCGGACATCAAGAACATCGGTGGGCGCTGGGGCGGATCGTGCACGGCGGCAGCGTTCCTCGAGCGCTTCATCAAGGACACGCCGTGGGCGCATCTCGATGTCGCTGGAACGGCGATGGATGCTGGGCGTACGGAAATCAACACCAGCTGGGGTTCGGGCTGGGGCGTGCGGCTGCTCGACCGGTTTGTCGCCGACCATCATGAGAAGGGGTGATCATCGCTGGCGCGGCTGGCGGCACCAAACCGCCAGCCGGCGCTTAAGTGCTAAACATTTGTTTAGACTTGCTAACCTATCCTTATTTTCCATAATATATATTATGCGAATGACGGTGGGATCGGGAGGGTGGTTTGCGATCGCGCTTATCGGTCCGACTGCGCGTCCGGCAAGGTGAACGGCGGGCTTTACTGCCAACACAAACGGGTGTGTCACTGCCAACGAACTTCCGTATTGAGCAGCGCCTCGATCAGTGTGTCGAACCGGAGTGTCGGTCCGAGCACCATCTCGCGCATGAGGACGGGCGCCTCCTCTGATCCGCTGGACGCCGTGATCACCGGGATTGGCATCAGCGCAACGCGATTGCCCTGTGTGTAGGTTCTGATCGGCGTCTTGATGCCGCCGGTCAGTCGCGAGACGACGGCAATCGGGCAGCAAAGCGCGTTGCCCGTCGGTGGACCGGCCTCGTCGCCAAACTCTATCATGAGGCCATCGGGCAGTTCATCGACCGGTTCTTCGACTATGCAACGGTCGGCGTTGGCCGTGCATGCCGCTCCCTGTCCTTCGCGAAAGAGCGTCCGCGCCGTGGGCGCACCCGGTTTGGGCGTTCGGAGGACGATCGTGCCGATGCCTTTGTTGAGAATGAGATCCTGGCACCAGGCGCCGCACTGGTCGTAGCGCGCAAGACTCACGCCGCCGGAGCGTTGCGGGTCGATTGGCAGGCCGTACGAGGCCTTGATGATGAGCGTCTTGACGGGGCGGACGTCGGGCACGTCGGTCAAGCCATCCTTCAGGCCGGCGTCGGCAGACAGTATGCCCGCGTGGATCTGGGAGGCTGCCGCCCACAGTGCCAGAAAGGCCAACGGTGCAAGTGCGAGAGCAAAGCGCTGCGTTAGGACGCCAACCACGGCCATGGCGATAAGGCCTGCGCACCACAGGCTATTGGCCACAAGTGACGCGATGGGCAGGTGCAACGCCGACAGTCCGTAGGACAGCGCGATCAGGAGTAAAAAGCCTGCTGTCAGCCCAAAGAGGCCAAGGAAAAAGTCACCAGTCAGAGATCGAGGTCGCAACGGAATGTCTGTCTCTTGGATCGAGGATCACACGAGCGGTTCAACGCGGCTCGACGCGCCCGACGAGCCCCGCGATGATGGCGGAATATAGCGATGCGACGAAGCCCGCAAGGACATTGACGCTGATGATGATACCAGCGATGCGCGCCCATGGCGGCGGAATATAGGCCGACAGCAGCGTGACGACGAAATCGTCAAAGGCCTGCTTGAAACGGAACAAGAGTTCGCTCGTCTGGTCGACCGTCGGGATTTTTGGCATTTCCCAGACGATCGTCCAGCCGATGTCGCTCACTGTCGGGGAGGGTAATAATCCGTAAAGCGCTAGAAACGCGATCGCACTTGAGAACAGGAGGCCGAGGGGCGGGGCAAGGCGAAAGAACCCCCAACGCTCAGGGCGCGCGTCAAGTTTTATGGCCAGGTAGCGCAAGAGTGCCGTGCCGGCGTAGAGCGTAAGACCGAACGCAATCGCAACCCAGAACAGCCGGTCGGGATCGGTGCCTGAGAAGGTGAATAATGCCGCCACGGCCGCCAGCAGACCTTTGAACAACGCTTCGCCAAACCCCACGATGGGCACGAACAGCCCGCGCAAAGAATTGCCCGGACCGAAGTAGAACGGCATCTCGTTTCTGAGACGAAGAACTTCGAGGCGCAGTCCAAGACCAAAAGCGAGCCCGCCCGTCACCGCAGCGAAGATGAGCGGATGCGCGAGGCCGAGCCAGGCGACGCCGACGCACGCAGCGATCTCGAACACCACGAGAGCAAGATTGAGGAGAACGTGCATGCGCTGTCGAAGCCTTCTACAGGCGGCAGCCGAGCCCCCTGCTCCGCCGACCCCCCTTAGGGCAGCATAGAGAACCGGCACCCTGGCGGAAAGTGGACGAACCATTTGCGCTCATCGATGAAGAGAGCTTGCGCCATCCAACAGACCTATGGCGCGCCGAGCGGTGGGCCTGGTTGACGGATGTGGCGTCTGAGCGCTTCACTGGCAGGCAGCATATGGTGAGGTTTGCCATGTCGACAGTTGCGCGGGTGGCGCTCGGGCTTGTGATCGGCTACGCGGCGGGCGCAGCCCTCGGCTTCGGCGCGGTGCATGCCTTCTCGGGCAACATCTACGATAGAGATCTCGAAGCCGTCATGACGGCGGCCTTCGCCACGGGTCCGCTGGGCGCCGCACTTGGCGTCGCGGCCGGATTGTGGCTGGCGCGCATCCGCTAGCGCGATCTGCCTTAGCTTATGGGCTTCTCGCGCGCATTGCACACTGCCTCGCCAATGCGCGTCAGCGCGGCGTGGAACGGAAACGAGCGGCGGAACCATCGGAATTCAGGTCCCGTGTCGCCGACAATTTCGAGAATGGCGGGGCGGCTCTCTTCGGCGGGTTCGATGTTGGCGTCGATGACGTAGCTTTGCGTGTCTTTGCCAAGCGAGAGTTTGCCTTCAAAGGCATTCTGGCGCTTTGGATCGCTGTGAGTTTTGAGTTGCATCGCCTCGACGGCACAGGCGTTGGCTTGGTCGACTTCGATGCCGCACCAGCCGGCAGCGCATGGCACAATGTCGAGGATGAGTTTGCACGCGCCGTTTTCACAGCGCGTGGCATCGTTCTGGATCGCGTAGGGCGCGCCGCTCCAGCGACCGGCGAGCGAAGGACTGGCTAACGCGGCGACGGCGGCCGGTTCAGCTTTCGCCGCTTCGTCGGCGATTACGTTCGTCGTGGCGAGAATAGCCGCAGTGAAGCCACAGAGCGCGACGACGATGGCGCCTGTGATGCCAACCGTCGCGCGCCTGATGAACCTGTCCGTCCCTGCCCTTGCTGCTCCGCACTTGACGCTCGCTTGCCGGGCCGCAATCGCGCTGGCGTTGGTGCTCTCTTTCATCGTGGCGGTGGTGGCGATCGCATCGGGTTCGGGGCTCATCGCGCTTCCTTTCGAGATGTCGCTCGTGGACCGGCGCCTGCCGGTCGTCTTTCGTATTCACATGCTTTCATCGGCGATTGTTCTCGGGCTTCTGCCCGTGGCGCTCAGCCTTCGTTTCCGCCCGCGGCTTCATCGCAGGATCGGATGGCTGTTGGGCGCTTTCGTGGTGGCGGGAGGGCTTACCGCGTTGCCGGTTGCCATATTCAGCTATTCGTGGTGGCCCGCGCGGGCGGGCTTCTTCGTGCAAGGCGTCGTTTGGCTCTGGCTGTTCTACGCGGCGGTGGCTGCGATCCGGCGCGGCGACCGGGCACGTCATGCGCATCTGATGCTTGCCATGGCGGCGGTGACAACAGGCGCGGTCTGGTTTCGCGTGCTAACAGGATCGGCGATCCTGTTCGATCTGCCGTTCGATCCGATCTATGCGGCCTCGGCGTGGATCGCGTGGCTGGTGCCCTTGGTGCTCGTCCTTCGCAATGCCGAGCGGCTCGATGCGTGGGCTTTCCGACGCCCCCTCGCCTCGCCGCAGCCTATCGGCTAGAACACGGGCCATGACAAAACCGGACACGTCTTCCGCTGCGGACGCACTGCAGCGGCTTCTTGAAATCATGGCTGCGCTGCGCACGCCGGGCACCGGCTGCCCGTGGGATCTTGAACAGACATTCGAGACGATCGCGCCTTACACCATTGAGGAAGCCTACGAGGTGGCGGATGCCATTTTTCGCCGAGATCTTGCGGATCTGAAGGATGAACTCGGCGATCTCCTCTTGCAGGTGGTCTATCACGCGCGCATCGCCGAGGAGGCGGGCGCGTTCCAGTTCGCTGACGTCGCCGAAGCGGTGAATGCCAAGATGATCCGGCGACACCCGCATGTGTTCGGGTCGCCGGAGGAGCGCGCGGCGGGCGCACAGCCGGACTTCTGGCGTCGCATCAAGGCCGAGGAGCGCGCATCCAAAGCGGCCGAGCGGGCGCGGTTGTCATCGGGGTCGCAGACGATGCCCAGCGCTCATGGATCTCAACTTCTCTCGGATGTCCCCGTTGGCTTGCCGTCGCTCACGCGGGCAATCAAGTTGCAGGAAAAAGCCGCGAAGGTCGGATTCGACTGGCCGGATCTCGCGCCTGTCTTCGCCAAGATGAGGGAAGAGATCGCGGAACTTGAAGAGGTGGCTTTCGCGAATGCCGCATCCGACTCCCCTGCCTCATCCGGCCGGCTCCCCGAAGGGGAGTCGGGTGAGGCAATAGAAGAAGAACTCGGCGATATGCTGTTCGTGATGGCGAACATCGCTCGGCATCTAAAGCTCGATCCTGAAATGGCGCTGCGCAAAGCGAACGACAAGTTCACGCGACGCTTCGCCTATATCGAGCAGCGTCTCGCGACGATGGGCAAAACGCCGGATCAGTCTTCGCTCGAAGAGATGGACGCGCTGTGGGACGAGATTCGGGCGCAAGATAAACGGCGCAGATGATCGTTGCTCACGCGGCGGGGTGTGATGCGGGCGAGAGGCCGGTACGGCGACTTGCACCGGCCTCATGATCATGGATGAAGGTCTGTGACTTTCACATGGCCAGTGTCGTCACCTTGCCCGTGGCGAGATCATAGACGCCGCCGGCGACCTTGAGCTTTCCGGACTGGATGAGATCCGCGATCACCGGCGAAGCTTCCGAAAGGATACCGGCCTGAATACGCACATTCTCCCGGATCGCGGTGTCGAGGTCGCCTTTGGCTGCCTTCGTCGCGGGCCGCAGATGCTGATAGAGCGTGCTGATCTGTCCGGGAACGGCGGTCCCGCTCATTGTCGCGGCAACGGCGCCGCAGCTCGAATGACCTAGGACGTACAAGACTTTCGCACCCAACACGAGGCAGCCGAACTCGAGGCTGCCGATGATCGCCGGATCGGCGACGTTGCCCGCGATGCGCGTTACGAAAATATCACCAAATCCCTGATCGAAGATGATCTCGATCGGCACTCGGCTATCGGCGCAGCCGAGGAATGCCGCAAAAGGTGTCTGCTTTGGTGCCACCTCTTTCACTCGATCGATGTCGCGGTTCGGCTCTAGCGTTTTTCCGGCGACGAAGCGCGCGTTGCCAGCTTCCAGTTTTGCGAGCGCTTCATCCGGCGTTTGCGCCCCCGCTTGCCCGGCGAAAGTGGGGCTCGCGGCGCCCGCGCCGATCACGCCTGCAGCCGCCGCGGCGCCGGCCCAGGCGAGCCAGGTCCGGCGGTTCATGGCAGCCGCTTTTTTGAAGGCTTCAGGCGTCGAGCAGCCGCAATCGCTGCTGGCGCAGATATGAGAAGAGGAAGACATCACGGATCGCATATGGCCTCACAATTGGTGCTGGATTGACGAGAGCGCCGATCCCTTAAGCCAATGCACGTGATGTCAAAAATTGATTATTTAGGGATTAGCCATCAACTTTCTGAATGGGCTAACGACGTCAGCTGGCAATTTCGGATCCTAACCGGTGCGCGGATTTTCTATCGCGACATGCTCGGGCCGCACGCCCAGGCCGATCAATCGCGCTGGCAGCTGCGCCAGAAACGGAATCCAATTCATTGCCCGCAGAAAAAGCGGCGGCTTGAGTGGTCCGTTTGCTGCGAGTGTCGGAGCGATGATGGCGTCCTGCATCAAAAGTTGGAGACGCTGTGTCATCTCCGTCGGCCATTCGCGACGTGCCTGAACGGCTGCCAGATCACCGTCCTTCAACGTGCCGTCGCGTAGCGGCGCCGTAAGCAGATTTGCGGCGGCCACGGCATCTTGGATCGCCAGGTTCACGCCGACGCCGCCAACCGGGCTCATGGCGTGGGCTGCGTCCCCGATGCAGAGAAAGCCCGGACGCCACCAGGTCTTCAGCCTGTCGACTTGAACCTTGAGAAGCTTCACGTCGTCGAGGGAATTGATCTCAGTTGCGCGTTCGGCTTCGAAGGGGAGGAGCGCACCGACAGAATTTTGGAAGGCCGCGAGCCCGTCATCGCGCACCTTCTCATCGGCTCCCTTTGGAATGACGAATGCGCACTGCCAGTAGTCACCCCTATTGAGCATGATGAAGACCCGCCCGCGGTCGAAGCGGCCCTGGCTCTCTGACGTATCCGTCGCCTCACGCGGCAGGCGGAACCAGAGCACGTCCATAGGTGCGCCCAAGTCTTGAACGTCCAGCTGCGCGTCTCTTCGCAGCACGGATGTCCTGCCATCCGCGGCCACGATGAGTTCTGCAAGGATCGTGAGGGCGCCTTCGGGACTATCGGCCTTTAGACCGATGACGCCGTCGCCGTCTTGCACAAGCGTTTGTGCTTCCGTTCGCATAAGCAGTGTGAAGCCCGGATAGGTCGCGCCTTTGGCGGCTAGAAAGTTCAGGAAATCCCATTGCGGCATCATCGCAACGAATGGGGCGGCAACGGGCAGATGTGAAAAGTCGGCAACCATCATGCGCTCATCGCCGAACTGCGCCGTTAAATGTCGAACCTGCTGATGGGGCAGCGCCAGAAACTCGTCGAGCCAGCCCAGTTCGTGGAGAACCTGCATGGTCGACGGATGGATCGTGTCGCCGCGAAAATCGCGCAGGAAGTCGGCGTGCTTTTCAAGAACCGCAACGCTGAGCCCGGCGCGCGCGAGCAGTACGCCCAGCATCAAGCCGGCCGGGCCACCCCCCGCGATGCAAACTTGATAGCGACGCTGCATGTCGTCAGCCTATCGGTTGTCGGTGCTCTTTCTCAGTTGCGCTTCAAGACGTGCCTTGTTCTCTGGCGTCGTTCGCAGCGTCAGCCGCAAAGCGCCGGTCACTTCATCGGTGGTGCGGGTCAGAACGTCGGTATTCTCGTGAACCCATGCGAGGAGTCGCCCATCGTGCGCTGGGAGCGTTACGTCGAGAACTGCATCGCTGGCACCGAGGCGCGTGTCGATGGCATCGAGGAGGGCGGGGATGCCATCTCCGGTGATGGCCGAGACAAGCGCCGGCCGGCGCTCCTGGAATCGGGACATGTTAATTGCTTCCTCGCGCGTGATGGGCGAGAGCAGATCGATCTTGTTCCAGACTTCGAGAATGTGGCTGTGAGCCGGCACCGTATCGACGCCGAGATCGCCCAGCACGCCCTCGACGTCGGCGGCCTGCGCGTCGGTCTCGGGATGGGAGATATCGCGCACGTGCAGGATGAGATCGGCTTCGATCACCTCTTCCAGCGTGGCGCGGAAGGCTGCGACCAGCATGGTCGGTAGAGACGAGATGAAGCCCACCGTGTCGGAGAGAATGATACGGCGACCGCTGCGCAGCTTCACTTCGCGCATTGTCGGATCGAGCGTGGCGAACACTTGGTCCTTGGCGAGCACCGCGGCGCCCGTGACGAGATTGAAGAGCGTGGATTTGCCCGCGTTCGTGTAGCCGACGATGGCGACGATCGGATACGGCACCTTACGTCGTCCGGCGCGATGCAGTTCGCGCGTCTTCACGACTTGGGCCAACTCGCGCTTGATGGATTCGATGCGCGTTTCCAGAATGCGGCGGTCGAGTTCGAGCTGCGCTTCGCCCGGGCCGCCGAGGAAGCCGCCGCCGCCGCGTTGGCGCTCCAAATGGGTCCAGGCGCGCACGAGACGGCCCTTCTGGTAGGTCAGGTGCGCGAGTTCGACCTGTAGCCGTCCTTCGCGGGTGCGCGCGCGGCGTCCAAAAATTTCCAGAATGAGGCCGGTACGATCGAGCACCTTGGCGTTCCAGGCCTTCTCCAGATTGCTTTGCTGAACCGGCGTGATGGCGTGATCGACAATGACGAGCCCAGCGCCGGTCTCCTCGACGAGGAGGCGCAGTTCCTCGACCTTGCCTTTGCCGAACAGCGTGGAAGGACGCGGTGTGGTGATGCCGACGACCCGGGCGTCGGCAATCTCCAGATCGATCGCCTCGGCGAGTCCCGTTGCTTCCGTCAGCCGATCGGCGGGAGAATGGGTGACGATCGGCGCGCCACGGCTGTCGCGTGCGTTCTCGTCCGCGTAGCTCCGTTGAAGCACCGGAACAAGGACGATCGCCCTGCCCGTCGAGACCCGCAACAACTCGTGCCCTGGCTTTTGATGGCTGGGCTTTTCGAAGATGTCGTCGTCTGTCGTCTTATCGATGACGTATGCCGCCGGTGCTTGCGTGAAGATCGCCTCAGCCTTCGTCGCCGCCTTCACCGTCCATGAGGTTCACGGGAGCGCCGGGCATGATGGTCGATATGGCATGCTTATAGACCAGCTGGGAGTGCCCGTCACGACGTAGCAGCACGCAGAAGCTGTCGAACCAGGTCACGATCCCCTGAAGCTTCACACCGTTGATGAGAAAGATCGTCAGCGGGACTTTCTGCTTGCGGACATGGTTGAGAAACGTGTCCTGAAGACTTGGCGTGCGCTCAGCGGGCATTTTGTTGTTCTTTCCGATTGATTTGTCGGTTCTTGTTGTTGGCACGAGCCTTCTACGGCCGTGCGGAGCCTCGACGATCAGCGGCCGCTTTCAATCTTAAACGGCCACCCTGCCATAGATAACTGTTTCGCTTCGCAGGTGCAGCAAAAATGAACGGGTATTCTGATGAGTGTCGCCGCAGTCAGGGATCAAAAGATATTCAAACCGGCGTTATTTCAGCCAAATCGTGGAATTTTTCCCGAAGGCGAAGTGTGACGGGGCCGGGTTTGCCGTCCGCCACGGCCCTGCCGTCGATCATCACCACCGGCATTACTGTGGCCGACGCAGAGGTCACGAAGGCTTCTTTGGCCGCTTGAGCCTCGGCAATCGTGAAGGCGCGTTGTTCGACGGGGACGCCTTGAGTTTTCAAGACTTCGAGTGCGGTCGCGCGCGTGACGCCGCCCAGGAGGCGGTTGTCGAGCGGGCGGGTCAGGACGAAGCCATCCGGACGAACGATCCAGGCGTTGCTCGATGCGCCTTCCGTTACGAAGCCGGCCTCATCGACGAACCACGCTTCCTGGGCACCGGCCGTGCGGGCTGCCTCCTTGGCGAGCGCTGCGGGCAGCAACATCACGGTTTTCAGATCGCAGCGGCCCCACCGTTGATCGGGCACGCTTTTGACAGCGATGCCCTGTCTTGCCCTTGCGGCGACCTTTGCAGGATCAATGGACCGCGCGAGCGCCACGAGGGTCGGTTCCGTGTCGGGTCCGGGAAAGAGGAAATCACGCGCTACCTGACCGCGTGTGACCTGCAGATAGACAATGCCGTTGCGAACACGATTGCGGCGGACCACTTCGCCCAGCACGTGGCGTAACGCAGGTTCTGCCATCGGGACCCCAATCTTCAATTCGGAGAGGGAACGGGCCAGCCGCGCGAGATGACGAGTTGTATCGATCAGCGCGCCGCCCTTGACTTCGCAGACTTCATAGACGCTGTCGGCGAACTGAAAGCCGCGGTCTTCCACGTGCACGCCGGCTTCAGCGTAGGGCAGGTAGCGGCCGTTGACGTAGACGATGCGGGCCATGGTGAAGAGGTCCGATGGTTCAGGTCAAAAATAGTCGGGACTGACGCGGAAGAGCTGCTCGACCTGCCGGACGTGATCGGCGCGGGCAAAGAGCACGGCTCGGTCGTTCACTTCGAATTCGGTGTCGCCCGTCGGCTTGATGAGCTTGCCGCGCCTGAGGATCGCGCCAAAACGGACGCCGTCGGCGAGTTCCAGTTCGCGGATGGACTTGCCTACAAGGCCTGAAGTCTCGAGGACTTCTGCCTCGACGACCTCGCCCGCACCATTATGAATCGTGTGGACGCCACGAATGCGGCCGCGGCGCACGTTCTGAAGGATGCGGGAGACGGTCACGGTCTTGGGGTTCAGCTGCGCGTCAATGCCGAGCGAACGGATCATCGCGGAATAATTTGACGAGTTGAGAAGGCAGAGCGACGATTTGCATCCGATCTGCTTGGCGAGCGCTGCCGTGAGCAGGTTGGTTTGATCGTCATTAGTGACGGCAAGCAATGTGTCGGCCGAGGGCGCCTCCGCCTCGCGCAGCACTTCTTCGGATAGGGCTGAGCCGTGGAGCACAACCGCGCGGTTCAGCTTTTCGGCGATCTCAACGGCGCGGTTGCGCGACATCTCGATCACCTTGACGCGCATGTTGGCGTCGCGCTCCTCGAGTTCGCGGGCAATGAAGTAGCCGATGTTGCCGCCGCCAGCGATGATCAGACGGCGGGCTTGCGTCTCTTCATGGCCGAAGATCTGGAGCACACGGCCGATTTGTTCGACGTCCGCAATCACGTAGACGTCGTCGCCGACCTGGACCTGATCGGCGGCATGGGCCACCATAAGCTTGCCGCCGCGCACGATGGCAACGATGGCCGCGTTGAGGTCGGGAAACAGCCCTCCCAGTTGCATGAGCGGCGTATCGATGACGGGGCAGTCGCTGCCGGCTGCGATGCCGAGCAACACCGCGCGCCGATCTGCAAACGTTACGGTTTCGAATGCACCCGGTGTTTCCAGGCGGCGCAAGATCATGCGGCCGACTTCGATCTCGGGCGAGATCACCTGATCGATCGCCATGTTTTCGCGGTCGAAGAGTTTGCGCTAAGAGGGGTCGAAGTAGGATTGCGCGCGAACGCGCGCAATTTTCGTCGGGATGTCAAAAAGGGCGTGCGCGACCTGACAGGCGACCATATTGACTTCGTCGTGCAGCGTGACCGCTATCAACATATCGGCTTCGCGGGCGCCGGCCCGTTCGAGCACGTCGGGATGGGCCGCATTGCCCTGGATCGCACGTACTTCCAGTACGTCATTAGCGCGCTGAACCAGTTCCGCGCTGGCGTCCACAATTGAAATGTCGTTGCCTTCCGCGGCGAGGCGTTCGGCAATGCCGGTGCCGACCTGACCTGCACCGCAGATGATGACCTTCATGGCGTATCCCGCCGGGTGCGGGCCTCGAAAACGAGTTGCAGCTACGGCGTCATTCGGACGTCGCCACGGGACGTAGTCTAGACGAACTCACTCACGGTCAGGTTAACTGGCGGCCTTATCACAGTGGGCGGCCCTCGCCGCGCTGATCGGAGGAGACACCCAGCGCACGCAGCTTGCGGTGCAGGGCCGAGCGCTCCATGCCAACAAACTCGGCCGTCCGGGAGATGTTACCGCCAAAGCGATTGATCTGGGCGAGCAGGTATTCACGCTCGAAGATCTCACGGGCCTCACGCAGCGGCAGCGACATCAGATGCTCTGCGCCGCCGTTGACGGGCAACGGCACGTTGGAGCCGATCTCTTCGGGCAGCATCTCAGCTGTGATGACCGTATTGGGGTCGCCGCCAGCAAGGATCATCAGGCGTTCGATATTGTTTCTCAACTCGCGCACGTTGCCCGGCCAGTCGTGCGCCTGGAGAACGGCGATGGCGTCTTCACCGATGCGGCGCGGAGCAAGGCCCGAGGCTTGGGACAGCTGTGTGATGAAGAACTGTATAAGGTCGGGGATGTCTTCACGCCGTTCGGCGAGGCTCGGGACGCGCAGTGGGACCACGTTCAGGCGGTGATAGAGATCCTCGCGGAAGCGTCCCTCCGCCATCTCGCGTTCCAAATCGCGGCTTGTCGACGAGATGATGCGTGCGTCGACGGACACCTTCTGCGTCCCACCGATGCGCTGGAACTTCTGTTCGACCAGAACGCGCAAAACCTTGCCCTGGGTCTCGAGCGGCATGTCGGCGACTTCGTCGATATAGAGCGTGCCGCCGTGGCTTTCTTCGAGAGCGCCAACCTTGCGCGGGCCGCCGGTGCGATCTTCGGTGCCGAACAATTCCTCCTCGACGCGGTCGGGTGCCATGGCGGCGGCGTTGAGCACTACGAACGGCGCATCGGCGCGGCGCGACTTCACATGTATGACACGGGCGGAAAGCTCCTTGCCGGTGCCGGACGAACCGCGGATCAGGATGCGGCTATTGGTGGGTGCGAGACGGTCGATCTGGCCTTTGAGCTGATTGATCGCCGCGGATTTTCCGACCATGTCAACCGAGACGGTCGATCGCTCGCGCAGTTCCTTGACCTCGCGCTTCAGCTGCGAGGCTTCCAGGGCCCGAAGTGCAACGAGGATCAGACGGTCTGATTTGAAGGGCTTTTCGATGTAGTCGTAGGCGCCGCGCTTGATGGCGGTGACGGCGGTTTCGATGTTGCCATGGCCGGAAATAATGACGACAGGCAGATCAGGATATGTCCGCTTGATGATTGACAGAACTTCCAGGCCATCAAGGCGGCTGCCCTGTAGCCAGATATCGAGAATGACAAGATGCGGGCGTCGTTCTTCAATGGCACGCAGCGCCTCATCGCTATCGCGGGCAAGGCGCGTGCGGTGTCCCTCGTCCTCCAGGATCCCAGCGATCAATTCGCGAATGTCGGCTTCGTCGTCGACAATGAGAATATCGGCAGCCATCAAAACGTCTCCTCTCGGGTCGTCAATTCATTGCCGCGCGCGCATTAGCCTCTGCGGGCTCCGGCGCACTGGTGTGGCGGTCGTCGTCGGTGTCGGAATGGACGGTGGGCCGTCCGTGGCGTGGGATGGTGATGCGCACCAGGGCTCCGCTGGCGCGATCCGCGGCCTGCGGGGCGTCGTCGAGCGAGAGCGCGCCGCCGTGTTGCTCTGTGATTTTCTGGACGATCGCGAGGCCGAGACCGGTGCCTTTGGATCCTTTGGTCGTCACATAGGGTTCGAGCAGGCGCGAGCGGTTCTGTTTCGGCAGCCCGATGCCATTGTCGATGACTTCGATGTCGATGCGCTCGGACGAAACCCGAAGGATGGTCTCCACGCGGCCCTTTTCTGTCTGGCCGGCCTGCACGGCGCTCTCGACCGCTTCGGTCGCGTTCTTGACGAGGTTCGTCACCGCCTGGGTGATGAGGCGGCGGTCGAAGTTCGTCATCACACGCTCGTCAGGCATGATGAGATCGTAGGTGAGGTTCGGGTGACTTTCGCGGAAGAGGATGACCGACTCCTGCACCGCATCGCGCAGGTCGCCCTCCTCCATGACAGGTTTGGGAACGCGCGCGAAGGCCGCGAATTCGTCGACCATCGTCTTGATGTCGCCGGCCTGGCGCTCGATCGTGGCGGTCAGCTTATCGAACGTTTCGCGATCCTCGGTGATGAGCTTGCCGTACTTGCGGCGGATGCGCTCGGCGGAAAGGATGATGGGCGTCAGCGGATTTTTGATCTCATGGGCGATGCGACGCGCCACGTCACCCCAGGCCGATGTGCGCTGGGCGGCGACGAGTTCGGAAATGTCGTCGAACGTGACGACGGAGCCGACGGTGCCACCTTTCGCCTGCTCGTCTGTGACGCGGGTCGAGAACGTGCGTTCGTCGCTGCCGACGACGCGCCGGATCTCGACAGCGCCCCTCGCCTTGATGGCGGGCTCCACCGCGCGTTCGAAAACGGGCATGAATTCGGGCAGCGCCTCGGCGATCGGTTTGCCGAGGAAGTCATCCTCGCGGATATCGAGCAGCTTTTGCGCTGACGGCGAGATCAGGGTGATACGCCGCTCGGCGTCGACGCCGATGATCCCGGACGACACGCCGGCGAGCACCGCTTCGATGAAGCTCGTGCGGTCGGATAGTTCCGAGTTGGCCGCGACGAGGGCGTCGCGCTGGTGCTTCAGTTCGCGCGTCATTGTGTTGAAGGTATTCGACAGGCGGCGCAAGTCGCCCTCGCCTCGCCGTTCGGGGAGTTCGACGTCGAGGTTGCCGGTCGAGACTTCGCGGGCGCCGGCGATGAGGCGGCGGATGGGCGCCACGAAACGCCCCGCGAACCAGAGTCCGGCCCAGATGGCGGCGAGCAATGCCGTCATTGAGATCATGGTATACATCAGGCCGTGGGCGAGCTTCAGGCCGCCACGCGCACGTCGCAGACGATTGTATTCGTCGACGCTCTGCTCGGTGCGCTGCAGGTAGGCCATCACCTTCGGGCTGACGGCGCGGGTGACGAGCAGGTACTGGCCAGGGAAACGCTGCAACCTAGACAGAGCGGCGACACGCGCGCGCTCCAGTGATTTGATGATCGCGATCTGGCCCTTCTCGGCTTCCGATATCGCAGCGAGAGGAGGGGCGACGAAGGTTTCCTTGGCATCGTCGAATGCAGAGAACAGTAACTGTCCATTGGGCGAGACAAGATAGGCGCTCGCAAGATCCCTGAGACCAGCTTGAGCAATCAGCAACTGTCGCAACGCATCGGGGTTGTCGACGATGTCGTCGGCCGCGGCATCGATATCGCGAGCCATGTTGGCGACGTCGGTTCGAATGACAGAACCATGTTCCTGGAGGTAGGACTGCGCGACTTCCATCGAGTTGTCGATGATGGAGCGGGCCCGCGCTGTAAACCAGCTGTCGATCGCGCGGGAGAACGTCGTGGTCGCGGCAACGGCGAGCAGGATCGCGGGCAGAGCGGCGATAATGGAAAAGAGGCCGACGATGCGCACATGCAGCCGAGCACCGGGGACTTCGGCTCGCCACGCTTGCCACAAGCCGAGGCCCTGCCAAACGAGAATGACGATCATCGCGAGGATGAGGGCGATGTTTGTCAGCAGCGCGCCCAGCACGATGTCGTCGCGAGGGGTGATCGGCGTAAGGCCTGTCAGAATGAGGTATGTCGCTAGGCCCGAAACCAGCGAGAGAACGACCGTGACGAGGCCGATCCAAAAGGCTCGTTCGCTGGCGTCAAGCGACGGTGCCTGCGGCGGCCCGCTGGCGTTCTGAAGTACGGCTTTCAATTTCGCTGTCACCATTGCGCCGGTCGATCGTTGCCGCTGTGCGAGGCCCGGCGATAATCCAGGCGGTTGTCCAGCCGACCCGTTACTGTGTGCCGGACGGCACGCAGGCAGGGTTTGGGCGAGGCGCTCGCGCAACGCTCGGGTCGAGCCGTGCAGCACCCCAGTCACAAAAGACAGCGAACTGTGACATTTTCGCGACAAGAACGTCAACCAGCATTACGTTCGTCGCTGGCATCATCACACAAGCGGTGTGCGAAAGACCTTGATGTTGAGTTCTTTTATTCGGCTGCGCAGGGTGTTGCGATTGAGGCCTAAGAGTTCAGCGGCGCGGATTTGATTGCCGCGCGTTGCCGCCAAGGCCGCCGACAGCAGCGGGTATTCGATCTGGCGGATGATGCGGTCGTAGAGACCGGCGGGAGGCAGATCGTTACCAAATTCCCCAAAATAGCCTGCGAGATGGCGTTCCACGAGTTCCGAGAGGTCCTTCGTGTTTGCAACGGCTGCCGGCATGCGCGCCGGTATTGCCTCGGCGAGTTCCTGCTCGATGATTGGCGCAGTGATCAGATCCTGCGTGTGGAGGGCAGCCACACGGCGGACGAAGTTTTCCAGTTCCCGAACGTTGCCGGGCCACGGATGCTGCTTGAGGCGATCGATGGCGGCCTGCTCGATCGATTTTTGGCCAAGGCCTTCGCGGGCCGCAATGCGCAGGAAGTGGCGCGTCAGATCGCCGATGTCCTCCGTGCGCTCGCGCAGCGGCGGCAGGCGAAGCGGCACGACGTTCAGGCGGTAGAACAAGTCCTCGCGGAAGAGCCCTTGCTGGATCTGCGAGCGAAGGTCGCGATGGGTCGCGGCAATGATGCGGACGTTCGTGCGAATCGGCGTGCGGCCGCCGACGGTCGTGTATTCGCCCTGCTGGAGAACGCGCAGCAGCCGCGTCTGGGCTTCGAGCGGCATGTCTCCGATCTCGTCGAGGAACAGCGTGCCGCCCTCGGCCTGTTCGAAGCGGCCCTGCGTGCGCGCCTGAGCGCCGGTGAAGGCTCCCTTCTCATGGCCAAACAGTTCGCTCTCGATCAATTCTCGCGGGATGGCTGCCATGTTGATGGCGACAAACGGACCCGTGCGGCGCTTGCCGTGATCGTGGAGCACGCGGGCGACGAGTTCCTTGCCCGTGCCACTCTCGCCCGTGATCATGATCGTCAGTTCGGTTTGTGTCAGGCGCGCGAGCGCGCGGTAGATGTCCTGCATGGCCGGCGATCGGCCGATCAGGGGCAGTTCCTCGCCGTCGGCGGTTTCGGGGCCGCGCTGCGGTTTGCGGCCGGGGGCGGCGAGCGCACGGGAGACGACAGAGACGACTTCTGCCAGATCGAAGGGCTTCGGCAGATATTCGTAAGCGCCTTTTTCGGCGGCGGTCAGCGCCGTCATCAGCGTGTTTTGGGCGCTCATCACGATGATCGGCAGATCGGGCCGCAGCTTTTTGATACGCGGAATGAGATCGAAAGCGTTCTCGTCGGGCATGACGACATCGGTGATGACGACATCGCCCTCGCCCTGACTCACCCAGCGCCAGAGCGTCGCCGCGTTGCCGGTGGCGCGCGGCGCATAACCGGCCCGTGCGAGGGCTTGGTTCAGAACCGTGCGGATCGCGGTATCGTCATCGGCAATGAGGATCGTGCCACGAGCCATCGAATTCATTCTCCTGGGTTCTGGTCGTCACCACGCTTTCGTTCCTGCAGGGGCAGGAGCACGCGGAACACGGTCCGGCGGGGTTCGCTGTCATATTCTATGATGCCGCCATGATCGCCGATGATCTTGGCGACGAGGGCAAGTCCCAATCCGGTTCCGTTATGCTTGGTGGTCACGAACGGATCGAACAGATGGGGCCGCAGATGTTCGGGGACGCCGTTGCCGTTGTCTTCAACTTGAATGAGCAGGGGCAGGCTGACGCGCGAATTGGAGCCCGGCACGGAGAGGCGCACGCCGGGGCGAAACTTCGTCGTGAGAATGATGCGGCCGTGATCGGCGCCTTCGCCAGCAGCTTCGGCGGCGTTCTTCACGAGGTTGAGAAACGCCTGCACGAGCTTGTCGCGGTTGCCTGGCACGAACGGCAGTGACGGGTCGTAATCCTCAATGAAGCGGATGCCGCGCGCGAAGCCGGTTTCGGCGAGACGGCGGACGTGATTTAAAACATCATGGATGTTGACCGGCTCTTTCGCGAGCGGCCGCTCGTCGCCGAAGACTTCCATGCGATCCACGAGATTGCGGATGCGATCGGTCTCAGCACAGATCAACTGCGTCAGTGCGCGATCTTCGTCGGACAGAGCAGGCTCGAGAAGCTGCGCCGCACCACGGATGCCCGACAGCGGGTTCTTGATTTCGTGGGCGAGGACTGCGGCCATGCCGGAGACGGTGCGCGCGGCGGCGCGATGGGTGAACTGTCGCTCGATCATCTGCGCCATGTTGCGCTGCTGAATCATGAGCAAGATGTGCCCAGCGCGCTCAGGGAACGGCCCCGCGTGCACGTCGACGAGTTTGGGCATCAGGAATTTCGGCGAATGCATTTCGACGCCGTACTCGTTGACAGTCGCACCGCTGCGGCGAACCTGATCGAGCAAGGGGAGCAATGGACAGCCAAACGCCAAGAATTCATCAAGCGTCTGGCGCTTCAGAACGGCGATGCTGGAGGAAAGAAACGATTCTGCCGCCGCGTTGGCAAAAACGATGCGGTTCTTCTCTGTGAGTACAAAGATGGGGTAGGGCAGCGCGTACAGCAGCAGATCGAGTTCGATCGGCTTGCCGTTTTCCGCCGTTTTCGACGATCGTGCATCGGCGGGCGATGTCATGCGGCCAGCCTCCGCGCATCTGCTGCTTCCGCGTAGGCTTCGTCCAAGCCCGCGAGAACGGACAGGGCGTTCTCCTGCGTGCACAATTGCCGGCGCCAGCGTTTCACTGCATCTTCAGGCAGTCCGCTCGTTTCGAGATACCATCCGATGTGCTTGCGGGCATTTCTCAGTCCAAGATAGGCGCCGTAGTGGTCAAGCATCGCGACGACGTGTTCCTTGGCGATGCGGCACTGGATTTCTGTCATCGGTGCGCCGGGATCGGTGCCGGTTGCGAGCGCTTCGGCAATGCGGCCCGGCTGCCAGGGTGCGCCGTAGGCTCCGCGACCGATCATGACGCCGTCGGCGCCGGATTGAGAAAGGGCATTGCGCGCATCATCGACCGAGACGATGTCGCCATTGACGATGACTGGAATGGAAATCGCCTCTTTGACCCTGCGCACGAAGGCCCAGTCGGCACGGCCTTTGAAAAACTGATTGCGCGTGCGGCCATGAACGGTGACCAGACGAATGCCGGCTTCTTCAGCGCGGCGGGCGAGTTCGGGAGCGTTGCGGGAGGCGTCATCCCAACCGAGGCGCATCTTCAGCGTGACCGGCACCTCAACGGCGCCGATGACCGCCTCGATGAGGTTCAAGGCGTGGCTGAGATCGCGCATCAGGGCGCTTCCCGAGGCCTTGCCAGTCACCTCGCGCGCGGGCAGCCCATGTTAATGTCGATAATGTCGGCGCCTTCTGCCTCTGCGATGCGGGCGCCTTCGGCCATCAGGTGTGGTTCACAGCCGACGAGTTGTATAACATGCGGCGAGAGATCACCACCCTCTGCGCGGCGGCGAACATCGGGGCGGCTGGCGATGAATTCCGCGCTGGCAACCATTTCCGATACGACAAGGCCGGCGCCCAGCGTGTGAGCCAGCCGGCGGAACGGCAGATCCGACACGCCGGTCATGGGTGCCAGAAACACATTGTTCCGTGGTGCGATAACCGCGATGGACAGTGCCGGCATCGGAACGGCCCCCCTGCAGCGCGGCCGAAATGAGTATGTTTTAGGCAGGAAACAAAACTGCCCTCAAGTTGTGTAACATAGGGGCTGCCCATTTGTTCCGCAAGCATCAACTCGGTTTATGATTGCGGCGATACGACCGGGACAAGCATAGTGCGCACCGTTCATTCAACCTCGTTTTGGAGACCTTCTTCGTGCGCATTGCCGCCCTCATCGTCGCCGCCGGACGCGGCACCCGGGCGGGAACGGACGTGCCCAAACAGTATGTCTCCTTGGGCGGAAGGTCGGTTTTAGCGCGCGCCAGCGGTGTCTTTTCTGACCACGGCGCCATTGGAAAAATTCAAGCCGTCATTCATCCGGACGACCTCGATCTTTATACGGCGAGTATCTCGAACGAGGCTTGCGAACTGGCACCCCCCGTGGCCGGCGGGGCATCGCGTCAGGCGTCGGTTCGCGCTGGGCTTGCCGCGCTCGCGGATTGGGCTCCAGATCTGGTTCTCATTCATGACGCGGCGCGTCCATTCGTGACCTCTGCCGTGATCGGTCGCGTGATCGCCGCGCTCGAGTCGTTTCCTGGTGCTGTTCCGGGACTTGCAGTGGCGGACACGTTGAAGCGCGCCAGTCCCGACCGGATCATTTCAGAGACGATCTCGCGCGACGGTCTCTGGCGCGCACAAACCCCGCAGGGCTTCCGCTATGCAGATATCGTGGCTGCCCACGAGAAAGCCGCGGCGGCCGGACGTGATGACTTCACGGACGATGCGGCAATCGCCGAATGGGCGGGACTGAAGGTCGCCTTGGTCGAAGGTGCGCCGGACAACGTAAAAATCACCACGGCGGCCGACGTCGAAGAAGCCCGCCGGAAGCTCGAGGCACCCATGACGCTGGAACCGCGGATCGGCACGGGATTCGATGTGCACCGCTTTACTGAGGGGTCGAGCGTATGGCTCTGCGGCGTGGAGATCGCGCATACGCACAGGCTCGAAGGCCATTCTGATGCCGATGTCGGCCTGCATGCGCTGACAGATGCGCTGCTCGGCACCATTGGTGATGGCGACATCGGCCAGCACTTTCCGCCGTCTGATCCGAAATGGAAAGGGGCGGCGTCTCACCTTTTTGTTGCGGATGCCGCTCGCCGGGTGCGAGAGCGCGGGGGGCGGATCGTGAACGTCGACGTCACGTTTCTGGCCGAAGCGCCGAAAATCGGACCGCACCGTCCGGCCATGCAGGCCCGCGTCGCGGAAATTCTGGCGATCACGCCCGATCGGGTCGGGATCAAGGCCACCACGATGGAAGAACTGGGCTCTATCGGGCGGCGGGAGGGTATCGTAGCGATGGCGAGTGCGCTCGTTCTTCTTCCGTTCTCCACATCTCCCGGCGTCGTCTGAGCCCCGCGACATTGACCCCTCTGGCAGAATCGCGGCACACCCGGCATAGCAGTTGTATGGTCAAAAAGACCTCAAGATCATGAGTCCGACCCTCTCAGAGGCGATACGATGAACATTATGACCCAACCTCTCGAACGTATGGCCAAGGAATCGGCCAACATGGCAGATATCGCCGAAACAACGGCGTCGTCCTGTCTGGCTACACGAGTGCGCCAGCTTTCGCGCATCATCACCCGCGTTTACGATGACGCGATGCGGCCTCTCGGCATTACGGCCAGCCAGTACACGCTGCTGGCGCAGCTCGCGGCGCGCGACGGGATCACGGCGGTCGAGATCGGCCACGAACTCGACATCGAGAAGTCGACCCTGTCCCGCAACCTGAAGCGCCTGCTCGCCCTCGGCCTCATCATCATGGATCCGCCGGCCGGGCGCCGCGGACGCGGGCTTCACCTGACGCCTAAGGGCCAGGGTGTGCTGCGCGAGGCCTTTCCGGTTTGGCAAAATGCGCAGAGCCACGCCACGTCCGTCATGGGCGGCGAGTCGCGCTCGACCCTTGATGCACTTCTGAAGCAGGCTGAAAAGCTCGTCGCGCCCTGACGTTTTGCCCGCTCGCCGGATCGGCGCTAAGTTCACGAGCCGGCGTCTCATTCGAGGCGCCGGCTTTCTCTTGTTCCGGACTGCCCCTCATGCTGGCTGATGATATTCTGGAAACCGCGCGGAGCCTCGTTGCTGCTTATGCGGCTGCTGGATTGAGGCTTGTTACGGCTGAGAGTTGTACGGGCGGGCTTGTTGCGGCGGCTATTACGGATGTCCCGGGATCATCGGCCGTGCTGGAACGCGGTTTTGTCACCTACTCGAACGAAGCCAAGGCCGAGGCGCTGGGCGTGGGCCTGGAATTGCTCAGAGCGCATGGTGCGGTGAGCGCGCAAGTCGCCGTTGCCATGGCGGAGGGCGCGCTGCGTCACTCGCGGGCCGACGTGGCGGTGTCGATTACGGGCATTGCGGGTCCAGGAGGGGCGACGGAGACGAAACCGATCGGCCTTGTCCATCTCGCAGTGGCCCGGTCGGGGCGTGAGACCGTAGACGCTGTATGTCATTTCGGCGATCTCGGTCGCCGGCAAGTGCGGGAAGCTGCAGTCCGCAAAGCATTCGAAATGCTGGCGGAGGTGCTCGCCGAGCACGCCGTTCCGGCGCAACGGAGTTGATCATGAGCCCAATCCACGTTTTCGCAGTCGGTCTTGCGACCCTTCTGGCGGCGCCTCAAGTGCGTGCGGCGGACACGACGGCGCGGGAAGTGACCGAGCAGTTGTTTCGCGCATCGGGTCCGGTGGATTTGTCCGGACGCGATCTTGAAGGCCTTGATCTGTCGCTCATCGATTTCAAGAAAACGCGGCTGGCGAAGGCGAACATGTTCGGGGTCAACTTGACGGGTTCCAATCTCACCGGTGCCGATCTTTCATCCGTCAATCTCGACCGAGCCAACATCATCGGCGCGAAGTTCGATGGAGCAAACCTCTCGGGGGCGAGCCTGTTGCGGCCATCCACGACGATGGGCCGGGAGCCGGGCAGCGAAACGCCTCCAAGCTTTGTTGGTGCGGACATGAAGGGTGCGAAGGTGTTCGGTCAGCTGAGCCGGGTCGATCTTTCACGTGCCAATCTGGAGGGCGCGACGCTCGCTCCGTTCGGCAAGACCGGTTTCATCGAAGATCTCTTCCGCACCGAACTGGAAGGGGCGCAGCTGAACGGCACCAATTTTGGCGGCAGCGATCTCACCTACGTCTCGTTCCGGTTCGCGAGCCTCAAGGGTGCCAACCTCAAGGGCGCCAAGCTGCACAACGCCGATTTTTCCAAGGCGGATTTGACGGATGCCGATCTCACCGGCGCCGACGTGAAGGATGCGGATTTTGACGGCGCCACGCTTACCGGGGTCAAAGGTCTCGACCGGCTGGCCAGTCGCGATACGGCGCGCAACCTACAGAATTGAGGCTCTTACTTTACCTCGACGGAGAGCCCAGCGCGGGCTTCTGGCTCGGTTCCCTGGGGCAGTTGCTCGTCTAGCGTTTCGGCCGGCCCGGCGCCGGTGCGGAATCTGCGCAGGTCGTCTTGTGTCTTCTGGTACTCCGCTTCGCGCTCCGTCGTCTGGAGCAGAAACGTGCGCCAGTCGCCGAGGACGGTGAAGCGCTGGCGTTCGAAATCGTGGCCTATGCCTTGCGGGCGCCGTGCCATCGCGTTGCAGATCGCTACAACCCCGTGGCGCCCCGGCTTATCCAGTCGCAGCTGGAAGGGCGCACCTGCGGGCGGAATTTGCACGACGGTTTGGGCTAAGACCCGATTATCGAGGATCGCGTCATTGGGAAACAGCACGGTGGCGACGCCGTCGGCTTCCACCGCGATGACTGTGAGATGACAGTCTGCGCTCGGACGTGCGTATACGGTCAGCAATTCGCCCGTCTTGTATGCGAACGCATTCGTCCACAACGCGAGATCGAGGCTCGACGGTTCAGCGGCTGTGGTCTTCAGCGACATTGCCCGCGCTGATGAGCGATCCGAGAGTTTTGATTTCAGCAACTCCCATTCCGCCCGCGGCAAGCCCGTTCCGGCAAGCCGCAATGCAAGCTCCTGTTCACGATCATGAAGATTGACGAGTCTCTCGCTTAGGCTGTGTTCATCCAGCATCAGTTCGACCGCTGCGCGCTGCAATGAGACGGTGCGCGTGTATTCGCTTGCGAGCGCGTCAACGGGATCGAGCCCGTCGATGAGGTTCGGCGCAGGTGCGGCCATCGCTTGCGCGATCGGCCCGACGCTCGCGACCTCGGTCGGCGTCGCCGTTGCTGCTAGCGCCCGCGCTGCAAGCTCTTCGGCTGCGACCACGCCCGGGATGTGATCGCCGGGGCCTGCGCGCAAATCCCACGCCTCTGCCGTCAAGCCGACATCCGAAGGCCGAAAGGCCAGGAGGACATTTGCGTCGCCGACGGTGTCCAGCGCTGTCACGTTACGAAGTGTGAGGCGGTTCACCAGAGCAGCGACGGCATCGCGAAAGGCTGCAAGCGTGGCATCGCTGCGGCAGAGATTGTTCAGGTTGGCGAGAGAGACGAACCGGAGCGGCTTTGACGCATCCGTTTCGAAGGCCTTGCGCCAGGCCGTGATGTCCCGCGTCATGTCAGCAGCCGAGACAGCCGGCTTGCCGGCGCATTCGGAGCCGCGCGGCGCCAGACCTGCGATCCACTCTCGGACGGCGCCGACTTCGATCGGAGTTGGGCCAGGCAGCGGGCCGAAAAACACCGACAGCGGACGGTGACGGGCGAGCATGATCTGATAGAGACGCGAAGCGTCCGGGTCGGACGGTACGATGAGGTCATCGCGCTCCAGCAGTCTCTCGAGGTCGAGAAGGTTGCCGAGGCCTCCCTTCGCAGGCGGGTTCTCCAGGCGGCCGGTCTGGTGACAACGGGCGCAGTGGGTTTCGAGTACCAGCCTCGCCTTCGCGGCGGGGTCCGGCTCGGCCCGGGCGGATGGCGCGTGCAGGAGCCATGCAATGACTGCGCAGAGAATCGCAGGCGCGTGCTGCGCTCGCCGCCAATTGATGGAACCGTTCGATCTTCGCCGCACGCTGCGTCCGTCTCCCCGCCTCACTCGTCGGCGGCACCATAACGGGGGCGATGCGGCGGGCCTAGGGCCGGTTGGCCACACGCTGAGCCCAGCACGGCCGCAAAATGCGTCACCGCGGAGACTTTGGGGCGATGACGGTCACCGGAAGGCCCGTGGCGCTGATGATGCGACCGGCGACCCTGCCGGTACAGGCTCCGGCAACGGCGAGACAAATTCGGGAAGCCAGCGTGCTTTGGGTTTCTGCGACGAAGATCTGGTCGCAGTTTTCCTGCGCCGCGACGCGCGTAACGACATCACCCTTTTCACCCCGCTCAACCCGTGTGCGGGCTTCAATGCCGCGTGCTCCGACGGTAGACCGTGCCCGCGCGATGATCTGTTTGGTGCCGGTGCGCAGGCGGCGGGGCCGCTTCAGTTCCCATGCCGGCGGATCTGGTTCGATACAGAGCAATATGAGTTCTGAGCCTGGCACGGCGTCAGCCACGTCCATGGCTCGCTCGAGAGCCTCAGCGGCTTCTGGGCTACCATCGACAACGACAAGCAGGCGCGGCATCTGTCTTTTCGGCTCACTGTGAAGCGGGGGGCCGTGGTGACACCTCTCGGTTGCACGTCTACCAACGCTCAACGCATCGGCATCAGGCGGCCGGCGCGGGGTCGATCGGAGGGTCTGTGTCATTGGCCGCACGCGGAACGGAGTTGTCATCGGTTCGTGAAGTGATCACTTCGGTCTGCAGGAAGACGCTGCGACTCTGGACAAAGCCGCCTTGGGAATACGCGGCCGGCAAATCAATGAGAATGGGTGGGGAAATGTTCTTTGTGCTGTCCGTCATCGTCGGCCTCTTCGGTTTGCTAGCCATGGCGGTCGGCGACGGGCAGAATCTCTCTTTTCGCTATTCAGGGCCAGAAGGCACGAGTGCGTAGCCCGGCGGCCTACGTAGCGTTACTAATCGAGCCGCAAGCCGTGCGGTGTCACAAGCGCAGGCGAAGCATATTCTGCTTCAGGGAGCCCGTCGGTACGATGTCCGCTACGACGACAACACGGCATTGGCTGATCGGCCTTGGCTTTCTCACGGCATACATCGCGCTCGACTATGTGAGTTACGTGAAGCCCTACCGCGACGTCGGCATCACGCCCTGGAATCCGCCCGCGGGCCTTGCCATCGCCTTCGTCTTCCTGGAGGGGCTGCCGATCGTTCCGTTCGTTCTGGTCGCCCCCCTGCTTGCAGACGCTCTCGTGCGCCAGATCCCACTGCCCCTTGCGGCCGACGTCATCGGTTCGCTGCTGGTCGGCAGCACGTTCGTCGCTGGTGGACTGGCGCTCCAGCGCATGAGCCACTTCGATCCACGCTTTCGCAAAGTCCGAGATGTTCTCACCCTGGTCGCCGTTGCGGCTACCACTGCCATTGTCGCCGCGGGCATCCTCGTCGGGCTGTTTCTGGCGACGGGTCTATTGATGCGTGAGGAAGTGCTGATCGTCATTTGGAAGTCAACGGTCGGCGACATGATCGGCATCCTCACCGTTGCGCCGATCGTCCTGCTGTGGCGCACCTATCAGCCCTGGCCGGCTCTCGACGCCTGGATGCCTCTGCAGCTGCTGTCGATTTTGGCCGCGCTGGTGATCGTGTTCGGTTATCAGGATGCCACCGCATTCCAACTGTTTTACCTGCTTTTCCTGCCCGTGCTTTGGGTTGCACTGACATATGGTCCGCCCGGGGCCGTGACCGCTCTGGCGGCGGTGCAGATCGGGATTGTGATCGGCGCGGAAATTCGGTTTGGAGCGGATCCCGGGTTTAGTGCGCTGCAGGTGCTGATGACGGCGCTCGTCATCACCGGCCTCATCGTCGGTGCCATTGTCGCAGAACGTGAAGATGCGGCGGCTCGGCTGCGGGATCAGCAGGCAGCGCTCAATCGGACGCTGCGGATACGCTCGGCGGGAGAAATCGCGGCAACGATTGCGCATGAAATGAAGCAGCCGCTAACGGCGCTTGCAACGTACGGCGGGATCGCCGCCAAGGCCCTTCGCGACGGCGATACGGGCCTTGCGACACGCGCCGTCGAAAAGGTCGAGAGCGAGAGCCAGCGAGCGGCGACCGTACTCACCGGCATCCGTGATCTCTTGCGGCAGGGTGCCATCAACAAAACCGAAGTCGATCTGGACGTGGCGTTTGCGCAGATTGCCGAGTTGCTTCGCAGCGACCTCGGCAAACGAGGCGTTGCGCTCTCCTTTTCCGTTGGCGAGCGCGTGCCCCCGATCATCGCCGATCCGGTCCAGTTGCAGCAGGCGCTGCACAATCTGGTCGTGAACGGCGCTGAGGCCATCGAAAGTGTCGGGCGGCAGGGGCGTGTCACGGTGCGCGCGGTTCGCTCAGGCGAGCGCGATATCCGAATTGACGTTGCCGATGACGGCCCCGGTTTTCCACCCGCCTACGACATTACCGATCCGCCCCCGTTCACGTCGACGAAGTCAGACGGGTCGGGCATAGGCCTCACCGTCGTGCGCTCCATCGCGGAAGCTCACGGGGGCAGATTCATTATCCAATCTTCGGCGCGCGGCGCCAGCGTCAGCCTCAGCCTCCCCATTTCTGGAGAAATATCATGAGCGGAACCGTTTCCATCATCGATGACGAAGCCTCGGTTCGCGATGCCGTCGCAATGCTCCTCGAGACGAACGGATATGCGGTCGCCTCGTATGCCAGTGTCAGCGATTTTCTCAGCGCTCCGTTCACACCGGGCGCGGTCGTGAGTGACGTCCGCATGCCCGAAGCGACCGGGCTAGATCTTCTGCGCCGCATGCAAGCCGGCGAGGATCCGCGTCCGATCATTCTGCTCACGGGCCACGGCGACATCGAGATGGCGGTACAGGCGCTGAAGCTCGGCGCTTTCGACTTCATCGAGAAGCCGTTCGATCTCGATCGCCTGCTCGCATCGGTCGCCTCGGCCCTGGAAACCTCGGTCACGTCGCTCAAAACGAATCTTGAGTTACAGGAGCTGAAGTCCAGGTACGCGTCGCTGTCTGAACGGCAGCGCGACACCATGCACCTCCTGATCCGGGGACTTTCAAACAAGGAAATCGGACTTGAGCTCGGTATCAGTCCGCGCACCGTCGAAATCCACCGGACGTGGGTGATGACCCGCATGCAAGCGAAATCAATGGCTGACCTCGTGCGGATGGGCCTGGCACTAGGCCTCGCCTGAAATTGATCACAGCCGTCAACTGAACTGCGAGTTTTTAGCGGAAGCCCCCTGGCGCCTCGCGTAAAAAGATCGCTGGGCTGTCGCTTTTGCAGCCGGATGGTGATGGCTTGCGATGCGTACAGGTGGCCGGATACTCGTTGATCAACTCGCCATTCAGGGGGCGAGAGCCGCCTATCTCGTACCTGGCGAAAGCTACCTTGCGGTGCTTGATGCCTTGTTCGACTCGAATGCCGTGCGGACGATTGTCTGTCGGCACGAGGGTGGCGCGACGATGATGGCGGAGGCGGCGGGACGGCTGACCGGACGGCCAGGTATTGCTTTCGTGACGCGCGCGCCGGGGGCCACGAACGCGGCTTCGGGCGTCTATGTCGCTGCGCAGGGTCAGACGCCAATGATCCTGTTCGTCGGATTGCCGCCCCGCGCACGCGCACATCTCACCGCGTTTCAGAACTTCGATCTCGCCGGTCTCTACGGTGGCATGGCAAAGCACGTGGAGATCGCATCCGCGACCACGCAGTTGCCCGAAACGGTGTCGCGCGCCTACGCAGTCGCGCTTAACGGGCGGCCGGGGCCGGTTGTCGTCGGTCTTCCCGAGGATGTCCTGTCGGAAACTGCCGACGTCCCTGACACGCCCTATATCGATGCCGCGCGTTCGGAACCTTCACAGGCGGCGATGGACGAGATTGCCGCGCACCTTGCAGCCGCGGAGCAACCGATCGTCATCGTAGGCGGACCGAGATGGTCTGCGGCCACTCAGGAGGCGGTGCAGACGTTTGCGCTGGCATTTGATCTGCCGGTCGCGGCGGCGTTTCGCGCCCAGGATTATCTCGACAATCGCCATCCGTCGTATTGCGGGCATATCGGGATCAACATGGACGAACGGCTGGCGACGGCGATCCGCGCGGCCGATCTGATCCTCGTGATCGGCGCGCCACTGGATGAGATCGGAACGGCTGGCTGGACAGTCATTGCGTCGCCCCTACCGGCGCAGCGCATCATCCACGTACATCCAGGTGGTACGGATCCGCGCGACGGTGTCCGCGTCGCGCAGCAGATCGTGTCGTCTTCCGAAGGGTTCGCGCTCGCGCTCGCTTCACTCAAGCCGCCGGGCGTCAAACGGTGGCGCACGTTCAGGCGCGATCTGAGAGCGGCGTTCGAGCGATCCCAGCGCCCATTGCCGACACCGGGTTCGGTGCAATTCGCCAAAGTTGTGCGCATGGTTTCGGACCAGATACCCGAATTGGCCATTATTGCGAGCGGGGCTGGCAACTACAGCCAGTTCGTGCATCGTTACACGAGTTATAAGACTTATCCGTCGAGCCTTGCTCCGGCCTCTGGATCGATGGGCTATGGCCTACCTGCCGCGATCGCGGCCAAGATCGAATATCCGCAGCGCACGGTGATCGCATACGCGGGCGACGGCTGCTTCATGATGACGGCGCAGGAACTCGCCACTGCCGTTCAATATGATCTGCCCCTCGTGCTCATCATCGCCGACAACAGCATGTACGGCACCATCCGTATGCACCAGGAGAAGACCTATCCCGGACGCGTCAGCGGCACGAGCCTCATCAATCCAGATTTCGCGGACATGGCGCGGAGTTTCGGGGCATGGGGCATGACGGTGACGGAAACGGGTGAGTTCGAAGCGGCATTCGCCGACGCTTTGTCGTGCGGGGGGCCCGCCGTGATCGCTTTGAAACTCGATCCGAACGCGATCACGCCCGGCACAACCCTTGAAGCATTTCGCAAGATCGGCAGTGCTCGAATACAGTGATGGTTACGACTTCGTTTCGCTGTGTCTTGCGAGGCCTTAACGAGACGTTAAAATCGAGTCGAGTGAGTTAGGCATACGCGCGGCTGTTCCTCGACTGTCCGTCGAACTTGGCCTAAATACTTTTTCAACACCCCCGAACTGAATTGATGCTGAACACGACCTTAAAGAGCACCCGCTCATGGATCTTCAGGCTCACAGTGTCATAGGTGCCGCGTCCTCGCGATGGGCGAAAATGCTGGCACTCCTCTGCTTCGCTGTTGCTGGCGGTCTTCTGATCGGTTCGCTCAGCAAGGGACACAAGGCTGGTACGGCGGCCGCTCCCACCGCTGCGATCATATCCCACCCCGTGATTTGATTTATCAGTTTTCCCACTCCCCCCTCCACGACGTTCGATCCATGCGAAGCCTCCGTCCGAAAGGATGGAGGCTTCAGCATTTTCGATGTCGGTGTCATGGACGGGCGCGACCAAACTGGCGCAGTGCGATGTCATCGAGCACGCGATGGAACCGGCGCACCGCCTCCGCTATGTCCCCCGAGTGACGAACAGTTGTTGCGTTCGGCGTGCGGGGCGCCCCCGGCCGCACAGCATCCACGTCGGAGGCGAGCGGCACGACCTCGACGTTGGGCCACAGCGCGCGAAAGCGGGAAATCGCATCCGGCGGTACCGCGACGACGACGATCCGCCCCGCATGCAGCGATTCCAGCGCGCCGGCAGTCAAACCGTGCCGGGCGTCGTGATTGTGCCAGCTGACGGCGAAGCCTCGGTTCTGTTCGATGTCCCGGAAGACGCGTCGTGGGATGCCGATGTGTTCGCTGTCGTGTTCGCAGGTCCTGGTCTGAAGACGGGCGGGGAATTCGATGCGCGGGTCGCCGGCATAGCGGCGTCGGGCCGAGGCGATGAG
>ERZ1066138.77-NODE-77-length-31544-cov-11.023500_pt1 | contig 31544 bp, 22 predicted proteins | sample MGYA00382785_ERZ1066138 | MGnify/ENA primary metagenome ERZ1066138 (study PRJEB33369, sample SAMEA5778368) | biofilm metagenome | biome: Industrial cooling water; feature: Water cooling tower basin; material: Biofilm | place: United Arab Emirates | collected... | reverse complement strand
ATTGCCCCGACGCGGGAACTCGCCATGCAGGTGTGCCGCGAATTGACGTGGCTCTACGACAGCACGGGCGCCCGCGTTGTCACCTGTGTCGGCGGTATGGATGCGCGTGCTGAAGCCCGACAACTTCACGCCGGGGCACACATCGTCGTCGGCACGCCGGGCCGTCTCCGTGACCACCTTGAACGCGGTCGGCTCAAACTCGGAGAACTTAAGGCGGCCATTCTCGATGAAGCCGACGAGATGCTCGACCTTGGTTTTCGCGAAGACTTGGAATTCATTCTCGACGCGACCCCGGCCGAGCGCCGCACGCTTCTGTTTTCCGCCACGCTGCCGCGCGAGATTGAGAACCTCGCCGTCCGCTACCAGAAAGATGCCCTGCGTATCGAAACCGTGCGCCGCGATCAGCAGCACGTCGACATCGACTATATTGCCCATCGGGTGTCGCCCCAGGATGTCGAACATGCCGTCGTCAACGTTCTGCGCCTGCATGATGCGCGCGCTGCTCTGGTGTTCTGTTCAACCCGCGAAGCCGTGAACCGATACAGCGCGCGCCTTGCCGAGCGCGGCTTCTCCGCCGTAGCACTTTCCGGCGAACTCACCCAGAACGAGCGCACGCAAGCCCTCCAATCCCTTCGCGACGGCCGCTCGCGAGTTCTTGTGGCAACCGACGTTGCAGCCCGCGGATTGGATTTGCCCGACCTCGCGCTCGTCATCCATGCCGATCTCCCCAATGACAGCGAGACCCTGTTGCATCGCTCCGGCCGAACTGGCCGCGCCGGCCGCAAAGGCAAGTGCGTGCTCATCGTGCCTTACAACAGGCGGCGGAAGGCGGACGTCTTGATCGGTGGCGCACGCCTCAAGGTGACATGGACCGATGCACCCTCGCCCGACGAAATCCGCGCCCGTGATCAAGAACGGTTCTTGGCCGACCCGAGTTTCACCACTGCGCCCACGGAAGACGAACTGCAGCGCGTTCGTGCCCTTCAAGCCGGCCACACAGCCGACGAAATTGCGCTGGCCCTCGTGCGCATGCACGACGCGCGCTTGCCCGCGCCTGAAGACCTCATCCCAGACACGGGGCCTCCGCGCCGCGATGCAAGCGAGCGCCGGCCTCGCCGCGATGGTTTCGCCCCGCGATCAGATCGCGAGCGCAGGCCCTCAAAGTACGGCGAGCACTCTGCACGGACGTCGCCCCACGCGCAGACGGAGAACAGCTTCGGCTCTTCCTCCGATGCCCCCCACCGCCCGCGGCCGCGCCACGATGATGGCCGCGAGATGGTTTGGTTCCGCATCAACATCGGCCGCGAACGCAATGCCGATCCGCGTTGGCTGCTGCCGCTGATCTGCCGTTCCGGCGGCGTCACGAAGGCTGAGATTGGCGTTATCCGCATCGAAGACCGCAACACCCGCTTCCAAATTGCCGCTGAGTTCGCCGACAGCTTCGATCACGCTGTTCGTACGGCCAAGAAGAAGGAAGGCCATATTGTCCGCGACACCGCGACATCGAACTCAACCGCTACAAGCCCGGCAGAGAGCGCCAGCATTCCGCCCGCCCGCGAGCCCGCACCGGCGGCGGCCCGTCCTTCGTTCAAGCCCAAGTCGGATAAACCCCGCTGGCGCGACAAGGGCAAATCGAAAGCCGACGGCTGGGCACCGCGCCAACGCCATACCGGCACGACACCTAAGGGGCACAGGCCTGCGCGCACCCCCCAGAACAACACAAGCCCGACCCATAGTAAGGCCGGCCCGAAAAAGAAGCCTCGTTCACAGGCCTAGCGAACGGGTGTGCTCCTGAACGATCAGTGGACCTGCCGCGCCGCGTGGCTCCGGAGACACAAAATAGTCTCTTCCGCCATCTTCGCACGGAATTGGGCCTAGCCCGGATACCCTCCGCCCATCCTGGCGCGTAAAGTCCCGGCCGGCACACAGCCCATTCGAGGCAGCGGCTATCGTATCGAGTGCGGGGGAGTGACATGCAGTTCCAGTTGTTCGGTAGCGACGACGACGAATCGCCCGAAGCTCGCCGCGGTCGCCAAATTATCGAGCGCCTGCGAGCTGGCGACCTTCCGCAAATGGTCGACTGGTTCGACCCTGAACTTCTCGCCAAAGTCGGCGTGCGCTCGGTCCTCTCCGCTACCATCGGCTCCTACACTGATCAGCGCCTCATACAGGCCGCCACCGATCAAGCCACCGAAGACGAGCTTAAGGTGCGCTACGACTACAGCGACACCGGCAAACCATCCGAGCGCCTTAAGCCCGACGCCTCCGGCGCGGTGTGGGTCGACTACATCGCAGATCTTGGCGACGGCTTCGAACCCACCTTCGCCATGGCCTATCTGCTGGCCGAAGAAAAACTGAAGGTGGCGGGCACAGACGACGAGTTGCCCGCCGGCGAACTTCTCATCATGGGCGGCGATCAGGTTTATCCGGATGCCACAAAGGACGAGTATCAAAACCGCCTGCGCGATCCCTACGACTGGGCCTTCACCACCGACATCCCCAAGCGCAAGCTCTTCGCCATTCCCGGCAACCACGACTGGTATGACGGCCTCGCCTCGTTCAGCGCGCTCTTCTGCTCAGCGCGTGATCGCATTTCCGCAGGAATAGGCGCCCAGATCGGCGGATGGCGCTGCCATCAACACCGCAGCTACTTCGCGATTAAATTACCGCACCGCTGGTGGATCTGGGGGCCCGACATCCAGCTCGCGGACAACCTCGATGACAGCCAGCGCGACTACTTCGACCTGATGGCCGATCAGACGCAGCCCGGCGACAAGATCATTCTCTGCCTCGCCGAGCCAAGCTGGCTGCATCACAACTACGACAATCTGCACGAAATCAGCATGCTGGCGCGCAAGAATGGCGCCAAGATCTTGGCCGTTCTCGCGGGTGATTGGCATCACTACAGCCGCTACACCTGCGACAAGCTCGGCGTGCAATTCATCACCTGCGGAGGTGGAGGCGCCTTCGCCCATGCCACTCACGGATTGAAGAAGCGCATCTCGCTGAATTGGGCCACGCCGACTAACGCAGGCAAGCGCATCTCAGACCCTGCCGATCCGGAAGACTTCAATCGTATGGAGCGCAATGTCATCGGCCCGCAAGGTCCTGACTTCACGCTGCATCCCGACGAGACCGCGCCACCGCCGCTCGCCCCGCCACGACCATCGTTCATCCCCAGACCGCTGTCGCAGTCAGGATTAGGCAACGCGATGGAAGCGGCCGCAGCTAACATGACGACAGCGTCTGCGGCGACCGACCATAAACCGATTAGCGACGTGGATGCTGGGCCCTCAGGTGGTCGCCGCTCCAAAGCTCTTCGCAGGGAAGAGATCACCAGCGACAGCTATAAGCTCAGGGCCGATGCGATTTATCCACCGCGCTGGAAAAGCCGGCTACTCTGTCTGAAGAACCTTGCGCTGCCGTTCCGCAACAAGAAGTTCGCCGTGCTCGTGGGCGTCATCTACTTCCTGTTCGCTTGGGTCTGGTCGTCATCCGATCCACGCCATTCGCCCGTCATGACCAAGCTGGCCGAAGATATCGCCGTGCAAGCCCAGCATGCACGCACTGAATTCGACGGCATTCGAAAGGAAATCGTCTCTCTTGAAGCGCGGCTCAAGGAACAACAGTCCGCGTTGTCAACGGGCGATCCGCCGACGACCGAAATGGTGGTGCTGGAAGAGCAACTGAGCGTCGCTCGTGCCAAGCTCGAACCGGCCAAGAAGCAGTGGTCCGACCTCGACGAGCGCAGCAAGGCGGTTGACGGCGGACGCAAGGTTCAGCTCAACGAGCAAATCCGCGAGCTTGAAGCGATGTCGAACCTCTCGATCGATGAGCGGCTGCGTTACCTAGTCGTATTTTTCGGCCAATACAGTCCGTTGGAGGAAGTTCTGAATCCTACGGCCCTACTGGCCGCGTGCCAGCAAGGTCCCTTGTTCGCATTCCTGCTGCTTGGCTTGTGGACACTCCTCGTAAGATATGTCGAAACCCGGCCTTGCCTTGCCGGCAATATCGCAAAAGTCTCGATCGGGACGTTGCACTTTACCGCCCACCTCGTTGCGCTTCTGGTCATCAGCTGGATCGCGAGCGGCGTTGGCGTTCCCCTCTCCACCGTCTTGAAGTACCACCTTGCCGATCCATGGCCGGACGTCATCCGCGTGACGTGGAACTTCACCATCACACTGCTGCTCGGCGGCCTGATCGGCGGGCTTGTCATGGGCCTCTACTGGACGCTCACGTCGACCCTACTCAACATGCATACGGGCGACGCGTTTGGCGCGCTCGGCATCAAGGACTACAAGCACTTCCTTCGCATTCGCCTCGAACCCGACCGAGCCATCATCTATCCCGTCGCGCTCGATACCGTTCCCGGCCCCTCCGGCTGGCGCTGGAAGTTGCGTCCCAACGAGAAGCGTCCCTCGCACAACCCGCAGATCCTGCCGAAGAATCCTCTGGAACCACGTCTGATCGAAAATCCCATCATTGTGGAAGCCAGCAATGTCATAGCCTGAGCGGAGCACCGGCAGCGCCGATCAGAAATGATACCCGCGCTCTCCGTGATCCGTCAGATCGAGCCCCGTCCGCTCTTTTTCGCGGATCGGCCTCAACCCGATCGTGAGATCAATCAGCCGGAAGAAAATGGCCGACAGCGCGCCCGACCACACCAGCGTGATCGCGACTGTCTTCACCTGCGCTGCCATTTGTGAAGCGAGGTCATAAACGACCGTGATCTGACCTGGCTTTGTCACATAATCAGCCACACCCGTGCCGCCCAGCGCCGGCGCAACCAGCAATCCCGTCGCCAGCGCACCGAGAATACCCCCGACACAGTGAACGCCGAACACATCCAGACTGTCATCATACCCGAGGATGCGCTTGAGCCAGGTGCACGCGAGAAATCCTGTCAAACCGGCGACGATCCCGAGCGCAACACTTCCCATGGGCCCTGCAAAGCCGGAGGCCGGCGTCACTGCGACGAGACCGATCACCAGGCCTGTGATGAAACCCAGCGACGTGGGCTTACCCTTTGTCAGCCATTCCACGCTCGTCCAAGCGACCGCCGCGGCAGCCGCGGCTCCGAACGTATTGCCCATAGCCAGTGCCGCCGTGCCGTTCGCCTCGAGGGCAGACCCGCAGTTGAAGCCAAACCAGCCGACCCAAAGCAGCGCAGCGCCCACCATGCTGAGTGTCAGCGAATGCGGCGGCATTGGCTCCCGCCCGTATCCTGATCGCGGTCCAGTGATGATTGCCCCCACGAGCCCGGCGATCCCGGCGTTCACATGCACCACCGTACCGCCTGCGAAGTCGAGCACGCCCCATTGGAACGCGAGCCCCGATGTTGCGATCAACCGCCGCAAATCGGCCTCCGCTGCCGCCCGCGCCTCTGGAGTGGCCAGCTCAATTCTGCGCGCTGCATCGATCAGCGCATCCGGTCCCGGCCAATACCAGACCATGTGCGCAATCGGGCAGTAGACGAACGTCACCCAAAGCACCATGAACAGCATGACGGCTGCGAACCGCATTCGTTCGGCAAACGCCCCGACGATCAGCGCCGGGGTGATCGCAGCGAACATCATTTGAAACCAGATGTAGGCGAACTCGGGGATGTACACCCCAGGCGAAAACGTCGCCGCAGTGCTGTCCGGCGTGACGCCTATTAGAAACGCTTTGGAAAGATCTCCGACGAATGGCCCGGTGCCGCTGCCTGCGGTGAACGCCAGACTGTATCCGTAAATGATCCAGATCAGGCACACGACCGCGACCGTCATGAAGACCTGCATCATCGTCGCCAGCACGTTCTTTGTGCGCACCAGCCCGCAGTAGAACAAGGCGAGTCCAGGCACCGTCATCAATAAGACCAGAACGGTCGCCAGCATGACGAAAGCTGTGTCGCCTTTGTCGGGCGCAGCCCACGCCGCATCTGACAGCACGATGGATGCGACAAGGGCGGTGCCCGTTCGCGCAAGCCAAAGGCGCCACTTCGATCGTCCCGAACGAATTTGCATAACCGATAAGTTCCCCGCGGAATAAAGCTCTTCGCCACCCGTTACGCTCATAAGCGAGCTAATGTTGACGCAGCCGGTTTCACCTTGATTTGCTTGATTTATGACCGACCTGCCCAATTGAAGCGCGCGATGCACCGTTGTCGGGTTCAGCCGCCTGAGTTACGAACGACGACCAGCGGATAACGGCGAGATGTGCCGCTTATTCGCAAAACGGTGCGGGTTATCTAGGTCTCCGACAAAACAGGCGCCGACGCGGCGCATGTAAAACGGGATATTGCGACCATGGCACCGAGCGACGAAATCAAAATGGCCGAGTTGAAGCGTCTTCTTCGCCGACTTGATGGGCTTGATTCCCGCCGATCTGCTGACCAAAGCACGAACGAAGACGCTGAGCAGCGGGACTATGTCGGCACCCTTCGCGGCGCTCTCGAACCGGAAGACGGTCTCGCGCCCATCGCGGAAAAGACCCAGCAGACAGCCTCTCCGCGATCAGCGGCATTGCTTGCCGGTGTGATCGCGGCTCTCATTTCAACCGCAACCGTTTACGTGCTGATGTCGGCAGAGGAGCGCGCAATGCTCCCTTCAGAGGTCAAATCCTTCGGAATGACGCCCCCCGGCCCAGCCTCGCCCATGAACGACCGCGGCAACGCATCCATGGAGTTGGTCCGCAGCGCCGCCATCCTCTTGGAGAAAGGCAACATCGACGGCGCGCGTGAGCTTCTGCACCGTGCGGCTGAGTTGGGCTCCGGTGCGGCGGCTCTTGAACTCGCCCGCACTTACGATCCCAACGCCGTGGCAAAGCCGGACAAACCGCCGGCCACCCGCGAAACTAACCCGGCGTTGGCCCGCGCGTGGTACGACCGAGCCCGTGAACTGGGGATGGCCGATGCAGCGATCCCGCTACAGTCCAGCGGCCGCTGAGCAGCGAAAGAAAACGTACGCGTGAACGCCGACCCGATGCAGCGGACGACCGAAACACCGCGCCAATTCCTGGGTGCCCGGCTTGAGAACGTGCGCCAGCAGCTCCTCTCGTGCGGTGCTGTCATAAGTAGCCTCGTCGAGCCGCAATCTCGTCCCCTGGTCACCGATGCGCTGACAAAGATTGCCCGATTGACGGTGCGCATTGCGGTCGTCGGCCAGATCAAATCCGGCAAGAGCACGTTCATTAACGCTTTCGTCCGCCACCCGCGTTTGCTGCCCACTGCCGTGACGCCGTGGACGACGGCCGTCACGAACCTGCACTTCGCGCAAGCCACTCCTCAGGACGGTGCCGTCCGCTTTTCCTTTATGGACGCCAACGAGTGGGGCGACATCGCCAACGGAGCGGGCCGCTTTCGCGAATTGACGGAACGCCTCGTCCCCGGATTTGAGCCGCGCATCCTACAATCGGAAACCTACGCGCTCGCCGAACGGGCGCGCCTGAAGCTCGGCCCGGAATTCGAGCAGCTGATCGGCCGCGGGCATCTGTTCAAGTCGCTTCATCCAGGGCTCCTCGAGCGCTACATCTGCTCCGGAGAATTCGTTGATGAAAACGACATTGGCCGTTACTCGGAAATCACGCGGAGCGCCGACGTCTACCTGCCCGGTGGCCCCTTCGAATTCCCCACCACGGTGACCGACACTCCCGGCATCAACGATCCGTCGCTCGTTCGCGATGAGATCACGCGCCGTTCACTCGGCGCCGCCGATGCCTACATCATCGTGCTCACCGCCCGTCAGCCACTCTCCGCGCAGGACGTCGCGCTCCTGCGCTTTATGCGCGGCCTCAACAAAGATCGGGTCATCGTCCTACTCAACCGCATTGACGAACTCTCTGACGTCGCCAATGAACTGCCACAGGTACTGCGTTTCGTTCGCGAACGTCTTGCGGAAGAATTCCCTCGCTCCAGCATCCCCGTCGTCCCCGGCAGCGCCTGGTGGGCGATGCAGGCACTGGCCTTCGAGCCGCAAGCTGTCGCCAAGACCTTGAAGCGTCCGTCCGCCGCCCATCTTTTTCGCAGCGGCCTCCTGAAGCCAGGCGATGCCGATCCCAAAGCTCTCGTCCACCCCGACACCCAGGCGCGCGTCAGTCATGCTCTCCATGCCATGTCCGGCATGCCTGAACTCTATGATGCATTTGAATTCGTCACCGGCATTGCCGGCCCGGCCTTTTCCCTCAGCCTTGTCGCCCGCGGCTTCTCCGATATGTCCCGCGCCTGCGAACGTGCCGCCGAAGCTGAGTTGCAGCTCCTGCTGGCTGATCGCGCGCGCCGTACGCAGGCAGCCACCACTGGCGGCATCCATAATGATAGCTCCGCAATTCACGCCCGCGAACGAGATCTTCTCATTGCTGTGTCCTCCAACATCGATGCTTCTGCCAAGGCCATTGGGGAACTTTTCGTACGCGTGATCGATGAGGAACAAGCGCGCCTTCGCGCCGCACTCCTCAAGCTCGTCGACGCCCATGCCGCGCGCGAACGCAAGGTCCTGACCGACAGCCTTGCACGCGGCGCATCGACGGCCACCTGGACACACGAGGGCTTCGAGTTGCGCCGCGCGCTCGCCGACACGTTCCGCAACGGCTTCAAGGAATCGTCCGAACGCCTGCTTGGCTTCAACGCCCGCCTCATTCCCGAACTTTTCAAGCTTTTGCAGACCGTTGTTCCAGCCCCGCAGATTCCCGTTCCCCAGCAGCAAGGGCTCTCGATTCCTGTGCCCGCCAGCGTACCCTTGAGCCGCATGCTGGTGCTCGATCTCGATCGCTCTCGCTGGCAAGCCTTCTGGAACCGCTCAGCCAGCGCCGAACAGGCAGGCGCCAAAATCGAAGCGCTGATCAAGGCCGAGTTTTCGCAGGTGGCCGACGAACTCGCCGCTTCCGCGGCCCGCACGTTCCACGATTTTGCGACGACCACAATTGGGTGGGCGCTCGGCGCTTGCCGCAACATTCAGCAAGCGCTCCAGCGCAGGCTCGATCGCCTGATGCAGGAGGATGGCGTGCAAGACGGTCTGACGGCTCGCTTCGACGAGCGGATCAATACCCAGGCGCAGCGGCTCAAGGATACCGAAGCCTTGACCCAGTATCTCGAATACCTCGCCCGCGATGTCGAGCAGATCTTCAGGCCAGGAGGTCCACCCCAATGACCAGCGAATGGCAACACTATGCCGCGGCTCTCCGCGCGTCTCGCGAGCGGCTTCAGAACCTGCGCGTTGATGATCCGGCGTTGCCGGTTTGTATCGCTGGACTTTCGCGCATTGAGTCCATGCTCCGCCGACCGCTCCGCATCGTCGTACTGGGCGAATACAATTCCGGCAAAAGCTCTCTCACCGATCTCATCCTCGGCAAGGGCCTGCTCCCTATCAGCGTCGTCGCCAACACGAGCGTGCCCGTTCTCGTAAGCTACGCGGACTCTGCCGCCCTTTTCGGCGTCGACTCCAATGGTATTCAAATCCGCATCGACGGCGACGAAGACGATGCACTCACGGATCTCGATTTCCGTGCCGTCGAAATTCGCCTTCCCCTGCCCTGGCTTAAGCACCACCAACTGCTCGACACCCCAGCTACCCAAACGCCCGCCGCCTTCGCCGCCGAAGCCGACATTGCAATCTGGTGCACCGTCGCAACGCGCGCCTGGACAGAAAGCGATCGCAACCTCTGGTCAACGGTGCCGTCCCGCTGCCACCGGCACGCGCTGCTTGTGGCGACCCACAAGGACAGCTTCTATTCCGACGACGATTGCGCCCAGGTTCTTCGCCGGATCACCTCCGTCACACGCGGGCTTTTCCGCGATGTCCTACTGGTCTCCGCCGCCGACCCAAATGCCGAGACCGATGCAGCCGGCGACACGGGCGAAACTCTTACAAGCGACGCCGCTACTGTCCGCGCAGCCATCGAAACATCTGCACAGGCTATCCGCGAACGTCGCCTGGCAAAAGCAAGGCGCATCACCCGCCGCCTCGCTCGTCTGGCACTCCATGAATTCGGACAGAACGCGGTCCGGCCCGAAGCGGCCGCCGCACTTTCAAAATGGGACGCTGTTTCCGACCAGCTTATTGACGATCATAATGCGACGCGCCTTTCCCTTGACCACCCATTGGAGTCGCTCCTCCATGCCTTTGCACACACCGCTGAAGTCTTGCGCCCCGGAGTCATCCGCGGTCCAGCACGGCAGACACCTTCATCAACGCCGCTCCACGCGCCCGAACCCGCGCAAATCGCGACGCAGCGGGCATCCGTCTTGAAGTCTGATTTGACGGCCGTGTTGCGCATTCTGGCGACATCGTCGCGCTATGAGTCTCCTGACGCTCGAGAGCAGCGTGAAGCCGCGCGCGCGACACTGCTCACGCTTGCAGACTTGGACGGCGCGTTCGTCGACCTGGGAAGATGGCTTGCGTCCCATAAGCTAGCGATCAGCACATCTCGCGCGCAAGCTAATGTGTGATTGAAACTGGCAGCTGCGTGGTGGTCAGAACCGCGGCCGAAACTTCCGCAATGTCCGCCCAATCCCGCGAGCCGCGCGGCCGGGTGTTCTGATTACTTTCCCGGCCACCGTCCGGCCGGTCGATAAGCCCACCCGTGACAGCCGTCGCACGGGATCGATGACGAGTTTGCGGCCGACAAACGGGAAAACCGTCGCCACTCCCAGCCCCTTCATCAGCGACCCCGTCCAGAGCAGCGGTTCGCCGATCACACGGTCGACCCCGACCCGGACCACGTGGCCCGGCCTGTTATGCCGCCGGCACGACCCCGGCGCCGCGCACATGTCGACCTCACCTTCGTGGAGCAAAACGACTGTTTCTCCATCGCCGTCGACATAGACATCGAAAATGGTCCCACGCACGGCAAGAGAGACCGTTGGCGTTTTGATTTCATACGCAGGTTTTGGGCTGTTTCCGGTGATGAACCGAAACGCACCCTTCGCCATGTTGATAGATACGGCCGCCGGCTGAGAACCGTCCTCGTACACGAACTTGTCGAGCACGATCCGCGCCGAGGGTCCGACGGCGAGCTTGGTACTATCCTTTAACTCGATCTCCGCTGTCGCCGCCTTCTCCGTGACAACGACCTCGTTCTGGTGAACGTTCTCGCCCTTGAGCAGAGGCCGCGCGAGTTGATCGGCTTCCACTATCACCTTGTTCTTGACGGCAACGGTCGTCCCAATCTCTGGCGCCTCTGCTGCAACCGCACCGCACGCGGCACATAAAGCTGCAAAGACCGCCACCCCCCTGACGATCATCACGTCAAGGCTCGCACTTCCGCCGTCACGCGGCGCAGCCGATCCGTCAGCAATCGACCAAGCGCGAACAGAACCCGCCGATAAAGCTTCGGCTCGGTCGCCTCCAATCGCTCCAGATTAGCGAAATCGAGGACGTAACAAACCGCAGCCGTCTCGGCGACGACGTTGGCCACACGTCGTCCACCATCGAACAGGGCAAACTCACCAAACGCCACGCCCGGACGGAAGGCAGCCAGCCGCACACGGCTCTTTGCATCATCCAAAACGATATCGACCGATGCAGAACCGGATGCGAGCAAGTAAAGCCGGTCAGCCGCATCGCCCTCGCGAATGATAAAAGCGCCGGCATCGTAGCTGCTTGTTTGAATGTATGGCGCGAGTTTGCCGATTTCATCGGCTGAAAACCCGCGAAGAATATCCATGTCCGCCAGCGGCAGCAGCGCGTCCGCGGCCATCGCTCCAGGATCAGCCGTCAGGATGACTTTGGTCTCGCAATATTCCAGGGCTGCATCAACGTCCCCGAAGCACAGCTCCAAACCCGCGCCACTGTTCAGCTTCAGCCAATCGGCCTGCACCTGCTCCGGCAGCGCCGCAAGAACAAGCACCTTGCTCTCGTGGGCCAGCGCCAGCTTGAGATCTCGCAAAAGCATGAGTGCGCTCTGATCGGCCCGACTAATCCTTCGGCCGTCGAGGAGGACGTATTTCGATTGCGGGCTGTCTTCAACAATCCGCCGAACGAGCTGCTCGGCCGTCGCGAAATAAAGCCCGCCCTGAAGTTCATAGGCGATGATCTGGTGTCCATGGGAATCGAGCGCCTTCCGCTCGCGCGCGCCGCGCAGGCGTTTGGACGTCACCCCGCCCCCGCGGTAGCTCCGCCGGACGATGTTGTCAGCGACGAAGTGCATATCGTAGACGTGCAAATGAAACCTCTGCGAAAGCTCCTTGCAGACTTCGATACCCCGATGGCTGTTGCCGTGGTCGTCGAGCAGTGGCGAGAAAGTGCCGACGCCGAATTGCCCGGGCAGGACCGCGATGATGCCGCCGCCGACGCCGCTCTTGGCCGGCAGCCCGACACGGTACACCCACTCGCCCGAATAGTCGTACATCCCGCAACTCGCCATCACGCTGAGCACCGTCTTCACGTGCTCCGGCGCGATCGCGCGCTCATGGGTGACCGGATTGACGCCGTTGTTGGCGAGCGTCGCCGCCATCATCGCAAGATCGCGGGCGCTGACCAGAATAGCGCACTGCCGGAAGTAGAGATCGAGATGCTCGGAGACCGGCTCTTCGATCATCCCGGAGTTCAGCTGCAGATAAGCAATGGCTCTATTCCGGTGGCCCGTCGCGCGCTCGCTCGCGAAAACGGATTCATCTACCGTCAACTGCCGTCCTGCATAGCGGCTGAACATATCCAGGATGCGCTTGAACCGGTCTTCGAAGCCGTTGCCGCGGATCAGGGCCGTCGTTGCAATTGCCCCCGCATTCACCATCGGGTTGAACGGTCGGTTGTTGAGTTCGTCCATGACGATCGAATTGAACGCTTCACCCGTCGGCTCCACGCCGACGCGCTTCAGCACGGCCTCCGAACCGTGGTCCTCGAGCGCCAGTCCGTAGACCAGCGGCTTCGAAATGGATTGAATCGTGAAGAGGACTTCGCTGTCGCCGGTCGCATAGCTTTTTCCATCGGCCGCCGCGAGCACGATGCCGAAGTGCTTGGCATCTGCTTTGGTCAGTTCAGGAATGTAGCTCGCCAAGTGCCCGTGCATATTGTTGCGATATTTCTCATGCAAATTTCGCAACCAGACGTCGATGGGGGAGGTCAATGTATTCGGGGTCGGGAGCTTCATGCCCTCGAGAATTGGGGCATGGCCGGCGCCGTTCTCAAGCGTTCTGACGATATAGGGAGCGCCGAAACCTGCCGCCGCCTTCGTCTCCTGAACTGTTTTAGTCTCCAATTTCGCCCCACCATTCGAAATTCGCCAGAACATTCGATCCCTACCTTCAACGCTGCATCGTAGGTACCTCACCGGATGCGAAACGTAGAGTTATGACCGATATCTGTCCAATTCGATTCGTGGCGTGGAATTAGGCAGCTGCTGCCTATTTCGGCAGTCGACAAGCGCCGCAACAAACCGAGGATCGCTCCCAACCTGCTCAGCAGGGTCTTACGGCGGATCACCCATGGCATCGTTCTATGGAAAGATCATTCCATCGCGAGAATGAAGTTCCGCACAACAGGATAAATTTCGTTTTCCCAACGCTTTCCATTGAAGGTGCCGTAATGGCCGACATTGGCTTGGAGATGGTGCCGCTTCAAATGCGGCCTCAGCGACGAGCACAAGTCATGCGCGGCCGCGGTCTGCCCGAGCGCGCAGATATCGTCCCGCCCGCCTTCCACCGTCAAAAGCGCCGTCCGTGTGATCTTCGCCGGATCCACCTTTCGCCCGCGATAGGTGAAATTCCCCGTCGCGAGGTCCGCTCTCTGGAAAATGCGGTCAATCGTCTCGAGATAGAATTCTTCCGTCAAGTCGAGGACGGCGAAATACTCGTCATAAAAATCCTTGATCTTCTTGGCTTCGGCGACTTCCCCTTTGGTCAGATGCTCATACAGTTTCTGGTGCTGCGACCGATGCCGCTCCAGGTTCATCGTGACGAACGCCGTCAATTGCAGAAACCCCGGATAGACGCGCCGCCCCGCCCCCTTGTAGCGCCGCGGTACACGCGAAATGACCGTTTGCTTGAACCAGGATAGCGGCTTGTCCATAGCCAGCTTGTTGACCTCTGTCGGGCTCTCGCGCGTGTCGATCGGACCGGCCATCAACGTCATCGTCCGCGGCGTCGCAGGATGCTTATCCTCCGACATCACGGAGACTGCAGCCAGCGCTTGCACGCACGGCTGGCACACCGCGAGAATATGTGCTCCAGGGCCGATCTCCTCCAAAAAGCTGATCACATACTCACAGTAATCATCGACACCAAACGTGCCCGCTGAGAGCGGCACGTCGCGCGCATTGAACCAGTCGGTGATGTAAACGTCGTGGTCCCGCAACAACGTGGTGCAGGTCTTCGCCAGCAGCGTCGCAAAATGACCCGACAGCGGCGCGATCACCAACACCTTCGGCTGTGGTGCATCCACGTCTTTGGCGAAGTGCAAGAGGTCGCCGAACGGAAAACTCAGAACCACCTCTTCCTTCACCGGGACGTCGCGGTTGCCCACGCGCACCGAAGTAATCCCGAAGTCCGGCCGCGTGTGAGTTAACGCGAACCGCGACACCATCTCCATGCCGGCATCGAACGCGCGCTTGGCATCGGCAAACACAGGCCATGGCGAATGAACGGTGGCCAACCGGGCGGCATTGCGAAAATGCCCGATCAAATCATCCTGGAACTGGTAGGCATCATAAAGCATGTTTGTTCCTTGTAGCCGCGACGCCGCATTCCATTCGACGCAAAAAGCTAGTGTATTATTCAGCGATCTGCGAGAGACTTCTCAGCGCAGAAAGTCATGGATGCACAGATGGCGAACGCGACATTGACGATTTCATCCAAGAATTACTCATCTTGGTCTTTGCGTGGTTGGTTATTGTGCAAAATGGCAGGCCTTGACTTTGAGGAACGCCAAGTTGCTGTTGATGATATTAACGCACGTCGCGAGCTTTTGTTGCTGTCACCTTCGGTACTGGTCCCGCGCCTGACACACGGCGATGTCATCGTGTGGGATACGTTGGCGATTGCCGAGTACCTTAATGAAATCTATCCGGACGCAGGGATACTACCGAGCGATCGCGCAGTGCGCGCCCACTGCCGAGCGGTATCTGCAGAAATGCATTCGGGCTTTTATAATTTGCGTTCCGCGTTGCCCATGAATCTCAAGGCGCGCCACAAATCGTTCAAGGTATTCTCCGGCGCGCGACCCGATGTTGAGCGGATCAAGGAAATCTGGACAGAATGCCTGAATAAATATGGTGGTCCTTACCTGTTCGGAAATCTTTCGCTCGCCGACGCGATGTACGCCCCCGTCTGCACGCGCTTCCGCACGTACGCAGTATCGCTCGAACCCGCGCTCCAAGCCTACTGCGACCACATTTTTGATTGGCCGCTGATGCAGGAGTGGACGGACGGAGCCGTCGCTGAAGCCGATGAAATCGATGAGCTCGAAGTCGAATTCTGAACCGTATCGATCTCCAGAAAACAAAAAGGGCGCCGGTGAAAACCGGCGCCCCTTCTTTATCTCAGGCCGTCGATGGTTAGGCCGCGGCTGCAGCGGCGAGCGGCACTTCCGAGATCGTCTTCAATACCTGCGACGCGATCTGGTAGGGGTCACCCTGCGAGTTCGGACGGCGGTCTTCCAGGTAGCCCTTATAGCCGTTGTTCACGAACGAGTGCGGCACGCGGATAGAAGCACCGCGATCGGCAACGCCGTAACTGAACTTGTTCCACGGCGCCGTCTCGTGCTTGCCCGTCAGGCGCAGGTGATTGTCCGGACCATAGACGTCGATGTGTTCTTTCCAGTTCTTTTCGAAAGCCGCCATCAACTTCTCGAAGTAATCCTTGCCGCCGACTTCGCGCATGAACTTTGTCGAGAAGTTGCAGTGCATGCCTGAGCCATTCCAGTCGGTATCGCCGAGCGGCTTGCAGTGATATTCGACATCGACGCCGTGCTTTTCGCACAAACGCTCGAGCAGATAGCGCGCCATCCAGATTTCGTCGGCGGCCCGCTTGGAACCCTTGCCGAACACCTGGAATTCCCACTGGCCCTTCGCGACTTCCGCGTTGATACCCTCATGGTTGATGCCGGCAGCGAGGCAGATATCGAGATGCTCTTCGACAATCGAACGCGCAATGTCGCCGACGTTCTTATACCCGACGCCCGTGTAGTAGGGACCCTGGGGGGCCGGATAGCCCTGTGCCGGGAAGCCGAGCGGACGGCCGTCCTTATAAAGGAAGTACTCTTGCTCAAAGCCGAACCAGGCGTCGGCATCGTCCAGAATGGTGGCCCGCTTGTTCGAGGTGTGTGGCGTCTTTCCGTCTGGCATCATGACTTCGCACATCACGAGCACGCCGTTCGTACGTACGGGATCTGGGAAGTGGCGAACAGGCTTCAGCACGCAATCGGAGCTATGGCCTTCCGCCTGCTTTGTCGAACTGCCATCAAAGCCCCAGAGAGGAAGCTGATCGAAATCCGGAAACGCGCTGAACTCCCGGATCATGGTCTTGCCGCGCAAGTTCGGGACCGGGGTATAACCGTCGAGCCAGATGTACTCGAGCTTATACTTCGTCATAGAGGCTCTCTCCTAAGTTGGTGACATCGGCTCCGCGACGCGGCCCGAGCGGGCCGTTGGTGCGGAAAAGCTGCAATGTGCATGACCGGCGCGTCGAAAAGATCTGTCCAACGGTCGACATTTTGGCCGCTCTAGGCGCCCAAAGAAGACCGGCCGCCAGAGCATGATCAGTTCTATTCCACGCGCCGAAAACGCTCGTTTCTTCACCACGCCCCCGGGCGACGCCACGCGTCCGCCACCGAAGGCGAAGTTTGGAGCTTGAGTCCATCGTCGAAAGAATTCGCCGAGGGCGAATTTCGAGCACGATGGGCAGGCACCAGCAAAGTGTTCTGCGCCAAGAATGCTACTCAGCTAAGCACGTCCACGCATGCTCATAGTTTAGGCAAACCGCGATATTTGTTGTGCAATTGGATGAAATGGCGGGCAGAACGTGCTATATACGAGGCCCGGAACAATGCGCCGCACCGCCGCGTTTTCACATTCCAAAGCTGAAAGGAGCGAACTGATGACTGAAAGTCTCAATCGCCAGTCTGCAGAAATCATCCCCTTCCCAAGCCGCCGTCGCGCGCCTTATGGGATCGATACGCGTGCGCTTGAAGCCGAAGCGGCGAAGTACCGTTCGGCGATCGATACCAGGGGCTGGTACCACGAAGAAGCGATCGACAACGAACACGACCACACCTCCCACAAGCACTGGCAGTTTTAACGAAAGCTCCTTGCGCCGAATCTCGTCGCCAGCCTCCTCTTTGCCGTCTTCTCTTTGGCCGAAGCGGCGCTGGTCGTTCGCTTATGCTCACCGCTTGCCGCGGATCACCTGGTGCACGAACCTCAGCTTCTCACGAGCAGCATTGGGAATGACGACCGGATAATAGTCCGCATGTCCCATGCTGCGGTTCATGCTGTTGAGCGCCAATGTGAGGGGCACCCAGCGCTCAAGTAGGCTGTCCAGCGTCTCGTCGCGGTAGACGTCATACTTCTTGAACGGCCAGATCGATCCGAAGATGAGCCCCGCAGCGCGTGGCTCCATCCCTTCTGCTTCGGCGGTGTCGACGCTGTCCACCATATGCAGGTAGTGCGCCCATGTCTCGGCCCAGTCCTCAGACGGATGCATGCTGGCATATCCAGAAACGTGATTGAGTTGCCAGTCGGGCTTGGGCCCATACGTATGGTGCTGCGTCAGCGCCGACTGGTAATCGGCGCGCTCATCGCCGAACAGCGCTCGAAACTCCTCCAGCAGCCCCGCCGATTCGACCAAGACCTGCCAGTAGTAGTGCCCGCTCTCGTGCCTCAGATGCCCGAGCAGAGACCGGTAGGGCTCATCGAACTGCTGCCGCTGCCGCTCTCGCTCCACCGCATCCGCTTCCAGGATATTGATGGTGATGACACCGTCGAGATGACCCGTCATCGTATTGCGCGCGAAATCGAAGATCAGCCGCCCCGGCGGCGCGGGGCTGGTATCCAGCGGTAATCCGAACCTCAAAAGCGAGTACACGAGCCGCTTCTTGGCTCGTTCCAAGTCCTGCCACGCTGTGAGACTACCCGGCTCCGACAAGTTTGGAATGGTACGATTGAGATCGCACGCCACGCAAAAAAGATTCTGATCATCGGCTCGTGTCAGCCAATTGCACGCGCCGTGCACCACGTTGCTGCAATAGCGCAGAACCTGCCTCGTATCCCCCGTAATCCGTCGATAAAGTCCAGGTTCGGCATCCGGCGTTAGAGCAATCACAGCGAGCGTATCCGGATCGAAACCCAGCGCATGGCCGCACTTCAAGCATGTCACGTTCTTGAAGTAGACCTTGGTGCCACATTTCGTGCAGGAAAAGTTTCGCATGGGTCCTTTGTTCTAGCGTCCAGATCTCACGGGTGGAGCAACATCGTCTGCCTTCTAAGCAAGTGTTTAATGTTCAAGCACGAAGGTCATGTCCTGTCGCGGATCGAATTGCTGGGAGCTTCCAATCTGCATTATTCCCCATCAGATGTCCGCCGCTTGTCTTGGCGTTTGCCTACCTCTTAATCATCTCCAGCGCTTCAGCGACCGATGCGGCAGCACCGCCCTTGTTTGGTATGGCCGGAGCCGATAACCCAAGAGACGCACCGCGGCGCGCCGAGTTCCGGCGCAAAGGACACAACGAAGCCCATGACGTTGCACGTCGCTCTAACGCACGAGACGACCTATCGCTACGACCGCTTGATCGGGATGGGCCCGCAGATCGTCCGGTTGAGGCCAGCCCCCCACAGCCGCACCCCCATTCTCAGCTACTCGCTGACACTGGAACCGAAGGTCCACTTCCTGAACTGGCAGCAGGATCCCTTCGGCAATTTCCTTGCGCGGATCGTCCTGCCCGAGCCCACCGAGATCTTCTCGGTCAAGGTCGATCTCGTCGCCGATATGGCCGTCATCAACCCGTTCGACTTCTTCATCGCGGAGGAAGCGTCCGCTTGGCCATTCTCGTACGAGGAATTGCTGCGCAAGGAACTGCTGCCCTACCTCGTGCCGGAGCCCGCAGGCCCGCATCTGAAAAAATACCTCACGGGCATCAGCCGCAAGTCGAAAAATACGATCGACTTTCTGTGTGACCTCAACCGTCAACTCCATAAAGACATCCAATACTATATCCGCATGGAACCCGGCGTGCAGTCGTCGGAAGAGACCCTCGCTAAGGCCGGTGGCTCATGCCGCGACAGCGCCTGGCTGCTGGTGCAGATCCTGCGCAATCTCGGGCTCGCCGCCCGTTTCGTTTCCGGCTACCTTATCCAGTTGACGCCGGACGTGAAGTCGCTCGACGGTCCGTCCGGCACCGAAGTCGACTTCACGGATCTGCATGCCTGGACCGAAGTCTATGTTCCCGGCGCAGGCTGGATTGGCCTCGACGCTACGTCGGGCTTGCTCACCGGCGAAGGCCACATCCCGCTTGCCGCCACACCGCATCCGACGAGTGCGGCACCCATCTCGGGCGCACACGAAAAAGCCGAGGTCACCTTCGCCTTCAATATGGGCGTCACGCGCATCCGCGAGACCCCGCGAGTCACGAAACCCTACAGCGACGAGACGTGGAACGACATTCTCGAGAGCGGCCACAAGGTCGACGAGCGCCTGATCAAAGGCGATGTGCGCCTCAGCATGGGCGGTGAGCCGACGTTCGTCGCCGTCGACGACATGGAAGGCGCGGAGTGGAATACCGCCGCCGTCGGACCCAACAAGCGCCGCTATGCCGAAAATCTCGTCCGCCGTCTCGAAAAGCGTTTCGCGCCCGGTGGCCTACTTCATTACGGCCAAGGCAAGTGGTACCCGGGCGAGCAGCTCCCCCGCTGGGCTTTCGCTCTCTACTGGCGCGCCGATGGTCAGCCGCTGTGGGAAGACCAATCTCTCATTGCGCGCGAAACCGCCAACGACAACGCCACCATCACGGACGCCTCCCGCTTCACCAAAGAGCTCTGCGCGACCCTCGGCCTGCCCACCGACAGCGGCATCCCGGCCTACGAAGACGCAGCCCACTTCATACTCGTCGAGCAAAAGCTCCCGGTCGGCATCACACCAGAAAAGAATAAGCTCGATGACCCCGCCGAGCGCGCGCGCCTCGTCCGAGTCTTCGACCGGGGCGTAGCGGCACCTTCGAGCTACGTGCTGCCGATCCAAGTCTGGAACACGCACGACCGCGGTCGCCGCTGGGTGACGGAGCGGTGGGCGCTGCGCCGCGAAAAGCTCTTTCTGGTGCCCGGCGATTCACCGGCAGGCTATCGTCTGCCTCTGGGCTCCCTGCCCGTTGTTACGCCGACGATCCAATATCCGCATGTCCTGCCGCGCGATCCGTTCGCCGACACGCCGCCGCTGCCACAACGCGAGGTCCTCCTGCAGCGCCGCCGGACTGTGTCACTGGACTCTCCGCCGCTGCCCCCGTCCGGCGTCAGCGAGATCTGGGGCTCGGTCCGCACCGCCATGACGGTTGAACCACGCGGCGGCCGCCTCTGCGTGTTCATGCCCCCGCTGCAAGACGCCGAAGACTATGCCGCACTCGTGGCCGCCATCGAAGAAACGGCACGCATAACTAAAACGCCGGTTCATCTCGAAGGCTATCCCCCGCCTCACGATCCGCGCATCAACGTTGTCAAGGTCACGCCTGATCCGGGCGTCATCGAAGTCAACGTACAACCCGCGACCCGCTGGGAAGAGGCAGTGGACATTACGACGAGCCTCTATGAAGAGGCCCATCTCTCGCGCCTTTCGACCGAAAAATTCATGATCGATGGCCGTCCCACCGGCACCGGCGGCGGCAACCACATTGTGCTCGGTGGCCTCACACCCGCCGACAGCCCATTCCTACGCCGCCCCGACCTTCTCGCCTCTATCATCGCCTACTGGCAGAACCACCCGTCGCTTTCGTTCCTGTTCTCCGGCCTGTTCATCGGACCGACAAGCCAGGCGCCTCGCGTCGACGAAGCACGCCACGAAAGCCTCTACGAGCTTGAAATCGCGCTCAGCGAGATCCCCGATCCTGGGATGGGTTCCGTACCCCCGTGGCTGGTCGACCGCATTTTCCGCAACTTGCTCATCGATGTGACGGGCAACACGCACCGCGCCGAGATCTGCATCGACAAGCTTTACTCCCCCGACAGTTCCACCGGCCGCCTGGGCCTGGTCGAATTCCGCTCTTTCGAGATGCCGCCGCACGCGCGCATGAGCCTCGCGCAACAATTGCTGCTGCGCGCCCTCATCGTCCGCTTCTGGGAGCGGCCTTATCGGCAGAAGCTCGTCCGCTGGGGCACGGCCTTACACGACCGCTTCATGCTGCCCCACTACATCTGGTCCGACTTCGCCTCCATCATCGACGACCTCAAGAGCCATAGGCTACCCGTCGAACTCGAATGGTTCCGCCCGCACCACGACTTCCGCTTCCCCAAGCTCGGCTCGATCTCGGCCTTCGATGTCGAACTGGAACTGCGCCAAGCTCTCGAACCCTGGCACGTGCTGGGCGAGGAGGGCACTCCCGGCGGCACTGCACGCTACGTCGACAGCTCGCTTGAGCGTGTCGAATTGAAAGTTCGCGGTCTCACTGGCGATCGCTTCATCGTCACCTGCAACGGCCGCACGTTGCCCTTGAACCCCACGGGAACCGCGGGCGAAGCTGTGTCCGGTGTCAGATACCGCGCCTGGTGGCCACCTTCGGCACTCCATCCGACCATCTCACCGCACGTCCCCCTTGTGTTCGATCTTGTAGACACCTGGTCGGGCCGGTCCGTCGCCGGCTGCCGCTATCACGTGTCCCACCCCGGCGGCCGCGCCTTCGAAACCTTTCCCGTCAACGCCTACGAAGCCGAAGGACGCCGCCTTGCCCGCTTCGAGGGTAACGGCCACACCGCCGGCACCATGAGGCCGGGCGCGGCCGATCGAAATCCGGATTATCCTTACACGCTCGACCTGCGCCGCCGCGTCTAGGCTTGGCCCCCTCCGCCGGTATTTACCTCGCCCCGTCCTCAGAGGTTGCGAGCGCCCCGATTCGGTCTGATAGTCGCCGCATGTGCCCGTTCTGGGGAGAATGCGGCGCGGGGGATCACTGCACGAGGGGCAAGGCCGGATAACGATGAACAAAACGGCCCCGGCACAAGCGGGCCTTCAGGCGGACCTCGTCAGCACGTACCGGGCCGCCAACGGCTCTGGCTACGACGAACTTCTGGATGGCTCGGGCCAAGTGCGCCCGCATTGGCGCGCGCTGCTGGATGGTCTTGGCCAAATGTCCGATGCCGACCGTGCCAACCGCGCTCAGCGCCTCGACCGGCGCGTGCGCGACACCGGCATCGCCTACGACATTTTTTCCGACCCCCGCAAACCCAACCAGCGTTGGCAGCTCGACCTCACGCCGTTGATGATTTCTGCCGGCGAGTGGCGTTGGCTGGAAGAAGCGATCACCCAACGCGCCCGCCTCTCAGATGCGATCTTGTCGGATCTCTACGGACCGCAGAACCTGATGCGCGAAGGCTTGCTCCCGCCCGAGCTCGTCTTTTCCGACACCGCCTTCATCCGTCCCGCGCAAGGCATCCTTCCCGAAGCTGGCGGCCTGCAATTCTATGCCGCAGACCTCGCTCGCGGTGACGACGGTCAATGGCGCATCATCGACAATCACACAGAAACCCTGGCAGGCGTCGGCTTTGCTTTGGCCAATCGTGTGGTTCACACGCACATCACCGGCGACCTGTTCAAGCAGTGCAATGGCGTCCGCCTTGCACCCTTCTTCCACAACGTGCAATCGACCCTGACGAGCCACAGTGGCCGCGAAAATGCGCGCATCGCGCTCCTGACGCCGGGGCCCCTTCACGAAGACTATTTCTCTCACGCCTACCTCGCGCGCTATCTCGGCTACCTTCTCGTTGAAGGCTCCGACCTGCGCACGAAGTTCAACCAAGTCTATCTCAAGACACTTGAAGGCTTGAAGGAGATCGACCTCATCGTCCGCTGTGTCGATGGCCGCTCGATTGATCCGCTTGAACTCGACCCCGGTGGCTTCGACGGACCCGCCGGTCTCATGCGCGTCTGGCGCCGCCAGCCCCGGCTCATCGTCAATGCCGTCGGCTCCGCACTTGCACAGAACCGCGGCATCGGCTGCTACCTGCCACAGATCTGCGAACGTCTGCTCGGCGAGGAACTGCAGCTGCCCGATGCTCGCCGCTTCTGGCTTGGCGATCCTTCCGCCCGCGCGCATGTTCTGTCGAATCTCGACGGCCTCGTTGTCCGCAAAGCGCAGGAAGGCACCGGCCGCCCGGGGCAGGCAGCGCTTGGCCAGGACACGCGCGCGCTGTCCGACGCGGACCGGAACATCCTCAAACGCGAAATCAAACTGCATGGCGCGCGCCTCGTCGCCGAGGAGAAGATTGGCTTCAGCCATGCGCCCGTGGTCACGCGAGACGGGTTGGCATCACGCCCCTTTGCCGTTCGTTTTTTTGTCGCCCGCACACCGGCAGGATATCAGGCGATGCCCGGCGGCCTCGCAATGACCGTCGATCCCGACCGCGCCGTAGCTCTGAGCGCCCCTGATGGTCATACACGCGACGTCTGGATCGTTTCGGACGCGGAGCAAGGTCCCCATTTCAGCCTCTGGCGCCCTGCCCTTGAAACCGCCCGCGTCGAGCGCTCGCAGCGCGTGATCCAGAGCCGTGTAGCCGACGATCTCTACTGGCTCGGCCGCTATAGCGAGCGCGCTGACTGGACAATGCGTGTCCTCCGCGGGGCCCTACGCCGCGTCGAGGAAGACGGGGGGCCGGCTACTGGCCGCCGCGCCGCCCGCAAGTGCCTCGACGTTCTGCTTTCCAAATCCGACAGCCGCGCCGGCATATCGGACCGAGCCGGCACCGACGATCTTGAAATAGAAAAGCTCTGCACCGACCTCATTGCCGGGTCCACTGGCCACCGCACGCTCGAAAACACGTTCGAAGGTCTCTACCGCGTCGCACACCTCGCCCGCGATCGCCTCTCGCTGGAAGCTTGGCAGACCCTGTCTCGCTTCCGCCCGGGCGATACGTGGGTCACGACGCTCGCCTCCGCCCCACCCGTTGCCGTGCTCGACCTGCTCGACGAAGGCCTTGCCTCGCTCGCCGCGTTCAACGGCCTGATGCACGAGAACATGACCCGCAACTACGGCTGGTCGTTCCTCGACATGGGTCGTCGCCTGGAACGCGCCTATAACCTGAGCGAAGCACTCCTCACGCTCTTCATTCCTGTGCCCGACAGCGAGGAGGAGCAGAGCAGCTTGCTCCTCCTCCTCGAACTTGCCGACAGCTTCATCACCTACCGCTCGCGCTACCGCCTCGATCCGATCCTCGCGCTTGTTCTCGACCTCCTGCTCTTGGACGAGACGAACCCCCGCAGTCTCGCCTATCAGCTCGCCGCCCTCTCGCGCCATCTCGAGCGCCTGCCGGATGGCAAGCGCTCCACCACCTTGTCCGAAGATCGGCGCCTGATCCTGGCCCTCCTCACCACCATTCGCCTCGCCGACGTCGAAGCGATAGCGCGCGAACCCAACGGCACAACGCTCGAACGCATCATGCTCGAACAGATCCAGCTCCTGCCCGCGCTCTCGAATGCCGTCTCGCGGCACTACTTTAATCTGACCGACGACTCGCCACACCGCGTACACACCCGCATGGAGCCTCAGAATCGCGCCGAGCACAGCTCATGATGTTCGATGTGACCCACCGGACGCATTACGAATATTCGCAGCCGGTTATCCAATCCCAGCACCTGATCCATATGTCTCCGCGCCCCTGCCTGCACCAGGTCGTGCGCCATCACAGTCTGATCGTTGATCCGGCACCCGCCCTGCGCCAGGACGGCATCGACGCCTTCGGCAACCCGATCGTGACCCTCGATATCGAAGTTCCACACCGCGAACTGATCCTGCACGCACGCAGCACCATCATCGTTCATGCCGCGCCCGAGTTGGAGCCCGCGCGCTCTACACCTTGGAACTTGCTCGATGCGCATATCCTCGAAACAGGCCGCCCCCTCGACCTGGACGTGCTGCAGTACCGCTGCACCTCCAAGCTCACCACGCCGAACCTCGACATCGAAGCCTATGCGGCAAAATCCTTCCGCCCCGGACGCCCGGTACTTGAAGCCGCGATCGACCTTAATCAGCGCATTTTCGACGAGTTCACCTTCGATCCGACCGCAACCGACATTTCCACGCCGATCACACACGTCTTCAAGCAGCGCCGCGGTGTTTGCCAGGATTTCGCCCATCTGGCGCTGGCATGCCTGCGCGCCATGCGCGTTCCCGGTCGCTACGTCAGTGGATACATCCTCACGCACCCGCCCCCCGGTCAGCCGCGCATGCAGGGTGCGGACGCCTCGCACGCGTGGATTTCAGTTTGGTCGCCCGAGAGAGGCTGGACCGATCTTGATCCAACGAATGGCCTGATCGTCGCCGAAGAACACATCACCATCGCGCACGGCCGCGACTACGATGACATTAGCCCTATCGGCGGCGTCCTACTTGGCGGCGGCGAACACACCGTCTCCGTCGGCGTCGACGTGGTACCAGTATCTTGAAACCGCGGCACCGCAGGCGCAGTGCCGCGGCGAATGGTTTAAGTGCAGGCGACCTGCCGCGCTTTGCACGTCGTCAGGACGCCGATGTAGTCGCACTTGACGCTGACGGCGCCTCTGGCCTTGCGACCTGCGAACACATTCGAATTGTACAGCGCTTCTTTGGCCAGCAGCGTGGCCAATTCGGATGTCACGGCCGTAGCACTTGCACCGGCACGGACACACCCGGCCGAAGCCGGCGTTGCAGCAACCGCGATAGTTCCCGTCGCCACGATAGCAGCCATAAATTTCCTATCGATCATGGGATCCTCCCTTTGCACATTCCCCGGATCGCGACTATGCGCCTCCCGCCTCGGCGCAAAAAGGGCGCGCTCGCAATCTCACGTTTCTCAGCGGTGAATATCTGGCGATGATGCGAAACGATCACGCTTTATGTTGCGGCTGCGAACCTGTAGAGCCGCGGTTCCCCAAATCCTTCAGGGCCGCTTTCCCCAGCAAATGCGCAGAAACGGGTGCCGTAATGAACAGGAAAAGCAGAACCGTAAGCGCCTTCAGATAGATTTCGCCGGTGAGAGAGTAAGCGGCGACACTGGCCGCTATGACGATCGCTCCGACGCCGAGCGTCGTCGCCTTCGTCGGCCCGTGCAGTCGCGTAAAAATGTCTGGCAGGCGCATGAGGGCGATGGATCCGAGGAGAACGAAAAACGCGCCCAGAAGAATGAGACACGACGCAATGGCTTCAGCGATCATGATGCGCACCACCTAATCAATGATACTGCGGCCGATGACATATTTGCATAGCGCCACCGTGCCGACGAAGCCCGTCATCGCAATCAGTAGCGCCGCCTCGAACGACAGCGCGCTGTTTGCCAAGAGACCCATCAGAACCACCAGCGCAATCACATCGATGGCCAACGTATCCAGCGCCAGAATTCGATCCGGCAAAGTCGGACCGAACGCCAGTCGCAGCACCGTCAGCAACGTCGCAATTCCCACCAGCACCAATGCGATCGTGACGGCAGTCATCAGCATCCGAAAATCTCCTTCAGCGGCGCCTCGTAGCGCGTCTTGATTTCTGCAATCAGCATCGACCTATCCTGCACATCGAGCGCGTGGATGTGCGCTACCCGCTTTTCCATGTCGATGTCGATCGTCAGCGTGCCCGGCGTCAGCGTGATGATGCTGCCGAGGATGGTTGCGACATAGGGATCGGCCGTGTCGAGCGGCACATCCACGATAGCCGGCCTGATCCTGTCGACATTACCGAGCACGATGCGAGCCACTGCAATGTTCGCGACGAGGATGTCATAGAGCACGACGACCAACAGCCGCACAGCCGGACCCAATCGGAACGTTTCCGGCCGCCCCGGCCAGAATGCCGACGTAAAGGGCGGGATCAGCAGCCCGATCGTCAGCCCCAGCAAAACATTCCCCGCGCTTGCATCCGACGCGAGCACGAGCCACAGCGTCGCGATGACCAGCGTCAGAACAGGTTGCGGCAACAGGCGATCGCGCAAACTCATGGGCGGCGCTCCCTCTGCACCGCAGCGGGATCACCGAGCACCGCGGGCACGTACGCCTCACGCGCCAGGATCTGTTCCGCTGTCGCCCGCGCATAACTAGACACAGGCGCGGCGGCAAAACTCACCGCCACCACCGCGCAGAACATCACCACCAGCGCCAGCGACAGCCCCCGCGCGGGCACATACGGGAGGTCCGGCCGGTCGGCGAAACCGGGCGCGCCCGGCTCCCAGAAAAACACACTCGCTGCGCGCGCCAAAACCAATGCAGCAGCGAACCCTGAGACGATGAGCGCCGTCCAGACGAGCACCGGATGCGTGGAACCACTCATCGCCTGCATCACCATGATCTTGCCAAGAAACCCCGACAGCGGTGGTGCGCCGCACGCAGCAACACCGATGACAAGATAAATCAAACCGATCGCCGTGAAACTCTGCAACCTTGGCCCGTCGGTGAAACGGTCCGCAACATCTCCCCGCTGCCGCGACAGCGCATCGGCGATGAGGAACAGAGCTCCCGTCACTAGCGTCGTCTGCACGAGATAGTAAAGCGCGGCCGCGATCGATGTAACCGTCGGCTCCGCCACCGCCAGCAGAAGCGTGCCGCCCGAGATAATCACCAGGTTCGCGATCAACAAACCGAATGTCGTCGCCGCGAACATGCCGACGCATCCGAGCGCAATCGTCCCAAGTGCCAGCCACGTCAGCCACGGCTGCAACAAGTCAGCAGTGAAGGGCGCCGCCGCCAGACCAATGGTCGTGACACGCAACGCCGCATAGATCCCCACCTTGGTCATGATCACGAACAGCGCCGCGACCGGCAGCGTGGCCGCCGTGTAGACATGCGGAAGCCAAAACCCGATCGGCAACACGGCCGCCTTGAGCAGAAAAACCGTCACGAGCAACATGCACATCACCGCCACGACGCCCTGATCCACCGGCGCGACCGACTGCAACGCCACGCCAAAGTCCACCATGTTGAGCGTGCCGAGGAATCCATAAAGCAGCCCGAGCGCAATGAGAAAGAGTGCCGACCCGCTCAAATTCAGCACCACATAAGCGATGCCGGCACGCGCGCGCTGCAAGCCCCCGCCGTGAACCAAGAGGCCGTATGATGCGAGAAGCAGGATCTCGAAAAACACGAAGAGGTTGAACAAGTCACCTGTCAGGAACGCGCCGTTGAGCCCCATCATCTGGAACTGCAAAAACGCATGAAAATACCGCCCCCGCGCGTCGGTCCCGGATACGGCGGCCAGCACGACGGCCACACCGAGAAAACTCGTCAGCGCGACCATCAGCGCCGACAGCCGGTCGAGCACCAGAACGATGCCGTAAGGCGCCGGCCAATCACCAAGGCGATAGACGCGAATGGTTCCGTCGTTTGCCGCGTCGAGCACCACCGCACCCACGACCGCCAGCAGGATCAGCGATGCGACCGAGATCGCGCGCGTCACAGCCAGACCCGCATTCGCGGCGATCAGCAGCAGAACTGCCGCGGCCAAGGGAATGAGGACCGGTAGGATTGGCAAGTGAGCCATCATCGCTCACCGCCTGCATCGACGTGATCGCTGCCACTCTCCGCCTTGCTCATCAAGGCCAGCGCCACGAGATAAGCCGTCATGCCGAACCCGATCACGATCGCCGTCAGCACGAGCGCCTGAGGCAAAGGATCGGTTTGATCCGAAAGCCCCGGGATCGTCAGAGGCGGCGCTGTAGACTTCAGCCGCGCGCCAAAGAAGATCAGCACGTTTACCGCATAGGAAAGCAGCGACAGGCCCAGGATCACGGAAAACGTCGTCGGCCGCAGGATCAGATAGACGCCGCACGCCGTGAGCAAGCCGAGCGCAAGCGACACGAGAGCTTCCATTTTATCCCTCCCCTGGCGCAGGCTGTTCCGCCCGTTTCAATCCGGCGATCTCGGTCATCGCCAGGAGCACGGCGCCGACCACCACCAGGAACACGCCGAGATCGAACGCCATAGCGGAGGCGAGTTCGAACTTGTCGATCACGGGCGGCGTCACATATCCGTACGTGGATGTCAGGAAGGGATATCCGAAGACGAAACTAGCCATGCCCGTCAGCGTCGCAATACCAAGCCCCGCACCGAGCAACCGCACGTAGTTGACCCTGAGCCGCTCAGCCGCAAAGTCCATTCCGCTCGCTACGTATTGCAGCATCAGCGCGATCGCCGCAACGAGCCCGGCAATAAATCCGCCACCCGGCAGGTTGTGCCCCCGCAGGAAGATGTAGACGGCGACCGCCAGCGACAACGGCAAAAGCGGCCGCATCAGTTCCGCCAACATGATCGTTCTGCGTTCGGCGAGCAGAGCCGGCGAGCCTTGCGGTTGCGGCATGCGCACGCCAGCCAGAAGTGCACAAAGCCCGAGCGCCGCCATCGCCAGCACCGTGATCTCGCCCAGCGTATCGTAACCGCGAAAATCGACCAGAATGACGTTGACGACGTTCGTGCCGCCGCCCCCGGGCTTTGCATTCGCCATGTGATAAGTCGCGATGGTGTCGTAAGGTCGCGTCAGCATGGCGAACGTCATGATCGTCACGCCGGCTCCCGCAGCTGTCGCAATCATCCCGTCGCGCAACCTCCGCCAAACGGAACTCTGATTGGGCGGCTGCGCCGGCAGATATCGCAGACACATGAGCAGGAGCACGATCGTCACAACTTCGACGGTGAGCTGAGTGAGCGCCAGATCGGGTGCATTGAAGCGCAGGAAGGTCAACGACACGATCGTTCCCACGACACTCAAAAAGATCACCGCCAGCAAGCGGTTGTGCCGCAGGAACACTGCCGAACACGCTCCGAATACAAGGGTGGCGAAGGCCGCCGAAGACGCGGCATCGATCGGCATCACAGGTATCGAGCCGATCAGCGTAGCGCCACCGTCGTTCAAACGGTCCGTTTTCACCCACGCCCAGGCGCCCGCGACGATCAAGAACGAGAGGAACAGCGCCAAATTCCGCTGCAGCGACCGCGCACCCGACAGCGCCATGACCGCGCTCGAAAACCTTGTCGCGCCGCGGTAAAAACGCTCGAACGCAACCGGGCTGGTCAGCGACCATGCGAACCGCTCCTGCAAGGCATAAAGCGTATGCCGCCGCGTAAACTGCAGCACACCCAGCCCGAATGCGATCACCGTCATCGCCAGCGGCAGATTGAAACCATGCCACACTGCCAGCTTGATCTCAGGTACGGCGCCCGGCAACACCGCTTCGGACGCTGACGACAGGATCGGCCCCACGATGACCTGCGGCAGGAAACCGACGATCAGCACCAAAGCGACCAGCACTTCGACCGGCAAACGCATCCACATCGGCGGCTCGTGCGGCGTCTTTGGCATGGACTTCGACGGCCCGTCGAAGAACACGTCCCATACGAAGCGCACCGAATAGGCAACGCCCAACATCCCGCCGAGCGTTGCGACAACCGGCAGGATGTAAGCCGCTCCTCCAAAATTCTCGTGTGCCACGGCCGCCGTGAAGAACATTTCCTTCGAAAGAAAGCCGTTCAGCAGCGGCACCCCCGCCATCGATCCCGCCGCGAGTATACCGAGCACCGAGGTTCGCGGCATCGTCTTGAACAGGCCGCCCATCCGGCGCATGTCGCGCGTGCCGGTCTCATGGTCGATGATGCCCGCTGACATGAACAGCGATGCCTTGAAGATCGCGTGATTGATGATGTGGAACACGGCCGCCACGGCAGCGAGCGGCGTATCGAGGCCGAAAAGCAGTGTGATCAGACCCAGATGGCTCACCGTCGAATAGGCGAGCAGCCCCTTCAGATCATGCTTTAGCAGCGCAATGTAGGCCCCGTACACGAACGTGATGGCGCCGACCGTCGTGACGATCACGAACCAGAGGTCTGTCCCCGCCAGCACCGGATACATCCTGGCCAGTAGGAACACGCCAGCCTTCACCATCGTCGCCGAATGCAGATACGCGGAGACCGGCGTCGGTGCCGCCATCGCGTTCGGCAGCCAGAAGTGGAACGGGAACTGCGCCGACTTCGTGAACGCACCGAGCAGAAATAGAATGAGAATGACAGGATAGAGCGCGTCGGCGCGTACAAACCCTGCTCGCTCCTCGATCACGCTGAAATCGAAACTGCCTGCCACGCTGCCCAAAAGCAGCGCGCCCGCCAGCAGCGCCAACCCTCCACCGCCCGTCACGGCTAGCGCCATGCGCGCCGAAATCCGCGCCTCGACTTGCTGGTATTTGTAGGCGATGAGCAGGAAAGAGGTGAGACTTGTCACCTCCCAGAATACGACCATCAGAATGATGTTCTCGGCCAACACGATGCCGAGCATGCCGCCCGCAAATCCGAGCAACGACATGTAGAAGCGGCCAAGATCGTCGTACTTCGGCAGGTAGTACGCCGCGTAGAGCACGATCATCACGCCGATGCCGAGAATGAGGCCCGTGAACAAAAGCCCCAGTCCATCAAAGCGCAGCGCCAGATCGAGCCCCCACTC
>ERZ1066138.76-NODE-76-length-31618-cov-8.140798_pt1 | contig 31618 bp, 31 predicted proteins | sample MGYA00382785_ERZ1066138 | MGnify/ENA primary metagenome ERZ1066138 (study PRJEB33369, sample SAMEA5778368) | biofilm metagenome | biome: Industrial cooling water; feature: Water cooling tower basin; material: Biofilm | place: United Arab Emirates | collected... | reverse complement strand
GTGCTGCAGGTCATCCAGAAGGGCTGGCTGCTGAACGGTCGCCTGCTGCGGCCCGCCCGCGTCATCGTGTCGGCCCCGGCGCCCGATGCGCCCCAGGAACCCCGGGACGGTTGAAACCGCACCCGGCCGTCCCCACAAACGGTGCAGGCCCACTTACCGGAACCCCTTGATATGGCAAAGATCATCGGTATCGACCTCGGCACGACGAACTCCTGCGTCGCGGTGATGGAGGGCGCCACGCCCAAGGTCATCGAGAACAGCGAGGGCGACCGTACGACCCCGTCGGTGGTTGCCTTTGCGAAGGACAGCGAGGTCCTCGTCGGCCAGCCGGCCAAGCGCCAGGCCGTGACCAACCCCCAGAACACGTTCCACGCGGTCAAGCGCCTGATCGGCCGCCGCTATGACGACACCGTGGTGCAGAAGGACATCCCGCTCGAGACCTACAAGATCGTGCGCGCCGAGAACGGCGATGCCTGGCTCGAGTCGCAGGGCAAGAAGATGGCGCCGCAGGAGATCTCCGCGCGCGTCCTGATGAAGATGAAGAAGACGGCCGAGGACTACCTCGGCGAGACGGTCACCGACGCCGTGATCACGGTGCCGGCCTACTTCAACGACGCCCAGCGCCAGGCGACCAAGGACGCCGGCCGCATCGCGGGGCTGAACGTCCGCCGCATCATCAACGAGCCGACGGCGGCCGCGCTGGCCTACGGCATGGACAAGAAGGGCAAGGACCGCAAGATCGCCGTGTACGACCTCGGCGGCGGCACTTTCGACATCTCGATCATCGAGATCGCGGACGTCGACGGCGAGCGCCAGTTCGAGGTGATGTCCACCAACGGCGACACCTTCCTGGGCGGCGAGGACTTCGACCGCCGCGTGATCGACTACGTCGCCTCGGAGTTCCAGAAGGAGAGCGGCGTGGACGTCCGCAAGGACCCGCTGGCCGTGCAGCGCCTCAAGGAAGCGGCCGAGAAGGCGAAGATCGAGCTTTCGTCCGGCCAGCAGACCGAGATCAACCTGCCGTACATCACGGCCGACGCCTCGGGGCCCAAGCACCTGACGCTGAAGCTGACCCGCGCCAAGCTCGAGTCGCTGGTCGAGGACCTCGTGCAGCGCACCGTGGAGCCCTGCCGCGTCGCGCTCAAGGACGCGGGCCTCTCGATCAGCGAGGTCGACGAGGTCATCCTGGTCGGCGGACAGACGCGCATGCCGCTGGTGCAAAAGGCGGTCAAGGACCTGTTCGGCAAGGAGCCGCGCAAGGACGTCAACCCGGACGAAGCGGTCGCCGTCGGCGCCGCGATCCAGGGCGGCGTGCTCGCCGGCGACGTCAAGGACGTGCTGCTGCTGGACGTGACGCCGCTGTCGCTCGGCATCGAGACGCTCGGCGGCGTAATGACGCGCCTCATCGAGAAGAACACCACGATCCCGACCAAGGCGACGCAGGTGTTCTCGACGGCCGAGGACAACCAGAGCGGCGTAACCATCCACGTGCTGCAGGGCGAGCGCGACCGCGCGAGCGACAACAAGTCGCTCGGCAAGTTCGACCTGTCCGACATCCCGCCGGCGCCGCGCGGCCTGCCGCAGATCGAGGTCACCTTCGATATCGACGCGAACGGCATCCTGAACGTGTCGGCCAAGGACAAGGCCACCGGCAAGGAGCAGCGCATCGTCATCAAGGCCTCCAGCGGCCTGTCCGAGGAAGAGATCAAGCAGATGATCCGCGATGCCGATGCTCACGCGGCCGAGGATAAGAAGTTCCGCGAGCTCGCCGAGACCAGGAACCGCGCGGACGCGCTCCTGCACGCCACCGAAAAGGCCGTTAAGGATCTCGGCGACAAGGTAACGGGCGAGGAGCGTGCGTCCATCGAGGCCGCGATCTCCGACCTGCGCGGCGTGCTGAAGGGCGACGACCAGTCGGCCATCGAGCACAAGGCCGAGGCGCTCGCCAAGGCGAGCGCGCCGGTCGTGCAGCGCGCCTACCAGGCCGACGGAGCGGGCGGGCAGGGCGCCGGCGCCTCGGCGCAGCCGGGGACGGAACCGGGCAAGGACGACGTGCTCGATGCCGAGTTCGAGGAGATCAAGGACAAGGGTTCGAAGCCGAACTGAGGCGCCGACCTGCGTCGCGACTGAAACCGGCCGCCGGGTGACGCAAGGTCACCCGGCGTTCCAACACTTGGAGCGCCATGTCGCAGCGTGATTTCTACCAGGTGCTGGGCGTGCCGCGAAACGCCACCGAGGATGCCATCAAGAAGGCATACCGGCGCCTGGCCATGAAGTACCACCCGGACCGCAATCCGGACGACAAGGAGGCCGAGGAGCGCTTCAAGGAGGCGAAGGAAGCCTACGAAGTGCTCACCGATGCCCAGAAGCGCGCGGCCTACGACCAGTACGGCCGCGCGGGACTCGACGCGGCGCGCGGCGCGGGCGCCGGATTCAGTCCCTCGGACGCGTTCGGCGACATCTTCGGCGAGATGTTCGGCGACATCTTCGGGGGTGGCCGGCGTGCCGGGCGCAACGCGGTTTTCCGCGGCGCCGACCTTCGCTACGAGCTCCCGCTCGACCTGGAGGAGGCCGTGTTCGGCACGGCCAAGGAAATAGACTTCCAGAACGTGCGCGACTGCGACGAATGCGGCGGCTCCGGGGCCGCGCGCGGACACGCGCCGGTCACCTGCGAGGCCTGCTCGGGATCCGGCCAGGTACGCATCAGCCAGGGCATCTTTGCCGTGCAGCAGACCTGTCCGCGCTGCCGGGGACGCGGTTCCATCGTGAAGGACCCCTGCACGAAGTGCGCCGGCCACGGGCGGATGCGCGCGTCCAAGCGGCTTTCGGTCAAGGTCCCGGCGGGCGTCGACACGGGCGACCGCATCCGCCTCGCCGGCGAGGGCGAAGCCGGCAGGAACGGCGGCCCGCCCGGCGACCTCTACGTGGAAATCGTCGTGCGCGAGCACCCGATCTTCGAGCGCGACGGAGCGCACCTGTCCTGCGAGGTGCCGGTCGGGTTCACGACGGCCGCGCTCGGCGGCAGCGTCGAGGTCCCGACGCTCGAGGGCCACGCCGCGATCAAGATCCCGGCCGGAACGCAGTCGGGCCGGGTGTTCCGGCTGCGCGAGAAAGGCATCAAGCCGGTGCGCGGCGGCGCGACCGGGGACCTGTTCTGCCGCATCGTGATCGAGACGCCGGTCGACCTCAGCGCCCAGCAGAAAGAACTGCTGCGCAAGTTCGAAGGTTCTCTCGCGGCGGACGGCAAGAGTCACAACCCGCGCCAGAGTTCCTGGTTCGAGGGCGTTCGGCAGTTCTTCGGCAGGAACGGAGACTGACATGGCTAACGTCGCCGTGCTCGGGATCAGCGGGCGGGTCGGTCGCTGCCTGGTACGGGCAATCCGCGAGTCACCGGACTTCACGCTGACCGGGGCCCTGGCTTCGCCGACCAGCGCCGCGCTCGGACGTGACGCGGGCGAAGTGGGACAAACCGGTCCTATGGCGGTCGCCGTGACGGCCGACCGCGGGCGGGCTCTTGCCCAGGCCGCCATCGCGATCGACTTCACGCTGCCGGAGGCGCTCCCGGACAACCTGCAGGCCGTCGAGCGGGCCGGCATCCCGCTGGTGGTGGGCATCACGGGCCTCGAAGCGGCCCAGATGGCCGCCCTGCGCCGATTCAGCGAGCGCCTGCCCGTGCTGGTCGCGCCCAACATGTCGCTGGCCGTCAACCTGCTGTTCGCGCTCGCGGGCCGCGCGGCGGCGGCGCTGCCCGCGGACTACGACGTCGAGATCCTCGAGGCGCACCATCGCGGCAAGGCGGACGCGCCTTCGGGCACGGCGCTCAGGCTCGGCGAGATCGTCGCCGGCGCAAGGGGTGGCACGCTCGCGGAGCATGCAGTCCATGGTCGCTTCGGCAAGACGGCGGGCCGCGCCCCGGGCGCCATCGGCTTCGCGAGCCTGCGGGGCGGCGACATCGCCGGCCTCCACCAGGTCCTCTTCGCAGGCACCGGAGAGACCCTCGAGCTTGTCCACCGAACCAGCGACCGCATGACCTTCGCCACCGGAGCGCTGGCCGCCGCGCGCTGGCTCCTGGGCCGCCCGCCCGGCCTCTACGGGATGTCCGACGTCCTCGGAATCTGACGGGGACTGTCCCCTTTGCGCTCTGGCAAAGGGGACTGTCCCCTCTTGGTGTAGTAAACTGCCGCCTCAGGTCGCGGCCCCCTTTCGTGCAGCAGCTGATGACCGATGGAGTCCTGCCCGGCTCCATCCACTGACGTCCTGCGCCTGATGCCGGTGAACGGCAGGCGGGGACCGGGAGAACGCCCTGGTGACAACGACACCTGCAGTGCTCGCGCTCGAGGACGGCACGGTGTTTCGGGGCATTTCGATCGGAGCATCCGGCGTCACGACCGGCGAGGTCGTCTTCAACACCGCGATGACCGGGTACCAGGAAATCCTGACCGACCCGTCGTACGCGCGCCAGATCGTCACGCTGACCTACCCGCACATCGGCAACACCGGGGTCACGCCCGAGGACCTCGAATCGGATTCCATCCATGCCGCAGGCCTCGTGATCCGCGACCTGCCGCTGCGCCATTCGAGCTGGCGGGCGAGCCATTCCCTGGCGCAGTTCCTGCTCGAAGGCGAAACCGTCGCGATTGCCGGCATCGACACTCGCAAGCTGACGCGGATCCTGCGCGAACGCGGCGCGCAGGGCGGCTGCATCGCCACGGCGGATCGTGCTGACGCCGATGTCGCGCTGCGCGCGGCGCGCGCCTTCCCGGGCCTGAAGGGCATGGACCTCGCCAAGGTCGTGTCGGTGCGTTCGCCTTACCAGTGGAACGAGGGCAGCATCGGCCGCGAGCAGGCCCGCGTGCTGCGGCCGGGCGCGCGCCTGCACGTCGTCGCCTACGACTTCGGCATCAAGCGCAACATCCTCCGCCTACTCGCCGACCACGGCTGCCGCGTCACGGTGGTCCCGGCGCAGACCAGCGCGGCCGATGCGCTCGGGCTCAATCCGGACGGCATCTTCCTGTCGAACGGCCCGGGCGACCCGGAGCCCTGCGACTACGCGATTGCCGCGATTCGCGAGTTCCTCGAGACCGACATTCCCGTGTTCGGCATCTGCCTCGGTCACCAGCTGCTCGGACTCGCGAGCGGCGCCCGCACCGTCAAGATGAAGTTCGGCCACCATGGCGCAAATCATCCGGTCCAGGAGCTGGCCGGCGGCCGCGTGCTGATCACCAGCCAGAACCACGGCTTCGCGGTCGACGAGGCATCGCTCCCGCCCGAGCTCAAGCCCACGCACCGGTCGCTGTTCGACGGTACCCTGCAGGGCGTTGCACGCACCGACCGGCCGGCCTTCGGATTCCAGGGCCATCCGGAAGCGAGCCCGGGACCGCACGACCTCCGGCCGCTGTTCGAGCACTTCGTGTTCCTGATGGTGCGCCGACTGCAGGCCCTGCTGCGGGCCCAGGTGGCGATCGCGGAGGAGGCCGCTGCGCGCTGATGGGGAAGCGCACCGACATCGAGAGCATCCTGATCATCGGCGCCGGCCCGATCGTCATCGGCCAGGCCTGCGAGTTCGACTATTCGGGCGCCCAGGCCTGCCGCGCCCTGCGCGAGGAGGGCTATCGCGTCATCCTCGTGAACTCGAACCCGGCGACGATCATGACCGACCCGGAGATGGCTGACTCGATCTACATCGAGCCGGTCGACTGGCGCACGGTCGCGCGCATCATCGAGAAGGAGCGGCCGGACGCGCTCCTGCCGACCATGGGCGGGCAGACGGGTCTCAATACCGCGCTCGACCTGGTTCGCGAGGGCGTGCTCGAGAAGTTCGGGGTCGAGATGATCGCCGCCTCGCGCGAGGCGATCGACATGGCGGAGGACAGGGAGCTGTTCCGCAACGCGATGCGCGGCATCGGGCTCGAGAGTCCCAAGTCCTACATCGCCCACGACCTCGACGAGGCGCTCGCGGTGCAGGCGGAGGTGGGTTATCCCACCGTCATCCGGCCTTCGTTCACGCTGGGCGGGACGGGCGGCGGCATCGCCTTCAACCGCGAGGAATTCGAGGAGATCGTGCTGCGGGGCCTCGATGCCTCGCCGACCGCCGAAGTGCTGATCGAGGAATCCGTGCTCGGCTGGAAAGAGTACGAGATGGAGGTGGTGCGGGACCGCAAGGACAACTGCATCATCGTCTGCTCGATCGAGAACCTGGACCCGATGGGCGTGCACACGGGCGATTCGATCACGGTGGCGCCCGCGCAGACGCTGACCGACAAGGAATACCAGCGCATGCGCGACGCGTCGATCGCCGTGCTGCGGCAGGTCGGCGTGGAGTGCGGCGGTTCCAACGTCCAGTTCGCGGTCAACCCCGATGACGGGCGCATGCTGGTGATCGAGATGAACCCGCGCGTGTCGCGTTCGTCGGCGCTTGCGTCGAAGGCGACCGGCTTCCCGATCGCCAAGATCGCCGCGAAGCTGGCGGTCGGGTACACGCTCGACGAGCTGAAGAACGAGATCACCGGCGGCGCCACGCCGGCCTCGTTCGAGCCGGCGATCGACTACGTCGTCACCAAGATCCCGCGCTTCACCTTCGAGAAGTTCCCCGGCTCCAACGACCGCCTGACGACGCAGATGAAGTCGGTCGGCGAGGCGATGGCCATCGGCCGGACGTTCCAGGAGTCGCTCCAGAAGGCGCTGCGCAGCCTCGAGACCGGCTGCGACGGGCTCACGCCGGTCCTGGCGCTGCCGCTCGACGCCGACCGCGAACTGAAGCTTGCGGAGGAACTGCGCCACCCCGGCGCAGACCGGATCCGCTATGTCGCCGACGCGTTCCGTGCCGGCTGGACGCTCGAGCGCGTGTACGCCGAGACGATGATCGATCCCTGGTTCCTCGCGCAGATCGAGGACCTCGTGCGCGAGGAGGAGGCCGTGCGCGCGGAGGGCATCGCCGGGCTCACGTTCGAGCGGCTGCTCGCCCTCAAGCGCAAGGGCTTCTCGGACGCGGCGCTCGCGCGCGCGATGGGCGCGCCCGAATCGCGGGTGCGTGCGCGGCGCCTCGCCTGCGGCGTCCACCCGGTCTACAAGCGCGTCGACACCTGCGCCGCCGAGTTCGCGACCTCGACCGCTTACATGTATTCCAGCTACGACCAGGAATGCGAGGCGGATCCGACGCCCCGGCCGAAGATCATGATCCTGGGCGGCGGCCCCAACCGGATCGGGCAGGGGATCGAGTTCGACTACTGCTGCGTCCACGCGGCGCTCGCCCTGCGCGAGGACGGCTACGAGACCATCATGGTCAACTGCAACCCGGAAACCGTCTCGACCGACTTCGACGTCTCGGACCGGCTCTACTTCGAGCCGCTGACCTTCGAGGACGTCATGGAGATCATCAGCCGCGAGAAGCCGCAGGGCGTGATCGTGCAGTTCGGCGGCCAGACGCCGCTGAAGCTCGCGCGGCAGCTGGCCGCGGCCGGCGCGCCGATCATCGGCACCAGCCCGGACTCGATCGACGTCGCGGAGGACCGCGAGCGGTTCCAGCAGCTGATCGTGAAGCTCGGCCTGCGCCAGCCCGCCAATGCGACCGCCCGGGACGAGGAGCGCGCCATCGAGCTCGCGCGCGAAGTGGGCTTTCCGCTGATCGTCCGGCCGTCCTACGTGCTCGGCGGGCGCGCGATGGAGATCGTCTACGAGGAAGAGGACCTGCGCACTTACATGCGTGAGGCTGTCAAGGTCTCGAACGACAGCCCCGTGCTGCTCGACCGTTTCCTCGACCTGGCGGTCGAGGTCGACGTCGACGCGGTCTGCGACGGCCAGGACGTGCTGATCGGCGGGATCATGGAGCACGTCGAGCAGGCGGGCGTGCACTCCGGCGACTCGAGCTGCTCGCTGCCGCCCGCCACCCTTCCGCAGGCGGTCCAGGAGGAGCTGCGCGCACAGACTCGCAAGATGGCGCAGGCGCTCAACGTCGTCGGCCTGATGAACGTGCAGTTCGCGATCCAGAACGGCGTCGTCTACGTGCTGGAAGTCAATCCCCGCGCCTCGCGCACCGTGCCCTTCGTGTCCAAGGCGACCGGCCGCCCCCTGGCGAAGATCGCCGCGCGCGTCATGGCGGGCCGCAAGCTCGCCGACCTCGACGCGACCGAGGAGCGGGTGCCGCCGTATTTCTCGGTCAAGGAGGCGGTGTTCCCGTTCGGCAAGTTCCCGGATTCCGACCCGATCCTCGGTCCCGAGATGAAGTCGACGGGCGAGGTGATGGGCACGGGCCGCACCTTCGGGGAGGCCTATGCCAAGTCGCAGGCGGCGAGCGGCATCCGCCTGCCGACGCGCGGCGTCTGCCTGATTTCGGTCCGCGACCGCGACAAGGACAGCGCGGTGACCCTCGCGCAACGCCTCGCGGCGCGGGGATTCGAGATCATCGCCACGCAGGGCACCCAGGACGCGCTGGAGGCGGCCGGCGTCGCCTGCCGGCGGGCGCTGAAGGTGCGCGAGGGCCGCCCGCACATCGTGGACATGATCAAGAACGACGAGATCGACCTCATCGTCAACACGACCGAGGGCAAGCGGGCGATCCGCGAGTCCCATTCGATCCGCCGCGAGGCGGAGTTGCGCAAGGTGACGTACTACACGACGGTCGCGGCGGCCCACGCGACCTGCGACGCGCTCGACCACCTCGAGGACCACGACGTCAACCGGCTGCAGGACCTGCACCGGGAACTGGGTGCGGCATGAGGTCGCCGATCACGCTGCAGGGCGCGGAGAAGCTGCGCGCCGAGCTCCGCAAGCTGAAGGCGGAGGACCGGCCGGCGGTCATCCGCGCGATTGCCGAAGCGCGTTCGCATGGCGACCTGTCGGAGAACGCCGAGTACCACGCCGCGCGCGAGCAGCAGGGCTTCATCGAAGGCCGCATCGGCGAGATCGAGCAGCGCCTCGCCAATGCCCAGGTGATCGACCCAGCGTCGCTGCCCGATACCGGGAAGGTGGTCTTCGGCGCGACCGTCGAGCTCGCGCCCGTGGACGGCGGGCCCGAGGTGCGCTACCAGATCGTCGGCGATGACGAGGCCGACATCCGCAAGGGTCTCATCTCGGTCAACTCGCCGATTGCGCGGGCACTGATCGGCCGCTCGGCCGGCGATGAAGTGGAAGTGGCGGCGCCCGGCGGCGTCAGGCACTTCGAGGTGCTGGCGGTCCGGCTCGCCTAAATCAAGAATCCGGCAGAAGTATCTTCTGCAACGTATTGTTTTTCTTGTAGAATAAGCCAACGTTACCGATCCGGAACACGCACTCCGAACCGGTCAGCTGCGCCAGCTCGCCGAGCATGCGGTCGCGATCCTCACGATTGCCCGCGCGGGCGCGCAGCTTCACCAGCTCGTGATGCTCGAGCGCGAGCCGCAGTTCCTCGACGACGCCCGGATTCAGGCCGCGCTGCCCGACCAGTACGATGGGATGCAGGTCATGGCCCAGACGCCGCAGGTGCTTCTTCTGCCGTTCGCTGAGCGCCATGGCCGCATTATAGGCTGAGGACACCGGAGGCCCCCCTTGACCCGACGCAGCAAGTCGAGCGGTCGCTGGCTCGAGGAACACTTCTCGGATCCGTACGTCCGACGGGCGCAGGAGGAAGGACTGCGCTCACGCGCCGCATTCAAGCTCGAGGAACTCGATGCTGCCGAGAAGCTGATCCGGCCGGGCGCGATCATCGTGGACCTCGGCGCGGCCCCCGGCGGCTGGAGCCAGTATGCGGCCCGCAAGCTCAAGGGCCAGGGCCGCGTGTTCGCGCTCGACCTGCTGCCGATGGACGCCATCACGGGCGTGACGTTCCTGCAGGGCGACTTCCGCGAACAGGAAGCGCTCGACCGGCTGCTGGTCGAGCTCGGCGGCGCACGCGCCGACCTTGTGTTGTCCGACATGGCCCCCAACATCAGCGGGGTGGACGTGGTCGACCAGGCGCGCGCCGCGGATCTGGAGGCGCTTGCGCTCGATTTCGCGCTGGGGAGCCTGGGGCCACGGGGCGTCCTGGTGATGAAAGTCTTCCAGGGAGCCGGTTTCCAGGAACTGCTGGCGCGTGCCCGCAGTTCGTTCCGTCAGGTGCGGATGCGCAAGCCCAGGGCATCCCGCCAGCGAAGTTCCGAGACGTATTTGGTGGCCAGGGAACCCCGGCCGGTGTAATGTGAAACTGGCAGGCCAAGGCGGTGTCCAAGTCCTTGAACTGCCGGACAATGGCGCGTCGCCAGGAGCCTGTGATTGAACGATCTGACCAGAAACATCGTCCTGTGGGTCGTGATCGCGATCGTGCTGCTCGCGGTCTTCTCCAACTTCGGCCAGCGCCCGGGCGCGCCGGAGCCGCTCCAGTATTCCCAGTTCCTCAGCGAGGTCCGCAGCGGCGGCATCGAGAGCGCCACCTTCAAGGGTGACACCATCGTCGGCGAGCGGGCTGGCGGGCAGCCGTTCATCACCTACAACCCGGAATCGGACAACTCGGTCCTGATCGGGCTGCTGGACAAGCAGAAGGTCAAGTTCAGCGCGGCGCCGCCGGAGCGGCAGAACTTCCTGTTGCAGCTGTTCATCTCGTCGTTCCCGATCCTGCTGCTGATCGGCGTGTGGATCTATTTCATGCGCCAGATGCAGGGCGGCGCCGGCGGCCGCGGCGCGATGTCCTTCGGCAAGAGCCGGGCGCGCCTGCTCTCCGAGGACCAGGTGCACGTGACCTTCGCGGACGTCGCGGGCGTCGACGAAGCCAAGGAGGAAGTCGCCGAGATCGTCGACTTCCTGAAGGACCCGTCCAAGTTCCAGAAGCTCGGCGGCAAGATCCCCAAGGGCGTGCTGATGGTGGGCAGCCCGGGCACCGGCAAGACGCTGCTGGCGCGCGCGATCGCGGGCGAGGCCAAGGTGCCGTTCTTCACGATCTCCGGCTCCGATTTCGTCGAAATGTTCGTCGGCGTGGGCGCCTCGCGCGTGCGCGACATGTTCGAGCAGGCGAAGAAGCACGCGCCCTGCATCGTGTTCATCGACGAGATCGACGCCGTGGGCCGCCACCGCGGCGCCGGGCTCGGCGGCGGTCATGATGAGCGCGAGCAGACGCTGAACCAGCTGCTGGTCGAGATGGACGGCTTCGAGGGCAACGAGGGCGTGATCGTCATCGCCGCCACCAACCGGCCTGACGTGCTCGACCCCGCGCTGCTGCGTCCCGGCCGGTTCGACCGCCAGGTCGTGGTGCCGCTGCCCGACGTGCGCGGGCGCGAGCAGATCCTCAAGGTCCACATGCGCAAGGTCCCGGTCGCCGACGACGTGCGTCCGGGCCTCATCGCGCGCGGCACGCCCGGCTTCTCCGGCGCCGACCTCATGAACCTCGTCAACGAGGCGGCGTTGTTCGCTGCGCGCGCCAACAAGCGGCTCGTGACCATGGACGAATTCGAGCGCGCCAAGGACAAGATCATGATGGGCGCCGAGCGGCGCTCAATGGTCATGAGCGAGCAGGAGAAGCTCACGACCGCCTACCACGAGGCAGGCCACGCGATCGTCGGCATGAGCCTGCCGGAGCACGATCCGGTCTACAAGGTGACGATCATCCCGCGCGGCCGGGCGCTCGGCGTCACGATGTTCCTCCCCGAGGAGGACCGCTACAGCTACAGCAAGCGGCGCCTTGAAGGCCAGATCACCAGCCTTTTCGGCGGCCGGCTCGCCGAGGAGATCCGTTTCGGACCCGATGCGGTCACGACGGGGGCGTCGAACGACATCGAACGCGCCACCAACCTCGCGCGGAACATGGTGACCAAGTGGGGACTGTCCGACCGGCTCGGCCCCTTGTCCTACATGGAGGACCAGGGCGAGGTGTTTCTCGGGCGCTCCGTGACCCAGCACAAGCAGGTCTCCGACGTCACGGCTCACGCGATCGACGAGGAAATCCGCCGCGTGATCGACACGGCCTACGGGAACGCCCGCAAGATCCTGACCGACAACCGCGACAAGCTCGACGCCATGGCCGCGGCGCTGATCAAGTACGAGACCATCGACGAAGAACAGCTCAAGGACATCATGGCCGGCCGTACGCCGCGCGCGCCGCAGGGCTGGGACGAGTCGGGCGCGCCGACCGGCGGCCAGGGCGGGCCCAAGCCGGAGCCCGTCATCGGTCCGCCGGCCAGCCAGACCTGAGGATTTCCCGGCGCGCCGCCGGCGCGCCGGCGCCCGCCTTCCAATGCATCTCCAGTGCGGCGGCTACCGGATCGAGCTCGGGCGACCCGTCGTCATGGGCGTCCTGAACGTCACCCCGGATTCCTTTTCCGACGGCGGGCGCCATTACGCGCCGGCGGCCGCGCTCGAGCATGCGGCACGGCTCGCCGAGGACGGCGCGGCGATCGTAGACGTGGGCGGCGAGTCGACGCGGCCGGGTGCTGCCGCCGTCGACACGGCGGAGGAGCTGCGGCGTGTCATCCCGGTGGTCGAGCGACTTGCCGGGACCCTCGCCGTGCCGGTCTCGGTGGACACGCGCAATCCCGAGGTCATGCGTCAGGCGCTAGCGGCCGGCGCGTCGATGGTGAATGACGTGTCGGCGCTCTCGGCGCCGGGTGCGCTCGAGGCGGTTGCCGCCGGCAGCGCGGCCGTTTGCCTGATGCACATGCAGGGCGAACCCGCCACGATGCAGGCGGCGCCTCGCTACGGTGACGCGGTCGCCGAAGTGCGCGAATTCCTGCGCCGGCGCGTCGAGACCTGCCAGGCGGCGGGCATCGCCCGCGACCGGCTCGTCATCGACCCGGGCTTCGGTTTCGGCAAGACGCTCGAGCACAACCTGGCCCTGCTCGCCGGACTCTCCGTGATCGCGTCCGACGGGCTGCCGGTGCTCGCAGGCCTGTCGCGCAAGCGCATGATCGGCGTGCTCACCGGGCGAGGGGAAGGGGAACGGCTCGCGGGAAGCCTGGCCGCCGCGGTGGTGGCGGCGATCAACGGCGCGCGCATCATCCGCGCTCACGACGTTCGCGAAACCGTGGACGCGCTCGCGGTGTTGGCGGCGGCCTCGGCGTTGCGGGACAATCGCAATTGACCATGCGCTACTTCGGCACTGACGGCGTTCGCGGGCGGGTCGGCACCCACCCGATGACGGTGGAGTTCGCGCTGCGCCTGGCCGGCGCGGCGGCGCGCGTTCTGGCGCCCGACGGCGGCCGCGTGCTCGTCGGCAAGGACACCCGGCTGTCCGGGTACATGTTCGAGGCGGCGCTCGAGGCGGGCTTCGTGGCGGCCGGGGTCGACGTGCAGCTCGCGGGACCGATGCCGACGCCCGGGATCGCCTACCTGGTCCAGCGGCTCGGCGCGGACTTCGGCGCCGTGATCAGCGCCTCGCACAACCGCTACGACGACAACGGTATCAAGTTCTTCGACCGCAGCGGCGCCAAGCTGGCGGACGAGCTGGAAGCGGCGATCGAGTCCCACCTCAACGAGCCTGCGCCTACGCGCGAGTCGAGCAAGCTGGGCCGGGCCACGCGCGTCGACAGCGAGCGCGCGCTGTACCAGGCCTTCTGCGCTTCGACCTTGCCGGACGGCATGCGCCTCGAAGGTCTCAAGCTGGTGGTCGACTGCGCGAACGGCGCCGCCTACAAGGTCGCGCCGCGCGTGCTCGCCGACCTCGGGGCCGAGATCATCCCGATCGGGTGTTCGCCGAACGGCCGCAACATCAATGATGGCTGCGGCTCGACGAATCCGGGCCTTCTCAAGCTGACGGTCTCCGGCGTCCGCGCCGACGCCGGCATTGCGCTGGACGGCGACGGCGACCGCCTCGTCATGGCGGACCACCTGGGACGCACCGTGGACGGCGACCAGCTGCTCTACGTGCTCGCGCGCGCACGCCTCGCCGCCGGCACGCTGACCGGTCCGGTCGTGGGGACGGTCATGAGCAACCTGGGACTGGAGCTGGCGCTGCGGGAACTCGGCGTGGACTTCCTGCGTGCGGCAGTCGGCGACCGGCACGTGCTGCAGATGCTGCGTGCCCAGTCAGGCGTGCTCGGCGGGGAATCCTCCGGTCACTTGCTGGTGCTGGACAAGGCCACGACCGGCGACGGCCTCATCGTCGCCCTGCAGGTGCTTGCGGTGATGAAGGCGACGGGCAAGTCTCTCGCGGAACTGGCCGCGGGCATGCAGCGGTTCCCGCAGCAGCTGATCAACGTGCGCGTGGCCGGGCGCTTCGACGCCGCCCGGGAACCCCGGGTTGCGGCCGCCATCGAGCGCGTAAAGAAGTCGCTGGGCGAGCGCGGCCGGGTCGTGCTGCGCGCCTCCGGAACCGAACCCGTGATCCGCGTGATGGTGGAAGGCGAGGACGCACAGTCGGTCCTCCGGCACGCCGAGGAACTCGCCGAGGCCGTGCGCTCCGCGGCGCCTGCGCCATGAATCCCGCGATGCGGCAGCCGCTTGTCGCGGGCAACTGGAAGATGCACGGCAGCCGCGCGGATGCCTCGCGCCTGGCCGGGGATCTCGTGGCGCGCGCCCTGGGGAGCGGCGTCGCGGAGGTGATCGTCTGCCCGCCCTTCGTCCACCTCGTGGACGTGTGCCGTCACCTGCAGGGCAGTCGCGTCGGACTCGGCGCCCAGGACGTCTGCGCGGAAGAACCCGGCGCCCACACGGGCGAAGTCTCCGCGGGCATGCTGGCGGACGTGGGCTGCCGTTGGGTGATCGTCGGCCATTCGGAGCGGCGTGCGCTCTATGGCGAGGGCGACGTGCTCGTGGCGCGCAAGTTCCTCGCGGCCGGCCGCCACGGGCTGGTTCCGATCCTCTGCGTCGGCGAGTCGCTCGCCGAGCGCGAGCTGGGGGAGACCCGCGCCGTCATCCTGCGCCAGCTGGATGCGGTGCTCGAGGCGGCAGGCGCGCCGGCCTTCAAGCACGCCGTGGTCGCCTATGAGCCCGTCTGGGCGATCGGTACCGGCCGGACCGCGACGCCCGACCAGGCGCAGGAAGTCCACGCGCTGATCCGGGGCCGGATCGCCGAAAAAGATGCTACAATCGCCGCTTCCCTTCGGGTCCTTTACGGGGGCAGCGTCAAGGCGGCAAACGCCGCGGAGCTGTTCGCGATGCCCGACGTGGACGGCGGTCTGATCGGTGGCGCGGCGCTCAAGGCGGAGGAATTCGCGGGCATCTGCGCTGCCGCGGGCCGTTGACGGACCAGGCTTGGCGGAACGGACATGATCCAGAACCTGATAACTTTCCTGCACGGGCTGCTGTGCTTCGCGATCGTGGCGCTCGTGCTGCTCCAGCGCGGCAAGGGCGCGGACGCAGGAGCCGGTTTCGGAGCCGGCGCGTCCGGCACCGTCTTCGGGGCGCGCGGTTCGGCGACCTTCTTCTCCAAGCTGACCGCGGTGCTGGCGACGCTTTTCTTCCTGACCAGCATGTCGCTCGCCTGGTTCGCCACGCGGCCGGCGACGGAAGCGCCGAAGAGCATCGTGGACACGGTGGTGACCGAGCCGGCGCCTGCCTCGGGCGTCGACAGCGGCGAAGTTCCGGCCCTGCCGGATGCGACGCCGGGCGAGCCGCCGCCGCAGGGCGGCCAGTAGGCGGAAACTGCATCGATACACGTGCCGACGTGGCGGAATTGGTAGACGCGCTAGCTTGAGGGGTTAGTGGGGAAACTCGTGTCGGTTCGAGTCCGACCGTCGGCACCATTTCAGACTGGAAGTCGAGCGCCGGCCGGGGGTCCCAAGCGGCCCCACGGGCGGTTACAATGCGGCCGGTTTGCGGGACCCGTCCCGCGCGCTGGGGCGCACCGCCATTGCTCGATAACTATCTACCCATCCTGATTTTTCTGGCGGTCGCCGGCGGCTTCGGCCTCGTGCTGCTCGCGGCCGGCTGGCTGCTCGGTCCTCGCCGGCCCGATGCGGAGAAGGTCTCGGCCTACGAGTGCGGCTTCGAGGCCTTCGACGACTCGCGCCACCGGTTCGACGTCCGGTATTACCTCGTCGCCATCCTGTTCATCATTTTCGATCTCGAGATCGCATTCCTGTTCCCGTGGGCCATTTCGCTCGACGCCATCGGCGGATTCGGCCTGCTCTCGATGGGCGTGTTCCTCGCGGTCCTGGTGGTCGGCTTCATCTACGAATGGAAGAAAGGGGCGCTCGAATGGGATTGACGGAAGCGGCCCCCGAACTCGCGCCGGTGGTGCAGGGCCGCGGGTTCGTGACGACCACGGTCGACAACCTCATGAACTGGGCGCGGACCGGGTCGCTCTGGCCGATGACCTTCGGGCTCGCGTGTTGCGCGGTGGAAATGATGCACGCCGGCGCCGCGCGCTACGACCTCGACCGGTTCGGCGTCGTGTTCCGCGGCAGCCCGAGGCAGTCCGACGTCATGATCGTGGCCGGTACGCTGGTCAACAAGATGGCCCCGGCCCTGCGCAAGGTCTATGACCAGATGCCCGAGCCGCGCTGGGTCATTTCCATGGGTTCCTGCGCCAACGGCGGCGGGTACTACCACTATTCCTACGCAGTGGTGCGTGGTTGCGACCGCATCGTGCCGGTCGACGTGTACGTCCCGGGCTGTCCGCCGACCGCGGAAGCGCTCGTCTACGGCATCCTGCAGCTCCAGGACAAGATCCGCCGGACCAGTACCATCGCGCGCGGTTCCGCATGAGCCGCATCGCAGCGACCGCAGACGCCCTCGCGTCCCGGATCGGCGAGCGGGCCACGCGGCTCGAGTCGCTGCCCGGCGAGATTGCCGTCGAGGTCGCGCCGGATGACCTGGTCGACGTCTGCCGCGAGCTGCGCGACGTGCCGGGCCTCGCCTTCGAGCAGCTCATCGACCTGTCCGGCATCGACTACCTGGACTACGGCCGCTCGGAATGGGCGACGTCGGAGGCGACGTCCACCGGGTTCAGCCGGGGCGTCGAGCGCTCGCCGCACGGCGAGGCGCCGGCGACTGCGGGACGGTTTGCCGTCGTCTACCAGCTGCTGTCGGTCTCGCGGAACACGCGCCTGCGGCTGCGCTGCCGCTGCGGGGCCGGCGAGCCCCCGATGATCGATTCGGTGACGGGCGTCTGGGCGTCGGCGGACTGGTACGAGCGCGAGGCCTTCGACCTCTACGGGATCCTGTTCCGCGGCCATCCGGACCTGCGCCGGATCCTGACCGACTACGGGTTCATCGGCCACCCGTTCCGCAAGGACTTCCCGCTGTCGGGTCACGTCGAAGTCCGCTACGACCCGTCGCGCGGCCGCGTCGTGTACGAGCCGGTCAGCATCGAGACGCGTGTCACCGTGCCGAAGGTCATCCGCAAGGGACGCGCTCCCGGGGCGGGCGGCGATGCCTGAGTTCCAGAACTTCACGCTGAACTTCGGCCCGCAGCACCCCGCAGCCCACGGCGTGCTGCGTCTCGTGCTCGAGATGGACGGCGAGGTGATCCAGAAAGCCGACCCGCACATCGGCCTGCTGCACCGCGCCACCGAGAAGCTCGCCGAATCCAAGCCGTTCAACCAGTCGATCGGCTACATGGACCGCCTCGACTACGTGTCCATGATGTGCAACGAGCACGCCTACGTGCGCGCGATCGAGAAGCTGCTCGGGATCGAGGCGCCGGAGCGCGCGCAGTACATCCGCACGATGTTCGACGAGATGACCCGCATCCTGAACCACCTGATGTGGATCGGCTCGCACGCGCTCGACATCGGCGCGATGACAGTCTTCCTGTACGCCTTCCGCGAGCGGGAGGACCTGATGGACTGCTACGAGGCGGTCTCCGGCACGCGCATGCACGCGACCTACTACCGCCCGGGCGGCGTGTATCGCGATCTCCCGGACACCATGCCGCAGTACAAGGAAGCGAAGGGCAGGAGCGCGCGCGACCTGGAACGCCGGAACGCCGCGCGTTCGGGGTCGATGCTGGACTTCATCGCCGACTTCACCGACCGGTTCCCGGCCTGCGTCGACGAGTACGAGACGCTCCTGACCGATAACCGCATCTGGAAGCAGCGGACGGTCAACATCGGCGTCGTCACCCCCGAGCGCGCGCTGCAGCTGGGGTTCACGGGCCCGATGCTGCGCGGATCCGGCATCGCGTGGGACCTGCGCAAGAAGCAGGCTTATGCCGCCTATGACCGCGTGGACTTCGACGTGCCGGTCGGCGTGAACGGCGACTGCTACGACCGTTACCTGTGCCGGGTCGCGGAGCTGCGCCAGTCGAACCGCATCATCCGGCAGTGCGTGGACTGGCTGCGCGCGAACCGCGGCCCGGTCATGCTGGAAGACCATAAGGTGACGCCGCCGCGCCGCGGCGAGATGAAAGACGACATGGAATCGCTGATCCACCACTTCAAGCTGTTCACCGAGGGCTATTGCGTGCCCGAGGGCGAGACTTACGCGGCGGTCGAGGCGCCGAAAGGCGAGTTCGGCGTGTGGCTCGTGTCGGACGGCGCCAACAAGCCGTATCGCCTGAAGTGCCGCGCCCCCGGATTCGCGCACCTGGCGGCGATGGACGAACTGACCCGTGGCCACATGCTCGCGGACGTCGTCGCGATGATCGGGACCATGGACGTCGTCTTCGGGGAGATCGACCGGTGAGCGGGCAGGGGACGGATACGGGGGCGCTCAGCGAGCACACGCGGCATGAGATCGACCGCTGGTTGGACCGGTTCCCGCCGGACCGGCGCCGGTCGGCCGTGATCGCGGCACTGCGCGAGGCCCAGCACCAGAACGGCGGCTACCTGACGGTGCCGCTGATGGACGCGGTCGCCGAGTACATCGGCCTGCAGCCGATCCAGGTCTACGAGGTCGCGAGCTTCTATTCGATGTTCGAGACAAGGCCCTGCGGCCGCGTGCACGTCTCCGTCTGCACGAACATCAGCTGCATGCTCCGCGGCTCCGACGAGATCGTCGCGGCTGTCGAGAAGCACCTCGGGATCCGGACGGGGGAGAGCACGCCGGACGGGCGCATCTACCTGAAGTGCGAGGAGGAGTGTCTCGCGGCCTGCAACAATGCGCCGATGATGATGGTCGACCACGTATACCACGAGAACCTGACGCCGGAGTCGGCGATCAGGGTGCTGGACGGGATCAAGTGACCATGGCGCGCCCGATGAACCAGGTGGTGTTCGAGCCGCTCGCGCATGCCGAGAGCTGGACGATGCCCGTGTACGAGAAGCTCGGCGGTTACCAGGCCTGGCGGAAGATCCTGGCTACGATGCCGCCGCGCGAAGCGATCATCGAGGAAGTGAAGGCCTCCGGCCTGCGGGGTCGTGGCGGCGCCGGGTTCCCGACGGGCGTGAAGTGGAGCTTCATGCCGCGCAGCGCCCCGGGCCAGAAGTACGTCGTCTGCAATTCGGACGAGAGCGAGCCGGGCACCTGCCACGACCGGGACATCCTGCGCTACAACCCGCACTCGGTCATCGAGGGCATGGCGATCGGCGGCTACGCGATGGGCGCGACCGTCGGCTACAACTACATCCGCGGCGAGTTCCTCGCCGAGCCGTTCCCGCGCTTCGAAGCCGCGCTCGCGGAGGCCTACGCGGCGGGCCTGCTCGGCAGGAACATCCAGGGCACGGGCATCGACTTCGACCTGTACGCCTTCGCCGGCGCCGGCGCCTACATCTGCGGCGAGGAGACGGCGCTGCTCGAGTCGCTCGAAGGCAAGCCTGGCAAGCCTCGATTCAAGCCGCCGTTCCCGGCGAATTTCGGCCTGTACGGCAAGCCGACGACCATCAACAACACGCTCTCGTTCGCCTCGGTCCCGGCGATCATGCGCAAGGGCGCGAAATGGTTCGCGGAGATGGGCGTGCCGAATGCCGGCGGCACCGTCATCTTCTCCGTGTCCGGCCACGTGGAAAAGCCGGGCAACTACGAGCTGCCGATGGGCGTCCCGTTCCGGGAACTGCTCGACATCTGCGGCGGCGTCCGCGGCGGACGCCGGCTCAAGGCCGTGATTCCCGGCGGCTCCTCGGTGCCGGTGATGCCGGCGGCGAACATCATCGACTGCACGATGGATTACGACTCGCTGCGCAAGGCGGGCAGCAGCGTCGGCACGGGTGCGGTCATCGTGATGGACGAGACGACGTGCATGGTGCGCGTGCTCGAGCGCATTTCCCGCTTCTACATGGCGGAGTCCTGCGGCCAGTGCACGCCCTGCCGGGAGGGCACCGGCTGGCTCACGCGCATGCTGCGCCGGATCCTGGCGGGCCAGGGCAAGATGTCGGACCTCGACCTGCTGGTGCAGGTGGCGAACCAGATCGAAGGCCACACGATCTGCGCGCTCGGCGACGCGGCCGCCTGGCCCGTGCAGAGCTTCCTGAAGCACTTCAGGCACGAGTTCGCCTTCATGATCGAGCACGGCGGCCGCAGCATCGTCGATGCGCCCGCCCAGGCGGTCGCATGAGCGAGGACTTCGTCAACGTCGAGGTCGACGGCCGGCCGCTGAAGGCGCGCAAGGGCCAGATGATCATCCAGCTCACGGACCAGGCCGGCGTCTACGTGCCGCGCTTCTGCTACCACGAGAAGCTCTCGATCGCGGCCAACTGCCGCATGTGCCTCGTGGAGGTCGAGAAGGCGCCGAAGCCCATGCCGGCCTGCGCGACGCCCGTCACCGAAGGCATGAAGGTGTTCACCCGCTCCGCACGGGCGATCGCCGCGCAGAAAGCGACGATGGAGTTCCTGCTCATCAATCATCCGCTCGACTGCCCGATCTGCGACCAGGGGGGCGAATGCGAGCTGCAGGACCTCGCGCTCGGATTCGGCGCCGCGGCCTCGCGCTTCGACGAGCGCAAGCGGTCCGTCGCCGACAGGAATCTCGGCCCTCTCATCTCGACGGACATGACGCGCTGCATCCACTGCACGCGCTGCGTGCGCTTCACCGCGGAGATCGCGGGGCTGCAGGAACTGGGCGCGACCGGCCGCGGGGAGACGATGGAAATCGGTACGTTCATCGAGAAGAGCGTGGACCACGAGTTGTCCGGGAACGTCATCGACCTGTGCCCGGTCGGCGCGCTCAACTCGAAGCCGTTCAGGCACCGGGCGCGTTCCTGGGAGATGACGGAGCACGCGCTCGTGTCGCCGCACGACGGCGCCGGAACCAACCTCTACGGGCACGTGCTGCGCGGCCGCCTCATGCGGGTCGTGCCGCGCGCCAACGAGGAGATCAACGAGACCTGGATCGCCGACCGCGACCGGTTCTCGTACGAAGGAATCTATGCGGAGGACCGCCTTCGGCAGCCGATGCTGCGCGTCGAAGGACGCTGGCAGCCCGTCTCGTGGGAGACCTCGCTCGAGGCGGCGGCCGGGATGCTGCGGGAGGGCCTCGCGGAGCGCGGCGCGGGAGGCCTCGGCTTCCTGGCGGCGCCGGGATCGACGAACGAGGAAGCCTTCCTGCTGGCGAAGCTGGCGCGAGCGCTCGGCTCCAGCAACGTCGATTCACGGCTGCGGCAGACCGACTTCTCCGACCAGGCCAGCGACCCCGCGTATCCCGGCCTCGGCATGCCGCTGGCCGGTATCGATTCGCTGACGGGACTGCTGCTCGCAGGCTGCGACGTTCGCGCCGAGGCGCCGATCATCGCTCATCGGGTGCGCAAGGCGGCGCTCGCGGGCTGCCGCGTGAGCGTCGTGGCGACGCGGCCGCAGGTCTCTCACTTTCCCGTGCTGCAGCAGACAGTCACGGCGGCGTCGGACCTGGCGGCGGAACTGGCGGCGCTCGCCGGCGGCGGAGTGCTCACGCCGGCCCGACAGGCGGTCGTCGAGTCGCTCGCGGGCGGGCGCGGCGCGATCGTCCTGGGGGCGGCCGCGATGCGGCACACCAGTTTCGCAGACGTCCGCGCGGCAGCGGCCGCCCTCGCATCGCGAACCGGCGCGACCCTCGGATTCCTGCCGGAGGGCGCCAATGCGGCAGGCAGCGCACTCGCCGGTGCCCTTCCGCATCGCCTTCCCGGGGGCCGCCCGGACCCGCAGCCGGGCCTGGACGTGGCGCGCATGCTGGGGTCGCCGCTCGGGGCCTGCGTGCTGCTGGGAGGCATCGAGCCGTCGCTGGACATCGGCCTGCCGGGCGCCGAGCAGGCGCTGGGCACGTGCCGCCGCATCGTCGCCATCACGCCCTTTGCGGACCCGTCGACGACGGCGATCGCCCGGGTCATGCTGCCGATGGGCACGTTCGCCGAGACCGCGGGGAGCTACGTCAGCGTGGAAGGGCGCTGGCAGGAGTTCCGCGGCTGCGCGCAACCGGTCGGGGAGGCGCGCCCGGCATGGAAGATCCTGCGCGTGCTCGCCAACCTGCTCGGGCTCGAGGGCTTTTCCTACGACAGCTGCGCGGACGTGCTCGCCGAGCTGCGGGTCTGCGCCGCCGGGGCCGCCTATGACGGCCGGTTCGCGACCGCGCGCGAAGTCAGGCCCGAGCGGCGGGGCACGACGTCGGAGCTGCGGATCTACGGCGTGGACGCGGTCGTTCGGCGGGCGCCGGCACTGCAGCGCACGCGAGCCGCACGCGACGCGACGGTGCGGGGGTCGTGACGATGGCGGTACCCTTCATCGAGCCCTGGCTCGCCGGCCTGCCGCCCGAGTGGCAGGCGGCGATCAGGTCGACCTTCTGGGTCGTGGTCGTGCTGCTGGCGATCGTGGTGGCGGTCGCGATGCTGACGCTGCTCGAGCGCAAGGTGATCGGCTACATGCAGCTCCGCCGCGGGCCCAACCGGGTGAGTTTCTTCGGCCTGCCCCTGCTGCACGGCGTTGCCCAGCCCTTCGCAGACGTCATCAAGCTCCTGCTGAAGGAAATCATCGTACCGGGCCGTTCCTCGCGGTTCCTGTTCCTGCTGGCGCCGCTGATCGTGCTGGTCCCGGCGATGGCGACCTGGGCGGTGATCCCGCTGTCCCCGGAGTTCGTGCTGGCGGATATCGACGCCGGGCTCCTCTACGTCCTGGCGCTGACCTCGCTCGGCGTGTACGGCGTGATCCTGGCGGGCTGGGCGAGCAACTCGAAGTACGCCTTCCTCGGCGCCATGCGCTCGGCCGCGCAGATGGTCGCCTACGAGATCGCGATGGGTTTCGCCCTGGTCGGCGTGCTCATGGCGGCCGGCAGCCTGAACCTGGGGGCGATCGTGCGCGCGCAGGAAGGCGGATTCGCGAGCTGGCACGTGTGGTGGCTGTTCCCGCTCTTCCTCGTCTACTTCATCTCCGGGCTCGCCGAGACCAACCGCGCGCCCTTCGACGTCGCGGAGGGCGAGTCGGAGATCGTGGCCGGGTTCCACGTCGAGTATTCCGGTGCGGCGTTCGCGACGCTGTTCGCGCTGCCCGAGTACGCGAACATGATCCTGATCTCCGCACTGACGGCGGTCCTGTTCTTCGGCGGCTGGCTGTCGCCCCTGCAGGGATACGTCGCGGACGGCGCCTGGGTCGCGCAGCCCTCGTTCTTCTGGCTGTTCCTGAAGATCGGCTTCTTCCTGTTCGTGTTCCTCTGGGTGAGGGCGACCTTCCCGCGCTACCGCTACGACCAGATCATGCGCCTCGGCTGGAAGGTGCTGATCCCGGTCACGCTCGTGTGGATCGCGGTCGAGGGCGTGCTCGCCTGGCGCGGCATCGGCCCCTGGGCGGCATGAGGCGGCCATGAACAACTTCCGCTCGCTGTTCCGGACCCTGTTCCTCTCCGAACTGCTGCGGGGCCTATGGGTCACCGCGAAGAACTTCTTCCGGCCCAAGGTGACGCTGAACTACCCGGAGGAGAAGGCGCCGCAGTCCTCCCGCTTCCGCGGGCTGCACGCGCTGCGCCGCTACCCGAACGGCCAGGAGCGCTGCATCGCCTGCAAGCTCTGCGAGGCGGTGTGCCCGGCGCTCGCGATCACCATCGAATCCGACGTGGGGCCGGACGGCACGCGCCGCACCACGCGCTACGACATCGACCTGTTCAAGTGCATCTACTGCGGCTTCTGCGAGGAGGCCTGTCCGGTCGACGCGATCGTCGAGACCCGCATCCACGAGTACCACATGGAGAACCGCGGCGAGAACATCATGACCAAGGACAAGCTCCTCGCGATCGGCGAGAAGTACGAGGCGATGATCGCCGCCGACAAGGCGTCCGACTCGCGCTACCGGTAGTCCCATGATCGTCGAGATCCTGTTCTGGTCCTTCTCCGCCGTGCTGGTAGGCGCCGCGCTCGGCGTGATCCTGTCCCGCAACCCCGTGCATTCGGTGCTCTACCTGGTGCTGTGCTTCTTCAATGCGGCCGTGCTGTGGCTGCTGATCGAGGCCGAGTTCCTCGCGATCGTGCTGGTCCTCGTGTACGTGGGCGCCGTCATGGTGCTGTTCCTGTTCGTCGTCATGATGCTCGACATCAACATCGAGAAGCTCCGCGAGGGATTCGCGCGCAACGCGCCGCTCGGCGCGCTGGTCGCCCTGATCATGGTGGTCGAGCTCGCCTACGCGCTCTGGGTGCGGCGCCTGGGCATCGAGCTGCCCGGCGAGACGGCGCCGGTGGCGGAGGGCGCAAGCAATACCGCCGAGATCGGCGCGGTGCTCTATACCGACTACGTCTACCCGTTCCAGCTCGCCGCCGTCGTGCTGCTCATCGCGATCGTGGCCGCGATCGCGCTGACGCTGCGCAGCAGGCCCGGCCACAAGGTGCAGGACATTTCCGCGCAGGTCACGGCCCGGGCCGCCGACCGCGTCCGCCTGGTCGGCATGCCCGCGGAGCGCGAGCCGTGATCGGGCTGCCGCACTACCTGATGCTCGCCGGCGTGTTGTTCGCGATCGCCGTCGCCGGCATCTTCATCAACCGCAAGAACGTGATCCTGCTGCTGATGTGCATCGAGCTCATGCTGCTGGCGGTCAACTTCAATTTCGTCGCCTTCTCGCGCTTCCTGGGAATCCTCGACGGGCAGGTGTTCGTGTTCTTCATCCTCACGGTGGCGGCGGCCGAGGCGGCGATCGGCCTGGCCATCCTCGTGGTGCTGTTCCGCCAGCGCCGCAGCATCAACGTCGAGGAACTCGACGCCATGAAGGGCTGACCGTGGACTTCGCGACAGTCTGCCTGGCCATTGTCCTGGCGCCGCTCGCGGCGGCCGCGGTTGCCGGCCTGGGCGGCCGGTTCGTGGGGCGCGTCGGGGCGCACACCCTGTGCATCGCGGGCGTCGCGCTGTCGTTCGCCGGGTCGGCCTGGGTGCTGGCGCAGATGCTGGGCGGGGCGCCCGTCTTCAACCAGAACGTCTACACCTGGGGCGTCAGCGACGGGCTCTCGATGAACATCGGGTTCCTGATCGACAGCCTGAGCGCCCTGATGATGACGGTCGTCACGTTCGTCTCGCTGGCCGTGCACGTCTACACGATCGGCTACATGCGCGACGATCCCGGCTACACGCGTTTCTTCGCGTACATCTCCCTGTTCACGTTCGCGATGCTGATGCTCGTGATGTCGAACAACTTCCTGCAGCTGTTCTTCGGCTGGGAGGCGGTGGGGCTGGTCTCGTACCTGCTGATCGGCTTCTGGTACCGCCGGCCGACGGCGATCTTCGCGAACTACAAGGCCTTCATCGTCAACCGGATCGGGGATTTCGCGTTCATCGTCGCGATCGCGATCATCGTCGCCTACATGGGGAGCCTCGACTATGCCGAGGTGTTCCAGCGCATACCGCGCGCGATCGGTCACGACCTGTTCCTGACCCCGGGCGAGCCGTCCAAGGTCATCACCGTGATCTGCGTGGGCCTCTTCATAGGCGCGATGGGCAAGTCCGCGCAGGTGCCGCTGCACGTCTGGCTGCCGGACTCGATGGAAGGCCCGACGCCGATCTCGGCGCTGATCCACGCCGCAACCATGGTCACGGCCGGCATCTTCATGGTGGCGCGGCTCTCGCCGCTGTTCGAGATGTCGCCCGACGCGCTGCACTTCATCGTCGTGATCGGCGCGACCACGGCCCTGTTCATGGGATTGCTCGGCCTCGTGAACAACGACATCAAGCGCGTGGTCGCCTACTCGACGCTCTCGCAGCTCGGCTACATGACCGCGGCGCTCGGCGCCGGCGCCTACGGCGCCGGCATCTTCCACCTGATGACGCACGCCTTCTTCAAGGCGCTGCTGTTCCTGGCGGCAGGGTCCGTGATCATCGCCATGCACCACGAGCAGGACATGCGCCGGATGGGAGGACTGAAGAAGTACCTGCCCGTCACCTACTGGACCTGCCTGGTCGGCTCGCTGGCCCTCATCGGGTTCCCGGGACTCTCCGGTTTCTTCTCGAAGGACATCATCATCGAGGCGCTGCACCACAGCCGGACCGAGGGCGCCGGGTACGCCTACTGGTGCGCGCTGATCGGCGTGTTCATCACGGCCCTCTACAGCTTCCGTCTCGTCTTCATGACCTTCCACGGCAAGGAGCGCATGGACGAGCACACGCGCGAGCACCTGCACGAGAGTCCGTGGGTCGTGACGCTGCCGCTCGTCGCCCTCGCGATACCCTCGATCGCGATCGGCTGGTTCACGGTCGGGCCGGTCGTGTTCGGCGATTTTTTCGCCGGGGCGGTGGCGCAGGCGCCGGACGGCCCGCTGGCCGTGCTGGGTGCGGAATTCCACGGGCCCGCGGCTTTCGTGCTGCACGCGTTCGGCTCGCCGGCCGTCTACCTGGCGTTCGCGGGTGTCGCGTCGGCCTGGTTCCTGTACGTCCGGCGGCCGGAACTGCCCGGCCGGATCGCCGCCCGTTTCTCGCGAACCTACCGGCTGCTCGTCAACAAGTACTACTTCGACTGGTTCAACGAGAACGTCGTCGCGACGGGCGTGCGCAACTTCGGGACCGGCCTGTGGAAGCGCGGCGACGAGACGGTGATCGACGGCTGGCTGGTCAACGGCAGCGCGCGCGCGGTCGCGGCGCTGTCGGCCGTGCTGCGGCACGTGCAGTCCGGCTACCTGTACCACTATGCCTTCGCCATGATCATCGGCCTTTCGCTGCTGCTCGGCTGGCTGCTGCTGAGGTCCTGAGATGAAGGCGCCGCAGTACCTGCTCAGCTGGCTGGTCTGGCTGCCGATCGCGGCGGGCCTGGCGGTGATCCTGCTCGGGGACCGCCGGATCGCGCTCGGCCGCTGGATCGCGCTCGCCGCGACGCTGGCCGTCCTCGCGCTCTGCATCCCGCTCTGGTGCGCGTTCGACGCCGCGACGCCGGCGCTGCAGTTCGTCGAGCGGGAGCCCTGGATCGGCGCGCTGAACGCCTGGTATCACCTCGGCCTCGACGGCATCTCGCTGCCGCTGGTCGTGCTGACGGCGTTCACGACGCCGCTCGTGGTGATCGCCGCCTGGACGAATGTCGACAAGCGGCCGGCGCAGTACTTCGCCGCCTTCCTGGTGATGGAAGGCCTCATGATCGGCGTCTTCGCCGCGGCCGACGCGCTGCTTTTCTACGTGTTCTGGGAAGCGATGCTGATCCCGATGTTCCTGATCATCGGCATCTGGGGCGGCAGCCGGCGCGTCTACGCGACGATCAAGTTCTTCCTGTACACGTTCCTCGGGTCCGTGCTGATGCTGGTCGCCCTGGTCTGGATGTACCTGCAGGGCGGCAGCTACGAGATCGCGGACCTGCAGCGCATGCCGATCGGGATGACGGCCCAGATCCTCATCTTCCTCGCGTTCTTCGCGGCCTTCGCGGTGAAGGTCCCGATGTGGCCGGTGCACACCTGGCTGCCGGACGCGCACGTGGAGGCGCCGACCGGCGGCTCCGTGATCCTCGCCGCGATCATGCTGAAGATGGGCGGGTACGGGTTCCTGCGCTTCAGCCTGCCGATCACGCCGGACGCGAGCCGTGAACTCGACTGGCTGGTCATCACGCTGTCGCTCGTCGCGATCGCTTACATCGGCTTCGTCGCGCTGGCGCAGCGCGACATGAAGAAGCTCATCGCGTACTCGTCCATCGCCCACATGGGCTTCGTCACGCTCGGCAGCTTCGTCGCCTGGGACATCCTGCAGACGACCGGCGCGGTGCGGGGGGCGGGCATGGGGCTCGACGGTGCGATGGTGCAGATGGTCTCGCACGGCCTGGTATCGGGAGCGCTGTTCTTCTGCGTCGGCGTGCTATACGACCGCCTGCACACGCGCGACATCTCGGCCTACGGCGGCGTGGTCAACACGATGCCCGTGTTCGCGTTCTTCGCGGTCCTGTTCGCGATGGCGAACGCAGGGCTGCCCGGCACGTCCGGCTTCGTCGGCGAGTTCCTCGTCATCGTGGCGAGCTTCAAGGCGAACTTCTGGTATGCCTTCGTCGCGGCGCTGACGCTGATCCTCGGCGCCGCCTACACGCTCTGGCTCGTGAAGCGGGTCGTCTGGGGCGAAGTCGGCAACGACGGCGTCGCGTCGCTCAAGGACCTGAACGCGCGCGAGTTCATCGTGCTGGCGTCGCTGGCCATCGCGGTGCTTGCGCTGGGCGTGTGGCCCGCGCCGCTGCTCGACGTCATGCGCCCGAGCATCGAGCTGCTCGTCGACCAGCTCACCGCCAGCAAGCTCTGAGGCCCGCCGCATGCAAGACGCACCGATGGTCCTCTCGATTGCCGAACTGATGCCGGCCGCCGCCGAGATCTATCTGGCGGCGGCCGCCTGCATCCTGCTGCTGGTGGACGCCCTGGGCGGCGCCCGCGTGCGAACCGCGTCCTTCTTCCTGGCGATCGCGTCGCTCGCCGGCGCGGCCTGGGTCAGCTCGGCGGTGGCCGTGCCGGGCCGGGAGCTGATCCTGGGAGGGCATTACGTCGCCGACCGGATGGGCACGGTCCTGAAGCTCTTTGCCTACGGGGCTGCGGCGGTGACCCTGCTGTACTCGCGCGACTACTTGCAGCGGCGCGACCTGCTGAAAGGCGAGTACCTGGTACTGGCGTTGTTCGCCGTGCTCGGCATCCAGGTGATCATTTCGGCGGGCAGTTTCCTGACGGTATACCTGGGCATCGAGATCATGTCCCTGTCGCTGTACGCCATGGTCGCCTTCGATCGGGACGACGGCGTGGCGGCAGAATCGGCGATGAAGTACTTCGTGCTGGGCGCCATCGCCTCCGGCGCGCTGCTGTACGGGATCTCGATCGTCTACGGCGTGACCGGCAGCTTCATGCTGGACGGGGTGGCCGGCGCGGCGGCCCTGGGCGGGAGCGGGCAGGTCGGGCTGCTGCTGGGAATCGCCTTCATCGTCGTCGGTGTCGCCTTCAAGTTCGGCGCCGTGCCGTTCCACATGTGGGTGCCCGACGTCTACCACGGCGCGCCGACGCCGGTGACGCTGTTCGTCGGCTCCGCGCCGAAGATCGCCGCGTTCGCGCTGGCGATGCGCGTCCTCGTCGAGGGCCTGGGCGGCGCGCTGGAAGCCTGGCAGGACATGCTGGTGCTGCTGGCCGCCCTTTCGATGGCCGTCGGCAACGTGGTCGCCATCGCCCAGACCAACATCAAGCGCATGCTGGCGTACTCGGCGATATCGCACGTCGGCTTCATCCTGCTTGGCGTGCTGGCCGGAACCGCCGCCGGCTACCAGGCGGCGATGTTCTATACGCTGACCTACGTGATCGTGACGACGGCTGCCTTCGGAGTGGTCCTCTGGCTGTCGCGCAAGGGCTTCGAGGCGGACGCCCTCGACGACTACAAAGGCCTCAACCGGCGCCACCCCTGGTTCGCTTTCGTGATGTTGCTGGTCGCGTTCGGGCTCGCAGGCGTACCGCCGACCGTCGGATTCTGGGCGAAACTGGAGGTCATCGCGGCCGTCCTGGACGTCGGGCTCACGTGGCTCGCGGCCCTGGCGGTGCTGATGTCGGTGATCGGCGCGTTCTATTACCTGCGCGTCGTCAAGTTGATGTACTTCGACGAACCTTCGGCATCCGGGCCGGTCCAAGCGGGAACCGCGGTCCGGGTGGTTTTGAGCCTCAACGGGCTGGCGATACTGGCACTGGGCCTGTTTCCGGGGTTACTGCTCCGGTTGTGCGCCAGTGTGATATCGTAAGTCCCTGTATATACAGGGTTTTACGGGTCAGGACGGGCCTGAAGCGCGGGGCGCCCCGCGCGGCGGAGCAGGTGATCGGGATCATTCAAGGGAGTCAAAGAATGCGAAGCATGATGCTTATGGTAATCGGCGTATTCCTTGCGGCCTCCGCCTTTGCGGAACCCACTGCGATCGGCAACGAAATCCCGACCGCCGAGCAGGCCCCTGACAAGACTGCGGCGGAAACGACGGACGAGGCGCGCGAACCGGCTGCCTTCAAGGTCCCGGCCGGCTACCAGCCGAAGAAGCGCGGCAAGAAGGTCGTCTACTGCAAGAAATCGATGGAAAGCGGAACGCGCTTCGCCCAGGAAAAGTGCTACAGCGAGGACCAGCTGCGCGCGATGAGCGCTGAGCGTGAGCAGGACCAGGCGAATTTCGAACAGACCCGCAAGGTCTGCGCCAGTTCCGAATCCTGCGCCGGGGGCTGAACCGGCGCCCTTCCGGAGGGTGGTGAGTCGTGCCGGGATGGTTGACCTGCATCGCGATGAACGCGGCAGCGGCGACTGCCTTGGGTGGAGGCGCGGCCTGGGCCGACGAGTCGAAACCGGCAGAGGCGCCGACCCAGGCAACCGCGGAAGCGGAACCGATCAAGCTGCCGCCCGGATTCATTGCCAGAAAGCGCGGGAAATACACGGTCTACTGCCGGAGCGAGGCGCCGCTCGGATCGCGCATCAAGCAGGAGTCCTGTTTCGACGAGGCACAGATTCGCGACTACCTGATGGCCCTGCAGGAGACCAAGGGCAACGTCGACAAGATACGTGCGACCTGCTCGAATCTCTGTGCTTGCGGCATGCCCGGTTCTTGCTGAATCAGGGCAGGCCTGGCCAATACCGACCCCGGTTTAATGGAGTATCAGAATGACCAGAATGCTGAGTGTGATCCTTCTCGTACTGGCGGCACTGGCGGCACTGGCGGGGGCGGGGACAGCGAGTGGCTCTCCGATCGGCGACGAAACGCCGGCTGCAGAGCAGGCACCTGACAAGGCCGCGGCCGAGAGCACAGCGGGATCCGAGGCCGAGGAGCCGTTCACGCCGCCTCCGGGGTTCCAGACCAAGAAGCGAGGCGAGATGGTGCTGTACTGCAAGCGCGACCGCGAAACGGGCACCCGGTTCACGACGGAAAAATGCTACGACGAGGACCAGATCCGCGAGTACCTGCTGGCACTCGAAGTCCAGAAGCGCGACATCGACCGCATCCGGTCGACCTGCGTCAGCGCGGCGGTCTGCGCGCCGCAGTAGCCGGCGACCGGACAGCGCGCTGACGGCGAGGCGCAGCCGATGCAGCCCGGGTGGGGAAGGAGGGCATCGTCATGAACAGGAACTCCGGAGCCCTGTTAATGAGCTTCCTCGCGATCCTCGCGCACGCTGAAGACGCGCCCAAGGGGGAGGAGTTCAAGCCACCCCCCGGGTTCAAGAGCGAGAAGCGCGGCGAGCTCGTGCTCTACTGCATCAAGGATTCCACGCTGGGCACGCGCTTCCAGACCAAGAGGTGCTTCAGCGAAGACCAGGTGCGGGACTACCTGATCGCCCAGCAGGAAAACAAGCGCGACATCGAGCGGGTACGCAGCACCTGCTCGAGCGGTGCCAATGAAGTCTGCTACCGCCAATGACGCGCTGGCCGCGGAGCGGGATGCGTTGTAAACGCCGCTGCTGCTGACTATAATTCGCGCCCCTGTTGCGGGGTGGAGCAGTCTGGCAGCTCGTCGGGCTCATAACCCGAAGGTCGCAG
>ERZ1066138.75-NODE-75-length-31665-cov-9.549098_pt1 | contig 31665 bp, 29 predicted proteins | sample MGYA00382785_ERZ1066138 | MGnify/ENA primary metagenome ERZ1066138 (study PRJEB33369, sample SAMEA5778368) | biofilm metagenome | biome: Industrial cooling water; feature: Water cooling tower basin; material: Biofilm | place: United Arab Emirates | collected... | reverse complement strand
CGCCCGTAGGCGCGCTTGCCCTCTTCTGCGAACCACTCGACGAACGAAGCGCCGTAGGCGACCTCGCCGCGCGATTCCGCCAGCGGCTTGCCCTGTTCCGCCGTCATCAGACGTGCCAGCGCTTCCGACTCGGCCAGAATGAGATCGTACCAGCGCCGCAGCACCGCCGCACGTTCCTTCGCCGTCTTGGCCGACCAGGCGGGCAGGGCGGCACTCGCCGCGTCGATGGCACGACGCGCGTCCGCCGGCGTCAGGTTCGGCACGCTGGCGATATCGAGGCCCGTTGCGGGGTCGATCACCGCGAACCGGTCCTTCGACGTGACCCACTCGCCGCCGATGTATGCGGAAGTGGGAAAATCGTCAGGTGTCATGTCCATGGCAGCGGGCTCCGTCAACGCAGCGTAATCGAGATGGATTTGAGATCGGCGTACTTGTGCAGCGCATGCATCGAGCGATCACGGCCGAAACCAGATTGCTTGAAGCCGCCGAACGGCATAGTGATGTCGCAGGCGTCCCAGCCGTTCACCCACACGAGCCCTGCCTTCAGTTCGCGCGCCGCTCGATGCGCGAGCGTCACGTCTCGCGTCCAAAGTCCGGCAGCCAGACCGTAAACGGTGCCGTTCGCAATCCTGATCGCGTCCTCTGGCGATTTGAACCGTGTGACGGCGAGGACGGGCCCGAACACTTCTTCCTTCGCCAGCGTATGCGACGGCTGCACGGCATCGAAGACGGTGGGCTCGACATAGTACCCGCCGGTCTCCTCGCGCACCCGCTTGCCGCCGAGCCGGAGCGAATTGCCTTCTCCGCTCGCCGTCCCGATGTAGCGCAGCGCCGTCTTCATCTGCTCTTCGCTGACCATCGAACCAAACGTCGTCGACGGATTGAGCGGATCGCCGGGAACGATTTTCTTGGCAACCTTGAGCAGCTTTTCGACGAACTCGTCCGCGATCTCCTCCTGCACGAGCAGCCGCGACGCCGCCGTACAGACTTCGCCCTGATTGAAAAACACGCCCCAGGCCGCGCTCACCGCTGCCGCGTTAAGGTCAGGGCAATCCGCAAACACGATCTGCGGAGACTTGCCGCCAAGCTCGAGCGAAACGCGCTTCAGATTCGATTGTCCGGAATACTGCATCAGCAGCTTGCCCACGGGACCCGACCCCGTGAACGCGATCATGTCGACGTCCATATGCAAGGCGAGCGCCTTGCCGGCCGTCGCACCAAAGCCCGGCACGATGTTGAGCACGCCCGGCGGCAGGCCGGCTTCGAGCGCAAGCTCGCCCATCTTCAGTGCGGTCAGCGGCGATTGCTCCGCTGGCTTCAGCACGATCGAGTTGCCCATCGCCAGAGCGGGCCCGACCTTCCACATCGCCATCAGCAACGGGAAATTCCACGGCACGATAATGCCGATCACGCCCAGTGGCTCATGCACCGCGAACGAAATGCGATCACTCGTCTCCGGCCCGACTTCGCCATAGACCTTGTCGAGCGCCTCCGCGTAGTAGCGCAGCGTCTTGATCGAGCCCGGTACATCGACCGACAGCGAATCCTTGATCGGCTTGCCGACATCGAGGCTTTCCAAAAGCGCCAGTTGTTCGGCATCCCGCTCCATGAGTTCGGCAAAGCGGAACAGGATCGCCTTCTTCTGGCGGTAGTGCATTCGCCGCCACGTGCCCTCCTCGAACGACCGGCGCGCCGCCGCGACCGCAGCGTCGATATCCGCCGCGTCCGCTTCCGCCACCTGGTTGATGACGCTTCCGTTGCGCGGGCTGACGTTGGCAAACGTTTTGCCCGACAGCGCCGGCACGACCTTGCCGTCGATCACCGCGTGAGCGGGAATCGCAATTCGACCAGCGAGCGTCTCGAAGTGGGCGAGCGACGTCATATCAATCCATCCTCACGCGACGCGAGCATACCACTGATGATCGAGCGCCGTCACGACACGCTCGAAATCGCGCCGCTCGGTCTCTTTCATCTCGGCGAAAGTCTTCTGGAAAATTGCGCCGAAAGTTTCGGTCGCGGCCGACGAGTCCCGGAACTGCGCAATCGCATTGATCCACGCGGTCGGCACCTTGGGCGCATTCGATCCGTCGCAGTTGCCTTCTGCAGCCGGACCGGGATCCAGCTTGTTGACGATGCCATGGTGGATGCCGCCTAGAATGGCGGCCAGCACGAGATAGGGGTTGGCGTCCGCACCGGCGATCCGGTGTTCAACGCGCGTCGCATTGGGCGAGGAATTCAAAACGCGCAGCGAAGCGGTGCGATTGTTGAATCCCCAATGGGCCGCCATGGGCACATACGACTTCGGCTGATACCGCCGGTAAGCATTCGCTGATTGCGCCCAGATCGCCATGAAGTCGCCCATGGTTTCGCGAAGGCCACCCAGGGCATTGCGAAACAGCGGCGAAATCGGATCGCCCGCAAAGACGTTCTTTCCGTCCTTGTCCAGGAGCGACACGTGAATATGCATGCCCGAGCCCGACCAGTCATGGTGGGGCTTCGCCATGAACGTGGCTTCCATCTTGTGTGCGCGAGCCGCGGCCTTGACCGCGCGCTTCAACAGAAGTCCATCCAACGCCGCGCTGGCGGCATCCTTCTTGTGCTTCAGATTGATCTCGAACTGCCCCGGTCCCGCTTCCTGCAAGACAGCATCGACGGGCAGACCCTGGGCTTCCGCAATTTTGTAGATATCGTCGATGAACGGACCAACGCAGTCCAATTCCTCGAACTGATAGAGCTGCTGCCAGTCCGGATTGTCGACGAGCCCACACGGGGTCTTCAGTTCGAACACGCCGTTGCTGGAAACCGAACTGACATAGAACTCCAGCTCGACCGCTGTCACGGGATGGAAGCCCATCTTCGCCAATACTGCGGATTGGCGCTGCAGAATGCGTCGCGGATCGAGCCCGCCGTCATCCTCGATCGGTACCATCACCGCTTGCGCATGCGTCGTGCCCTCGACGGCGACAGGCACGAGCGTCTCGGAGAGAATGCGGAACTGCAGATCCGGATCGCCTGTCTCCCACAGGCGCCCCGTTTCCTCGACGCACGAGCCGCGCATGTCCATGATGTAGCACGTCGAAGGCACCATGAAGCCCTTGTCCGCGAAAGCCAGCAGATCGCGCGACCGGATCCGCTTGCCGCGCGGAATGCCATTGAGGTCGTGCATGAAGATGTCGATCCACTGCACGGTAGGATACCTGGCAAGGAAATCCTTCGCCTGCTCGGAGGTGAGATACGTTTCGGTCATGACAGCTTGGCTCCTGCTGCGCTGCCAAACCGGCGGAACAGCTTAACGGATATGGGGTTTTCACGGGCGCGCCACTCGGGATGCCACTGGACGCCGAGGCAAAAAGGATGCTCATCGGGTCCGCGGACGGCCTCAACGAGACCATCCTCGGCGAAGGCTTCCGGCGTGAGACGCGGCGAGAGGTCCTTCAGCCCTTGACCGTGCAGCGAATTGACCAGGATCTCATCCTCGCCGATCCACTCGCGCAGTTTGCCGGTGAGATTGAGCGAGTGCACAGGCCCCCACCGCTCCTCCAGCGACACTTCTTTTCGCTCGCGATGATCTCGTTTGCCGTCCTGCGCGTGCACGGCCTGATGCAGCGTGCCGCCGAGCGCGACATTCAGTTCCTGGAAGCCTCGGCAGATGGCCAGCATCGGAATTTTGCGCTCAACGGCCGTCCGAATGAGCGGCAAAGTCACGGCATCGCGCGCGGGATCGAGCGCATCCGGCATCACCGGGTCTTCCTCGCTGTAGTGATGCGGCGACACGTTCGATGGGCTTCCAGAAAACAGAATTCCGTCTGCCACATCGAGCACGGCACCGATGTCGACGAGCGCGACATCCAGCGGAATGAGGAGCGGCTGGCACTCCGCGACCTCGGCCACAGCAGCCGAATACTTGCGGCTGACCGCATCGAAGGTGTAGCCCTCGATCGTCTTGGTGCAGCAGGGAATGACGACAATCGGCCGGCTCATGCTGCGAGTTCTCCGGCGACGTCGTTGAGCGTCAGGTCGAGCACCTTGGCAATGACGCCTTCGGCTTCATCGAAATGCGACTGCGTGAAGATCAGGGGCGGTGCAGTGACCATCGTGTCGCCGATGGCGCGCATGATGAAACCCTCGCGCGCGAAGTGGTTGCGGCAGATGGTGCCGACGCGGCCCTGATCGTCGAACCGTCGGCGCGTGCGCTTATCCGCCACCAATTCAATTGCGCCGAGCAGGCCGATCGAGCGGACTTCCCCGACGAGCGGATGATCTTTGAACTTGCCCAGCATCCGAGCCAGCGCCGGCCCGGTGAACTCGTTGACCATCTCCACCAGCCGCTCGCGCTGCATGATCTCGATGTTCTTCAAGGCAACCGCACACGCGACCGGATGACCGGCGTAGGTGTACCCATGATAGAATTCGTCATCGTGTTCGGCGAACGCATTGGCCACGCGATCCCCGACGAGCAGTCCCGACAGCGGAATGTAACCCGACGTGGCTGCCTTCGCGAACGTCACAAGATCGGGCTTGGTGCCGTAGTATTCGGTGCCGAACCACTTGCCCGTGCGTCCGAAGCCGGTGATGACTTCGTCGTGCAGGAACAGAATGCCGTACTTGTCGACGATCTTCTGCACCGCCGGCCAGTAGGTGGACGGCGGGATCTTCAATCCGCCAGCCCCCATCACCGGCTCGCCGACGAAGGCCGCGACATTCTCTGGACCGACTGCGAGGATCTCATCCTCGATGGCCTGGGCTGCGCGCAAGCCGAACGCTTCCGGCGTCTCGCCCTCTTCGGCGTTGCCGTACCAGTAGGGCTCCATCACATGGCGGAACCCTTCATACGGCGGATAGAGCTGCGCATGCATGAGCGACATGCCGCCCATCGAGGCCGCCGTGATCGTCGAGCCGTGATAGGCGTTGCGGCGGCTGATAATGATACGCCGCTTCGGCTCTCCTTTGATGACCCAGTAATGCCGGATCATGCGGACGGCCGTGTCGTTCGATTCCGAACCCGACGACCCGTAGAAAACCTGCTTGATATTTGCCGGCGCAATCTCCGAAAGCTTCTGCGAGAGCTCGACCACGCGCGGATGTGTCGTCTGAAAGAACGTGTTGTAGTAAGGCAGCTCCACAATTTGATCGTAAGCCGCCTTGGCCAGTTCCTCGCGGCCATATCCGATGTTCGTCGTCCATAACCCCGACATGCCGTCGAGCACGCGCTTGCCTTCGCTATCGATGAAGTGCGCACCTTCACCACCCACGATGACGCGCGAGCCGGCCGCTCTCAGCGACTTGTGATTGCTGAACGGATGCAGATGATGTTTCGCATCCAGCTCCTTCATCTGAGCCGTAGAGTACTTGTTCGACATGTGGGTTTCTTCTCCAGCTAAGGCACGATCCCCCGTGGGACCACTCTAGATCAAGGCTGGAGGGCTCCCGGGGGCGTAAAGCCGACGCGCGCGCAAAGTCGCAGAAGTTCGTTCTTCTGTGTGCGGCGGTCATCGATGTTGATGAGGGCGGTAGAACGATGCGTGCGCGTCATGACGATCTCGCTCCTCCCTCAATTGCAGCGCGAACGTCGCGCAGTTCCAACCAACATTTCGCACTGGGCGCATCCACGCAGGCTCCATCGACTGTCGCCGCGTTGGCCCGAAGGTCTTTACAAAACCCTCGCGATAGCTCACACGTTATGATCTACGCCGTAGAAGTGTCAAGTCCATACCGTGAAAAAAGCCAAACCCCGCTCTCGCACACCCCTCGGCCTGGATCGGTCTGCGATTCTGGATGCTGCCTTCGCATTGCTCAACGACGCGGGCGAGGAGGGGTTCTCCGTGCGCAAAGTCGGCGCCGTCATGGGGATCGACCCGATGACGGTGCTGCATCACTTCCAATCGAAAGAGGAGTTGCTTCGCCAGATCGCCGATCGCGCTTTGGGCTCGATTGAACTGCCGCCGCCCTCCGGCAAATGGCAGACCGACTTGAAGAACGTCGCGGTGGCTTATCGGCAGTTGGCGCATCGCCATCCGCGCCTGTTCCACCTCCACTTCCGCTTCCACGCCACGGGCATGGCCGATCATCTCTCCAGCGAAATCGTCTATCGCGCTCTGCTCGATGCGGGACTTTCGCCTGAACGTGCCGCTGGCCTTGGCCTGTCGTTCTATGCGTTTGTTCTCGGCTTTGCTCTCGCGGAGATCGAGGGTCTGCTGAAACCGCTCGAGGGCCCGGAAGAAGAAGAGATGGTGGCCCTCGGAGCTGAATCTTTCCCGGCCACGGCGGCACTGCTTCCAGCCTTCCGTGCGCTCGATAGCGATCAGGCTTTCGATGACGCCGTCGGAGCCTTCATTGCCGGCATTCCCGCCAAACGCCCGATAAAGAGCGGTCGCGCCGCCTAAACGGTATCGTCGAACACGTACCCCGCTCCGCGCACGGTTCGAATCGGATCCGTTTCCGCGCCACGCACGATCGCTTTGCGAAGCCGGCCGACATGCACGTCCACGGTCCGCTCATCGACCTCGGAGTCCCGCCCCCACGTACCGTCGAGCAATTGTGAGCGGCTCAACACCCGCCCGATGTTTTCCATGAACTGCTCGAGCAGGCGATATTCGGTCGGCCCAACGTTGACCTCACGTCCGAAACGGGTCACGCGATGCGCCACCCGGTCGAGCTTGATGCCGTTGCCTTCCAGAATGTCCGCAATGCGCTCGGGCGAGGCCCGCCGCAGAAGCGCCTTCACCCGCGCCACGAGTTCGGAGACCGAAAACGGCTTTACGACATAATCATCGGCACCCGTCTGCAGGCCGCGAATACGGTCGCCCTCTTCGCCTCGCGCCGTCAGCATGATGACGGGTAGACCCTTCGTATCGGGCCGGGCGCGTATTTGCCTGCAGATCTCGATGCCGGCGAGGCCAGGAAGCATCCAATCGAGGATCACGATGTCGGGTCGTTCCTCCTGCATCATCATCACCGCGTCAGTTCCCGACGGCGTATGAACGACTGTGTAGCCTTCCGACTGAAGATTGTAGCTGAGCAGCGTGACGAGCGAGTCCTCGTCTTCGACGATGAGCACTTTGGCGGGCATGCCTTCTTACACTCGCTCTCTTAACGCATTGGACCGGACACGAGTGTCGTACTCGTGATGTCGCCCTTGGGCCGCTCTCCTTCGGGAAGAGCGCCCCGGGTCATGTAGTTAACGGTTTCTGCGATGTTGGTCGTGTGATCGCCGATCCGCTCCAGGTTCTTGGCAACGAACAGCAGATGCGTGCAAAGCCCGATGTTGCGAGGGTCTTCCATCATGTAGGTGAGGAGTTCGCGGAAAACCGAATTGTAAACCGCGTCCAGCTTCTCGTCCTGGTGCCACACGGCGATCGCCCTTTCGGCATCGCGCGCAGCGTAAGCATCCAGTACGTCTTTCAACTGCCGCGAGGCGAGATCGGTCATGTGCTGCAGCCCGGTCAGAAGCCCCTTCGGATGCGTTTCGCCGGACACGGTCTGCGCACGCTTCGCGACATTCTTCGCCAGATCGCCGACGCGCTCCAATTCGCCCGCGACCTTCAAAACCGAAATCACCTGACGCAGATCGTTTGCCAGCGGCTGCCGCCGCGCAATCATGAGGATGACCTGCTCTTCCAGCTCCCGGTGAATGAGGTCGATCGTGGCATCGCTCGCTACCGTCGCCCGCGCGCGCGCAGGATTGTGGCTGGCGAGAGCATCGAACGCTTCGCCGACCAGCTGTTCCGCAAGCCCGCCCATCTGGCTGATCTTGCTATCGAGAATGGCGAGTTCCTGCTCGTACGATTTGACGATGTGTTCCGACATGATCTGCTTCCCTTCGCGCCATGCGCTGCCGTGGCATCGGGTTTAACCGAAGCGGCCGGTGATGTAGTCCTGCGTGCGCTTATCGGTTGGGTTGGTAAAGATCTGCGGCGTCTCTCCCACTTCAACGACGTGACCAAGATGAAAGAAAGCGGTCTGCTGTGAAACGCGTGCCGCCTGTTGCATCGAGTGTGTGACGATCACGATCGTGAAGTTGTGGCGCAATTCTTCCATGAGTTCTTCGATACGCGCCGTTGCGATCGGATCGAGCGCCGAACACGGCTCGTCCATCAGGATGATTTCCGGATTGATTGCGATGGTGCGCGCGATGCAAAGGCGCTGCTGCTGACCGCCGGAAAGTCCGGTGCCGCTGTCAGTGAGGCGGTCCTTGACCTCTTCCCATAGGCTCGCTTTTCGAAGGCTCGCCTCGACGATCTGGTCGAGTTCCCCCTTTGACCGCGATAAGCCGTGGATGCGCGGACCATAAGCGACGTTGTCGTAGATCGACTTCGGAAATGGGTTTGGCTTTTGAAATACCATGCCGACGCGGGCGCGAAGTTGCACGGGATCTAGAGCCGGATCGTAGATATCCTTGCCATCAATCAGGATCGTGCCTTCGACTCGGCAGGATGGAACGGTGTCGTTCATCCGGTTGATGCAACGCAAGAACGTCGACTTGCCACATCCTGAAGGCCCGATGAACGATGTCACCGACCGCTCAGGAATATCGACTGAGACATCCTTCAAGGCATGCTTCTCGCCGTAGAAGACGTTCACGTTCCGGGCAACGATTTTCGGCTTGGCCGCAACGGTGGCTTGAGCTGTCTGGGTGGTCATCATAATCAAAGGGTCAGGCCGCATGTCCATGGTGATGATCTCTGAGTTCCTACAGCGTCTACCAGCGACGTTCAAACTTCTTGCGCAACCAGATGGCGAGGCCATTCATCACGAACAGAACCGCCAGGAGGACCATGATGGCAGCGGCGGTCTTCATCTTGAAGGCCGGCTCAGGCAGATCCGACCAAAGGAAAATCTGGACGGGAAGCACCGTCGCGGCCTGCGTCAGGCTGGTTGGCACGTCGACGATGAAGGCAATCATGCCAATCATCAGAAGGGGTGCCGTTTCGCCGAGTGCGTGCGCCATGCCAATGATCGTTCCCGTCATGATGCCCGGCATTGCCAAAGGCAGCACGTGGTGGAAGACGGCCTGTTGATGCGAGGCGCCAACCCCGAGGGCAGCTTCTCGGATCGAAGGCGGCACCGATTTCAAGGCCGCGCGCGACGCGATGATAATTGTGGGAAGCACGAGCAGCGCTAACACGAGGCCGCCAACGAGCGGCGCCGATCGCGGCAAATTGAAGAAGTTGAGGAACACAGCCAAACCGAGCAGACCGAACACGATCGACGGTACAGCCGCGAGGTTGTTGATGTTGATCTCGATGAGTTCTGTCATGCGATTCTTCGGCGCGAACTCTTCCAGGTAGATCGCCGCGAGTACGCCGATTGGCAAGCAAAGGCCGATCGTCACGAGGAGCGTCAAGATCGAGCCGACAAGCGCGCCTTGGATGCCAGCAAGTTCTGCTTCTCGGCTGTCGCCAGTCGTGAAGAACGCCCAGTTGAACCTATTCTCCACCAGGCCCTTGGCCTTGAGCGCTTCGAGGAAGGTGAGGCCCCGGTCGTTAAGGTTCCTGTTGGATTCAGGCTTTTCGTAAACTCGAATTTGCCAGGTGCCCGGCGCAGCGTCTGCTGTCGATGTGAGGGGAATGATAACCTCGCCCTTCACCAGGGTTGGCGTCATTTCCTTCACTTTGACAATGCCACCGTTGATCGCGACAAGGCGGCTTGGAGTTTTCGAATCGAGCGTTTCCGATGTGGCGGCCGCCTCGTACCGAATGCGCAGGTCCGCAGCCTCTCTTTCGAGGTCCCTTAAGCTCTCTGGGCCCGCACCCCTCGCCTTGCGCCGCTCAATCGTTTCCATGATCGCTGCGGCCTTAGCCTTCAATTCGGCTTTGACTTCTGCGATATCGTCCGCGAAATCGTTGGCGCCGACAAAAATTGTAACGTCGCCGGTCGTCCCGGTCGGTGTTGCGATGCCGCGCGTATCTGCGATTGTTCGAATTGTGGTGCTGGAATCCTTCAAGAATACGTCCGCCTCGTCGGCGAGCAGAAGCTGGGTTTTAACCCGCTGTCCGACGAGCGAAGGATCGGCGAGCACCTGCTCGCGCAGCGCGTCTCCGGCGCCCGAGCTTAAAAGTCCGTTGAGCTCCTTCTTCAGCTGGCGACCTTCGATGCCCGGGATGGCCTCGGCCAATGCGGCACGCGCAATCGCGGTGTAGTCCCCGGCACGTAAAGTGGCTGCATCGCCCTTGCCCTCCGGATCTATTTTGCCTGCGTCAACCAAAACGTCGGTAACGATGACGTTCTGAAAGAACCCAGGGATGCCTTTGGAAACGATGCTCGAAAGCAGCAGCAAAAGGAAAGTTGTTGTCACGGCCAGTGCGGCGAACCCGTAAACCTTGAAACGGAACTCCGAACGGTATCTCCGACGAAGCCTTGCTTTGGCTTCCTCAGTGTCGAACTCGACTCGTCTGATCGCGGGAGCATTGACCCCGCCGGCGGTGAGATCAGTCATATTGCTCTCGATATCTCTGAACGACCTTGAGCGCGATGAAGTTGAGCACCAAGGTCACGAAGAAGAGGACAAAGCCGAGGGCGAAGGCGGCCAGCGTTTTAGCGCTGTCGAACTCCTGGTCGCCGACGAGGATGGTCTTGATTTGTACGGTAATGGTCGTGACCGCATCGAGCGGGTTAAACGTCAAATTGGCGGCCAGTCCAGCGGCCATTACGACAATCATCGTCTCGCCGATGGCGCGACTGATCGCGAGCATGAACGCTGATACTATGCCCGGCAGTGCAGCGGGTAGGATCACTTGGCGGATCGTCTCCGATTTGGTTGCACCCATGGCATAGGCGCCGTCGCGCAACGACTGGGGGACAGCGTTGATAACGTCATCTGAGAGTGACGAGATAAACGGGATGATCATCATCCCCATCACCACGCCTGCTGCCAAAGCACTCTCAGATGCAACCTCGAGGCCGAAAGCCTCGCCCCATCCGCGAATGTACGGTGCAACGGTGAGAGCCGCGAAGAAGCCGAGAACGACAGTCGGAATACCGGCAAGAATTTCGAGGATGGGTTTGGCAATGGCGCGCATACGCGGCGAAGCGTACTCCGCAAGATAGATCGCTGAGAACAATCCGAGCGGCCCCGCCACGACAATCGCAATGGTGGTGATGAGCAGGGTTCCGGTTAGAAGCGGAAGAAACCCGTAAGCGGTCTGGATGTCGCCCTGATCGGCGCGCATCGCCGCTTGCGGGTTCCAGTCGGTGCCGAACAGGAACTCGAAGACCGTCGGCTTTCCCTTGATGTCCGGGTCAAAGAAGAAGCGATAGGTTTCCCCAACGACGGAAAAAACGATGCCGACCGTGGTCAAAACGGCAATTGTTGCACAGATCCACAGGAGGCCATGCACGAGCTTTTCGAAGTTGTTCCGCGCCCGGAAGTTCATGGAAACCCGGCTCAGGCCCCAAGACAGCCCGCCGAATCCCGCCAGCATTCCGAGCGCCAGGGTCGCCCATTGACCGGCCGACAAAACCGAGCCGTAGCTCGCGGCTGCCGACTGAACCTCAGCGCTGGCCGCAGCAGGAGAGCCGCCGCGGACGATGTTAATCGCTTCGCGCAGCGCGGCGCCCTGCCTGAGGACGTCAGACTGAATATTCTCCGGCAGCGCCGAAATTGCACTGTAGGTGGCCAGCTGTCCGGCGATGAAACTGCCGCATATGAAAATGAACAAAGCGGGCAGAAACGCCAACGAAGCGGTGTAGAGGCCATGGTAAGTTGGCAGGGAATGCATGCCGGCATAATCGCCACCGGCAACGGCGCGCGCACGGCTGCCAGCTAGTATATAGCCAGCGATAAAAAGGCCGACCGCGACGAGTGCATACCAACTAGCCATCGCTAGCTATCCTCTATGGTGGCTCGCGGTATCAGGAATACATAGGCGCCGCGTGCGCAGGAAGAGCTGCGCGGGTTCCGCGCAGCCCAAATTTGAAGTCTTACTTGAGATCGTCGGCCTTGAGGGTCACGCCATCATTGGCGGCCTTCGCCGACTTTTCAAACGCTTCTTTCGGCAGGGCCACAAGACCCTTTTCGGTCAGGTAGCCATCAGCGCCCAGAGCTTTCTCGGACGTGTATTCGGCAATGAACTTGTCGAGACCCGGAATGACACCGATGTGCGCCTTCTTGAAATATACGAATAGAGGACGAGCGCCCTTGTACTTGCCGCCCGAGATGTTCTCGAACGTCGGCTCGGCACCTTCGATCGATACACCCTTTAGCTTGTCGGCGTTTTCTTCAAGGAAGGAGTAGCCGAAAATGCCGAAAGCATTTTTGTTGCCTTCAAGTTTCTGGACGATGACGTTGTCGTTCTCACCGGCCTCGACATAGGCGCCGTCCTTGCGGATCGACTTCCAGATCTTTTCGAACTCTTTCTCAGTGGCCTTGTCCGCTTTCATCGCCTTCAGGCTGTCGAAGCCTTCAGCGCCCTTTTCCATGAACAGCTCATGGAACGAGTCACGTGTGCCCGAGGTTGGCGGGGGGCCCAGAACTTCGATCTTCACGTTGGGCAGCGATGGGTCGATGTCGGACCAGTTCTTGTAGGGATTGTCGACAAGTTCGCCCTTGTCGTTCGGAACCTTTTCGGCGAGAGCCTGGAAAACTTGCTTGCGCGTCAGCGCGATCTGCGGACCGTCCTTCGACTGCGCAATCGTCAGGCCGTCATAGCCGACTGTCAATTCTATGATGTCCTTGACGCCGTTCTTGTCGCAAAGCTCGAACTCGCTCTTCTTGATGCGCCGCGACGCGTTAGATCCATCGGCCTTATCGACGCCAACGCCTTCGCAGAAAATCTTGAAACCGCCGCCTGTTCCGGTCGACTCGACCACCGGCGTCTTGCCGCCCGTCGACTTGCCGAACTGCTCAGCGACAGCCGTCGTGAACGGGTACACCGTCGACGAACCGACGATGCGAATCTGCTCGCGCGCCTCAGCGCCGGAAGCGAACGCGAAAACGCTGACGACGGCAGCCGTCAGAAAGGGTGCCTTGTTCATGCTAGGAAAGCTCCTGTTCAGTGATCGGTTGCGGCGTCCCGCTCTCCCGCATTGATGCGCGCAATGCCAGCATTAACGACTTCGAGCAAACCTTTTATGACAATTCAATCCTTTGATTTGTAATGAAAAAAACTAGGAGCAGGTTGCGCGCCGTCCCCCCCTTTTCACGTAAGCGGCTCAAGCACCACCGTAAACTGAGAACCTCGTCCGAGCTCCGAAGAGATTTCCAGTTCGCCTTTGTGCCGGTTGAGGATGTGCTTGACGATGGCCAGACCGAGACCCGTGCCGCCTTTCTCCCGGCTGCGCGCCGTATCGACACGATAGAATCGCTCCGTCAGACGCGGCAGATGCTCTGGCGCGATGCCCGGGCCCTCATCCTTGACACCGATCGCGAGCGCGTGCCGCCGCCCCTTCGTCGCGGCACGCTCGCTAACCTCGATTTCGACGGTCCCGCCCTTGCGCCCGTACTTGATCGCGTTGTGGACGAGATTCTGCATCACCTGCTCCAGTTCGTCCCGGTCTCCGCGCACGCGCATGCCGATGGCGGTGGGTTTGAATGAAAGCGTGACATCGACCTCCCCCGCCAGGGGTTCCAGGCCCCGAATGACTTGAGCGATGACGTCGTTCATGTCGACCTCGCCCTCCGGCTTTAGATGCGCGCGCATCTCGATGCGGCTGAGAGACAAAAGGTCGTCTAGGATGCGGTTCATCCGCTGTGCCTGCGTGGCCATGATGTCGAGAAATCGCGTGCGGGCTGGTACATCGTCTCGTGCCGGTCCTTGCAGCGTCTCGATGAAGCCCTTGATGGAAGCCAGTGGCGTACGCAGCTCGTGGCTGGCGTTGGCGATGAAGTCCGCGCGCAGTTGCGCCAGACGCGATTGCTCGCTCGTATCGCGGAACTGAAGCAGCAGCATGGGGCCAGACAGAGGGCTCGCGGTCACGATGAAGCGGCGCCCTTGCAGTATGCGCTCTGTGATTTCCGTCGTGTCGGTCCGTCCATCCGTGAAGACCCGATCAATCGCCTGCATCAGTTCGGGGTTGCGGCTCGCCACAGCGACGGGATGACCTGTCGTGGTCGCGGGAAAAAGATCCGCAGCGTGCCGGTTGAACGCAACGATCCGACGTTGCACATCGACTACGATTGCCGCGATATCGAGCGCCTGCACGATTTCGACGAGGCTTGCTGCCGGCTCTTCACGCATCGGGACCGCACCACTCGTGTCTTGTCCCCCACGCCCTGGCCGCCATCCCGAGAAAAATCCTGCGGCAAGGATCGTCCCGGCGTCGAAATGAAAATCAGGACCGCCAACAAACAGCGCCACGCCGGCCGCACCGATCGCCGTACCGTATGCGGCGAAAGACACATTCAAGAATGCGAGGGGCGCCCAACTGATCATGCCTGACGTATAGGCGGATCCTTTTCCGGAAGCTACTCCAGCACCAATAGCCACGGCCACGGGTGGTTCTCAGATTCAAATCACGTTGTGCGAACCGTCGCAGAAGGGCTCGTCGTCGGTCGTCTTGCAGCCGCAAAGATTGAACGTGCCGGTGGAGGGCGCCTTGAATGGCAGCGGGTCGATGCCGGTGGCTTGGTGGGCCCCATCGCAGAACGGCTGCCGCTTGGAACGGCCGCAGCGGCAGTAAAAATAGGTTTTCCCTTCCACCAGGTCGACCTGGTACGGCCCTTTCTGGGCGACGATGGGATCTTCGGCCATGGTGCTCCCCTGGTTGTGAACCCGATGGACGGTGGCGAGCCGGCCCCCTCCTGTCAGGCGTGATGCCCCGTGGCGTAGCCTCTCCCGCGCAGTGAAACAAGCGGCTCGATCAGAGGTTGACCGGCATCAGAAACGTGCCCGCACCGTCAGCCGACGTAAAGTGGCGTCCGCTCGACCGTTTTGGCCCCGGCATCGTCCTCCCAGGTGAAGACGAACTCCCCGGGTCCTGGCACCCGCATATAGAAAGCCACAAACGGGTTGGACGAGATCCCAGGGCCGAACTCGGCCATGAATACGGTCACCCGCCCGAACGTCACGGTCAGCGACCGGATGATGTTGCGCGGGATGATCTGCCCGGCCGCGTCCTTACGATTGCCCGTCTCCATCACATGATTGATGAGCGCGCGAACCTCGATCACATCGCCGACCGCTGTTTTCTCCGGCAGCTTGATGCGAGTTTTATTGGTCATGGCCCTTGCTCATTCGTTCCCGCAGCCGCCGATCGTGACCTCGACCTTGCGCACCGCCACCACCATCTGACCCGTCGAAATCTCCGCGATGCCGACGACATCCTGCGTTTTGGCCAGCCGCATCCGTCCCGAAACGGTCGCCTTGCCGTTTGCTGGAATGAGTTGGAACTTGGCGACCAGAGCCTGCGGATTGGCCGTGGAGAGCAGGTACAGCATGCGGACATAGTCGGTGTCCGTCATCGGGCTTTCTACGATCAGCGAATATGGAACCACGTTGCCGTTCTCGGCTAGGTCCGGCAACTCGAGCGTCATCGGCTCTCCGACGACAGGCTCGGCATCGACGAGAATGTCCTGCAGGGCCTGTTCGAACTGCACAGAGTGTGCAAGGCCGGACGAGATAGGAATCCGGCTGACGGGTTCTGCCGGGGACGGCGCGGCCACGGGCGCTGCAACCTCCGGCGCCTCGCCGGCAGCGGCCCTGGGCGTGGATTGTAGCAAGAGGACCAGGGCTGCCGCAGCCGCTCCACCGAGGACGAAGTCGCGCCGATCAGATATCGTCACGGCAGAGTGCGGCTCGGCGGGCGTGGTCGGATCGGCAGACATGGCGCCCTGCATAACACAAGCTGCATGCGCGTTTCCATGGCTGACAGCGCCGCGCCAGATTACGTCTCGGTTAGGTTTCCAAGACTGCCTTCTCATCGTGCGGCGCGACTGCTACGATTCCCTCGATCATGAGACGAATAGAGATAAGCCGAAGGTCAACCGTGCGAGCTTTTCTGCTGCTGCTGATGCCCATCCTGTCCGCTGTTACCGTTACGGCCGCTCACGCCGGTGAGGCCAAATCCCTCGAAATCGCCCGCGCCGAAGCAACCACATTGATCATGGTCGACGATCCGGCATGTCACTACTGCCGGCGGTGGAACAGGGAGGTGGGCGGCGGCTATGGACGAACGGCGGAAGGCCGCGCCGCGCCTCTGAAGCGCGTCGGCCGCGATTCCAAAGCTCTCGCCGAATTCGCACCCGTCGTTTACACGCCAACGTTCATATTGGTTCGCGGCGGCCGTGAAGTCGGCCGCATCACCGGCTATCCTGGCCAACTCTATTTCTGGGAAGAGCTCTCCCAGCTGATGTCCTCCGCCGGCATCACGACCAAGGGATGATGGCATGGGCCTCGATCTGACGCGCCGCCAGTTCGCTGGTGGATTTGCCATCACAGCGGCAGACATGATGGCACGGCCCGCATTTGCGCGCGGCGAAGCGAAAGTGGTGGTCATCGGCGGTGGAGCAGGGGGAGCGACCGTCGCGGGCACATTGAAGGTGTCGAATCCCGCACTCGACGTCACGCTGCTCGAACCGCAGGCGAAATACACCAGCTGCTTTTTCTCCAATGCGTACATCGGTGGCTTCTACAGTTTGGCCGATCTCACGCATGGCTACAGCGGACTGGCCAAGCTCGGCGTCACTGTGATCCACGACCGAGCCGAAAAGATCGACACCATCAAGAAAACAGTCGACCTGCAAAACAAGAAACAGATCTCTTACGACCGACTGGTCGTGTCGCCCGGCATCGACTTCAAATGGTCCGCCATCGAGGGCTATTCGCAAAGCGTCGCCAAAACCATGCCGCACGCTTGGCGCGGCGGTGACCAGACGTTCGCTCTGCGCGACCGTCTGGAGAAGATGGAGAATGGTGGCACCGTCGTCATCACGGTCCCCAAGCTTCCCTACCGCTGCCCGCCTGGACCGTATGAACGCGCCTGCGTCATCGCCCATTATCTGAAGCAGGCGAAGCCGAAGTCGAAGCTCGTTATCCTTGACGCCAAAATGACGTTCTCCAAGCAGTCCGCGTTCCAGGAAGCGTTTGAGAAGTACTACAAGGACATTATCGAGGTGCATCTCTCCAACGACATCGACGACTTCACCGTCGCGCGCGTTGATCCGGGCGATGGCGAAATCCGCACGAACGCCGGCTTCAATATCAAAGCGGCCGTCGCAAATATCATTCCTCCCCAAACCGCTGGCGCAATATGCCTGCAGTCCGGCCTCGCCGATCCCGAATGGTGTCCCATCGATCCGGCATCTTTCGCGTCGTCGAAAGCCGAAAACGTCTTCGTCCTGGGCGATAGTGCAATCGCGAACGAAATGCCCAAATCTGCATTTTCCGCCCACAGCCAGGGGCTGGCGGTGGCCGCGCGCATTGCAGCCGAATTGGACTCGCGCCGCCCCGATCCTGCCCGCTACCGCAACACCTGCTGGTCCATCGTGGCCCCCGACGATGCGATCAAGATCGGCGCCGACTATGCGGCCGGACCCTTGCCGGGGGGCATCAACGGCCTCGTGCCGTCCAACGCTTTCGTCTCCAAGCCCGGCGAAAGCGCCCAGGAACGCAAAGCGACCTATGATGAAGCTTTTGCCTGGTATCCCACATTAATTGGCCAGATTTTTAAAACTGAGACGAGGTCGAAGTCTTCAAAGGTCAAGGCGGGCTGACCGACGACGTCAACAGTTCGACCATTCGAAGGGCTGTGCAACTTGAGTCCGCTAAAGGTTGTTTTCAATCGCTGCCGTCTCTAGTTAAGTCTTTGTGATGACATTGCCCGCCATGATTTTATGTGGCGGCGGCCCGACCGGCCGGGGCTCACTGGCGTTTCGTCCCAGGCCGATACTGCCATCGCCCGCATGAGGGCAGGGTTGGGGCCCATCAGCCCTACGGGAGTTCAGCGAATGTCGACGGTCGTATTCTTTGTTCTCATCGTCGGCGCCGTGACGGCGCTGGGCATGCTGCAGGCGCGGCTTTCCGTCTGGGCCACGACACTCGGCGCGCTGCTCTTTGTCTGGCAGGCAGGGCTTCTGACGGGTGAGCCGACGTTCCCGCTGTCCAGCATTTGGTCGCTGCTGGCCTGGATACCCATCGGCATTCTGGCGGCGTTGTCTGTTCCAGAGGTTCGCCGCAAATTCTTCGTCGCCCCCGCCTTCAATTTCCTCAAGAAGACCCTGCCCAAGGTCTCCGATACCGAGCAGCAGGCCCTCGATGCCGGCACTGTCGGCTTCGATGCGGAACTTTTCTCCGGCAACCCCGACTGGACCAAACTGCGCGCTGTCCCGCCCGTCACGCTGACGCCGGAAGAACAGGCGTTCCTCGATGGCCCGACCGAAGAACTCTGCAGCTTGATCGACGATTGGCAGATCCGTCATGCCACCCGCGAGATCCCGGAAGAGATCTGGGGTTTCGTGAAGAAGCACGGCTTCCTCGGCATGTTGATCTCGAAGGAGCATGGCGGCCTCGGCTTTTCGGCCCAGGCGCAGTCGCTGATCCTCGGCAAAATCGCCTCGCGCTCGCCTGATGTCGTTACCATCGTTATGGTGCCGAATTCTCTCGGCCCGGGCGAGCTGATCGAGAAATACGGCACCGACGACCAGAAGCAATATTATCTGCCGCGCCTCGCGCGCGGCGATGAAGTCCCATGCTTTTCTCTCACCGGCCCTACATCGGGGTCCGATGCCGCTACGATGCGCGACATTGGTACGGTGGTGAAAGATCAGCATGACGGTCGCGAGACGCTTGGCATTCGCCTGTCGTGGGACAAGCGCTACATCACACTCGGCCCCAAGGCGACGCTGGTGGGGCTCGCCTTCCGCCTCTTCGATCCGGAGAACCTTCTCGGCAAGGGCGAGGATGTCGGCATCACCGTCGCCATGATTCCAGCCGATCATCCCGGCGTGAACATTGGCCGCCGCCATCTTCCCTCAGGCGCCGCTTTCCCGAACGGCCCCAACTGGGGCACCGACGTCTTCATTCCCATCGATTGGATCATCGGCGGTGAAAAGATGGCCGGTCAGGGATGGCGCATGCTCATGGAATGCCTCGCCGCTGGCCGCGCGATTTCGCTGCCGTCCTCAGCGACAGCCGGCGCCAAGGCGATGCTCCGCGTGACCTCGGCATACGCCCGCATTCGCCGTCAGTTCGGCCTGCCCATCGGCCGCATGGAAGGCATCGAAGAGCCGCTCGCACGCATCGTCGAGGCGGCCTATTCCAATGAAGCTGCGCGCGGTGTGACCGCATCGATGGTCTCGTGCGGAGAGAAGCCGTCGGTCATCTCAGCGCTCATGAAGTATCAGACGACCGAGCGCCTGCGCCGCGCCGTCAACGACGCCATGGACATTCACGGCGGCCGCGCCATTTGCGACGGCCCCAGCAACTATCTCCAGTCCGCCTACGAAATGGCCCCCGTCGGGATCACCGTCGAGGGTGCAAACATCCTGACGCGCACGCTCATCACGTTCGCACAAGGGGCATTGCGCTCGCACCCCTACCTGATCCGCGAGATCCAATCCGCCCAGAACCCTGACCGCGAAAAGGGTTTCGAACTCTTCGAGGACGCGTTTCTCAGCCACATCGCGCACTCAGTCTCGAACATGGCCGGGGCGTTCTTCCATAACATCACGTTCGGCTTCTTCGCGCCGGCGCCATCCGCCGTTGCGGATCTGAAGCCACATTATCGCCAACTCTCGCGCGCCGCGCGCAACTTCGCCGTTGTCTCCGACATGACGATCGCCACGCTGGGCGGCGGTTTGAAAACCAAGCAGAAGATCTGCGGACGCCTCGCCGACGCGCTGGCCGAACTCTATTTCTGCTCGTGCGTTCTGAAACGCTTTGAAGATGATGGCCGCCCCGCCGCCGACAAGCCGATCGTTGAATTTGCCATCGCCAACGGCCTTGCCCGCTTTGACGACGCTCTCCGCGGCGTCATTTTGAATTTCCCCATTGCACCGGTACGCTGGAAACTGCGCGCCATCGTATACCCCTTGGGCCGTCATTATGATCCCGCTCCCGACAAACTCGGCGGAACCGTCGCCGGCCTCGTCTTGAAGCCTGGTGAGGTGCGCGACCGCCTCACGCGCCACATCTACATCTCCAAGGACGTAGCCGACCCGACCGGTGTCCTGGACGTGACACTGGAGAAAGTCGTCGCCGCGGAAGAGGCCGAAAAGAAGCTCGAGAAGGCCGTCCGCGCCGGCACGATCCGCCGCTTCCACGGCATCGACTGGGTCGGCGATGCGGTTGCAAAGAGCGTCATCAGCGAAAGCGAAGCGACTCTCCTGCGCGAAGTCGAAGCGCTGGTCGCCCGCGTCATCGCCGTTGACCACTTTGATCCTGCCGAATTGCGCCCCCATTACATGCAACCCGGTCACAACGCGCGCACCGCCATTGAAGCTGCCGCCGCCGAGTGACCACCGACGTTCATTGATAAGGCTCGCCCCCATGGCTCTCGATCCTGCTTCGCTCAAGGACTGGCGCTACGAAGTCGACCGCGAAGGTATCGCATGGGCGACGTTCGACCGCGAAGACGCCAGCGCAAATGCTCTGGGCCGCCGTCCGCTGGAAGAATTGGGCGCAATCATAGAGGAAGCCGAACGCGCTGGCCGCGCTGGAACCATCAAAGGGCTCGTCTTCATCTCGGGCAAGCAGCGCGGCTACATCGTCGGCGCGGACATCAACGAATTTGAAAAATTCACGAGCGAAGCCGAAGTCATCGCCGAAGTTGGCATGGTCAACGCCATGCTCGACCGCCTGGAGAAGCTGCCTGTCCCCGTCGTCGCGGCAGTCCACGGTTTCTGCGTCGGCGGCGGTCTGGAACTGATCCTCGCCTGCCATTACCGCATCGCCACCCGCGACCCCTCGACCAAGATCGGCTTCCCCGAGGTCAAGCTCGGTATCTTCCCCGGCTTCAATGGCACCGCCCGCTCGATCCGCCAGGCCGGTCCGATGTCTGCCATGAGCATCATGCTGTCTGGAGCGTTCCTCTCTGCGTCCGCCGCCAAGGGCATGGGCCTGATCGACGAACTCGTCGCCGGCCCCGACAGCCTCCATTGGGCGGCCCGCAAGGCCGTTCTGCAAAAACGCAAATCCAAGCCCGCCAGCTTTGCCAAGGCCGCGCTGGGCAAGTGGCCCGCCCGTCTGGCGCTGGCCAAGAAGATGCGCGCCGAAGTGGCCAAGAAAGCGCGCGAGGACCACTACCCCGCGCCTTACCGTCTGATCGACCTCTTCGAAAAACACGGCGGCGATCTGGAAGCCATGAAGCGCGCCGAACCGGCAGCCTTTGCGCCGATGCTCATGTCGCCCCAATCGAAGAGCCTGCGCCGCGTCTTCAAGCTGTCCGAAGCTCTCAAGGCGCAAGCTCCCAAGTCGCTCAAGTGGAAGCCCACGCATGTTCACGTCATCGGGGCCGGCACCATGGGCGCCGACATCGCCGGCGTCTGCGTTGCGGCCGGCATGGAAGTCACGCTGCAAGACATTTCGCCCGAGCAGATTGAAAAGGGCATCAAGGCCCAGGGCAAGCTGATCGCGAAAAAGTTCAAGACCAAAGCCACGCGTGACGCCGCAAAGGCCCGCCTCATCGCCGACCCGGAAGGCAAAGGCATCGGCCGCGCCGACGTCGTCATCGAGGCGATCGTCGAGAAACTCGACGTCAAGCAGAAGCTGTTCGCTGATCTCGAAACCAAGGTGAAGCCCGATGCGGTGCTCGCCACGAATACGTCGTCCCTCAAACTGGCCGACATTTCCCAGCCGATGACGGATCCGTCCCGCCTGATTGGCCTGCACTTCTTCTCGCCGGTCGCGATGATGCCGCTCGTGGAAGTCGTCCAAGGCGACCAGACCCGCACGTCCGAAGTCGAGAAGGGCGCTGCCTTTGTCACCGCCATTGGCAAGTTCCCGCTCATCACCAAGGATGTGCCGGGCTTCCTCGTCAACAAAGTGCTGACGCCCTACATGTTCGCCGCCATGGCCCGCCTCGAGAAGGGCGAGGACAAAGAGAAGATCGACGAAGCCGTCCGCACCTTCGGCATGCCGATGGGCCCAATCGAACTCGCCGACAGCGTCGGCCTCGATATCTGCGCCCATGTGGCCCGCATCCTCGGCCACGACCCTGCCGGCTCGCGCCTCGACATCCTCGTCAAGGCCGGCAAGCTCGGCAAGAAGACCGGCGAGGGCTTTTACAAGTGGGTCGATGGCAAGCCGCAAAAGAGCAAGAACGAATGGTCGAAAGCAGACCTTGAAAAGCTCGGCCGCGAACTTGTCGATCCGATCATCCAGGAAGCCCAGAAGAGCCTCGATGAAGGCATCGTTGCTTCATCCGATCTCGTGGACGCCGGCATGATCTTCGGTACCGGTTTCGCGCCCTTCCGCGGCGGTCCGCTCTACTTCAAGTCCCAGGAAGAAACTAAATCCGCCAAAGCCGCCGCGTGATTACGCGGCGCACGAATGAAGCTCGGAGATTTCCATGACGCGAGAACTGAGGCGGGTTGCGGTGATCGGCGGGACGCGCATTCCCTTCTGCCGCTCCAACACGCTCTACGCCGACTTGTCCAATCAGGACATGATGACGGCCGCCCTGAACGCCCTCGTCGATCGCTACAAGCTCAAGGGCGAACACATCGACGAAGTCGTCGGCGGCGCGGTCGTCACGCATTCGCGTGATTACAATCTCACCCGCGAGAGCGTGCTCGGCACCAAGCTTGCGCCGTCCACGCCCGGCGTCACGCTGCAACAGGCCTGCGGGACGAGCCTGCAAGCCGCGCTGGGAACGGCTGCAAAAATCGCAACCGGCGAAATCGAAAGCGGCATCGCCTGCGGCTCCGACACCACCTCCGATGCGCCGATCGTTTTCTCGAAAAAGTTTTCCAAACGCCTCATCGAGCTCAACACCAAGAAGACGCTGATGGACAAGGTCCGCGTCTTCCAGGGCTTGTCACCCGCCGAACTCGCCCCCCAGCCGCCCGCCGTGAAAGAGCCGCGCACCGGCCTCGGCATGGGCGAGCATTGCGAACTAATGGCGCAGGAGTGGGGCATCACCCGCGCCGAACAGGATCAGCTCGCCTTCGAGAGTCACAAGAAAGCCGCCGCCGCCGACGAGCAAGGCTGGTTCGACGATCTGATGGTCCCTTGCGCCGGCGTCTACCGCGACAACAACCTGCGCCCCGACATCACACTCGAAAAGCTGTCCACGCTGAAAACCGCGTTTGACAAGTCCGATAAAGGCACGCTCACCGCCGGCAACTCCACCCCGCTCACCGACGGCGCCGCCGCAGCGCTTCTCGCGAGCGAAGACTGGGCCAAAGCCCGCGGCCTGCCGATTGCTGCCTACCTGACCTACGGCCAGCACTGGGGCAACGATTTCGCCCACGGCGACGGCCTGCTGATGGCCCCCACCATCGCCGTCTCCAAGATGCTCGACCGCGCCGGGCTCACACTCCAGGACTTCGACTTCTACGAAATTCACGAAGCCTTCGCCGCCCAGGTCCTTTGCACCTTGAAAGCCTGGGAGGACCCCGCCTACTGCGCCAAGCACATGGGCAAGAACGCGCCACTCGGCTCCATCGACCGCGCGAAACTCAACGTCAAAGGCTCCTCCATCGCCGTCGGCCATCCCTTCGCCGCCACTGGTGCACGCATCATCGGCAACCTCGCCAAACTTCTCGCCCAGAACGGCGGACGCGGCCTGATCTCTGTATGCACCGCCGGCGGCATGGGCGTCGCAGCCATCATGGAAAGCGCGAATGCCGCTTGACGTCTCCGTAGCCTCGCTGGCAGCTACACCCTGACAAGAACGACGGCAGGGATCTTCGATGGCGGCGGACAAGAGTGAAAAGCAGCTGGCGGCGGCCAAGAGCCTGGCCGAATCTCTGTCGGAAAAACTCGATCTCGACCTGTGGCTGACGTTATGGGACGGCTCCAGCGTGCCGCTTGGACAGAACGTATCGAGCCGTCGCGAGATCCGCATCGCAGACCCGGGCGTCATCGCCACGATGCTGCGCCATCCCTCGCTCGACACGCTGATCCAGCTCTACATCGCCAAACGCGTCGATTTCGACGGCGGCACGCTTGTCGATTTCGGTCAGCAATTCGTCAAGCCCAAAGGCGGCGTAAAATTCAAGAACCTGCCGAAGCTCGCCCTGCTGAAAGGCCTTTCGCCGTTTCTCTTCGCCCCGACCGAAGCCCCGCGCGAAGTCGGCGGCTTTGAAGGCGAGATCACGGGCAAGCACCGCAAGCTCGCCGACAACAAGGCCTTCATCCAGTTCCACTACGACCTGTCGAACGACTTCTATGCACTCTTTCTCGATCCCGAGATGGTCTACTCGTGCGCCTATTACACGGACTGGAACAACGGCGTCGAGCAAGCCCAGCAGGACAAGCTGGAAATGATCTGCCGCAAGCTCCGCCTGAAGCCCGGCGACACGATGCTCGACATCGGCTGCGGCTGGGGCGGCCTCGTCTGCCACGCCGCCCAGCATTACGGCGTCAAGGCGCACGGCATCACGTTGTCCGAAGAGCAACTCGCCTTCGCCCGCGAAAAGGTGAAGCGACTAGGCCTCGAACATCTGGTGACGCTCGAACTGAAGGACTACATGCTCGCCGAAGGCCGCTACGACAAGATTGCGTCTATCGGCATGTACGAGCACATCGGTCTGAAGAACATCCCGGCTTACATGAATAAGGTGCGCTCGCTTCTCAACGAGAACGGCGTGTTCCTCAACCACGCCATTTCACGCCGCGCCCACAAGCCGAAGGCATCTCTTCTCCCGCAGCGCATGCGGCCCGAAAAGAAGGCGATCGCGAAATACATTTTCCCCGGCGGCGAACTCGACGACATCGGCCATTCGGTCTCCGCCATGGAAATCGCCGGCTTCGAAGTCCACGATGTCGAGGGCTGGCGCGAACACTACGCCCGGACTTGCAAGCTCTGGTGCGAACGCCTGACCGCCAACAAGGATGAAGCGATCAAGCTCGTAGGCGAAGAGAAGTACCGCATTTGGGTCGCCTATCTTGCGGGCGTCTCACTCGCGTTCTCGCGCGGCACGCTGCGTCTCTTCCAGACGGTCGCCACCAAATCCGCGAAAGGCAAATCCCCCTTACCCCCCACCCGCGCCGACCTCTACCGCTAATCAAAAATCCATCGGCAGCACGTCGGCCTCATCACCTGCGGCCAGCACCGGCGCATCGACCGCACGCACGATCAGCGCATTCGACGCCGCGAGCGGGCTCATCAACGAGCTGTCCTGCGATGACTGCGGCGTCACCAGGAGCAAACCGTTCGCGTCCTGCGATGTGACAGCACGCATGTAGTGCTGCCGTGGCCCGTTCTTCTCGAGCGCCTCCGTCAAACGTGCGCGCACCGGAGCCCATGGCGACGTCTCCCGGCCGAGCAGCCGGTCGATCAGCGGCATCAGGAACACCCGCCCGCAGATCAGCGCCGAAACGGGATTGCCCGGAAGCCCGAGAACCCGCTGCGAACCGAGTTTTCCAAACAGCATCGGCTTGCCGGGCCGCATGGCGATCTTCCAGAAATCCATCGCCATGCCGCGCGACTTGAGCACCGGCCCGACGAGGTCGTGATCGCCGACCGACGCCCCGCCCGTCGTGACGAGAACATCCGAGTCCGCCGCTGCTGCGATCTTCTCCTCCAGATCGGTGCGCGTGTCGCGCGCGATGCCGAGCAGGCGTGGCTCGCCGCCCGCCGCTGCAATCATCGCCGCCAGACCATAGGGGTTCGACGACACGATTTGGTCGGGCCCCGGCTTCTGCCCCGGCTCCACGAGTTCATCGCCCGTCGCCAGAACGGCGATCACCGGCTTCTTGCGAACCGCCAGCGTCCCATGCCCCATGGCCGCCGCGAGCAGAATGGCCCGCGCATCGAGCACACGCCCCGGCGACAGCAGACCTTGCCCTTCCGCAAAGTCGCCCCCGCGCGGCCGGATATGCGCCGGGTCGGGAGAGCCTTCCACAACCGTCACGATCGAGCCGTCCGCCTTCGTGTTCTCTTGAATGATGATGGCGTCCGCTCCCGCCGGAACGGGAGCGCCGGTAAAAATTCGAGCGCATTCACCAGCACCGACCGACCCCGAAAAGGCCTCGCCCGCACGGGCTTCGCCGATGAGCGACAGCCTGGCCGGCAGAGTGGACACATCGGCGGCCCGCACGGCGTAACCGTCCATGGCGGACGCATTGAAAGGCGGCTGGGTGAGCGTCGCGCGCACGTCTTCCGCCAGAATGCGATGCGCAGCACACGTCAGCGGCACTCGTTCGATACCTGCCACCTCAGCGCCGTCTAGAATGCGGGCCAGCGCCTCGTCGACGGAAAGCAGTGCCATCGGATCAGTCCTTCGCGGTCGGAGCGCGGTACGTCCCCGAGCGCCCGCCTGTTTTCTCCAGGAGACGAACGTCGCAGATCGTCATGCCCTTATCGGCCGCCTTGAGCATGTCATAGATCGTCAGGCAAGCCACGGACACCGCCGTCAATGCTTCCATCTCCACACCCGTCTGCCCCGTCACTTTGACAGTCGCGATGACATGGATACCGGCAGGTTCATCCGACGGTGCGAACTCCACCGTCACTTTGCTGATCGCGAGCGGATGACACAGCGGGATCAGCTCGTGCGTTTTCTTCGCCGCCATGATCCCGGCGATCCGCGCGGTCGCCAGCACGTCGCCCTTTTTCGCCTCGCCCTCGGTCACGAGCGCCAGCGTTTCGGGCTTGAGCGACACGAACCCTTCCGCCACAGCCGTCCGGCTGGTCACCTCCTTGTCGGAGACATCCACCATGTGCGCTTCGCCGCGTGCGTTGAGATGAGAGAGCTTGCTCATGCGGCAGCCTTCGTCAGCAGTGCCTTCGTTGCCGCTGTCACGTCCTCCTGCCGCATCAGGCTCTCCCCGACGAGGAACGTGTTCACGCCCACGTTTTGCAACCGCGCGATATCGGCGGCGGTGAAGATGCCGCTTTCCCCCACGACAATGCGATCCTCCGGGATGCGCGGCGCCAGTAGCTCCGTCGTCGCAAGTGTCGTCTCGAATGTCTTCAGATTGCGATTGTTGATGCCGATGAGCGGGCAGGGCAGTTTTAGCGCGCGATCGAGTTCCTCATCGTCGTGCACCTCGACGATGGCGTCCATGCCCCAGTCGCGCGCCGCCGCCGCCAGATCGGCGGCCAGGGCGTCATCCACTTCCGCCATGATGATGAGGATGCAGTCCGCCCCCCACGCGCGGGCCTCGACCACCTGATAGGTGTCGACCATGAAATCCTTGCGCAGCACCGGCAGCGACACCGCGGCCCGCGCCTTTGTGAGGAATTCGGGAGCACCCTGAAACGACGGACCATCGGTTAGGATCGAAAGACATGTGGCCCCGCCCGCCTCGTACGCCCTCGCCAAAGCCGGCGGATCGAAGTCCGCGCGGATGAGCCCCTTGGACGGCGACGCCTTCTTGATCTCCGCAATTAATGCCGGGCGACCGTCAGCATGCGCCGTCCGGATCGCCCCGACGAACGACCGCACCGGCGGCGCAGACCGCGCATACTCCGCCATCACCTGCAGCGGCTGCTTCGCCTTGGCGGCCGCCACTTCGTCGAGCTTGTAACTCGTGATCTTTGCGAGAATATCGGACATGCGAGGGACCTTAGCGCCAGGCGATCCCGGTTGCTACCTGCCCGCACTGAAAGGGTCAATGTCCCGCGCCTACAACTCGGAGCTCAATGCGGCATCCGACGAAATTCGCCCGACAAGCTGCCGCGCATGTTGCAGAACGTGTTGCAGGGTTCCGCCGCCGTCACGCTCACCACGCCAGGCGTCGTCCCGCTCCGCACCGTCACATCGCACCCCGGCACGTCTGCCACGCGCGCAACCAGCATATCCGCCTCGCGTCGTGCCTCGAATGCTGCCGTGCAAATGTATCGCGGGCTCTCGCCAGCTGTCGAAAACGCAAGCCGCGCCGGCTGATCCGCCAACTCCATGATGACGAGGCGCCCCGAGACGCCGGCACTTGCCGCCTCATACCGCCCATTCAGCGCCGCACCGGGACTGGCAGCCTCGACAACCTTCCAGTCGCAAGGAACGTTCGTCGGGTTGGGCTTCGCCGCCGCCTCGACGGCCGCCGCATAGCAGGTCTCCGGCGTCGCCGCCGCCTGACGATCTCCCACCGGCCCGAACACGCCCGCAAGATACGCCGCCGCAACCAGCACCAGCCCGGCAATGACGACCGTCGTCGACGTCCGCATTGTCAAACCCCGTGTCCAGTCGTCGCCGCAACGAGCCGTTCCAGCGCCGCGCGCGCCGCACCGCCGTCGATCGACGTTGCAGCCATAGCCACACCCTCACGCAACGTCTGCACCCGCCCGCCAACGACCAGCGCCGCAGCCGTATTCAACAGGACGATGTCCCGATACGCTCCCCGCGCACCCTCCAAAACCTGCCTGAGCGCCGCCGCGTTGACGGCCGCGTCCCCGCCCTTCAGATCAGCCATCGTTGCGCGCGTCAAACCGGCATCCTCCGGCGTGACCTCGAACGTGCTCACCACGCCGTCCTTCAATTCCGCCACCAGCGTTGGCCCGGTCGTTGACAGTTCATCGAGGCCGTCGCGCCCGTGCACGACCCACGCATGCCGCGAACCGAGCTTATGCAGAACGTGGGCGATCGGCTCCACCCATTCCGGCGCGAACACGCCGACCACCTGCCGCCTCACGTTGGCCGGATTGCAAATTGGTCCCATCAGATTGAAGAGCGTCCTCAGCCCGAGCTCGGCCCGCACCGGCGCCCAGACCTTCATCGCCGGATGGTGCATGGGCGCCCAAAGGAACGCGACCCCCGCCTTTTCGATCACCGCACCGATATCTTCCGCTGTCAGGTCGATCTTGACGCCGAGCGCCGTCAGCACATCGGAGGCCCCTGACAGCGACGACACCGACCGATTGCCGTGCTTGGCGATGATCAATCCCGCCCCGGCCGCGACAAAAGCCGCGCATGTCGAGACGTTGTAGGTCTTGAGTCCATCGCCACCCGTGCCGACGATATCGACCGCGTCCGGAGGCGCTGCGACAGGCAGCATCCGGGCCCGCAAAAGCCGCGCCGCTCCCGTGAGTTCCGCAATTGACTCGCCCCGCACGCGCAGCCCCATCAGGAACGCGCCCATCTGCGCCGGCGTCGCCTCGCCGGCCGTCATCCGGTCGAGGCCGTCGAACATCTCGTCTTCCGTCAGATGCCGCCCGCCTGCCATGGCACCGAGCAGGACCTTTGCATCGAACGCCGGCGCATCGGTCATGGGATTATGCCGCCGGGCGCTGGGTGGCCGGCCGCTTTTTCGGCGTCATGCCCGCGAGCGTGAGGAAGTTCGCCAGCAGCGCATGCCCTTGTTCCGACGCGATGCTTTCGGGATGGAACTGCACGCCGTGCACGGGATGCGTCTTGTGCATCAGCCCCATGATGATGCCGTCTTCGGTCTCCGCCGTGATGTCGAGGCAGTCTGGCAGGCTTTTGCGCTCGACGATGAGCGAATGATAGCGCGTCACCTGGAACGTTTCCGGCAATCCCTTGAAGACGCTTTTGTCGAAGTGGCGGATCGTCGACAGCTTGCCGTGGAGCGGTTCGGGCGCGCGGATCACCTTGCCGCCATAGACCTGCCCGATCGACTGATGCCCGAGACACACGCCCAGCAGCGGAATCTTCGGTCCTGCCTTGGCGATGAGGTCGAGGCAGATGCCGGCCTCGTTCGGGGTGCACGGACCCGGCGACAACACGATCGCCTTAGGCTTCTTTTTCAAAACCTCATCGGCCGTGATCTTGTCATTCCGGTGCACTTCGCACGATGCGCCAAGCTCGCCGAGGAAGTGGACGAGATTGTAGGTGAAGCTGTCGTAGTTATCGATCAGTAGAAGCATTGGTCATCCTCGGGGCAGTCCCGCCCGCTTGGCTGGAACCCTAGCGTTTCGTCACCCGCCGCTCAACCCGCGCGGCGTGGCGAAGTGAATGACGCGACCCTTGCGCGGCGCGACCTGCGCCCACTGATCCGTATCGAACGTATAGATCGCCAGCGCGCACGTCGGAAACTTGCTCTTGGCCGCACGCTCCGCTCCAGGTGCGGCATCGCCGATCAGCGCGATGTTGAGTTCGTGAAACCCAGGGTTATGCCCAACCAGCATTACGGATTTGACAGTGTCGGGCACCTCATGAAGCCGCGCCAATAGTTCACGCGCGCTCGCCATGTAGAGCCGCTTCTCGTGCAAAACCGTCCGGGGTGGCGGCGCGATCGACGGCGCCACCAGATCATACGTCATCCGCGCCCTAACGGCATCCGAGCACAGCACGAGATCGGGCGAAAAACCGAGCCGAGCGATCTCCCGGCCCATCCGTGGCGCGGCTTCAAGCCCCCGCGGCGCGAGATCCCGTTCAAAATCGAGCGCACCGGGAACATCCCAATTTGATTTGGCGTGGCGCAGCAGGGCCAGCGTCAGCATTTCGGTTCATCCTCAGCCGAATGGTCCGCCGGTGCCCCGCAATGCGCTCTTTTTGGACCGCGCTGCGAACCGGATGGCATCTTCCGCCGCGCGCACGATGGCCTTGGCTTTGTTGATGCACTCCTGCTGCTCGCTCGCTGGCACGCTGTCATAGACGATGCCCGCGCCCGACTGCACATGCAGCATTCCGTCTTTCACGATTGCGGTACGCAGAACGATGCAGGTGTCCATCTCGCCGTCCGCGGTGAAGTACCCCACGCAGCCCGCGTAAGGACCCCTCTTTGCTTTCTCGAGTTCATCGATGACTTCCATCGCCCGCACCTTTGGCGCACCCGAAACGGTTCCTGCCGGAAAGCCGGCCATCAGCGCGTCGACGCTGTCCTTGGCGTCATCCAGACGCCCGACGACGTTGGACACGATGTGCATGACGTGGCTGTAGCGCTCGACCACGAACTGGTCCGTCACCTCCACGGTGCCGACCTTCGCCACACGTCCGACGTCGTTGCGTCCGAGATCCAGCAGCATGAGATGCTCGGCACGCTCCTTGGGATCGGAGATGAGCGCAGCAGCCAGCGCCTTATCCTCCGCTTCGTCTGCCCCGCGCCGCGCCGTGCCCGCGATCGGCCGGATCGTCACCCGGCCGTCCCGAACCCGCACCAGAATTTCTGGACTGGAGCCAACGAGCGAAAACCCGCCGAGGTCCAGATGAAAGAGGAACGGCGACGGGTTCATCCGCCTCAGCGAGCGATAGAGGGCAAACGATGACAGAGCAAAAGGTGCTGAAAACCGCTGAGAAAGTACAACCTGGAAGATATCGCCGGCGCGAATGTATTCCTTTGCCTTGGCCACCATGCCGAGATACTCGGCTTCCGTGGTATTCGACGTCGGTTCCGGCGCAACCAACTTGCGCGACGAAGGCAGGCTGGCGTGTTCGATCGGCCCATCGAGGGCTTCAATCACTTTTTTCAGCCGCTTGGTCGCGGCCTTGTACGCCTTGTCGGCCGTCGTCCCATCTTCCGGACGCACCGTCGTCACGAGCGTCATCTCGTCCTTCACGTTGTCGAAGATGACGACCATCGTTGGCCGGATGAGGACCGCGTCCGGCACGCCGAGACTGTCGGGCTTCTCGTTTGGCAGGTTTTCCACGAGCCGGATCGTGTCGTAGCCCATGTAGCCGCACACGCCGGCCGCCATCGGGGGCAGATGGGGCGGCAGTGCAAGCCGCGA
>ERZ1066138.74-NODE-74-length-31706-cov-8.462260_pt1 | contig 31706 bp, 22 predicted proteins | sample MGYA00382785_ERZ1066138 | MGnify/ENA primary metagenome ERZ1066138 (study PRJEB33369, sample SAMEA5778368) | biofilm metagenome | biome: Industrial cooling water; feature: Water cooling tower basin; material: Biofilm | place: United Arab Emirates | collected... | reverse complement strand
TTCCTGGATGCGGCGGCGCTGGTCGACGTGGCGGGCGATGCGCTCGCGGCCGGCGACGACCCGGGCGCCGTGGCCGTCCCGCGCCGCTACGAGCGCTGGCGCAAGGCGGAAGCGCTGCCCGCGATCGCGCTGCTCGACGGCCTCCAGCGGCTGTTCTCCGGCGGCAACCCGGTCCAGTCGCGCCTGCGCCAGGGCATGCTTGGGCTCGCGCAGTCCTCCGCGACCGCGAAGCGGCTCCTCATGCAGCGCGCGCTCGGCGTCGCGGGCGAAGTCCCGGCGTCGGTGCGCCGCGCCGCCTCATGACCGCAGGTCGACGTCCTTCGTTTCGCGCAGTCCATAGAGCCCGACCAGGCCGCTCATCGCGGCAATGACGATCGGGTACCAGAGCCCGTAATAGATGTTTCCGGTCAGCACGACGAGCGCGGCGGCGAGGAACGGCAGGAAGCCGCCGAACCAGCCGTTGCCGATGTGGTACGGCAGGCTCATCGACGAATAGCGGATCCGCGTCGGGAACAGCTCGACCAGGTACGCGGCGATCGGCCCGTAGACCATCGTCACGTACAGCATCAGGACGACGAGCAGCAGCAGCGTCACCGGCAGGTTGACGCGATCGGGGTCCGGCGCCGCCGGGTAGCCGGCGGCGTCGAGGGCCGCGCGATAGGCCGCTTCGTCGAAGCCGGCGAGCCGGCGTCCCCCGATCGTGGTCACGACCGCCTCGCCGGCCTCTGGCGCGACGCGGTCGTAGTTCACCCCGGCCTTGGTCAGGAAATCCCGCGCCTGGTCACAGGGCGTCGCCGGCTTTGCGAAGATCCGGAAGCGGCAATCGCTGCCGGCGACGGTGACCGCCGCGCGCGCCTGGAACTCCGCTAGCGCCGGGTTCACCGACTGCGTCAGCCCCTTGAAGATCGGGATGAAGGTGAGCGCGGCGAGCAGGCAGCCCGCGACCATGATCCGCTTGCGGCCGATGCGGTCGGACAGGCGGCCGAAATACACGAAGAACGGCGTGCCGATGACCAGCGCCGCGGCGATCAGCAGGTACGCCGTCTGGAAGTCGAGCTTCAGCGTGTTCTGCAGGAAAAAGAGCGCATAGAACTGTCCCGTGTACCAGACGACGCCCTGGCCGGCAGTCGCGCCGAGCAGCGCGAGCAGCACGATACGGGCGTTCTGCCATTCGCCGAAGCTCTCGCGCAAAGGCGCCTTCGACAGGCCGCCTTCGGCCTTGATCTCGGCGAAGACCGGCGACTCCTGGAGGCGCAGGCGGATGTAGACGGAGACGGCGAGCAGCACGACCGAGATCAGGAACGGTACGCGCCAGCCCCAGGCCTTGAAGGCCTCCTCGCCGAAGCCGAGCCGGCAGGCGAGGATGACCGCGAGCGACAGGAAGAACCCGAGCGTCGCCGTGGTCTGGATCCAGCTCGTGTAATAGCCGCGCTTGCCTGGCGGCGCATGCTCGGCGACGTAGGTCGCGGCCCCGCCGTACTCGCCGCCCAGTGCGAGCCCCTGCGCGAGGCGCAGCGTGACGAGCAGGATCGGCGCCCAGATGCCGATCTGCGCGTAGGTCGGCAGCACGCCGACCAGCGCAGTCGACAGGCCCATGACGACGATGGTGACCAGGAAGGTGTACTTGCGGCCGACCCGGTCGCCGATGCGGCCGAACACCAGCGCGCCGAGCGGGCGCACGGCGAAACCGGCGCCGAAGGTGGCGAGGCTCGCCAGGAATGCCGCGGTGTCATTGCCCGGCGGGAAGAACAGCGACGAGAAGAAGACGGCCAGCGTGCCGTACAGGTAGAAGTCGTACCACTCGAAGACCGTGCCGAGCGAGGAGGCGAAGATGACCTTTCGGTGCGCGGCGTCGATGCCACGGAGGGGTCTGACCCCTTCAGGGGATGCCGACGGTCCCGCTGGAGCGTTTCGTCCCCCTGAAGGGGTCAGACCCCTTCGCGTCACAGCAGTGCGTCCGCCTTGGCCGCGCAGATGAAGTCGTTGTCGGACAGCCCGCCGATGGCGTGGGTGGAGTAGCGGATGCGGCAGTAGTTGTAGCCGACCTCGAGATCCGGGTGGTGATCCTCGACGTTGGCGACGTGGGCGAGCGCGTTGACGAAGCTCATCGTCCGCCAGAAGTCCGGGAACTTCAGGGCGCGGCGGATCGCCTTGCCGTCCTCCACCAGCTGCCAGTCCGCGTGCAGCAGCTTCATCATGCCCGTCGCCTGCGCGGCGTCGAGCGGACGCACGCCGCCCTCGCAGGGCACGCACTTCCTTTCCTTCAGCGCTTCCATCAGGCCTCCCGGCGCGCATAGCGGCGCGCGACGTAGCGTTCCACCAGTTCCTGGAATTCCTCGGCGATGCGCTCGCCCTTTAGCGTGACCGTCTTCTCGCCGTCCTCGTAGACCGGCGCGACCGGGCGCTCGCCGGTGCCCGGCAGGCTGATGCCGATGTTGGCATGCTTGCTCTCGCCCGGTCCGTTCACGACGCAGCCCATGACCGCGACCGTCATGTTCTCCGCGCCCTCGTAGTCGCGCCTCCACGCCGGCATGCGCTCGCGCACGTGTTCCTGGATGCGCTGCGCGAGTTCCTGGAAATAGCTGCTGGTCGTGCGGCCGCAGCCGGGGCAGGCGACGACCCGGGGCAGGAAGGCGCGCAGGCCGAGGCTCTGCAGGATCTCCTGCGCGACGCGCACCTCCTGGCGGCGGTCGCCGCCCGGCTCGGGCGTGAGGGACACGCGGATCGTGTCGCCGATGCCTTCCTGGAGCAGGATCGCGAGCGCGGCCGTGGAGGAGACGATGCCCTTGGCGCCCATGCCGGCTTCGGTCAGGCCGAGGTGCAGCGGGTAGTCGCAGCGCGCGGCAAGCGTGCGGTAGATGGCGACCAGGTCCTGGACGCCGCTCACTTTCGCGCTGATCACGATGGCGTCGTGCGGCAGGCCGAGTTCCTCGGCGCGCGCGGCCGAGGCGAGGGCGGAGACGACCGTCGCCTCGCGCAGCACCTCGAGGGCATCCAGCGGCGCGGCCAGCCGCGAGTTCTCGTCCATCATGCGGGTCAGCAGGTCCTGGTCGAGGCTGCCCCAGTTGACGCCGATGCGTACCGGCTTGCGGTAGCGGCACGCGGTCTCGACCATTGCCGCGAACTGCGGGTCGCGCTTGCTGCCGCGGCCCACGTTGCCCGGGTTGATGCGGTACTTGGCCAGTGCCTCCGCGCAGGGCGGGTGCGCCGCCAGCAGCTTGTGGCCGTTGAAATGGAAGTCGCCGACGATCGGCACGTCGCAGCCTTCCGAACGCAGGCGATCCCGGATGTGCGGGACGGCCGCCGCCGCCTCGTCGGTATTGACCGTCACGCGCACGAGTTCGGAGCCGGCGTCCGCCAGCTCGCGCACCTGGCGCGCCGTCGCCTCGACGTCCGCGGTGTCCGTATTCGTCATGGACTGCACCACGACCGGCGCGGCGCCGCCCACGGCGACGCCGCCGATGCGTACCTGGACCGTGCTGCGGCGCGCCGCGGTCACTCGGCCTTCCGGGCCGCGATCCAGTCGTCCACGGTGCGCTCGAGGACGTCGAGCGGGACGGCGCCGGTCGCGAGGACCGTGTCGTGGAAGGCGCGGATGTCGTACCGGTCGCCGAGCGCCTGCTCGGCGCGCGTGCGCAGTTCGAGGAACTTCAGCTGGCCGATCTTGTAGGCGAGCGCCTGGCCCGGGTCCGAGATGTACCGGTCGATCTCGTTGACGATGTCGGCCTCGGTCTTGGCCGCGTTTGCCATGAAGTAGTCGATTGCCTGCTGCCGGGTCCAGCCCAGGTCGTGCAGGCCGGTGTCGACGACCAGGCGCACGGCCCGCCACTGGTCGTAGGTGAGCTGGCCGAAGCGCGAGTACGGGTCCTGGTAGAGCCCGAGGGCGTAGCCGAGCCGCTCCGAGTAGAGGCCCCAGCCCTCGATGTAGGCGGTGTAGCCGCCCGCGCGCCGGAACATGGGCAGGTCGGTCTGTTCCTGCGCGAGCGCGATCTGCAGGTGGTGACCGGGCGCCGCCTCGTGCACCGACAGCACTTCCATTTCGTACTTCGGGCGGACCTCGGGCCGGTACAGGTTCACGTAGTAGTAGCCCGGGCGCGTGCCGTCGAGCGAGGGGCCGCTGTAGTAGGCGGTCGTCGTGTTCGGGGCGCTGTTGTCCGGGATGGGCCGCAGGCCGAAGGGCGTGCGGTACAGCTTGCCGAACAGCTTCGGCAGCTCGGGGTCGATCATCTTCACGATGTAGGCGTAGGCGCGGAACAGCTCGTCGCCGGTCTTGTAGTAGAAGCGCGGGTCGGTCCTGAGGTGCTCGAAGAACGCCGTGAGCGAGCCCTTGAAGCCGACTTCGTCCATCACCTGCTGCATCTCGGCGCGGTTGCGCGCGACCTCGGCGAGGCCGATCGCGTGGATCTCCTCCGGCGTCAGCCCGGTCGTCGTGTGGTAGCGCGCGAGGAACCGGTAATGCTCGCGCCCGTCGGGCGTGTCCCAGAGCCCGACGGTCTCGCGGGTCGCCGGCAGGTACTCGTCGCGGAAGATGGCCTGGAAGCGCCGGTAGGCGGGGATCACGGACCCCGCGATGACCTGCTTCGCTGCCGCGGCCAGACGCTCGCGCTCGGCGTCCGGGATCGCCTCGGGGAAACTCCGGAACCGGTCGAAGAACGGGCTGTCCTCGGGGTCGTCGACGACCTGTTTCTCCAGCGGATCGAGGACGCGTTCCATGACCGCCCGCGGCTGCGTGCGCTTCTCGGCCGCAGCGCGCCGCAGCCGCTCGCCGTACGCGTCGAGGTAGGCGGGGATCGCCTGCATGCGGCGCAGCCAGGTCTCGAAGTCGGCCACGGTCTCGAACGGCATGAGTTCGGCGACCTCGTTCAGCGACTGCGGACCGCTGCTCGCCTCGATCGAGTAGTACTCGCGATGGAACGGGACCGCGGCCACGCGCGTCTCGTACTCGTGCCTGAACAGGTCGTAGTTGAGCTGTTCGGAAGGCGGCAGGTCGCCGCGCGGAATCCCGGCGAGTGCCTCGAGCACCCGCGCGTCCGCGGCGTCGCGCGCCGCCTGCGCGGCCGGGGAGATGTCCGGCCAGCGATCGTTGTAGCGCGTCTCGCCGTAGTAGGTCGCGTAGAGCGGGTTGTCCGCGAGGTCGCGCTCCCATTCACGGTCGAAGAGGGCGTGCAGGTCCGCGGTGGCGTCGGCCAGGGCGGCAATCGGCGCAGCCAGCAGCGCGAGTGCGGCGGGGAGTGGCGCGAGCATTCGAGGCATGCGGGGACTCCGGTGGCGTGAAGCGGACTCCGGGCGCGACTATACCCTGTGCTCACCGGCGCTTTCCGCTAGAATTTGCCCCCGCCGCAATGGGAAAACGCACACCGCTCCATGACCTCCACGTCGCTGCCGGCGCGCGGATGGTGGACTTCGGCGGCTGGGACATGCCGGTCGCCTACGGCTCCCAGATCGAAGAGCACCACGCCGTGCGCCGTGACGCCGGCATGTTCGACGTGTCGCACATGTGCGCCGTCGACCTGCGCGGCGCCGGGGTGCGCCCGCTCCTGCTGCGGTTGCTCGCCAACGACGTCGGCCGGCTCGCCGCTCCCGGCAAGGCGCTCTACAGCTGCATGCTGCGCCCGGACGGCGGCGTCATCGACGACCTGATCGCCTGCTACCTCGACGAGAAATGGTTCCGCCTGGTGGTCAACGCCGGCACGGCGGACAAGGACCTCGCCTGGATCCGTGAGCATGCGAAGCAGATCGGCGTCGCCGTCGTGCCGCGACGCGACCTGGCCATCATCGCGGTCCAGGGACCGAACGCGCGCGCGAAGACACTGCCGCTCCTGCCGGACGCGAACCGCGCGGCGGCAGGGTCGCTGGGCGGCTTCTTCGGCGCCGCCTTCGACGACGAGTGGTTCGTGTCGCGCACCGGCTACACGGGCGAAGACGGCTTCGAGGTCGCGCTGCCCGCGGAGGCCGCAGCCGGCTTCTGGGACGCGCTGCGCGCCGCCGGTGTGGCGCCCTGCGGGCTCGGCGCGCGCGACACGCTGCGCCTGGAGGCGGGCATGAACCTGTACGGCAGCGACATGGACGAGACCGTGACGCCGCTCGAGTCCGGCCTCGCCTGGACGGTGGCGCTCGACGGCAACCGCGACTTCATCGGCAAGTCGGCGCTCGAGAAGCAGCGCGCCGGCGGGCCGGCCCGCAAGCTCACGGGTCTCCTGCTGCTGGATCGCGGCGTGCTGCGCTCGCACCAGAAGGTGTTCTCGGCCGCCGGCGAGGGCGAGGTGACGAGCGGCACTTTCTCGCCGACACTGGAGCGTTCGATCGGCCTCGTCCGCCTGCCTGCGGCGGCCGCCGGCAGCGTCGAGGTCGACATCCGCGGCAAGCGAATTCCGGCACGCCTCGTCAATCCGCCGTTCGTCCGCAACGGCAAGCCGAAGATCGAAATTTAAGACACGGAGAACCGCTGCATGAGCCAGATTCCCGCCGACCTCCGGTACACGAAGAGCCACGAGTGGATGCGCACCCTGCCGGACGGCACGGTCGAGATCGGCATCACCGATCACGCCCAGCAGTCGCTCGGCGACCTGGTGTTCGTCGACGTGCCCGAGGCCGGCCGGCAGCTGGCGGCGGGGGACGCCTGCGCGGTGGTGGAGTCCGTGAAGGCGGCTTCCGACGTCTACAGCCCGATGGCGGGCGAAGTCGTCGCCGGCAACGCCGGGCTCGCTTCACAGCCGGAGCTGATCAACCGCGATCCCTACGGCGAGGGCTGGATCCTGCGGCTGAGGCCGGCGGGCGGCACCGCCGCCGAGAGCCTGGACGCCGCCGCCTACGCGGCCGTCGCGGCGGGAGGCTGAGTGCCCTACATCCCGCACACGCAGGACGACGTGGCCGTCATGCTCGGGCGCATCGGCGTCGAGTCCATCGACGGCCTGTTCGACGAGATCCCGCAGGCGCTGCGCACCGAGTCCCTGGCCGGCGTCCCCGACGCGCTCACCGAGATGGAAGCCTCCCGGCTCGCGGCCGAGCGCGCGGCCGCCGACGGCCGGCCGCTCAACTTCATCGGCGCAGGGGCCTACGAGCACCACATCCCGGCGCCGGTCTGGGCGCTGGTGACGCGCGGCGAGATCTACAGCGCCTATACGCCGTACCAGGCCGAGGCGAGCCAGGGCACGCTGCAGATCATGTACGAGTACCAGTCGATGATCGCCGGCCTCACGGCGCTCGACGTGTCGAACGCCTCGCTCTACGACGGCGCCTCGGCGCTCGCGGAGGCCTGCCTGATGGCGGTGCGCGCCCACCGGCGGTCGAAGAGCGCCCGCATCCTGCTGCCCGAGACGGTGAATCCCGTCTGGCGCAGGGTCGCGCACGCCATCACGGAAGGGCAGGGGCTGCGCCTCGAAACCGTCGCCTGCGACCGGGCCACCGGCCGCATCGATCCCCAGGCGCTCGCGGCGCGCGCGGGCGAGGACATCACGGCGCTGGTCGTGCCGCAGCCGAACTTCTTCGGGCAGCTCGAGGACGCTGACGCGCTGACGCGCTGGGCGCGCGCCAACGGCGCGCTCGTGATTGCCGCGGTGAACCCCGTGTCGCTCGCCGTGATGAAGCCGCCGGGCGAATGGGGTGACGGCGGCGCGGACATCGCCTGCGGCGACGCGCAGCCGTTCGGCGTGCCGCTCTCGTCAGGCGGCCCGTACGTCGGCTTCATGGCCTGCCGCATGGAGCACGTGCGGCAGCTGCCGGGGCGCATCGCCGGCCGCACGGTGGACCTCGAGGGCCGGCCCGGCTTCACGCTGACGCTGCAGGCCCGCGAGCAGCACATCCGGCGCGCCAAGGCGACCTCGAACATCTGCACCAACCAGGGCCTGCTGATGACTGCGGCGACGATCCACCTGGCGCTGCTCGGACCGGCCGGCCTCGAGCGCGTCGCCCGCGCCTGCATCGCGCGTACCGGCGAGCTGGTCGCGGCGCTGACGCACCTGCCCGGCGTGCGGGCCGCATTTCCGGGGCCTCGCTTCCACGAGGCCGTGCTGCGCCTCGACCGCCCGGTCGCGCCGGTTCTGGAGTCGCTCGCGGCGGAGGGAATCATCGGCGGTCTCGACCTTGCGCGCGACTTCCCCTGGCTCGGCGACGCGCTGCTCGTCTGCGCGACCGAGACGCGCACGCCGGCCGACGTCGAGGCCTACGCGCGCGCGCTCGGACGCGTCCTCGGCCGCGCGGCGGCGGCCTGACCATGGCCGCGCGCAAGCCCGAACCGCTGATCTTCGAACTCTCGCGCCCCGGCCGCGGCGCGACGGCGCAGCACCCGGCGGCGGAGCCGGCCGGCGAGGTTCCCGCGGGATTCCGCCGGCGCGGCCGGCCGCCGCTGCCCGAAGTGTCGGAGCTGCAGGCCGTGCGGCACTACACGCGGCTCTCGCAGCTCAACTTCGGCATCGACACGCACTTCTACCCGCTCGGCTCCTGCACGATGAAATACAACCCGCGGGCCTGCAACGCGCTCGCGATGCTGCCGGGTTTCCTCGGCCGCCATCCGTTCGCGCCGGCCGCGACGGGGCAGGGCGTCATGGCCTGCCTGTTCGAGCTGCAGGAGATGCTCAAGCACGTCACCGGCATGGCCGGGGTCTCGCTGACCCCGATGGCCGGCGCCCAGGGCGAGTTCGCCGGCGTCGCGATGATCCGCGCCTACCACCGCGCGCGCGGCGACGCCGCGCGCAACGAGATCATCGTGCCCGACGCCGCGCACGGGACGAACCCGGCGACCGCGACCATGTGCGGCATGAAGGTGCGCGAGATCCCGACGCTGCCTGACGGCGACGTGGACCTGGCCGCGCTCGACGCGGCGCTGTCGCCCGCGACCGCCGGCATCATGCTGACCAACCCGAGCACGCTCGGCGTCTTCGAGCGGCGCATCGTCGAGATCGCGCGCAAGGTGCACGAGGCGGGCGGCCTGCTCTACTACGACGGCGCGAACCTCAACGCGATCCTCGGCAAGGTGCGGCCCGGCGACATGGGTTTCGACGTCATCCACATGAACCTGCACAAGACCTTCTCGACGCCGCATGGCGGAGGCGGGCCGGGTTCGGGCGCGGTGGGCGTCGGGCAGCGCCTGCTGCCCTACCTGCCGGTGCCGGTGGTCGGCCGTGAGGGCGAGCGCTACCGCTGGCTCGACGAGCGCGACCTGCCGGACTCGATCGGCCGGCTGTCCGGGTTCATGGGCAACACGGGCGTGCTGCTCCGGGCCTGGGTCTACATGCGGATCCTCGGGGCCGCGGGGATGCGCAGGGTCGCGGAGTACTCGACGCTGAACGCCAACTACCTGCTGGCGCGGCTGGCCGAGGCCGGGTTCGAGCCGGCCTACCCCGGCCGGCGCGCGAGCCACGAGTTCATCGTCACGCTCAAGCGCGAGGCCCGGGAACTCGGCGTCACGGCCATGGATTTCGCCAAGCGGCTGCTGGATCACGGGTACCATGCGCCGACGACCTATTTTCCGCTGCTGGTCCCGGAGTGCCTGCTGATCGAGCCGACCGAAACCGAGACGCGCGAGGAGCTCGACGGCTTCGTCGACGCGCTCATCGCGATCCGCCGCGAGGCCGAGACCGACGCCGCGACGGTCAAGGCCGCGCCGCACACGATGCCGGTGCGCCGCCTCGACGACGTGCGTGCGGCGCGCCAGCTCGACGTCGCCTGGAAGCCGGCCGCCCTGTGACGTCCCGCCCGGACAAGAAGACGACGGGACCGGTGCGCCTGTCGCGGGCGTTCGGCAGCACGTTCCGCGGCTTCGCTGCCGCCTGGCGGGAAGAGGAGGCGTTTCGCCAGGAGTGCCTGCTCGCGCTCGTCGTCATCCCCCTCGGGCTCTGGCTCGGCGACGACGGCGTCGAGCGCGCGCTGCTGGTCGCGCCGATGCTCGGCATCCTGGTGGTCGAGCTGCTGAACAGCGCCGTCGAGGCGACGGTCGACCGTATCGGCATCGAACGACATCCGCTTTCCGGGATCGCGAAGGAACTCGGCTCGGCCGCCGTGTTCGTCGCCTTCCTGCTTCTCGTCCTCAACTGGGTGCTGGTGCTCGCATGGCGGCATTGATCTGCGGCTCGCTCGCCTATGACACGGTGATGGTCTATCCGGGACGGTTCCGCGACCACATCCTGCCGGACAAGATCCACCTGCTGAACGTCTCCTTCGTGGTACCGACGCTCAGGCGCAATTTCGGCGGCTGCGCCGGCAACATCGCCTACAACCTGCGCCTGCTCGGGACCGGCGGCCATGCCATGGGCACGGTCGGCCACGACTTCGGCCCGTATCGCGAGTGGATGGCGCGGAACGGCATGTCGCTGCGCTACGTGCAGGAGATGCCGGGCGAGTACACGGCGCAGGCCTACATCACGACCGACCTCGACGCCAACCAGCTCACGGCCTTCCATCCCGGCGCCATGACGCATTCCTGGCGTCTGCAGGTCCCGGCCGACGGCGGCATCTCGATCGGCGTGCTCGCGCCCGACGGCCGCGAAGGCATGATTGCCCACGCGGAGCAGTTCGCCCGCGCGGGCATACGATTCATCTTCGATCCGGGCCAGGCCATGACGCTGTTCGACGGCCCGGAACTCTCCGCCTTCATGGAGCAGGCGACCTGGGTCACGGTCAACGACTACGAGGCGACCCTGCTGCAGGAGCGCACGGGGCTCTCGACCGCGGAACTTGCGGCGCGCGTCGAGGCCTATGTGGTGACGCAGGGCGCTGCCGGCTCCGTCGTGCACGCGGGCGGGCGCCGCGTCGAGATACCCGCGGTCCGTGCTGCGGCAGTCGTCGACCCGACGGGTTGCGGCGACGCGTATCGTGCCGGGCTCGTGTACGGGCTGGCGCGCGGGATCGACTGGGAAACGACGGGGCGGGTCGCCTCGCTGGCGGGCGCGATCAAGATCGCCACCGTCGGCACGCAGAACCACACCTTCACGCTGGACGAGTTCGAGGACCGGTTCAATGAGACATTCGGCTACCGGCTGGACTAGGGCTGCGGTCGCGTTCCTCGCGCTCGCCGCGGCGCTCGCGCGGGCGCAGGACGCTCCGCAGGTCCAGCCCCTGCCGCCGCCGCCCGGCCAGGCCTTGCCGCCGGCAGGGGAGCCCGAACTGCTGCCGCCGCAGTCGCCGGTCATGCCGCTGCCGCTGCCGATCGAGCTGGAGGAGTCCACGCGCTGGGCGCGGACGCTCGAGCGCATCTCGACCGGCGTCGTGGCGATCCAGATCGACGCGGCGCGCGCCTTCGACACCGAGTGGAACACCTCCTCGCAGGCGACCGGCTTCGTCGTCGACGCCGAACGGGGCCTCATCCTGACCAATCGCCACGTCGTGACGCCGGGGCCGGTCCGCGCCTTCGCGACCTTCCTGAACCGCGAGGAGGTCGCGCTCGAGCCGGTCTATCGCGATCCGGTGCACGACTTCGGGTTCTACCGCTATGACCCGTCGAAGCTGCGCTTCATCGAGCCGGTCGAGCTGCCGCTCTACCCCGATGGCGCGCAGATCGGGGTCGAGATCCGCGTGGTCGGCAACGACGCGGGCGAGCAGCTTTCGATCCTCGCCGGCACGCTCGCCAGGCTCGATCGCCAGGCCCCGGAGTACGGCGTCGGCCGCTACAACGACTTCAACACGTTCTATTACCAGGCGGCGTCGGGCACCTCGGGCGGGTCCTCGGGATCGCCCGTGATCGACATCCGCGGCCGCGTGCTGGCACTGAACGCCGGCGGCTCCACGGGCGCGCAATCGAGCTTCTACCTGCCGCTCGGGCGCGTGGTCCGCGCGCTGGAGCTGATCCAGGCCGGCAAGCCGGTCCCGCGCGGCACGTTGCAGGCCGTGTTCCGTTACACCCCGTACGACGAGCTGCGCCGCCTCGGGCTGCCGCCCGCCGCGGAGCAGGAAGCACGCCGCAATTCGCCGGGCCGCACCGGCATGCTCGTGGTCACCGAGGTCCAGCCCGGCGCGGCTTCGGACGGGCAGCTGGCGGTGGGCGACATCCTGGTTGCGATCGACGGCAGGCCGATGGTCGACTTCGAGGTCCTCGGCGCCCTGCTCGACGACCACGTGGGCCGGGATGTCGAGGTGACGGTGGTGCGCGGCGGCGGCACGCGCCTCATGAAGCTGCCCGTGCAGGACCTGTACGAGGTCACGCCCGCCGAGTACCTCGAGATCGGCGACGGCGTGCTGCACACCCTGTCCTGGCAGATGGCGCGGCACATGAACGTGCCGGTCGCCGGCGTGTACGTCGCGAATCCCGGCTACATGCTGGGCGTGGCGGGCATCCCGCGCGGGGCGGTGCTGACCGAGCTCGACGGCAAGCCGCTCGCGGGCCTCGACGATGTGCTCGCGATCTTCTCGGGGCTCGGCCACGGTCAGCGCGCGAAGATCCGCTACTTCACGGCCGAGGACACGCGCACGCGCCAGCTCACCTCGATCCGCGTGGACCGCGCCTGGTTCCCGGCCCGTCACTGCGTGCGCGACGACGCCAAGGGGCTCTGGCCCTGCACGCCGATCGCGGCCGGCCCCGACGCTCCGCCGCCCGAGCCCGGCACGACGCGATTCGCGCGCACGGGCGACAAGCTGGTGGATGCCCTTGCGCCGTCGCTCGTGCTGGTGGAGTTCAACATGCCCTACGCGATCTCGGGCGTGACCGAGCGCAACTACCATGGCACCGGCGTCGTGCTCGACGCGGACCGCGGGCTGGTCGCCGTCGACCGCAACACGGTGCCCGTCGCGCTCGGCGACGTGCGCCTCACGTTCGCGGGCACGATCCAGGTGGACGGCAGCGTCGAGTACGTGCACCCGCTGCACAACCTCGCGGTCGTGCGCTACGACCCGCGCCAGCTCGGCGAAACACCGGTCAGGGCGGTGCGCTTCGCGGAGCGCCGGCCGGCCACCGGCGAGACCGTACACGTCGTGGGCATCCAGGCGGACGCGCGCATCGCCTCGCAGCAGGCGACCGTCTCCTCGATCGGTCCGGTGGGCTTCCCCCTGTCGCGCACGCTGCAGTTCCGCGACGCCAACCTCGAGATCATCCGGCTGGTCAACGGCCCCGCGGACTTCGACGGCGTGATCGTCGACCGCCGCGGCGACGTGGCGGCGCTCTGGTCGAGCTTCGCCTACGAGGACGGCCGCGAGCTGGTGCAGCAGAACATGGGCGTACCGGCGGCCATGGTCCAGGAAATGCTCGAGTACGTGCGCGGCGAGCGCACGCTGTATTCGGCGGAGGCGGAGTTCGGGCTGCTGTCGCTCGCCGAGGCGCGGCAGCTCGGCCTGGGCGAGGACTGGATCGAGCGGATCACGGCGCACAACCCGCGCCGCCGGCACGTGCTCATCATCGACCGGCTGGTCGCCGGCTCGCCGGCGGCGAGCCTGCTCGAGCCCGGGGACCTGCTGCTCGCCGTGGACGGCAAGGTCGTCAACAGCTTCGACGACGTGAACGCGGCGGTGCGCGCGCCGGAGGTCTCGCTCACGCTCTGGCGCGACGGCGTGGAACGGACCGTGCCGCTGCCCACCGTCGTGCTCGGCGGCCGCGACGTGGAGCGCGTGCTGGTCTGGGCGGGCGCCACGCTGCAGTCGCCGCACCGGCCGATGGCCGCGCAGCGCGGCATCGAGCCGTCGGGCGTGTTCATCGCGTTTTTCATGTACGGCTCGCCGGCGTCGCGTTACAAGCTCTGGGCGGGGCGCCGCATCACGGAAGTGGACGGCATCCCGGTGGCGGACCTCGACGCCTTCATCCGCGCGGTGTCGGGGCGGCCCGACGGCGCCTCCGTGCGTCTCAAGACCGTGAGCTGGAACGGCTCGGTCGACATCATCACGCTCAGGCTGGATCAGCATTACTGGCCCGCCTACGAGCTGCGCCGCACCGACACCGGCTGGAAGCGCATCCCGCTCGAGTGAGCCCGGACGCCACAGCGATCGAGCGGGCGGTCGCCCTGCTGGAGGCGGGCGAGCTGGTCGCGTTCCCGACCGAGACGGTCTACGGGCTCGGCGCGGACGCGGAGAACCCCTTCGCCGTCGCGCGCATCTTCGCGGCCAAGGGACGGCCCGCGACGCACCCGCTCATCGTTCACTTCAGCAGCTTCGCGGCCGCCCGCACCTGGGCGGCCGGGGTGCCGCCCGCCGCGGAGCGGCTTGCCGAGGCGTTCTGGCCCGGGCCCCTCACCCTGGTGCTGCCGAAGTCGGCGCGCGTGCCGGCCGCGGTGACCGGCGGCCAGCCGAGTGTCGCGCTGCGGGCGCCCGCGCATCCCGTCGCGCGCGCGCTGCTCGCGGCCTTCGGGCGCGGGATCGCCGCGCCTTCGGCGAATCGCTACGGCCGCATCAGCCCGACGCGTGCCGCGGACGTGCGCGAGGAACTCGGTGACCGTGTCGCGCTCGTGCTCGACGGCGGCGACTGCGAGGTGGGACTCGAGTCCACCATCGTCGCCTGCCTGGGCGGGCGCGTGACGCTGCTGCGGCCGGGGTCGATCTCGCGTTCGCAGGTCGAGGACGTCGTCGGCCGCGTCGAGGCACCGGGCGCGGGCGCGCCGCGCGCTCCCGGCAGCGACCGCGCGCACTACGCGCCGGGCACGCCGCTCGCGATCGTGCCGGCGGCGGGGTTGCAAGTCGCCGTCGAAGCGGCGCTCTCGCGTGGCGAGCGGGTCGCCGTGCTGGCGCGCTCCGCGCCGTCCGCGGAACCGGCGCGAGTCGCATGGCGGCGGATGCCGCAGGCGCCGGCGGCCTACGGAAAAGCGCTGTATGCGGCCCTGCGCGCGCTCGACGCCTCGGGTGCGGATCGCATCCTCGCCGAATCCGTGCCAGGGGATGAGCCCTGGGCCGCGGTTGCCGACCGCCTCTCGCGCGCCGCGGGGGCGGGCGGCCCGGACGACGCGCTCAGCGGACCGTGACGCTTTCCGACAGCAGAGCGTTGATTTCGTCGAGGCCCTGGCGGTCCAGCGTGCCCGCGGCCTGCTGCAGCCGCAGCACGTTCAGCAGGTAGTCGTAACGCGCGCGCGCGAAGTCGGTCTGCGCCTGGAACAGTCGCTGGCGCGCCTGCAGCACGTCCACCGAGGTGCGCGTGCCGACCTCGTAGCCCGCCTCGGTCGCCTCCAGGGCGGTCTGCGCGGACTCGACGGCCTGCTTCAGTGACTTGACGCGCGCGACCTCGGAGTTCACGCCGAGGTAGGCGTCGCGCGTCGAGCGCTCCGTCTCGCGCGCGGTGCGCTCGAGGCGCTCGCGTGCGGCGATGTTGCGGTACTCCGCCTGGCGCACGCGCGAGGACGTGAAGCCGCCCGAGAAGATCGGCACGGTGACCTGCAGGCCGTACACCGTGTCGTAGCTGCGGTCCGAGGTGTCGCCGGTGGTCGTGCCGCTCAGCGTGCCGGTGCTTTCGTTGAAGCCGCGGTTCACCACGAAGTCCACGGACGGCACGTGGCCGCCGCGCTCGACGTTGACGTTGGCGCGGGTGATGTCGGCCGCGATCCGGCTAGAGATGAGGCTCGCATTCTGGTCCATGGCGAGCTTGACCCAGTCGTCCGGGCTTTCCGGGTCGGGGCTCTTGAGCGGCATGTCGTAGCCGGGCCGGTCGAGCGTGTCCCAGGTGTCGCCGGTCAACTCGCGAAGCCGCTCGCCGGAAGTCGCCAGGTTGCGCTTGGCCTGGATCAGCACGGCGGTCGCCTGGTCGAATGCGGCCTTGGCGTCCTGCACGTCCGTGACCGCGATCAGGCCCACCTCGAAGCGCTTCTCGGACTGTTCGAGCTGGCGGCCGATCGCGTCGTGCGCGGCCTGCCCGGCCTCGAGCGTGTCGCGGGCGGCGAGCACGTTGAAGTAAGCCTCGGCGGTGCGGATGACGAGATTCTGCTGGGCCACCAGGTAGTCCGCTTCGGCCTGGGCGCGCTCCGCGTTCGAGCGCTTGAGCGTCGCCCAGCTCTCCCAGTTGAAGACGCTCTGGCGCAGCCCGAGGTTCCAACTCTCGCTGTCGCCCTCGAAGTTGCGCAGGTCCGGCGTCAGCGGCACGCCCGGCGCCACGAAGGTGCCGGTGCTGTTCGAATCGATCGAGTCGTACCAGGTCCCGTCCGCGTTGACCTGCGGCAGCAGGGCGGCGAGGGCCTGCGGCCTCGACTCGCGCGTGGCGAGACGGTTGGCGTCGGCTTCGCGGATCAGCGGATCGTTCGTGAGCGCGCGTTCGTAGACGTCCTTGAGGTCCGCGGCGGAGGCGTTGAAGCCGGTCAGGCTCGCGACGACCAGGATCGTGTGGACCAGGAATCGGGTGTTCATGCGCAGGCATTCCTTCGCAAAGTGCTGGGCAGGGAGAACTACTGTATTACTAGTGTATATCACTAACTGACCTAGGCTCAAGAGGACTCGATACTGCCATTCCCGCGGTCAGAATCCGGCCACTTTTGCGCCAGGCTGCCCGAAAACGAGGCCCAATGGCCGTCTGCGCCCCCGCTCAGAATCGAAACCGGGACGGCGTGGTCCGGAGGATGAGGGGCTCGATCCGGGTCTCGAACAGCGGCTCGCGGAGCCATGACCCTTCGCCGGTGCGGGTCACGAGGCAGGCTTCCATGACCGGGCCGCTGCCGATCACGACGAACAGGCGGCCTCCGACCGCGAGTGCCTGTTCGAGGCGGGGCTCCGGTGCCGGCAGCGAACCGGTGACGGCGACGGCGTCGTACGCCGGTTCGTAGTCGCGGGCGAGCGCGTCGCCGGTCTCGACCGAGACGCCGGCGATGCCCAGTTCGCCGAGCGTGCGGGTCGCGCTCGCGGCCAGGTCGGCGTGGATCTCGAGGCTGTCGACGCGCCCGGCCAGGTGCGCGAGGCAGGCCGCGAAATACCCGCTGCCCGTTCCGATCTCCAGCGTCCGCTCGCCGCGCGCGAGCGCGAGCGCCTGCAGCATGCGGCCTTCGAGAACCGGCGGCAGCATGAACTGGCCGTGGCCGAGCGGGATCGGCGCGTCGGCAAATGCGACGGCGCGGTAGGCCTCCGGCACGAAGCGCTCGCGCGGCACGGCCGCGAAGGTTTCGAGCACGCGCGGATCCAGCACTTCGCCGGCGCGCACCTGCTGGTCGATCATCTGCCGCCGGGCGGCTTCCATCCGGGTGTCCATTGCCATTATGGTGAATCGCTGCGGGTCGTGGTTCAAGCGTGGGGTATGCTGCCCAAGGCCGCGCAATGTAAACGAAATTGACGGTCCCGCGGGCCGCGGAATCGAAGGGGATGACAGGCCTGATGACGGTCCCGACGATCGCCGCGTTCGCGCTGGCGACACTGGCTCTCGTGCTCGCCTGGGTCGCCTGGCGTCAGCATCGTGCGCTCGCGCAGCTCCAGGAGGCGCCGGCCACGCCGCCCGGTGCGGCGGACAGCGACGCGATGCGGGCGATGCTGGGCGCCCTCCGCGAACCCGCGCTCCTGCACGGTGAACGCGTCGAGGCCGTCAATCCGTCCTTCGTCACCCTGGTCGGCATGCCGTCCGACCGCCTGGTCGGCAGGACGCTCGCGGAACTCGTGAGCACGGAATACGCCGGCCTCGCCGGGCTCGCCGTCACGCGCGCGCTCGCCGGCGAGACGGGGCCTGCGCTCGCCGAGGTCGAGATCTCGGACCCGCACGGCCAGGTGACGCGGCTCGAGATCACCGCCACGGCCATCGGCGCCGCGGGCCGGAGGCTGGCCCTGGTCACTGCCGAGGAAATGCTGCCGCGGCACGAGGATGGGGAGCGCGACCGCGCGCCGGCGCGGGGGCAGCTCGCGCTCGACTCGCTCGGCGAAGGCATCCTGACGACCGATGCCCACGGCCTCATCGACTACATCAACCCCTCCGCGGAGGCGGTCACCGGCGTGCGCCGCGAGGACGCGGTCGGCCAGGCGTTCGGCGCGATGTTCGGCTTCGTGGACGAGCACGACCGGCGCGCCCTCGCGGACCCGGTGCAGCAGTGCCTCGCCACCGGCAGCCGCGTGAACCTCGGGCGCAGGTCGCTGCTGATCTCGCGCGCGACCGGCGGCGAGCTCGGCGTCGAGGCGACGGCGTCGCCGATACGCGGCGAGGACGGCGGCGTCGAGGGCGTCGCCGTCATGCTGCACGACGTGAGCGAGCTGCGCGGCCTGACGCAGCAGATGTCCTACCAGGCGAGCCATGACGCGCTCACCGGGCTGGTCAACCGCCGCGAGTTCGAGCGCCGGCTCGGCGAGGCGCTCGAAGTCGCGCGCGCCGGGCGCCAGGGCCACGTCGTGTGCTACCTCGACCTCGACCGGTTCAAGGCCGTCAACGACACCAGCGGCCACCTCGCGGGCGACAACATGCTGCGCGAGGTCGCGGCGCTGATCCGCGAGGCGGTGCGCGACTCGGACACCGTCGCGCGCCTCGGCGGCGACGAATTCGGCGTGCTGCTGGTCGGCTGTCCGCTCGAGAAAGCGCGGCAGATCGCCGACGACATCGCGCGCGCGGTCGCCGAGTACCGTTTCGTCTGGAAGGACCGCATTTTCAGCGTCGGCGTCAGCATCGGCCTCGTCGAGCTGACCGGAGAGAGCAACTCGCTGGAGGAGGTCATGAGCGCCGCGGATTCCGCGTGCTACGTGGCCAAGAAGCAGCCCGACAGCCGCGTGCACGTCTACTCCTCCCACGACGAGGCCGTGGCCCGCAGCCGCGGCGAGATCCAGTGGCTGCAGCGTCTGCAGGCGGCGTTGCGCGACGGCTTCTTCGAGCTGTACGTGCAGCCCATCGAGCCGGCGCGCCCGGGCGCCACGAACGGGCCGGCGCTCGAGGTGTTCGTGCGCCTGCACGACGAGGGCCAGGCGGTCGCGCCCGCGGAGTTCTTCCCGGCCGCCGAGCGCTACCGGCTGATGTCCATGATCGACCGCTGGGTGCTCGGCTCGGCCCTGGCGGCGCTGGCGGCCGGCGCGATCCGCCTTCCGCCGGGCCGGAGCCTGTCGATCAATGTCTCCGGCCAGACGCTCGCCGATCCCTCGTTCCTCGAGTTCGTGGTCGAGGAGCTCGACCGGACCGGCGTGCAGCCCGCGCAGATCTGCTTCGAGGTCGCCGAGACGTCGGTCATCGGCAACATGGATCAGGCGCGGCGCTTCGTGGACGTGCTGCACGGCATGGGCTGCCGCTTCGCGCTGGACGACTTCGGCACGGACCTCGGCGGCTTCGCGAACCTCAAGCTGCTGCCGATGGACTACCTCAAGATCGACGGTTCCTTCATGCGCGACCTCGGCCGGGACTCGGTCAACCAGGCCATGGTGAGCGCCGTCGTGGGCATGGCGCGCACGCTCAATTTCCGTCTCGTCGCCGAGCAGGTGGAGGACGCGGCCTCGCTCGAGGCGGCGCGCGCCATGGGCATCGACTTCGTGCAGGGCCACGCGATCGGCCGCCCGCGCCCGCTGGCGCCGGCGGCCTGAAAAAGGGGACGCACCCCTTTTTGAAAGGGGTGCGTCCCCTTTTTTCAGATCAGCGGCTGATCGCCGGCGGGTCGACGAATCGCCGGATCCCGAACGCCTCGTACAGGTCCGCCGGCGCGTAACCGACGCCGTCCTTCAGCACGTAGCTCACGCGACGGATGTCCGAGATGTTGCGCGTCGGGTCGCCGTCCACGAGGATCAGGTCGGCACGCTTGCCGCGCTCGACCGTGCCGCGGTCCGCGAGCACGCCCGCGTAGCGCGCGCCGTTCTCGGTCGCGATGCGCACGGCCTCGCCCGGCGGGATGCCTGCCTGCACGTACAGCTCGAGCTCGCGGTGCAGCATGAACCCGGCGAGGCTGTCGGTGCCGGCGACCAGCGGGACGCCCGCGGCGTGCAGGCGCCCGACGAATTCCAGCATGCGCTGCCAGGAGGCGCGGTAGGTCTCGAGCTTGCCGCCGCTCACGTCGGTCGAGTTGTTGCGCCAGGCCCGCTGGGTCGCAAACGGCACGTGGTCGGCGACCGCGGCGAGCGACGGGTCCATGTCGCCGGGCTTCTGGTTCCAGGTCCCCTCGAAAGTCGCCAGGGTCGCGTCGATCACGGTCTGGCGCTCCGCCAGCAACGCTATGAAGTCGCGCACCGCCGGCGAATCGAGGTCGAGGTCCTTGGCCCTCGCGCCGACCAGGTTGAAGCGCACGATCGTGCGCGAGTCCGTGTCCGGGTCGGAGACGAAGTTCAGCATCAGCTGGTTGATGTGCTGCAGCTCGTCGTAGCCCTCGCGCACGACCCGCTCGGACCGCGAGAAGGCCGGCACGTGGCCGCTGACGCGCAGGCCGCGCTGGTGCGCGTAGGACGCGATCGGCTGCGCCCATTCCGGCTTGATGGAGTTGTACAGCTTCACCTGCCGGAAGCCCCGCTGGGCGTACCAGTCGACGGCATGCTCGGCCTCGGCGATGCTCGCGACGACGAAGCCGCCGCGCGCCGAGAACGGGCTCTCGCCCTCGATGAAGCCAGCCGGCTCGATGTGCGGACCCACCGCGCGGCCGGCCGCGATGTCGGTCATCAGCACCGCCAGCTGGTCGTTGTCGTTGCCCATGTCGCGCGAGGTCGTGACGCCGCCCGCGATCTGCAGGGCCGCGTTCCAGGCGTCTTCGTGCGTGTGCATGTCGAACAGGCCCGGCAGCAGAGCGCGGCCCGCGCCGTCGATGACGGTCGCCGGATCCCGTGCCGTGGAACCGGCGGGCTGGATCGACGCGATCCGCCCGTCGTTGACGTAGACGTCGGCCGGCTCGCCCAGCGCCCGGGTCGAGGCATCGAAGACACGCACGTTCCGGATCAGGATCGGCTGCGGCAGCGCATGCGTGTGCTTTCCGGCCAGCTCCGCGAGCCAGCCGGCCTCGGCCTCCCGCTGCAGCCGCTCGAGCTCGTGCGTCACGCCTTCCCAGCCCGCTCGCACCAGGTGACTGCCGCCGACGCTGATGCTGGCGAACAGCGGCATGCCTTCCGCCTGTTCGAGCCAGACGTAATCGGGCTGCAGCCCGGCGCCCAGGATCGCGTACAGCGCCACCTCGCGCTCGCGTCCCGCGGGGCCGACGCGCGCGTCCTTGAGCTTCTCGCTGCGCAGCTCGCCGCCCGGCAGCGCGGCGAGCCGCCCGCCCGCCTTCTGCGTCGCGCGCACGATGACGGCATGGGTCTCGGGACTGCCGTAGGAAGGCAGGTAGATCGCGGGCCCCTCGAGCGCCTGCCGGCCGCGTTCCGCGGGTGACTGCCAGCTCGCGCGCCCGCCCGCGATCGAGAAGCGCTCGTCGAGCGCGGCGCCGTAGGTCGTCCGGCCGGTCTGCCGGTAGCTGCGGAACGAGCCGTCCGGCAGCAGCCGCATGTCCTCCTCGATGTCCGGACCGCGGCCGTTGTCGCGGTACGAATAGGTCACGCGGACGCGGCCGTCGTCCTGGACGACGGTCTTCTGCGCGCCTGACTTCTTGCCGAAGTGCAGGATGTCGTAGTCGAGCGTCGTGTCCGCGTGAGCGGCGAGCGCGAAGGCGAGGGCGGCGGCGGTCAGCAGTCGTTTCATGGAAGGGTCTCTTGTCCGGTGAGCTGCCAGTGGATCATGGACACCGGGATCATGCCGGCGCCGTTGACTTCGTCGAAGAAGCGGTACAGCGAGAAGTCCGCGCCGAGCTGGTGCGCGCGGATGCGGATCAGCTCGTCGAGCAGGTGCTTGCCGGTGACGTAGCTCGTGCCGTAACCGGGCTGCCTCAGGTACAGCTGCTGCTCGAAGCCCAGCAGGTCGAGGTGCGGGCTCATCCAGCCGCGCGGCGTCCACTCCACCTGGAAGGCCTTTGCCTTCGCGATGTCGAACTGGTTGTCGTGCGCGAGCAGCGACGCCAGGCCGCGCGCGGCGCGCTGCGCCAGCATGATCCAGACGACCTCCCGGGCGCGCGGCTGGTCGTCGAACAGCCCCGCGTTGAGCATGAGCTCCTCCATGGCGGTCGCCATGCCTTCGGCGCGGCTGTCCCAGATGTTGTAGAGGAGGGGGCCGCGCCGGATCGGGCTCGGGTGCGGCTCGTCGCGCATCCGCGCCAGGTCCCACCAGTGGTAGAAGTGCGTGTAGAGCGTGAGCGGCTCGTAGTGCGTCGCGATCGCGAAGAAGTTGCGCGAGTCGGGCGGCACGTACTCGCCGAGCTTCGCGCGCAGTGCCGGGTCCATGTTGTCGCGCATCGGGTAGAGCCTGCGGTCGCGCAGGAACGCGAGGAAGCGCGTCACGGCCTCGTTCGCGCGGCGCTGGTACTCCTCGGGCGTCTGGATCACCGGCATGGCGGGCAGGCCTTTGTTGCGTTCTTCCTCCGCCTTGAGGGACGCATGCGTGCGGGCGAGCTCGCGCCTCAGCAGCTCCACCTCCTGCTCCCAGGTCATCGGCACGAGGTGCACGTTCTGCAGGCTCCAGGTGTAGTGGTCGCGGCCGATGCCCGAGGGGCCGTTCTTCTTCGGCGCCTCGGCGTCCAGCCAGTCGGCGAACCGCACGGTCGACTCGCGCGCCGCGGCGATCGCCCGCCGGAGCCGCGGGCCGCTGCCCTCGGTGCGTTTCGCCAGCGCGTCCAGCGAGTCGACCTGCTTGCGGATGGTGCCCGCGCCCGTGACCCAGAGGTCGCGCGCATTGCCGGTGAGGTTCTCCCGGGCCTGCTCGTTGAGCGGCGGGATGACGTCCAGGGCCGAGGCGAGCTTCGCCTCCGACTCGCGGGAGAGCGGGAACTCCCAGGTCCACACGTCGATGATTGCGTGATGCTCGCTGCCCTCGTGGGCGGGCGTGTCGCTCTGTTCGTCCCAGATCGTCTGGTAGAAGGCCGGGTCGCGCGCCCAGGGCTGCAGCACGCGCACGTAGAAATCGAAGCCGTTCATCTCGGCGCCGACCAGCCGGTGATCGACCCGCGCCTCGACCGGCCAGCCGGAGGTGTCGATGGCCGCAAGGCGTGCCTGCCACGCGGGAAGTTCCGCATGCCGTCGGGCGAACGTCGCCGCCGTGTAGTCCGGGACGCCGTCGCGGAACGGGGGCCGCTCGAAAGCGCGCCATTCCTCGAACAGGCGGACCAGCGCATCGTAACCGGCGGGTGCGGGTGCCTCGGCGGCCGCCCCGGTGGCGAGCAGCGCGAGGGTGAGGGCGGCCAGCGTATTTTTCATATCTCCCCCTGTGATGGGCGATTCTAGTTGCCGGTTGAATTTTCGGGCAAATGGGAGTATTCCGGAGCCCTTCTTCAGGCCGGGGAGGCCGCATGAACCGCAATCTGCTGATCGCCGTCGTGGTCGTCGTCGTCGCGGCCGGCGGATACTACCTCTACCAGCGTTCCGCCGAGCCGCCGCTGCCGGACCTCGCCCCGGTGGGCGCCAACCTGATCGAGGGCCTCGGCGACTACAGCATGCCCGTCACGGCGAAGAACGCCGAGGTGCAGCGCTGGTTCGACCAGGGCCTGGCGATGACCTACGGTTTCAATCACGACGCCGCCGAGCGCTCGTTCCTGAAGGCCGCCGAGCTCGACCCCGATTGCGCGATGTGCTGGTGGGGTGCCGCGCTGGTGCTCGGGCCGCACGTCAATTCGGGCATGGAACCGGCCAACAACCCCAAGGCCTGGGACCGGCTGCAGCGGGCGCAACGCGCAGCCTCGGGCGCGTCGGAGAAGGAGCAGGCGTTCATCACCGCGCTCGCCGCCCGATACGCCGAGAACCCCCCGGAGGATCGTCGTCCGCTCGACGAGGCCTACGCCACGGCCATGGGCGAGCTGGCGGCGAAGTATCCGGACGATCTCGACGCCGCGACGCTGCACGCAGAAGCGATGATGGACCTGCAGCCCTGGGATTACTGGGACGAGGCCGGCCAGCCGAAAGGGCACACTGCCGCCGTCGTCTCGACGCTCGAGTCCGTGATCGCCCGCAATCCCGAGCATGCCGGCGCGCTGCACCTGTACGTGCACGCCGTGGAGGCCTCGCCCGACCCGTCGAAGGGCGTCGCGGCGGCCGACACGCTGCGCGAGCTGCTGCCGGGCTCCGGCCACCTCGTGCACATGCCGGCGCACATCTACGCGCGCGTCGGCCGCTGGCACGACGCGGTGTTGGCCAACCAGAATGCGATCGTTGCCGACGACAGCTACCTCGCGATCTGCAAGCCCGGCCCCGGCGTGTACCCGCTCGGCTACGTGCCGCACAACCACCATTTCCTCTGGTTCGCGGCGACCATGGAAGGCGCGAGCGAGATCGCGAAGTCCGCCGCCGCGCACACGGGCGAGCGCACCAGCGACCCACAGCTCATGCGGACGCCGGGTTTCGAGGCGATGCAGAACTTTGCGCTGACGCCGCTGTTCGCCGCCGTCCGCTTCGGGCGCTGGGACGAGGTCGCGGCGATGCCGAAGCCGGCCGACGACGTGCCCTACATGCAGGCGATGTGGAACTACGCCCAGGCGATGGCGGCCGTCGGCCAGGGACGGCTCGACGACGCGAAGGCGTTCCACGCGGCGCTTGTGCCCGCCGCATCGGACCCGGCGATCGAGAAGATGCTGGCCTGGGACCGGTACTCGCTGATCGGCGGCGTGCAGATCGCGGAGCGATTCGTCGCCGCACAGATCGCGCGTGCGGAAAAGAAGCACGACGAGGCGATCGCTGCGCTCAACACGGCCGTGACGATCGAGGACACGCTGCCCTATGACGAGCCGCCGGGCTGGAACTGGCCGTCGCGGCTGGCGCTCGGCAACGTGCTGCTCGAGGCCGGCAAGCCGGCGGACGCCGAGCAGGTGTTCCGCGACGAGCTGACGCGCAACCCCGAGAACGGCTGGTCGCTGCACGGGCTGGCGCGGGCGCTGAAGGCCCAGGGCAAGAATGACGAGTCGCAGGCGGTCGCGGAGCGCTTCGCGAAGGCCTGGGCCAACGCCGACATCGACCTCGGGACGATCTAGCGCCGCGGCAGGCCGGTCAGGTCGGCCGCGAGCGCCTCCAGCGCGTGAGGCGCCGAGAAATAGCCCGCCAGGCGGGCCTCGGGGTCGATCAGCACGAACGCCGTCGAGTGGTCGACGGTGTATTCGTCGCCGACGCCCGGGTTCACGACCTGGGCGAGGCCGAGTCCCGCAGTGAACCGGTCGACGTCCACGCGCGCGCCGGTCGCCCCGCGCAGTCCGGGGTCGAAGTGCGCGAGGTAGCGCCGGATCACCTCGGGCGAGTCGCGCTCCGGGTCCACGCTGACGAACAGGAACTGCAGGTCTGCGCGGTCGAGGCGCCGGCGGAGCTCGGCCATCGACGCGACCGTCAGCGGGCAGACGTCGGGGCAGTGCGTGAACCCGGTGAAAAGCAGCGTCCAGCGTCCCTCGAGGTCATCGCGCCGGAAGGGCTGCCCGTCCTGGCCGGTGAGGCTGAAGTCGGCGATCGGCGCCGGAACCGGCAAGGCGGTGCCCGACCGCAGCGTGGGCGGCGCGGCCGCACGCTCGCGCAGCGCGAACCCGGCGCCGACCGCCACTGCGGCAAGGATCGCGATCGCGACGGGCGCATGACGCATCCGCGGTACGCCGGGCTCAGGCGCGCGAGCCGCCGTTCCAGCCGAGCAGGTTCAGGAACTCGCGCCGGGTCTTCGGCCCGCGCGTCCGGAAGTGCGGCTGCGGCTGCTCCCGGTAGGCGAGCCGCTCGCCCGCGACTGCGTCGCGCCGCGCGCGCAGCTTCATTTCTTCCGCGGAGATACCGTAGGGACGCATGGCATTCAGGCCGAATATCTTCGCGCGCAGCGCGGGCGTGATCTCCGGATATCCGTAACGGTCGCGGAACTCCGGCGCGATCTGGAAGGCGCGGAAAGCCTGGATCTGGTCCTGCGGCGAGCCGTACCAGATCGAGTCCGTGCCCCACAGCACGTTGTCCGGCCCGCAGTGCTTCAGCAGCTTGCCGAGCGCGTGCGCGGCCTGCGAGGGATCGCGCATCAGGAACCGCCAGGTGCTGCCGAGCTCGGCATAGACGTTGGAGCCCGGCCCGATGCCGCTCTCCTCGAGCGAGCGGATCAGCGTGTCGATGCCGTCGCCGCCCGCGTTCTCGCCGTAGGCCTTTTCCTCGACCTCGGTGACGAAGCCCGAGTGGTAGACGAGGAAGCTGACGTCGGGAAAGCGCTTCGCGATCGGCCCGATGTCGCGGCACTGGCTGTGCTCGTAGGACTTCGGTCCGAAGGGCAGTCCCTTGTGCACGCAGATCACCTTCACGCCGAGCCTGCGCGCCTCCTCGACGAAGCGGATGCCGGTCTCGTCGTCGAGGAAGAAGCCGTTGCCGTCCGGCCCCCACTGCGTGTAGGTCTTCCAGGCGCAGACGCCGAACTGGTCGCGGAGCCGCGGCATGTCCTCGAGGTCGCCGGGCTGGTTCGGGTTCACGCGGCCGTGGATCATCAGGCGGTGGTTGCCTTCCAGGCGGTCGACGATCCGGCGCACGTTGTCGGCGGACTCGATCTCGAGGGGCGAGGCGTCGCGCCGCGAGGGCACGAAGGACAGCACCATCATGTCCGTGTCGCTGTCGAGGAAGACGTCCTTCACGAATTCTTCCGAGGTCAGGCAGGCGAGGTGGCTGCGCGGCGTCTTGCCGTCGGCGAGCGCGCAGCCCGCCTTGGGCGACCACGAGAACGCGGATTCGGGCGCGACCTTGAGCCAGGCCTCCGTGGGATCCACGTAGTGCCCCTGCACGTCGAAAATGAACTCGCCGGTCTCGAGCGCCGCCGCCGCCGCGGGCTCGGTCGCCGCGACGGCCGGCAGGTCGAAGAAGCCGCCGGTCCGGCCCGCCGCGGCGTTCGCCGCGTTGAATGCGAGCAGCGTGCTGGCGGCGCCGCACGACGACAGCAGGAACTCGCGCCGGCCGAGGCCGAGGCGCCGCGCGTTCGTGCTCGCCGCCTCCTGCGCCAGCGCGTTCGCCTGCCGGTTCGCCCGCGACAGCGGCACCGGCATGAACTCGCCGTTGCTGGTCGAGTCGAGCTTGATGGGGAGCCGCAGGCCGTCCGGGTCGAAGCGATCGTGCGGCTTTCCCATCAGAGTGCTCCCGGGTCCCCGTGCACGGGCTTGCCCTCGAACAGGGTCAGCAGCACCTTCGTGTCGGAGATGTCCGTGGCCGGGATGTCGAACAGGTTGCGGTCGAGCACGGCCAGGTTCGCGAGCTTGCCGACCTCGAGCGAGCCCGTGTTCCGCTCGTCGCGGTTCGTGTAGGCCGCATTGATCGTGAACGCGGCCAGCGCCTCGGGCAGGCCGATGCGCTCATCCGGCATGAAAGGCGTCGTCGGAGCGCTGGTCGCTTCCATGCGCGTGATGGCGGTCTCCATTTCCTCGAACGGGTTCGCGCTCGATACCGACCAGTCGCTGCCGAAAGCGACCACGGCACCGATCCTCTCCATGCTCGCGATCGGGTACATGTAGGTCGCGGCCTGCTTGCTGATGAAGGGCAGCGTCAGGTCATTGACGTAGTCGTCGGCCATGGCCCACAGCGGCTGGAAGTTCGCGACCACGCCGAGCTGGCGGAAGCGCGGCTGGTCGTCCGGGTGGATCAGCTGGATGTGCGAGATATGGTGCCGGTGCCCGAGGTCGCCGTTTGCCGTGCGCGCGGCCTCGACCGCGTCCAGCGCCTGGCGCACGGCGCCGTCGCCGATCGCATGGAAGTGCACCTGGAACCCGTCGGCGTCGAGCTGCGTCACCGCCTGCTTCAGCAGCTCCGGCTCGACCATCGGGATGCCTCGCACGTCGGTCTTGCCCTTGAGCCGGTATGGCTCGAGGACGACGCCGGTGTAGTTCTCGAGCACGCCGTCCTGCATGATCTTGACGGTGCCCGCGTCCACGCGGCCTTTCGTGTACTCGCTGCGCAGGCGCTTGATGTCCTCGATCTGCTCGAGGCCCGGCTCGCGCTCCCACCAGATGGAGCCGACGACGTGCAGCGTGAGTTCGCCGGCCGCGTCCAGCCGGTGGTAGGTCTTGAGGTCGTCCTCGTTGACCGAGGCGTCCTGGATGCCGGTGATGCCGTAGCCGTTCAGCATCTTGACCGCGTAGCGCAGGCCGTCGTCGCGGACCTGGTCGCTATTCGGCGGCGCCTTGTCGGCCACGAGGCTGCTCGCGCCCTCCTGCAGGCTGCCCGACGGCTCGCCCGTCTTCGGGTCGCGGTCGATGCGTCCGTCCGCCGGGTCCGGCGTGTCCTTGGTGATGCCGGCGACCTCGAGCGCCTTGCTGTTGACCCAGGTCGTGTGCCCGTCGCGGCTCCACAGGATGACCGGCCGATCCGGCACGACCGCGTCGATCAGCTCCTTGCGCGCGAGCGCGCCGGGCCCGAAGGACGCCATCGACCAGCCGCCGCCCTTGATCCAGGGCTCGTCCGGATGCTCGTCGGCGTACTTCTTGATGATCGCGAGGTACTCCTCGACGGTGGTCGCGGCGTTCAGGTCGCAGCCGTTCGCCTCGATGCCGCCCGAGATCGGGTGGATGTGCACGTCCTGGAATCCGGGAACGACCATGCGGCCCTTCAGGTCGACGACCTGGGTCTGGGGGCCGATCCAGTCCTTCGCGCCCGCGTCGGTGCCCACGTAGACGATGCGACCGTCGTCGATCGCGACGGTTTCGGCCCAGCTGCGGGCGCCGTCCACCGTGTAGATTGCGCCGTTCCTGAGCGCGAGGTCGGCGACGGCGGATTTCTGGGCGTCGCCCGGGTCCTTGCCGTCCCGCGCGCAGCCGGCGGCCACCGCGGCGGCCAGCAGGATTCCGATCGTGTGCTTCGTCATTGATGGTCCCTAGGTATGGTTTCGTTCCAGGTCTTCTCGCGCACCGGCTTGCCGTTCTCGGTCAGCCGCCGGCGGTAAGTGTAGAAGAAATTGTCGCGGTCGCTGCGAAACGTCAACTCCGCGTCCCAGACCAGGCGGCGGCCGGGCAGCTCGACCTCCAGCCGGTGCGTGCCCGTCACGGCGGCATCGGCCGGCGCGTGGTCGTTGATCTCGTAGCGGATGGTCTCGAAGCTGCGTTCGGTGCCCCACGGATACCGCGTCCCGGAGCCGTTGGTCGCCTTGGCGACGACGGTCCCGGTCGCGGGATTGCGGTCCACGGAGGAGATTTCGCCGTACCCCGAGGTCGTGCCAGACTCGAGCGACTCGACGCCCGCGAACTCCGGGTCGTCCCGCGACGGCGGCAGGAAGTCAGGCACGGGCCGCTGCTCGAACGGCACCACCGGCAGGGTCAGGCGCGAGGATTCGAGTTTCAGGGCCGTCGTCATCGGGAACGGGGTCGGCCAGAGCATCGGCCACATCGCGTTGTTGACCGCGAGCCGGATCCGGTGGCCCTTCGGGAACACCCAGGACGTGAAGTGCATCTCGACGTCGAGTTCGAAAGGCTCGCCGGGGACGATCGACTTCGGGTCGCGCGCCGATTCGCGATGGGTGCCGTTCATGGCCGCGCCCGTCACCTGCGTCACGCTGCCGTCCGGCGCGACGTCCGAGAGCCGCGCGATCCAGTTCGCGCGCGTGGCATCGGCGGCGACCGTCAGCAGGGCGCGCGGGAAGCCGAGGATCTCGAGGTCCTCCTCGAGCGGCGCGCTGTCGTAGACCAGGCTGAAGGCGTCGGTGCCGCGCTGGTCATGGGCGACGTCGCCCCACCACATGACCGGCCCGCCGGCCTCGAATCCCGAGGAGGGCACGTAACGGAGCTGGTGCGTCGTCGCCGGCGGCGCGACGGCGTCGAGCGTGTGGTCCGGCTGCGGATACAGGACGCGATCGCGGATCCGGGCGACCGGCCAGCCTTCCTCCCAGCGCCACCGGCCCGGCGCATGCTCGAGGTGCGGGCCCGGCGGATGCCAGTCGCGCACGAACACGGCGAAGCGCGGCTCGTCCATGATTCCCGTGTCCTCGCCCTTCAGCCAGTGGTCGAACCAGCGGATGGCCTCGTGCCGCCATTCCATGCCGGGGCCCGGGTAGGGCTGGTGCGGCCAGGTGTGGTGCCAGGCGCCCACCATGCCCTTCACCGGCGCGTTCTTCACCTGCTGCAGCATGCGCGCGACGCTGTCGCGGTAGCCGTCGTACCAGCCGCCGATGTGGAAGGTGGGGATGCGGATCTCGTCGTAACGGCCGCGCAGCGAGGCGCGGTCCCAGTACGGCCCGTCGCGCTGCTGGCGCTTGTGCGAAAGCGTCCACGGCTCGACGTCGAAGCGATTGCGGAAATTGTCGTCGTCCACGCGATAGTCCGGTGCGCCGGGACGCGCGTTGTCGAGATCCATGCTCATCTCCCAGGAGTCGAGGTGCATGATCCCGTCCATGTAATGCACGTCGTCCTGGTAGAGATCCTCGGTGGCGTCGATCGCGATGATCGCCTTCAGCGCGGGCACATCGCGTGCCGCCATCTGGATCGAGTTGAAGCCGCCCCAGGAGATGCCGAACATTCCGACGTTGCCATTTGACCAGGGCTGCTTCGACAGCCAGTCGATGACCACGTCCCCGTCCGCATGCTCGACGTCGGAATACTCGTACGGGACGATGCGGCCCTCGCTGTTGCCGGTGCCGCGGATGTCGACCGCCGCGACCACATAGCCGCGCTTCACGAAGTACGAGTACAGCGGCCAGTTGCGGCTGCGGGCTTCGTGCTTGCGGTAGGGCAGGTACTCGAGCAGCACCGGGAATTTCTCGCCCGCCCGGCCGCCGGTCGGCTGGTACAGGTCCGCCGACAGCCGGACGCCGTCCGGCAGGGTGATCCAGGCCGTCTGGAGCTCCAGGCCGTAAGAGGCCGGTTTCTCCGTGGCCGCCTCAGCCGGCGTGGAGATCATCATTAAAAACAACAGGTTAGGGAATACTAAATTACGATTCAGTAAACTAAACATTCGTTGAGTCAATCCGTGCCGGCGGGATAGAATGTGTGGCGTTCCGACAGGAGGCTAGCATGGCTGCGAATCTCGAACCCAGCACCGACGTTCGCCCGACAGGCTCGAAACTCGACCTGATCCAGGCGACCGTCGCCGCGATTTCCCGGCACGGCCTGTCCGAACTGACGTCCGCGAAGATCGCGGCCATCGCCGGTCACACGGCCGCGTCCGTCAACTTCCACTTCGGCAGCAAGGAAGCCCTGCTGCTCGCGACGCTGCGGGAAGTTTCCGAAGAATTCGCGGTCGCCATGGCGCGGGAGCTGGAGGAGGCGGGCGGGGACGACCTGCGCGGGCTGCTCGGCATCATCGACGCAAGCCTGGGGCGTGGCCTGGCCGATACGCACCGCATCGCCGTCTGGTATGCGTTCCTCTCGGAGTCCAAGGCGCGCAGCGACTACCAGCGCATCTGCGGCGAGCGCGATGCGGCCTGGAGCCGGATGGTCATAGACCTCTGCAAGGGCCTCATCGCCGCGCGGGGCCTCGCTTCGCCCTGGCCGGACGCCGAGGCGGTCGCCCACGGCCTCATGGGCCTCGTCGACCAGCAGTGGCAGTGCATCCTGTTCGAGGGCGACGCCTTCGACCGCGAGGCGGCGCGCCGTCAGTGCCGCGCCTATCTCTGCAGCGTTTTCCCCTGGCTCGCGCCCCGCATCGAGACGCTTGCGCCGGCGCGGCCGAAGCCGGCGACGCCCGCAGCGGCGGGCGATCCCGCCATCACGTTGACGCTGCCGGCCTGGATCTACCACAGCGACGAATTCCACGAGCTCGAGCGGGAGCAGCTGTTCCTGTCGAGCTGGCAGATCGTCGGTCACCAGAGCGAGATTCCGGAGGCGGGCGACTACCGGACTTTCGAGTTCTTCGGTCGCCGCGGCTTCGTGGTACGCGGCAAGGACGGCGTGATCCGCGCCTTTCACAACGTCTGCGCCCATCGCGCCCACGCCATCGTTGCGGGCGACAGCGGCCGCTGCGCAACGCACCTG
>ERZ1066138.73-NODE-73-length-31719-cov-10.120263_pt1 | contig 31719 bp, 25 predicted proteins | sample MGYA00382785_ERZ1066138 | MGnify/ENA primary metagenome ERZ1066138 (study PRJEB33369, sample SAMEA5778368) | biofilm metagenome | biome: Industrial cooling water; feature: Water cooling tower basin; material: Biofilm | place: United Arab Emirates | collected... | reverse complement strand
TCGATCGCCATCGCGCGGTCGTAGCCGTTGTTGGCGATGTAGCTGCCGCGGAAGGCGCGGCGCGCCCACGCGAAGTCGAAGCCGGGCACGTCGCGCGGGCCGCCGGTGGCGCCCTCGATCCAGTGGATGAAGGCGATGCCGCGCTGGTCGAGCTCCTGCACCAGGTGGCCGAAGACGGCCTGCGGGTCACTGTCGGCGAGGTCGTTGAAGGGCGTCACCGGCGACAGGCGGATGCCGGTGCGGCCAGCGCCGATCTCGGCCGCCACCGCGTCCACGACCTCCAGCGCGAAGCGCGCGCGGTTCTCGGGCGAGCCGCCGTAGGCGTCCGTGCGATGGTTGGCGCCGTCGCGCAGGAACTGGTCGATCAGGTAACCGTTGGCGCCGTGGATCTCCACGCCGTCGAAGCCGGCGCGGATCGCGTTGGCGGCGCCGCGGCGGTACTGGTCGACGATCTCGGCGATCTCGGCGGTGCTGAGCGCCTGCGGCACCGGCACCTCGACCTTGCCCTCGTGGGTGTAGGCGACCACGCCCTTGGGCGCTACGGCCGACGGCGCCACCGGGCGCAGCCCGCCGGTCAGCGCCGGGTGGGTGATGCGGCCGACGTGCCAGATCTGCGCGACGATCTTCGAGCCCGCCGCGTGGACCGCGTCGGTGATGCGCTTCCAGCCCTCGACCTGTGCGTCGGAGTAGATGCCCGGCGTGGCCATGTAGCCCTTGCCGCCCGGCGCGACCTGGGTGCCCTCGCTGATGATCAGCCCGGCGCTGCTGCGTTGGCGGTAGTAGTCGATGTTCATCGCGCTGCCCGGCAGGTCGCCACGCGGCTCGTCGGCGCGGCTGCGCGTCAGCGGCGCCATCACGACGCGGTTGGCAATCTCGATGTCGCCGATGCGGCCGGGCTGGAACAGCCGGGCGGTGTCGGCGCCGACGGCCAGCGCAACGGCTTGGGGCAGGGGAGCGTTCATGGGGGAGGCCTCTAAGCTAAAGACAATCGGAAGGGATCGGTTGATCGGTATTCTGTTCATTCCATGGATCCCGTGAAGTCTGCGTATTGAGATACTTTGTATTCCTGTGGGGAATAAATTGCCGTGGACCGCCTCCGCCTGATCGAGACCTTCGTGCGCGTCGTCGAGTCGGGCAGCTTCTCGGCGGTGGCTCGCGAGGAGCGCACCACGCAGTCGGCGATCAGCAAGCAGGTGCAGGCGCTGGAGGCCCAGCTCGGCGCGCGGCTGCTGCTGCGCACGACCCGCCGGCACGCGCTGACCGAGGCCGGCCAGCGCTACTACGAGCGCAGCCTGCAGCTGCTCGACACGCTGGAGGCCGCGCGCCTGGAGGTGCACCGCGCCGAGCACGAGGTCAGCGGCGTGCTGCGCGTCGCGGCGCCGGTGGCCTTCGGCCGCCTGCACATCGTGCCGCGGCTGCCTGCCTTCTACGCCCGCCACCCGCGGCTGCGGGTCAACCTGCAGCTCGACGATGCCTTCGTCGACCTCGTGGCGGCCGGCATCGACGTGGCTTTCCGCGTCGGCGAGCTGGGCGACAGCCGGCTGATCGCGCGGCGCATCGGCACCGCGCACCGCGTGACGCTGGCCGCGCCGTCCTACCTGGCCCGCCATGGCGAGCCCGCGCACCCGGACGAACTGGCCGATCACAACTGCATCGTCTACACCGGCCGGGTGGCGCTGGACGAGTGGCGCTATGTCGATGGCGATGGCGAGGCGCTGTCGGTGCGCGTCGGCGGCAACTTCGAGTCCAACAGCTCCGAGGCGATCCGCCAGGCCACCTGCGAGGGCCTGGGCATCAGCTGCTCGCCGCTGTGGATCTACGGCGACGACCTGCGCGCCGGCCGCGTGCAGGCCATCCTGACCGCTTACCGCGCGCCCCCGCTGCCGCTGAACGTGGTGTTCCAGCCGACGCGGCGGCCGTCGCTGAAGGTGCAGATGTTCGTCGACCACTTCGCCGAGGCCTTCGACCAGGACCCCGACATCGCGCAGATGCTCGGGGCCTGACCGGGCTCAGCCGTTCGCCGTCCCCGCGCTCAAGCCCCACGCGGTTGAACAGCCCGCGCCGCATCGGCCGCGTCATCGCGGCGCCGTCGATGCGCGAGAAGAACGAGCCCCACAGTCCGTGCAGCGCCAGCGGCACGACCGGCACCGGGTGGGTCTCCAGCACCTTCATCAAGCCGCCCTTGAAGGGCTGCAGCGTGCCGTCGCGGGTGATGCCGCCCTCGGGGAAGATCAGCAGCAGCTCGCCCTCGTCGAGCACGCGGCGCGCCTCGGCGAAGGCGCGCTCGTAGGTGGCCGCGTTGTCGCTGCGCGGCGCGATCGGGATCGACTTCCGCGAGGCCGACGCCGAGGCCCGGCCCTTCGACGATACGGCCTTCGACGTCGTGCGGTCGACCTTCGGCTGCATGTTCGCGCCCAACGCCCCCCGCGTGGCCGCCGAGATGCTGCGCGTGACGCGCCCCGGCGGGCGTGCCGTCGCCGGCGCTGTGGGGCCGTCGGGACAGCCTGGCGCAATGGTTCGAGCTCGGCGCCGCGCGCATCGACACCCAGACGCGCCAGTTCGCCTTCCGCTACCGCTCGCCTACTTGGGTGCCGAGCGGGTGAGCTTGTCGGCCATGCGGGTCTGCCAACCCGGGCCGGTCGCCCGCCAGCGCTGGATCACGTCTTCGGTCAGGCGGATCGAGATCAGCTTCTTCGGGTTCGCGGCGCGCGGCCGGCCGCCCTTGTTGACCACGCCGCGGGCGAGCATCTCGTCGGTGAGTTCCGGCAGCTCGTCGTACTCCTCGGGCTGGATGACGTGCGCGGCCACCCGGGCCAGGTCAGAGCCCAAGGAGCGGCGCGATACGCGCTTGCTCTCGGTCATTGGCTTTCCTCATGCTGAAGACGTGACGATCCGCGCCACGCGGTGTGTACCCGACCACCACCATCCGGTCCCGAAGCATGCCGAAGCAGAGGATCCGCTTCTCGCCGTAATCTTTGCGAAGGTCCTCGGTCTCGAAGTTGGGTCCGTCGAACACGAGGGCGGCGTCCTCGAAATCCAGATGCCGTGTCCGCAGCGCTTCGGCCCGTTTGGCGGGGTCGTAGGTGATGAGCACGGATGTTAGTGTAACTACAAAAACATAGGCTGCCGAGCCTTGCCGCAGAGGCAAGACGCGCACGTGATGTCTATCGCAAGGCGAGTTGTCTGCAGTCGATCCGTTGCGTACATACGTCCAACGTAACAGTGCGCAGGAAAGCCGTCAGCCCACCACCTGATTGCGCGCCTGTGCCCAAGCCGTCACTTGCAACGTTGTTACAGGCGGTGCTAAGCCGGCCGCACGTCGCTTCGACTACAGCGGCTTGAAGATCGACGCGCCGCTGCCAGAGATGCGGCTGTGGAACTCGGCCGCATACCGATCGGTCATCCCGGCAATGAAATCGCAAAGCAGTCGCTGCTTGTGTTCATCGTCAGGCGCGCGGTGGTACATCAGCTGATAGTCTTCCGGCAGAAGATGATGTCCGTCCTTCTTGCGCAGACTCTCAAAAATCTCGCGCACCAGGTCGAAGCCTCGGTTCTCGACGACTTTCAGACGCGGCGACATGATCATGGTCTGATAGTTCAAATGCTTTAGTGATTCAATCTGAAGCAAGATAGGTCGATCGAGGTCGACCCGAGAAAACTTCAAGTGCCGACGCGGTAGCGTGTTGACGCGTATGCCGTTGATGAAACGCCCCACGAGATGGGACGTGAACCCGACCCGCAGTCTTCCCTGCGAGGCGAGCAGCGTGGATTGTTGGAATGCTTGAAGCTCGTTGGCTGCTGCATCCGCTTCCCGAGAGCCGCCCCCGTATCCACCCAGGTCAAACAACTGCTCTAGCGTTCTGAACACCTCTGCCTCGGTGGCATCCGGGACAGCTTCGGCAACCTTCGCGTGAACACGCTTCACCAAGGCCGGGTTGCTAGACAGGCAAGCACGGATCGCGAGCGGATGGGTGAATCCACCCTTCATCGCGTCTTCTAGGTCGTATGTCGAGTAAGCGATGTCGTCCGCCAAGTCCATGATCTGGCACTCGATGGTCTTGAAAGGCAACCCGTCTGGCGGCGCTCCTAACCTGCGCTTGATCTCGCCGACCAGCGGCGCCTCGGACTGGTAGTAGCCCTTCGCCAGCTTGTCCCCTGGCTTCCGCCAAGCCGGGATCGGCCGGTCGTACTTGAGCACCGCCGCTAGGCTTCGGAATGTCAGATTCAACCCAGCCCGGTAATCGACGCCATCGGGCCCTATGCCGCAGTAGCTGCCCTCAGGGTCGTTGGGTGCGCTGCCACGGAAGACCTTCTTCTCGATCCTTGCCAGTAGCCGAAGCGTCTGAGCGTTACCCTCGAATCCGCCACACGCCTTCATGCATTCATCGAGCGCCGCTTCGCCGTTATGACCGAAAGGCGGATGACCGAGGTCGTGCGCGAGCGCAGCAAGTTCGACCAAATCCGTGTTGATCTGGTCGGCTTGGAACGCCCGCTCTGTGGCGTTGATGTGCAATGCGATCGCCTTGGCCACCTGTGCGACCTCGAGCGAGTGCGTCAGCCGGTTGCGGAAGAAGTCCGACTCATGGCTCGGGAAAAGCTGCGTCTTCCCCTGCAGGCGCCGGAAACAGGGTGAATGCAGTAGCCGTCCGTAGTCCTGTCTGTAGACCGAACGCCCTCCACTCGCGTGCAGAGCCTGCTCGGGCACGATGCGTGCCCTGTCCTCTTTCGTGTACAGCATCAGCCCCCCGCGCGCGTCCCTGCCCAAAAAAAAAGGCCACCTCATCGGGTGGCCCGTGTTCGGCGCCGCTATTACTTGCTGCTGGCGCTCTTCGCGTTTGGCTGCCCCTGCGGCGGCTTCGTGGCTGATGCAGCCGACTTAGCCTGCGACTGCAGCATCATGTTGCGGTACTGCAGGTGACCTGAAGCCGCCTTGGCGGCCTCCAGAACGGCAGGAATACTGGAGTTTGTCTTCATGCGTCCTCCTGTGGACTAGCGTCTGAGTTTACAAGCAAGGCGGGTGCCCGAGCTAGCCCCTAGTGTCGGTGCAGCAACCCACGGGCTGTTGCCAATAGCAGACCCGGAACGTGAAGTTCTTTGCCCAGCGGGTCGCCAACCTTACCGCTGGCGACGACGCGGTCGGACTCTGCCCCGTCAGCGCCGAACGTTGGCACCGCGAAGAACTTATGCCAATGACGTTCCCCCGGAAGCCGGACGGTTCTGAACTAGAGGTTGGCCAACCGCCCCCTCGGCCGCGCCTGCGCTACCGGTGACGTCATGACTGCTCTTCGCCTTCGACGTCTCGCAAGACCCCAGGCAAGAATGCCGCCATCGTGGCGCCACAAGGCCGACGTTCGCAGATGCTCGCCGATGGCCGATTCGAGACGGCCACTTCAGCCACTTCAACCAGTTCGCACGCCGCCCGTCTGGTACGAGCCGCCCCTCAGCGCAGCGCCAGCCCCGCCGCCAACATCCCCCCCACCCTCTCCCTCAACCCCTCCGGCGTCACCTCGCCCGCCGCCAGCGCCGGCCCCGCGCTCAAGCCCACGCGGTTGAACAACCCGCGCCGCATCGGCCGCGTCATCGCGGCGCCGTCGATGCGCGAGAAGAACGAGCCCCACAGTCCGTGCAGCGCCAGCGGCACGACCGGCACCGGGTGGGTCTCCAGCACCTTCATCAAGCCGCCCTTGAAGGGCTGCAGCGTGCCGTCGCGGGTGATGCCGCCCTCGGGGAAGATCAGCAGCAGCTCGCCCTCGTCGAGCACGCGGCGCGCCTCGGCGAAGGCGCGCTCGTAGGTGGCCGCGTTGTCGCCGCGCGGCGCGATCGGGATCGCCTTCGCGAGCCGGAACAGCCAGCCCAGCACCGGCGTGGCGAAGATGCGGTGGTCCATGACGAAGCGGATCGGCCGCGGGCTCGCCGCCATCAGCAGCATCGCGTCGACGAAGCTGACGTGGTTGCACACCAGCAGCGCCGCGCCCTCGGCCGGGATGTGCTCGTCGCCCTGCACGCGGAAGCGGTACATCACGCGGGTCAGCAGCAGCGACAGGAAGCGCAGCAGGTACTCGGGCACCAGCAGGAAGATGTAGGCGCCGACCGCCAGGTTCAACAGCCCGACCACCAAAAAGACCTGCGGCACCGTGGCACCGGCGGCGATCAGCCCGCCGGCCATCAAGGCGCTGACGACCATGAAGAGGGCATTGAGGATGTTGTTCGCCGCGATGATGCGGGCGCGGTGCGTGGCCGGCGTGCGCAGCTGGATCAGCGCGTACATCGGCACGCTGTAAAGGCCGGCGCAGAAGGCCAGCGCGGCCAGGTCGAACATCAGCCGCCAGCGGCCCGGCTGGGCCACGAATTCGGCGACGCCGACCGTCCCCGCCGGCGGCGCGCCGCGCGACGCGAAGTACAGGTCGATCGCGAACACGCTCATGCCCAGGGCGCCGAGGGGCACCAGGCCGATCTCCACATGCCGGCGGCTCAAGCCCTCGCACAGCAGCGAGCCCGCCCCGATGCCGACCGAGAACACCACCAGCAGCAGCGAGGCGACCCGCTCGTCGCCGCCGAGCACCTCCTTCGCGAAGGCCGGGAAGAGGCTCAGGAACACCGCACCGAAGAACCACATCCACGAGATGCCGAGCATCGAGCGGAACACGACGATCTGCCGGTGCGCCATGACCAGGTTGCGCCAGGTCTCGGTGAAGGGGTTCCAGTTGATGCGCAGCTGTGGGTCGGTCGCGGGCGAGTGCGGCACGAACTGCACCGCCAGCCGCCCCAGCACCGCGACGCCGAGGCAGGCGAAGGCCACCGCGTCGCGGCCCACCTCCGGCTGCGCGATCAGCAGCCCGCCGGCGACGTTGCCGAGCAGGATCGCGACGAAGGTGCCCATCTCGACCACGCCGTTGCCGCCGGTCAGCTCGCGCTCGCTCAGGTGCTGCGGCAGGTAGGCGTACTTGACCGGGCCGAACAGCGTCGACTGCAGCCCCATCAGGAAGATGCACACCAGCAGCACCGGCACGTTCGCCGCGGCGAAGCCCCAGGCGCCGAGCGCCATCACGGCGATCTCCATCGACTTGGCCCAGCGCATCAGCAGCGCCTTCTCCAGCTTGTCGGCGAGCTGCCCGGCGGTGGCCGAGAACAGCAGGAAGGGCAGGATGAAGAGGGCCCCGATCACCACCCCGGCCTGCGCCGGCGGCAGCCAGCCGAGCTGGAGCTGGTAGGTCACCAGCACGGTGAGGGCGAACTTGAACAGGTTGTCGTTGCCGGCGCCGAGAAACTGGGTCCAGAAGAAGGGCGCGAAGCGGCGCTGCGTCAGCAGCGCGAACTGGTTGGGGTGGGCCTGGGCCACGGGCTTCAGCGCACCGGCGGCCGCGTGCCCATGTCGACGTCGATGTGCTGCCAGATGTCCTGCCAGAACACCGGCCGGCGGTAGCCGATCACCCAGGGGTGGACCATGTCGGTGGCGATGCGGTGCACGTGGGTCTTGTAGGGCATGTAGGCGACCGCGAGGCGCTTGGCTTCGAGGAAGAGCTGCTCGCGCTCGGGGCCGTCGGGCAGGCCGCTGAGCTTTTCGTAGACGGCGTCCATCGCGGGCAGCCGGAAGCGCGCGAGGTTCTGGCCGCCGGCCTGCGGGCCGTGCATGCGCGCCAGCGAGCCCTGGCCGTCGGGCGAGCCGGCGGTCGAGCCCAGCACCCACAGCATCAGCTTGCCGGCGCGCGCCTGCTTGAGCTGCTCGGGCCATTTGCCGGCGTTGAACTTGGTGCGGATGCCGACCGCGTCCATGTTGCGCTTCCACAGCTCGTCGAACTGGCGCGAGATCTGGTCGGGCTGGGTCGCGATGTCGAGCACCAGCGGGCCGCCGTCGGGCAGTTCGCGCCAGCCGTCGCCGTTGCGGTCGGTGTAGCCGTAGAGGTCGAGCAGGGCCTTGGCGCGGGCCGGGTCGTGGTCGCCGTTCTCGCTCTTGAAGGCCGGGTCGTAGCCGCTGGTGTGCGGCGGGATCGGCCCCTGCGCCGGGATCGCCTGGCCGCGGCGGATCAGCCGGATCTCGCGCTCGACGTCGATCGCCAGCGAGATCGCGCGCCGCAGCGCGATCTTGTGCGGCTCGTTGCCGCCGACCACCGGGTCCTCGAAGTTGAAGTAGGTGATCGCGGTGTCGGGCTGCAGCACGCGGTAGGCACGGATGCCCTGCTTGGCGAGGTTGGGCGCGACCTGGCCGTTGGGCATCGCGCGCTGGATGAACTCGCCCGGCACCGCGATGGTGTCGATCTGGCCGTTCAGGAAGGCCAGCCAGCGCGGCTGCTGCTCCTCGATCACCGAGACCTCGACGCGGTCGATCAGCGGCAGGCGCCGGCCCTTCAGTTGGGCCACAAGCGCCTGGCCCTCGGCGTCGCCGGCGGCCGGCTCGGCGTCGTACAGCACCTCTCGGTAGGCCGGGTTGCGGTCCAGCACGATCTGCGAGCTGCGCCGCCAGGCGCCGAGCTTGAAGGGCCCGGTGCCGACCGGGTGCTCGGAGATGCGCTCGCCGTAGAACTCGACCACCTCGCGGGCGATGCCGCCGAACAGGTCGCCGACCAGCGACTCGAGCAGCCGCGGCCGCGGCGCGTCGAGCTGCAGCACCAGCGTGTAGCGGTCGGGCGCCGTGATGCCCTCGACCGGCGCGTCGTGGTCGAAGGGCTGCTTGGCGTCGAGGGCGCGCTGCCGCAGCGCCGCCAGCCCGGTGAAGCCGATCTCCTGCACGCCGCCCCAGGCGGGGCTCTTCAGCGCCGGGTCGGCGTAGCGCTTGATCGCGTAGACGAAGTCCTGCGCCACCAGCTCGCGCTTCCTGCCCTTGAAGGCCGGGTCGTCGGCGAAGAAGACGCCGGGACGGATGCGGATCGTCCAGCGGCGGAAGTCGGCCGAGGTCTCGGGCATCGCCTCGGCGATCAGCGGCTTGATCTTCGACGGCCGCGCCAGATGGTCGTAGCGGTACAGGCCCTCGAAGATGTGCGCGGTGATCGTGCGCGAGTACAGGTCGGAGATCTGCGCCGGGTCGAAGCCGGTCTCGGCGACCGGGAAGGCGACCCGCAAAACCTTGGGCGGCGCCGAAGCGCTCGCCGCCGTCTGTGGCACGGCCGCCGGCGCCGCGGCGAGCAGCGTCGCGGCGCACAGCCAGGGGGTCAGCGCTCGGAGCAGGCGGTTCATCGGGCGGCGTTCCTCGCGTTCGGGTCGATGTCGACGTAGCGCCAGAAGTCTCGCAGGAAAGGGTGGCGCCGGTAGCCGACGACCCAGGGCTGCAGCAGGTCGGTGGCGATGCGGTGGCCCGAGACCTTGTAGGGCATGTAGGCCACGCCCAGGCGCTTGGCCTGCGCGATCAGCGCGTCGCGCTCGGGGCCGTCGGGCAGCACGCGCTGGCGTTCGTAGAGTGCGTTGTAGGCCGGCAGGTCGAAGCGGGCGTGGTTGGCCTGGCCCTTGTTGGGGCCGTACATCAGGTCGAGGAAGTAGCCGCCGTCGGGGTTGGCCGCGCCCCAGGCCACGCCCCAGATCATCAGCTTGCCGGCGCGCGAGGCCTTGAGGTTCTCGGGCCACTGCGCGGTGCGGAAGTCGATGCGCAGGCCGACCGCGCGCATGTTCTTCTTCCACAGCTCCTGCAGCTGGCGCGAGGCCTGGTCGGACTGGCTGGCGTACTCCAGCACCAGCGGGCTGCCGTCGGGCTGCTCGCGCCAGCCGTCACGGTTGCGGTCGACATAGCCGTAGAGGTCGAGCAGGGCCTGGGCGCGGGCGCGGCTGAACTCGCTCATCTCGGTCTTCAGGCCGGGCTCGTAGCCGCTGACGAGCGGCGGCACGATCGCCTGGGCGGGGATCGCCTGGGCCTTGCGCACCAGCGCGATCTCCTCCTGCACGTCGTAGGCCAGCGCGATCGCGCGGCGCAGCGCCACCTTCTCCGGCGCGTAGCCGCCGACCAGCGGATGCTCCATGCCGAAGTAGCTGAACATCGCGTCGACCAGCGGCGCGCGGTCCATGACGATGCCGCGCTTCACGAGGCTGGGCGCGAGCCGGTTGCCCGGGATCGCCAGCGGCACGAACTCCGACGGCAGCCGCTCGAGCAGGTCGTGCTCGGCGTTGAGGAAGCCGAGCCAGCGCGGCTGCGCCTCCTCGACGATCGCGACCTCGACGCGGTCGACCAACGGCAGGCGCTTGCCGCGCAGCGCCGCGGCGATGGCCTGCGAGCGCGGGTCGTCGGCCGGCGGCTGCTCGTCGTAGCGCTGCTCGCGGAAGCGCGGGTTGCGTTCCAGCACGATGCGCGAGCTGCGCCGCCAGTCCGCGAGCCGGAACGGGCCGGTGCCGACCGGGTGCTCCATCTCGCGGCCCGGGTGGGCCTCGATCACCTCGCGCGCCACCGCGCCCATCACGCCGCCGTCGGCCATCACGTAGGCGAAGCGCGGCGCCGGCTCGGCCAGGCGGATCTGGAAGCGGTAGCGGTCGAGCGTGCGGGCGCCCTCGACCTCGGTGTCGTAGGGGAAGGGCGTCTTGTCGGCCAGCGCCTTCGCGCGCAGCTCCGACAGGCCGAGCAGCCTGGCGTTCTCGAACTGGAACAGGTTCGGGCTCTTGAACTTCGGGTCGTAGTGGCGCTTCAGCGCGTAGACGTAGTCGGCCGCGACCAGCTCGCGAGGCTTGCCGCCGAAGGCCGGGTCGTCGGCGAAGAAGATGCCCGGGCGGATCGTGAAGGTGAAGGTGGTGAAGTCGGCCGACACCTCGGGCAGCGCCGCGGCGGTCTGCGGCTTCAGGCGCGCCGGGCGGGCGAGGTAGTCGTAGGTCAGCGGCGCCTCGAAGATGTTGGCGGCGATGACGCGCGAGTAAAGGTCGGAGATCTGCGCCGGGTCGAAGCCGCTCTCGGCGACCGGGAAGGCGTACCGAAGCACCTTGGCCTCACCGCCCGCCGGCGCCTGCGCCGCCGCCGGCGACGCCCACAGCGCGGCCGCGGCGAGCAGCGCCGCAAGCGGCCGGGCGAGGTGACAGCGTGGCGAGGACTTCATGCCGGGGGCGCGCCACCGACCGACGGGACGACGGCGCCGCGCAGTCTAGGGCGGCGCCGCGCGCGCCGCGCATGCCCGAGCGCGGCCTGCGGGCAAACGCGCGCCGCCGCGCCGCGGCGAGGCCCTAGACTCGCGCCTGCGCGCCGTCGGCCCCGGGTCGCCGCCGCCGCGCGATGGTCCGGTTTCCTGGAGATGTCCTCGCGATGGCGGCCTACCTGATACGGCGCCTGTGGCAAATGGTCCCGACGCTGGTCGGGGTCGTGCTGCTGGTGTTCTTCCTCTTCAAGTATTTCGGCGGCGACCCGGCCGAGATCCTCGGCGGCCTCAACGCCACGCCGGAGCAGATCGACGCCATCCGCACCCAGCTCGGCCTGAACGAGCCGGTGTGGAAGCAGCTGTGGATCTTCCTGACCCAGATCGTCACCTTCGACTGGGGCCAGAGCTGGGCCACCAACGAGCCGGTCGGCGCGATGTTCGCCAGCCGCCTGCCGGCGACGCTGACGGTGATGACGCCGATCCTGGTGCTCGACATCCTGCTGGCGATCCCGATCGCGCTGGCGGTGGCCTACGTGCGGGGGTCCCTCACCGACCGCACGATCATGGTCGTGACGACGGTGGCGCTGTCGATCAGCTTCCTGGTCTACGTGATCGTCGGCCAGTACGTGTTCGCCTTCCTGCTCGGCTGGTTCCCGGTGCAGGGCTGGAGCGACAGCGTCTGGACCAACCTGCTGGTCTACACGCCGCTGCCGGTGCTGCTGGCGGTGCTGGTGGGCCTGTCGCCGCAGACGCGGCTGTACCGCAGCTTCTTCCTCGACGAGATCGGCCAGGATTACGTGCGCACCGCGCGTGCCAAGGGCCTGACCGAGAAGCGCATCCTGCTCAAGCATGTGCTGCGCAACGCGATGATCCCGATCCTCACCAACGTGGCGGTCGCGCTGCCGGGCATCTTCGTCGGCAGCTTCCTGATCGAGACCTTCTTCTCGATCCCCGGCCTGGGCCGCGAGGTGCTGCTGGCGGTGAACCGCAGCGACTATCCCGTCATCCAGGCGGTGACGATCTACATCGCCGTGCTGACGATGCTGATCAACCTGGCGACCGACGTGCTCTACAAGTGGGTCGACCCGCGGGTCGTTCTGAAATGAGCGCCGTGCTTGCTTCCTCGCCGGTCGGCGCCGCTGCCGCGCGCTCGGAAGGCGTCTGGGCCGCGGCCTGGCGGCGTTTCCGCGGCGACCGCGTCGGCATGGTCTCGCTGGTGGTCGCGACGGGCTTCATGGTGCTGGTGCTCGCCGCGGCGGTGGGCTGGGTCGGCGCCGACTGGCAGCGCGAGGTCGGCGTGCCGAACGCGCCGCCGGGCTTCATGGGCCCGGCGCCCAAGACCGAGCAGGCGGCGATCGAGGTGCCGAAGGGCCCGAACGTCGACCTGTCCGACATCGACCCGCTGGCGCCGCGCTACGGCGAGTGGGCCGAGCGCGCCAAGCAGTACGCGACCGCCGAGACGCCGCGCGCCGAGACCCTGCCCTTCGGCGCCGACCGGCTCGGCCGCGACGTGCTCGCCAAGGCCGTGAAGGGCGCGCAGATCTCGATCCTGGTCGGCGTCTCGGCGGCGCTGCTGGCCACCGCGATCGGCACCGTGCTGGGTGCCCTCGGCGGCTTCTTCGGCGGGCGCGTCGGCGACTTCCTCGAGTGGGTCTACAACGTCTTCACGTCGATCCCCGGCATCCTGCTGATCTTCGCCTTCGCGGCGGTCACCGGGCGCGGCGTGCTGTCGGTGGTGCTGATCCTCGGCCTGACCGGCTGGACCGGCATCTACCGGCTGGTGCGCGCCGAGTTCCTGAAGCACGCGGTGCGCGAGTACGTGCGCGCGGCCGAGGCGATCGGCGCGTCGACCGGCTCGCGGATGTTCCGCCACATCCTGCCGAACGTCAGCCATGTGGTGCTGGTGCAGCTGTCGATCCACGTGGTCGGCTTCATCAAGGCCGAGGTGATCCTGAGCTACCTGGGCCTGGGCGTGTCGGTCGACCAGGTCAGCTGGGGCACGATGCTCGCCGAGGCCCAGGCCGAGCTGCTGCTGGGCCACTGGTGGCAGCTCGCCGCGGCGACGCTCTTCATGGCGGCCTTCGTCACCGCCTTCTCGCTGATGACCGACGCGCTGCGCGACGCGCTCGACCCGAAGCTGAGGGGCGCCGAATGAGCGACCTGCTGCAGATCGACGACCTGCGCGTGCGCTTCCGCCTCGGCCGCGGCGAGCGCGCCGGCTGGACCGAGGCAGTCGGTCGTGGCGCGCAGGGCGTGAGCTTCGCGATCCCCGAGAACACCACGGTCGCGCTGGTCGGCGAGTCGGGCTCGGGCAAGAGCGTGACCGCGATGTCGATCCTGAACCTGCTGCCCGACAACGCCGAGCGCGTGGGCCGCATCCAGTTCCTGGGTCGCGACCTGCTCGCCGCCACGCTGCCCGAGCTGCAGGCGCTGCGCGGCAAGGACATCGCCTGCGTCTTCCAGGACCCGATGAGCTCGCTGAACCCGGTGTTCACGATCGGCGAGCAGCTCGCCGAGCCGCTGCGGCTGCACCTCGGCCTGAGCGCCCGCCAGGCGCGCGAGCGCGCCCTCGCCGCACTCGAGGAGGTCGGCCTGCCCGACCCGAAGCGCCGCCTCGACGCCCACCCGCACGAGCTCTCCGGCGGCCAGCAGCAGCGCGTGATGATCGCGATGGCGATCGCCTGCGAGCCCAAGCTGCTGATCGCCGACGAGCCGACCACCGCGCTCGACGTGACGATCCAGCGCCAGATCCTCGAGCTGCTCGCCGGCCTGAAGCAGAGGCACCGCATGAGCATGCTCTTCATCAGCCACGACCTCGGCGTGGTCGGCGAGATCGCCGACCGCGTGGTCGTGATGCGCGAAGGCACGGTGCGCGAGCAGGGCGACGTGGCGCGCATCTTCTCGGCGCCGCAGGACGCCTACACCAAGGCGCTGCTGGCCTGCCGTCCGACGCTGGCGGCGCCGCCGACGCGGCTGCGCGTCATCGACGACCACTTGGCCGAGCAGGCCGGGCAGGCGCCGGCCGCGGCGCGCGCCGCCAAGCCCAAGGACCCGGCGGCGCCGGTGGTGCTGCAGGTCGAGGCGCTGCGCAAGAGCTTCTGGCTGCGCCGCGGCGTGTTCGGGCGGCAGGAGTTCCGCGCCGTCAAGGGCGTGAGCTTCGCGCTGCGGCGCGGCCACACGCTGGGCATCGTCGGCGAGTCGGGCTCGGGCAAGACCACCGCGGGCCTCGCGCTGCTGCAGCTGCACGAGGCCAGCGGCGGGCCGGTCGGCGGCCGGGTCGGCTTCCGCAGCGCCGCCGGCGGGCCCGAGCAGGACCTGCTGACGCTCGGCAAGGCCGACTGGCTGCCGATGCGGCGCAAGCTGCAGGTGGTGTTCCAGAACCCCTACGCCTCTCTGAACCCGCGCTTCACGATCGGCCAGACCCTGGTCGAGCCGATGACGATCCACCGCCTCGGCGCCGACGCCGCGGCGCGCGAGGCCAAGGCGCGCGCGCTGCTCGCCAGGGTCGGCCTCGACGCCGCGGCCTGGGGCAAGTATCCGCACGAGTTCTCCGGCGGCCAGCGCCAGCGCATCGCGATCGCACGCTGCCTCTCGCTCGACCCCGAGGTGCTGGTGCTCGACGAGGCGGTGAGCGCGCTCGACGTCTCGGTGCAGGCGCAGGTGCTGAACCTGCTGAAGGACCTGCAGGACGAGCTCGGCCTGGCCTACGTCTTCATCAGCCACGACCTCGCGGTCGTGCGCTTCATGGCCGACGAGGTGCTGGTGATGAAGGACGGCGAGGTCGTCGAGCAGGGTGCCGTCGAGGCCCTGCTGGCCGCGCCGCGCGAGGCCTACACGCAGCGGCTGCTCGGCGCGATCCCGCGCGGCTACGTGCCGGCGGGCTGAAGCGGCGCTGGCGCTGCGGCCCCGGCCGCGGCAGCATCGCGGCATGGACAGACCGGCTCGGACCAGGGCGTGGCGTGCTGTGGTGGCGCTGCTGCTGGCCTGCCTGCTCGCCGCCTGCACCGACCCCCCGCGCCCCGACCTCAAGCGCCTCTACCAGTTCGGCATGAACGACGCCGATACCGCGCCGGTGATCCTGATCCCCGGCGCCTTCGGCTCGCGGCTGCGCGACCGCGCGACCGGCGAGGAGGTCTGGCCCGGCCCGTGGTGGCGCATCCTGTTCTCGTCCTACCCGCAGCTGGCGCTCGATTTCGATGCCGAGACCGGCACGCCGCGCGACGCCCGCCTGGAGGCCTTCGACATCGCCGAGCGCGCCTTCGGCCGCGACTTCTACCGCCCGATCATGGACACGCTGTCGCGCCACGGCGGCTACCGGCGCACCGTGCCGGGCACGCCGGTGGCGAAGGGCGAGCGGCGCTTCTACGTCTTCCACTACGACTGGCGGCAGGACAACGTGCAGAGCGCCCGCGCCCTGCACGGCCTGATCGAGCAGGTGCGGCGCGACCACGGCGACCCGGCGCTTCGCGTCGACCTGGTGGCGCACAGCATGGGCGGGCTGGTGGCGCGCTACTACCTGCGCTTCGGCACCCGCGACGTGCTCGAAGGTTCGGGCCGGCAGGTCACGATGGAAGGCGCCGCGGCGGTGCGCAAGCTGGTGCTGCTGGGCACGCCCAACCTCGGCTCGGTGAGCTCGCTGCAGGCCTTCCTGAGCGGCGAGCGTGTCGGCCTGGGCCGCATCGCGCCGCGCACGCTCGCCACCTTCCCGAGCGGCTACCAGCTTTTCCCGCACCCGCTGGCGAGCTGGCTGGTCGGCATCGACGGCCAGCCGCTCGCCGACGACCTGTTCGACGCCGCGACCTGGCAGCGCCACGGCTGGTCGGTCTACGGCCCCGGCGGGCCGGCCGACCCAGCCGACGAAGCGGCGCGGCGCCGCTACTTCGTGCACCAGCTCGAACGCGCGCGGCGCTTCGCCTGGATGCTGTCGGTGGCCGAGCCGGTGAGCCCGATCCGCTACGTGCTGTTCGGCGGCGACTGCCACCTGACGCCGGCGCGGCTGCTGGTCGAGCGCGAGGGCGAACGCGACATGACGCGGCTGGCGCCATCGGAGATCCGCGCGCCACGCGCCGGCGTGCCCTACGAGGAGCTGATGCTCGAGCCCGGCGACGGCCGCGTCACCAAGCCCTCGCTGCTGGCGCGCGAGGCCCTCGACCCGAGCGCGCCGCAGCACGAAGACAGCTTCCTGCCGGTGGCGTACCCGTTCTTCCTCTGCGAGCACCACCAGGCCTTGACGGCCAACATCAACTTCCAGGACAACCTGCTGAACGTGCTGCTGACGCGTCACCTGCCGTGGGAGAGCGGGCGCACCGACGCCAGGCCCTGAGCCCGTGCCGGCCCGGCGGGCGCGCGCCGCGACCTGGGCGATCATCGGGCCTGCCGCCCGCCGAACCGCCCCGACCATGCCGCCGCATGACCCCGTAGAGACCGTCCAGGCCCTGTACGAAGCCTTCCGCGCGCTCGACGGCGCGCGCATGGAGCAGTGCTACGCCGAGGACGCCTGCTTCGACGACCCGGTGTTCAGCGTGCGCGGCCGCGCACGCATCGGCGGGCTGTGGCGCATGCTCTGCGAGGGCGCGATCCGCCAGGGCCGCGCCGACTGGCGGCTGGACTACGGCGACATCGTCGTCGAGGGCCGCAAGGGCTGCGCGCACTGGGAGCCGAAGTACCGCTTCGGCGCGACCGGCCGGCGCGTGCACAACCTGATCGACGCGAGCTTCCACTTCGACGGGCAGGGCCTGATCCTCGCGCACCGCGACGACTTCGACCTCTACCGCTGGGGCTGCCAGGCGCTCGGCGCCAAGGGCAGGCTGCTGGGCTGGATGCCGTGGTTCCGCACCCAGCTGCGCGCGCAGGCGGCGCGGCGCCTCGAGGCCTGGCTGGCGCAGCCGCGGCTCTAGGGCCTGTTAACGCTACCGGAGGGCTCGCGTGACCCAGGAAACGGGCGCCATCAAGGCGCCGAGCACAGCCGGGGTAGGCCCCCGGTGAGCATCGGCAACGCCGAGGGCGCCCGTTTCCTGGGATCACCCTTCGGGCCGGGGCCGCGCAGGCCGCAGGGCGGTGTTGCTCGGTCGTTGCGTGCATGAGCACGCGGCCTCCCTCACGCCTACCCCTGCGGCCTGCGCGGCTCCGGCGCGTGTGCTCCGATGGGGCTGACGGGCGCCGCCGCACTTGCTTACGCCTGCGGGCACGCCGACGCGACGGCGCCGGGCCCTGGCTGACCAATTCCGTCGCCTCTGTGAACACGCGCAGCGCCGGCGCCGGCCGGCCCGGGGCCGTGGCGTGACGGACTGCACGCCGCGCCGCGGCCGCGGCGACTGGCATGCAAGCTGCTGGAGCCGCCCCACGATCCGCCGGAGAACCCCATGGCCCTGAGCGTCCGACCCCTGCACCGTCTGAAGGCCGCGCATGCGGCGTCCTGCGGCGCCGCCTCGTCGATGCTGCGCCTCGCGGCGCGCGAACGGCAGGCCAGTTCGGCGGCGCCGGCCTGGCTCGCCGGCCTGACGCGGGCGATGCGTTCGGCCGGCCCGGCCCACGGCGCGCGGCCGCTGCATGCGGCGCTGGTCGGCGGCGAGTTCGCACCCAGCGAATGGCTGTCGGCGCGCTGAGCCCCGCACGCCCTTCACGATCTCCCGAGCGCACGACCCCGGTCCCGCGATGAACGGCCACCAGCCCTTCAGCCTCGCCACCGCGCAGCCCGCGCGCCGCGAAGCCCCCGCGACGACCGGCCCGTCGGGCGCCTTCCGGGCTCCGCTGCTGCCGACGCGCTCCGCGTCGCGGCAGCTCGAGCTTCCTTTCGTCACGCCGCCGGCCGCATCCCGTCTCTGTGTGCGGACCGGTTGACGTCCAGGGGGAGCGGGCGGGTCGGGGATGATGAGAGCGAGCCCCTGACCAACACCGTCCCGCTCCCCTTTCTTTTTATGCCCCCACCGGCCCGACGGCGCCCAGCGCCTGCGGGCCGTTTTCACGCCCGGCCGAGCCTCGTCGCGAGGTGGCGGTCCAGGCAGGCCAGCAGCTCGGCCAGGTCGACCGGCTTGGTGAGGTAGTCGTCGAAGCCGGCGGCGCGCGCCGCGCGCACGCGGTCAGGCAGCGCGTCGGCCGACAGCGCGACGCGCGCCACACCGGCCAGCGCCGGCTCGTCGCGCAAGGCGGCCAGCACGTCCAGCCCGGTCATGTCGCCGAGGTGCATGTCGATCAGCAGCAGGTCGGGCGGCGCGCTGCGCGCGCTGGCGATCGCCTCGCGGCCGTTGCGCGCGATGCGCAGCTCGCAGCCCGGGCGCAGCTGCAGCAGCTGGCGCACCAGCTCGACGTTGAGGCTGTTGTCCTCGGCGTAGAGCACGCTGTGCGGCGCGGCCGGTGCGGTGCTGCGCGGCGGCTCGGCCACCGCCGCGGCGTCCTGAGCCATCGCGCGCGGCAGCGTCAGTGCGAAGGTCGAGCCGCGGCCGGGCTCGCTGCTGACCGCGATCTCGCCGCCCATCAGCTCGACCAGCCGGCGCGAGATCGCCAGGCCGAGGCCGGTGCCCTCGATGCCGCGCCGCTCGGCGCCGAGGCGGTTGAAGGGCTCGAACAGATGGGCCTGCTGCTGCGGCGTCAGGCCGATGCCGGTGTCGGTGACGGCCAGCCGCAGATGCTCGGCGTCGACCACCTGGGCCTCGATGACGACCTGGCCGCCCGAGCGGTTGTACTTGACCGCGTTGCTGAGCAGGTTGACCAGCACCTGGCGCAGCCGCATCGGGTCGGCCAGCACATGCAGCGGCTGCGCGCTGGCCGGCTGCAGCAGCGCCACACCCGAGGCGCGCGCGGTCGGCGCGACCAGCGCGACCGAGTCCTCGATCAGCGCCGCCACCGGCAGCGGCTGCGGCAGCAGCGGCAGGTTGCCCGACTCGATGCGCGAGAGGTCGAGCACGTCGCCGATCATCGCCAGCAGGTGCTGGCCGGCGCGCTCGATGTGGCCGACGCGGGCGCGCTGGGCTGGCTGCAGCGGCGCCGTCGGGTCGCCCTGCAGCAGCTGCGAGAAGCCGAGCACCGCGTTCAGCGGCGTGCGCAGCTCGTGGCTCATGCGCGAGAGGAACTCGGTCTTGGCCTCGTTGGCGCGCGCCGCGGCCTGGGCGTCGAGCAGCGCGGCGTCGTAGCGCTTGCGCTCGGTCACGTCGGCGATGTAGCCGTGCCACAGCGTGCCGCCGTCGGGCAGGCGCTCGGGCGTGCCGTGGCCCTCGACCCAGCGGCGGCCGCCGCGCGGCAGCTCGACCTCGAACTCGACCGCCCACGGCGTGAGCTCGCGGCTGCCGCGCTCCAGGCTGTCCCAGACGGCCTTGCGCCGGCCCTTGACGACACGCTCGATCATCAGCCGCGCGTCCTGGCGCACCGGGCCGTCGGGCTCGAGCTCGAACAGCCCGCGCATGCCGGCGCTGGCGTAGGGCACCGTGGCGCGGCCGGCCGGGTCGATGTGGAACTGCAGCAGCACGCCGGGCACGCGGTCGGCCAGCTTGGTGAAGGCCGCCTCGCGCTCGAGCAGCGCGGCCTCGGCAAGCCGCCGCCGGCGGTCGAACTGCACCGTGGCGATGATGCCGGCCACGCTCTGGAACAGCGGCTCCAGCGCCTCGAGCAGCGGCTCGTCGTAGCCCGGCTGGCGGTTGGCCAGGCCGATCATGCCGACCAGGTCGCCGCCGAAGTGCAGCGGCATGCCGAGGAAGGTGTTCAGCGGCGTGTGCCCCGGCGGCAGGCCGCCGCCGCTGCGCGGGTCGTTCGGCGCGTCGTTGGCGATCACCGGCTGCTCGCTGACCAGCCCGGCGCCGAACAGCGTCTTGAGGTTGCGGAACTCGATGCCGTGGCGGCGCTCGCGCTCGACCATCGCCCGCGACGCGTCGTCCCAGGCGATGTTGGTCATCGTGAAGATCTTCAGGTAGGGCGCGCCGTCGGCGGCGCGCCAGACCTCGGCGATGAAGCCGTACTCGCTGCCGCTGAGCGAGAGCAGGTCGGGCAGCAGCGCGTCGAACACGCGGTGCGGCTCGTGGCTGTTGACCAGCCCGGATTGCAGGCGCCGGATCAGCGGGCCCAGATGGTCGAGCGCGGCGGGGGCGGTGTCGGCGTTCACGGGGTCACGGGCGGGAAAACGACCGTCGGGGAGCGGCCGAAACGTCGCGACGGCCGACGCTGAGCGCAATGTAGCCGCAGCCGACCGGACCCGACGCGGCTCAAGCCGCGGGGCGGCCCGCCGATAAACCTGCGAAGGACCGACACCATGCCCATCGACCCCGCCCTGCGCGCCCTCGACATCGACCTGCCGGCCTGTCCGCAGACCCTGGTCGACCTCTCCCTGCTGATGGCCGACGAGGACGCCAACGCCCAGGCCATCGCTGCGCTGATCGAGCGCGACATGGCGCTCGCCTCGGCGGTCGTGCGCACCGTCAACTCGGCGCTGTTCGGCCTGGTGCGGCGCGTCGAGTCGGTGCCCGAGGCGGTGCGCTACCTCGGCACCCGGGAGGTCTCGGCGCTGACCTTCGAGATCGGCCTGCGCGGCGCCTTCCCGCCCAGCCCGATGCTCAACGCGCTGTGGGACCGCGCCGGCCGCCGCGGCCTGGCGATGGGCCGCGCCAGCCGCGCGCTCGATGTCGACCCCTGGCTGGCGCACACCGCCGGCCTGTTCGCCGAAAGCGGCCAGGCCGCGCTGAGCGTGCACGACATCGAGGGCTACGCCAAGCTGGTGGCCGCCGCGCCCGACGCCGCCGCCTGGCTGGCCGCCGAGCAGGCCGCCTACGGTGCCAACCACGCGGTGCTCGGCGGCGCGCTGTGCCAGTCCTGGGGGCTGGCGGGCGAGGTCGCCGCCAGCGTGCGGCTGCGCCCGATGGCGCTGCTGAGCCTGACGGCCGAGCCGTCGGCGGCGATCGACGCGCAGTGGAGCGGCGAGACCTTCATGGTCAAGCGCCTGCTCGCGCTCGGCGCCTGCGTCGACGCGGCGCTCGACGGCGTCGACGCCGCCGACCTGGCGCGCGGCAGCGCCGCGATCGCGCAGCGTGCCGGCCTGGAGCCTGCGCTGCTGCTCGAGGCGGTGACCGGCGCGGTGGCTAAGCTCGGCGGCTGAGCGCCGGCGCGCCCGCGTGGGCGCGCAGCACGGTGCGCAGCTCGTTGGCGAGCAACGGCTTGGCGAGGTAGGCGTCGCAGCCGGCGAGGCTGCCGCGCACGCGGTCGCTGGCGCTGCAGTGGGCGCTGACCAGCACCACCACCGGCGTCGCGCCGGCGGTCGCCTTCAGCCGGCGGCACAGCAGCAGGCCGTCGGTGCCTTCCATGGCGACGTCGCTGAAGACGATCGGGTGGCGGTGCGCGGCGTGCAGCGCCAGCGCCTCCTCGGCGCTGGATGCCTCGGTGACGCGGCAGCCCAGGCGTTCGAGCTGCACCGCGAGGAAGCGTCGCGCGATGCCGCTGTCGTCGACCACCAGCACCTCGGGCATGTCGACGCCGGCGAAGGCCGGGTCGGCCTCGGGCGGCGCGGACGGGGCAGGGGTTGCCGCCGGCGCCGCCGCGTCGACCGGCGGCGTCGGCGCGTGCGCCTGCAGCAGCGCCTCGAGGGCGCGGGCGACGTGCAGGGGGTCGATCGGACGCTCCAGGTGCATCAGCGCGCCTTCGGGCAGGTGCTGGCCGATGAAGACGCTGCGGGCGACCCGGCCCGCGGCCTGCACGGCGGCGACGGCGGCGGGGCGGTCGGCGTCGGCGACGCAGAACTCGCTGTCGCCCAGCGTGGCGGTGGCGACGAAGGCCGGGCCGTGGGCCGCGGCGTTGAGGCGGAAGTAGCTCTCCAGCGTGTGCTGCTCGAAGTCGCCGAAGCCCAGCAGCGCGACACGCAGCGGCGCCGTCATCGGCCGGACCTTCGGAGGCTGAACATGGGAAGATCGTGCGCCACGCGGGGCGCGGCGTCCATCCCCAGCCCGATGGGACGCCTGCGCGCCGCCACCACCCCGAGGGCCACCATGAGCACCGTCTACGACTTCGACGCGCAATCCATCGACGGCCGCCCCGTCGCGCTGGCCGACTGCCGCGGCCGCGTGCTGCTGATCGTCAATACCGCCAGCGCCTGCGGCTTCACGCCGCAGTTCGCCGGGCTGGAGGCCTTGTGGAAGGACTACGGCGACAAGGGCCTGACGGTGATCGGCTTCCCGAGCAACGAGTTCGGCGGCCAGGACCCGGGCAGCAACGACGAGATCGCGAGCTTCTGCCAGCTCAACTACGGCGTCAGCTTCCCGATGATGGCCAAGGTCGAGGTCAACGGAAGCGCCGCGCACCCGCTGTGGAAGTGGCTGACCAAGGAGGCCAAGGGCGTGCTCGGCACCCAGGCGATCAAGTGGAACTTCACCAAGTTCCTCGTCGGCCGCGACGGCAAGGTGCTCGGCCGCTATGCACCGACCGACAAGCCCGAGGCGCTCCGCAAGGACATCGAGGCGGCGCTGGCGGGCTGATTTCGGAGTTTTGCCTGGTGTGCGTGCCTTTGGGCGCGAGCCCAGGCGCGGACGGGCAGCCGCCCGCGCTTCGTGGCTTGCCCTCGGCTTTGCCGAGGGTGCCCTGCGATGCTCGGCCTCGTGGCCCCGGCGTGCAACTCGCTACGCGCCCTGCGGGCGCTTCGCTCAGACATGCCCGCCGAGTCAGCCGACGAGGCGCGCTGCGCGCGCGGGCCACGAGACCTGCGCTTCTCGGCGGCGCCCAGGCGCGCTGCCGGCCGCCCGCCCGCGCCCGGGCCGATGCACCGAGGTATTCATAGACAGCACGTCACGGTCGTGGCTTCGCGGCAGGCGGTACCCGACCGGGGCGATTTCCGAGGTGGCGAGGAGCGCAGGCTCGGGGGCGGCGCGCGCAGCGCGCTTCGTGAACTGACTCGCCGCGGATGTTTGAACGCAGCGAACGCAGTGAGCGTAGTGAGTTCTGCGGCGCGCCCCCGAGCCGAGCACCACAGCGGAGTCGGCCTCCGGCCGACCGCCCCGGCATGAGCCCCGGCCGGGTACCGCCTGCCGCGACGCGCCGAAGCCGCGAACGACAAACCAGCTCAGGCCTTGTCGATCGACAAGGTCACCATCGTCTGGTTCAGCAGCTGGTAGGCGACCTCGCCGAAGGTCATCGGCCCGGTGATCGGGCCGGTGCGCTTGCCTTCCAACCCCGAGTAGAGGTAGTTGAGGATGCAGTTGCAGCTCCAGGCGGTGTGCGCGGCGTCGGCCGGCAGCGCGCCGGCGAGCGCGGCCTCGTAGTCGGGCACCGGGCGGGCGATGCGGTACTCGGTGTCGTCGAACACCGGCGCGTAGAAGTCGACGCGGCGGTCGGCCTCGTCGACGCCCTTGACCGACACGTTGATCATCGCGCCCGAGTAGTCGGCCACCAGCGGCAGGCGGGTGTCGATCTTGTGCTGGGTCAGGTAGTCGGCGAAGTTGGCGAGCTTGCCGTTGACCAGGCAGTCGCGGGCGTGGAAGCCCGATTCGGTGAAGCGGATGCGGTCGCCCTCGCCCTGCTCGAACAGGTTGACGATGTCGATGCGCGCGTACTGCGTGTCCGGCAGCGGCACGTGCATCACGATGGCGCGCGCGCCGTCGAACTCGCCGGTCTCGCCGTTCACGACCAGCGGCGCCTTCGAGCCCAGGTCGTCGAGGTGGATGCCGGCGATCCAGCCGAGCAGCGGCTTCAGGTACATGTCGTCGTAGTGCGGCGCCTCGCGGGCGAACGCCGAATGCAGGTCGCAGAAGGCCGGGATCACCACGATCGTGAAGCCGTTGGCCGGCGCGTCGGTGCAGACCTTCGGCAGGCTCGCGGCGTCGTACCACCGCAGGCTCGGTGCGTGGCCCGCCGCCACCGGCAGCGTGGTGACGAAGACCTGCTCGCGGGTCGTGCGGCCGCCGTCCTGGCCGACGAAGTAGGGGATCGTGCCGCCGATCCAGTGGCCGGGCGGCAGGCGCCGCAGCAGGGCCTCGTCGCCGGCGATGCTGAACCAGCCGCCGCTCTTGACGAGCACGCCGGCTTCCTCGACGGACATCAGCGCGCCGGTGGCCGGGCGCAGGGAGGAGGGTCGTGCGGTCATGGCCTCACCCCGCCTTCAGCTGCGACAGCTCGTGGCCGAGCACGCGCTCGTTCTTGACGAAGTAGCGGTGCAGGTCGCGCAGCTTGAGCATGCGCACCTCGTCGTCGGAGATCACCTCGAGCTGCGAGCGCACCTTGGTCAGCATCAGCTTCAGGCTCAGCACCTTGATGTCGAGCTTGAGGTCGCCGCTGGCCAGGCGCAGCCAGACCGGGTCGGTCACGTCGGGCACCGCGCCGTCGTCGGTGGCCAGGTCGACCGTGGGCACCGCCGCGGCCGCCGTGGCCGCGGGGGCGGCTGTCGTCGCCGCCGGTGCGGCCACCGGCTTGGCGAGCGGCGCGGTCGGCGTGGCGGCCTGGCCCTTGACGAGGCCGTTGTCGAGCGCGAAGCGGTACTTCCAGACGTCGTTGAGCGACAGGTGCATCAGCTTGCAGATCGCCGGCAGCTCGACGCCTTCGTTGAACATCACGAAGACCTGCTGCGCCAGCGCATGCGTGAAGGGCATGCCGACGGTGCCGGTCCAAGGCAGCCTCGCCAGGTCGGCGCCGGCCGGGGCGTTGACATGGACGATGAAGCGGATGTTGCCGAACGACAGGTGCTGCCAGGTGTGCTGCTGGCCGCGCGTCGGCGGCGTCTTCGGGCGGCCGAACCAGTTGCGCTCGACCAGCGGGCCGATCCAGACGTCGCAGCGCTGCTTGCGCACCTCGAGCTGGTAGTCGCTGATCTCCCAGGCGCCGCTGATCGCGAGCAGTTGGCGCAGCAGCGCCTTGTCGATTCCCGTCATGCACGTCTCCTCGTGGCGGTATCGCGGCGCTTGTTGCTCCACACGGTGCGGCCGTCGTACCCGATCCGTCGACCATGCAATTAGAAGGCCCGCGGCGGGTTTCGGGAACCGCCGCGGCCGCGAACGGCGAAAACTTCACGCCGCCGCGGCTCGGCCGCCCCTGCGGCCGCCCCGCACGGCCCGCCGCGCCCGACAGGCCGCGGCAGCAGCGACGCATCGTGTCGCCCGCGGCGCGCCGCTGTGGCGCGGTGGAGCAGCGCCGGCTTCGATAATCGGCGCCGCAACAGGAGCACCCATGTTCGAGCATGTCGAGCCCTACCCGGGCGACCCGATCCTCGGCCTCAACGAGGATTTCCAGCGCGACCCGCGGCCGCACAAGGTCAACCTCAGCATCGGCATCTACTTCGACGCCGACGGCCGCATCCCCGCGCTCGACTCGGTGCGCCGCGCCGAGCAGGCGCTGCTGGTCGAGGACGGCCCCAAGCCCTACCTGCCGATGGAGGGTGCGGCCAACATGCGCGCGGCCGTCCAGGCGCTGCTGTTCGGCGCCGGCCACCCGGCGCTGGCGGCCGGCCGCGTGGCGACGCTGCAGACGGTGGGCTCCAGCGGCGGGCTGAAGGTCGGCGCCGATTTCCTGGCGCGCTGGCTGCCGGGCCGCGCCGTCTGGGTCAGCGACCCGACCTGGGACAACCACCGCGCGATGTTCGAGGGCGCCGGCCTGGCGGTGCACGCCTACCCCTATCACGACCCGGCCGGCGGCGGCCTGCGCTTCGACGCGATGTGCGAGACGCTCGCCGCGCTGCCGCCGGGCAGCATCGTGCTGCTGCACGCCTGCTGCCACAACCCGACCGGCGTGGACCCCAGCCGCGCGCAATGGGACGCGCTGATCCCTCTGCTGCGCGCGCGCGGCCTGCTGCCGTTCGTCGACCTGGCCTACCAGGGCTTCGGCGACGGCCTGGCCGAGGACGCCTACGCGGTGCGCGCACTGGCCGACGCCGGCCTGCGCTTCGTCGTCGCCAACTCCTTCAGCAAGAGCATGAGCGTCTACGGCGAGCGCTGCGGTGCGCTCAGCATCGTCTGCGCCGACGCCGACGAGGCCGGCCGCGTGCTCGGCCAGCTCAAGGCGACGGTGCGGCGCAACTACTCCAGCCCGCCGATCCACGGCGGCCAGATCGTCGCCCGCGTGCTCACCGACCCGCCGTTGCGCGCGCTGTGGGAGGGCGAGCTGGCGGCGATGCGCGAACGCATCGCCGCGATGCGCCGTGCGCTGCACGACGCGCTCGCGGCGCGCCGGCCCGGGCACGACTTCGGCTACCTGCTGAGCCAGCGCGGCATGTTCAGCTACACCGGCCTCTCGGCCGCGCAGGTCGACCGGCTGCGCGAGCAGCACGCGGTCTACCTGGTACGGTCCGGGCGGCTGTGCATCACCGGGCTGAACGCCGCCAACGTGCCGCGCACGGCGGACGCGATCGCCGCGGTGCTGGGCTGAGGTGCTGCCGCGCCGCCTCAGGCCGCGGTCGCCTGCCGCACCGCGCGCTCCCAGGCGGCCATCGCCTCGGCAGCGTGCCCGCGCGGCCAGGCCGGCTCGAAGACGCGCTCGGCGCGCCACTGCGCCGCCAGCTCGTCGAGCCCGGCGTAGACGCCGGCGCCGAGCCCGGCCAGGTAGGCCGCGCCGAGCGCAGTGGTCTCGACGACCCGCGGCCGCACCACCGGGATGCCCAGCAGGTCGGCCTGGCACTGCATCAGCAGGTCGTTGACGCAGGCGCCGCCGTCGACGCGCAGCTCGGCGAGCGGCGTGCCGCCGGCGGCGCCTGCGTCGGCGTTCATCGCGCCGAGCAGCGCGGCGCTCTGGAAGGCGATGCTCTCGAGCGCCGCGCGGGCGATGTGCGCGATCGTCGTGCCGCGCGTCAGGCCGACGATGGCGCCGCGCGCGTCGGGCCGCCAGTAGGGCGCGCCCAGGCCGGTGAAGGCCGGCACGACGACCACGCCGCCGGCGTCGGGCACGCTCTCGGCGAGCGCCTGCACCTCGGCGCTGGCGCGGATCGCGTGCAGGCCGTCGCGCAGCCACTGCACCACCGCGCCGCCGATGAAGACGCTGCCCTCCAGCGCGTACTGCGGTGCCGCACCGACCTGCGCCGCCGCGGTGCCGATCAGCCCGTGCGCCGAGCGCTGCAGCGTGGCGCCGGTGTGCATCAGCAGGAAGCAGCCGGTGCCGTAGGTGTTCTTCGCCAGCCCGGGGCCGAAGCCGGCCTGGCCGAACAGCGCCGCCTGCTGGTCGCCGGCGATGCCGCAGACCGGCAGCGGCGCGCCGAACAGCGCCGCCTCGGTCGTGCCGAAGACCGACGCCGACGGCTGCACCGCCGGCAGCAGCGCCGCCGGGATGTCGAGCGCGCCGAGCAGCGCCTCGCTCCAGCCGCCGCGGCGGGTGTCGTAGAGCATCGTGCGCGAGGCGTTGCTGACGTCGGTGGCGTGCACGCCGCGGCCGGCGCCGCCGGTCAGCTGCCACAGCAGCCAGCTGTCGACGGTGCCGAAGGCGAGCTCGCCGCGCTCGGCCTGCGCCCGCGCGCCCGGCACGTGCTCGAGCAGCCAGGCGATCTTGGTCGCCGAGAAGTAGGGGTCGATCACCAGGCCGGTGGCTTCCGCCACGGTCTCGGCCAGGCCGCGCGCGCGCAGCGCCGTGCACAGCGGCTCGGTGCGGCGGTCCTGCCAGACGATCGCCGGCGCGATCGGCCGGCCGGTCGCGCGCTCCCAGATCAGCGTGGTCTCGCGCTGGTTGGTGATGCCGACGGCGGCCACGTCGTGCGCCGTCAGGCCGGCGGCGGTCAGGGCCTCGCGGGCGGTGGCGAGCTGGGTCTGCCAGATCTCCGTCGGGTCGTGCTCGACCCAGCCGGGCTGCGGGTAGTGCTGGGCGAACTCGCGCTGCGCCTGCGCGACGATGCGGCCGTCGCGGTGGAACACGATGCTGCGCGAGCTGGAGGTGCCCTGGTCGAGGGCCAACAGATAGCTCATCGCCCGCAGACTACGCCAAGGCCCGCAGAATCGCCCCCGTGGAACAACCGAGTCACGCCGCGCCCGGGCTGCACTGCGACGTGCTGGTCGTCGGCGGCGGCATCAACGGCTGCGGCATCGCGCGCGACCTCGCCGGCCGCGGCTGGAAGGTCGTGCTGGCCGAGCGCGACGACCTCGCGGCGCACACCTCCTCGGCCTCGACCAAGCTGATCCACGGCGGGCTGCGCTACCTGGAGCACGGCGAGTTCGCGCTGGTGCGCAAGTCGCTGCAGGAGCGCGAACGCCTGCTCGCCAGCGCGCCGCACATCCTGCGGCCGCTGGCCTTCGTGCTGCCGCACGACGCGGCGATGCGGCCGGCCTGGATGTTGCGCGCCGGCCTGTTCCTCTACGACCACCTGGCGCGGCGCGACTGGCTGCCGGGCTCGCAGGCCATCGACCTTCGTCGCCACCCGGCCGGCGCGGCGCTGCAGCCGCATCTGCAGCGTGGCTTCGTCTACAGCGACGGCTGGGCCGACGACGCGCGGCTGGTGCTGCTGTGCGCGCTCGACGCGCACGAGCGCGGCGCCACCGTGCTGACGCGCACCGCCTGCACCCGCGCCGTGCGCGACGCCACCGGCTGGACCGCGACGCTGCGCGGCACCGACGGCCGCGAGCGCAGTGTGCGCGCCCGCGCGCTGGTCAACGCCGCCGGCCCCTGGGCCGAAAGCTTCCTGCGCGAGCAGGCCGTGCCGGCGCGCGGCGAGGCGCTGGCGACGCGCCGGCTGCGACTCGTGCAGGGCAGCCACATCGTCGTGCCGCGGCGCGCCGAGCACGCCTACCTGTTCCAGAGCCCCGACGGCCGCATCGTCTTCGCGATCCCCTACGAGGGCGCGTTCACGCTGATCGGCACCACCGACGTCGAGGTGCACGGCGACCCCGCCGCGGCCCGCATCGGCGCCGACGAGACCGCCTACCTCTGCGAGCGCGTCAACCGCTGCCTCGCGCGGCCGGTCGCACCGGCCGACGTGATCTGGTCCTACGCCGGCGTGCGGCCGCTGCTCGACGACGCCGACGGCAACCCCAGCGCGGTGACGCGCGACTACCGGCTTGAAGCGCCCGACGACGGCGCCGCGCCGCTGCTGACCGTCTGGGGTGGCAAGCTCACCACCTTCCGCCTGCTCGCCGAGGAGGCTGCCAACCTGCTCGGCCGCCGGCTCGGCGCGCGCCGCCCGGCCTGGACGGCCTGCGCGCCGCTGCCCGGCGGCGACCTGGCCGCCTGGTGCGGCGGCGCGGCGCTGGCGCCTTCGCAGGTCTTCGTGCGCTTCCTCGCCGCGGTGCGGCGGCGCTGGCCCTGGTTGCCGGCGCCCCTGGCCGAGCGGTTGGCGCAGGCCTACGGCAGCCGCATCGAGCGGGTGCTCGGTGCCGCCGCCACGCTGGAGGGGCTCGGCGAGCAGGTCGCCCCCGGCCTGCACGAGGCCGAACTCGACCACCTGTGCCGCGACGAATGGGCATGCGACGGCGACGACGTGCTGTGGCGCCGCTCCAAGCTCGGCCTGCACCTGGGCCTCGCGGAGCGCGAGCGGGTGGCGGCCTGGATGGCGGCGCGGGCCGACGCGCTCTGCTAGCGTTCGGTGACCACCACCGACCGCCCCGCCGCCATGCCGCCACCTTTCCTGCCGTTGCGCCGCCGCCTGCTCGTCGCGGCCGGCGCGCTGCCGCTGGCCGCGCTCGGCGACGACGGCCCGCCGCTGCGGCTGCTGGTCGGCTTCCCGCCCGGCGGCGGCACCGACGCGATCGCGCGGCTGCTGGCCGAGCCGCTGAAGGACGAGCTCGGCGCCACCGTGATCGTCGACAACCGCCCGGGCGCCGGCGGCCAGCTCGCCGCGCAGGCGCTGAAGGCGGCCGCGCCCGACGGCCGCACCGTCTTCCTGTCGCACGACCACACCATCTCGATCCTGCCGCTGGTGCTGCGCCAGCCGGGCTTCGACCCGGCGCAGGATTTCGTGCCGGTGGCCGGCCTCGCCAGCTTCGCCAACGCGGTGGCGCTGTCGCCCGGCACGCCGGCCGACAGCCTGCCCGGCTACGTCGACTGGGTGCGCCGCGCCGGCGGTGGGCGCGGCGCGGTCGGCGTGCCGGCGGCGGCCTCGGTGCCCGAGTTCCTGGTCGGGCGGATCGCCGCGCGCTACGGCCTCGACCTGGTCGCCGCGCCCTACCGCGGCAGCGCGCCGATGGTCGGCGACATGCTCGGCAACCAGATCGCCGCCGGCGTCGGCTCGGTGCCCGACCTGATCGAGGCCCACCGCGCCGGCCGGCTGCGCATCGTTGCCGTGCTCGGCGGCGCGCGCCAGGCCGCGCTGCCCGAGGTGCCGACGCTGGCCGAGCTGGGCCTGGACGGCTTCGAGGCGCTGCCGTACTACGGTCTGTTCGCGCCGGCCGGCACGCCGCCGGCAATGCGGACGCGCTGGGCCGCGGCGCTGGCGCGCGTGCTGGCGCGGCCCGACACGGCGGCGCGGCTGGCCGCGCTCGGCCTGGCCGTCGGGTTCAGCGGCGGTGCCGAGCTGGCCGAGCGCGAGCGCGACTACCGCGCCGGCTGGGCCCGCATCATCGAGCGCAGCGGCTTCAAGCCGCAGTAGGCGGCGCGCGCACCACCGCCGACGCTCAGACCGCGAGCAGCATCTGCATCAGGTTCGGCAGCCCGTGGCCCTGGTGGTAGCGGTCGCGGCCGAGGTCGCTGCAGGACCGCAGCAGGATGCGCTTGACCTCGTCGGGCCGGCCGCGGAACTCGCGCCGCGCCGACAGGAAGGCCGCCAGCAGCCCCGAGACCTGCGGCGCGGCCATGCTGGTGCCGCTGTCGTAGCGGTAGTGACCGCCGTCGCCGTGGCGCCACTGCGCGTTGCACGACAGGATGCGCTCGCCCGGCGCCACCACGTCGGGCTTGGCGCGGCCGTCGGCGGTCGGCCCACGCGACGAGAACGGCGAGATGCCGTAGAGGTAGGGCCGGTCGGCGTGCACCGAGCCGACCGCGATGCATTCCTCCAGGTTGGCCGGGTCGCCGACCGACATCGGCGTGTGGATCCGCGCCTCGCCGTCGGGCGTCTGCACGCTGAGCTGGCCCTCGTTGCCGCAGGCCGCGACGACCAGCACGCCGTCGCGCCACAGCCGCCGCAGCTCGGCGCAGATCGGCGAGAAGCCGCAGCCGTAGACGGTGTCGTCGAAGGGTCCGCCGAGGCTGAGGTTCACGCCGTGGATCGCCAGCCCCTCGCCGACGTCCTCGTTCTGCTGCGCGATGTGGTCGAGCGCCTTGATGATCCAGGCGTCCTCGCCGACGCCCTCGTCGTCGAGCACCTTGTAGACCACCAGCCGCGCCCGCGGCGCGAGGCCGCGCAGGTCGGCCTCGCCGTTCGGGCCGAGCGCGGCGCCGGGCGCGGCTGCGCCGGCGATCAGCCCGGCCACGTGGGTGCCGTGGCCCTCGCGGTCGGCGGCGTTCTTCAGGCGCCGCGGCGGGCCGGGCTTGGTGCAGTCGTAGACCGCGGAGATCGCGTCCTTCAGGTGCGGGTGGTCGGCCTGCACGCCGGTGTCGAGCACCGCCCAGGTGATGCCGCGGCCGTCGGCGGCGAAGCTGGCGAGCGCGGCGTCGGCCTTCAGCGCGCCGAGCGAGCGCCGGTCGGTCGCCTTGGTCTTGCGCGCGCTCTGCCAGACCGCGTAGACGCGCAGCTCGCGGTGGCGCGCGCCGACCTGCTGCAGCTCGTCGGCGGTGAGGTGGGCGGCGACGAAGCGGCGCAGCGGGTCGATGCGCGCGGCGTCGGCGTCGGCGAGCAGCGCGCGCAGCTGCGCGGCGGCGTCCGCGATGCGGTGCTCGAGCC
>ERZ1066138.72-NODE-72-length-31836-cov-7.989585_pt1 | contig 31836 bp, 24 predicted proteins | sample MGYA00382785_ERZ1066138 | MGnify/ENA primary metagenome ERZ1066138 (study PRJEB33369, sample SAMEA5778368) | biofilm metagenome | biome: Industrial cooling water; feature: Water cooling tower basin; material: Biofilm | place: United Arab Emirates | collected... | reverse complement strand
GCCCAGATCTCGCAGTACACCCCGATCTCGCGGATGCGCCGCGCGATCAGCTGGGTGTATTGCGAGCCGAAGTCGAGGATCAGGATGCGGTCTTGATGGATGTCGAGGCTCATGGTTCGGGATCGCGAGGGGGAATGGTGGTGGCACCGGCCAGGCGCACGCGCAGCTGCGCCGCGCAGTGGCGTTCCAGGAACCAGCGCAAGGGCGGCAGCAAGCGCGGATCGTCGCCGTGGCGGCTGATGCCGCTGCGGCCGTCGCGGAAGACCCAGTCGATGCGGATGTCGCGCTCGTCCATCGACAGGCACAGGCTCTGCACGGCAGACAAAGGCAGGCTGGCGATCAGTTTGGGCACCCAGCCGGGTGCGAAGGCCATCAGTTGGCCCTCGCGCAACAGGAGCAAAGGCAATGGGTGGCGCTGCCGCCACCAGATGCTCAGGCTGCTGCCGATGGCCACGCCGAAGATCAGCGCCAGCGCCGCGGAGAGTTTCTCCTCGCTGGCAATCGGCAGAAAGAAGATTGCGGCGATGGCGCCGGCCGAGACGGCGACCAGCAGCCATTGCTCCGGACCACGCCTGCTGCTGTACACGCCGTCAAGATCGGCGCGATAAGGACCCACGACCTGGCGCGGAACCGAATCCAGTTCAGCGCCAGTGTTCATCGCATCGCCAGTCGGGCCATGGGTCTCAATCGATCCGGTAGTTCGGCGCTTCCTTGGTGATCTGCACATCGTGGACATGGCTTTCGCGCACGCCGGCATTGGTGATGCGCACGAACTGCGGACGCGTGCGCATGTCGGCCACCGTGCCGCATCCCACATAGCCCATGCTGGCGCGCAGGCCGCCCATCAGCTGGTGCACGATGCTGCGCAAGGGTCCGCGATAGGGGACGCGACCTTCGATGCCTTCCGGGACCAGCTTGTCGGCCTCGGATTCATCCTGGAAGTAGCGATCCTTGGAGCCGCGCTGCATGGCGCCCAGCGAGCCCATGCCGCGATAGGACTTGTAGCTGCGGCCCTGATACAGCTCGACCTCACCCGGCGCTTCCTCGGTGCCGGCGAAGAGACCGCCGATCATCACGCAGTGCGCGCCGGCCGCCAGAGCCTTGGCGACATCGCCCGAGTAACGGATGCCGCCGTCGGCAATGATGCCGATGCCGCGGTCATGCACGGCCTCTGCGACCTTGGCCACGGCGGTCACCTGCGGCACGCCCACGCCGGCGACGATGCGCGTGGTGCAGATCGAGCCCGGACCCACGCCCACCTTGACCGCATCCGCGCCGGCATCGGCCAGCGCCTTGGCCGCATCGCCAGTGGTGATGTTGCCGCCCACCAGAGCCAGTTTGGGATAGCGCTGGCGGATCCAGGCCACACGATCGATCACGCCGCGCGCATGACCATGAGCGGTGTCGACCACCAGCAAGTCCACGCCGGCCTCGACCAGGGCATCGACGCGCGCCTCGGTGTCGCCACCCACGCCCACCGCCGCACCAACGCGCAGTCGCTCCTGGGCGTCCTTGCAGGCGAAGGGGTTGTCGCGCGATTTCTGGATGTCCTTCACGGTGATCATGCCGCGCAGCTCGAAGCGGTCATTCACCACCAGAACCTTCTCGATGCGATGCGCGTGCAGGAGCGCCATCACATCGCCATCGGGAGCGCCCTCGGGCACCGTGACCAGGCGATCCTTCGGCGTCATGATCGCGCTCACCGGCGCGTCCATCCGGGTTTCGAAGCGCAGGTCGCGGCTGGTGACGATGCCGACCAGATTGCTGCCATCGACGACCGGCACACCGGAGATCTGGTGCTTGCGCGTCAGTGCCATCACTTCGCGGATCGAGTTCTGCGGTGAGACGGTGATTGGGTCGCGGATCACGCCCGCCTCGAACTTCTTCACCGAGCGCACTTCGGTGGCTTGCTGATCCACCGACATGTTCTTGTGCACGATGCCGATGCCGCCCATCTGCGCCATGGCAATGGCCAGACGCGCTTCGGTGACCGTGTCCATGGCCGCCGAAATCACCGGGATGTTGAGCTTGAGATCGCGCGCCAGGGCAACCGAGAGGTCGACGTCACGCGGGAGGATGTCGGAGTAAGCGGGTACCAACGAGACGTCATCAAAGGTGAGCGCCTCGGCCACGATACGCATGGGCTGCCTTCAGGAGAGCGTGCGAGGCAAGAAAGTATAGCCCGAGGCAGACCCGCGCCGGGCCTGCATGCGCGGCCATCGGCTGCTGGCGAAGTCAGCCGCGGCTCAGCGAGCGTGGCCGCGCGATTCGCTCACTCTGCGCCCGGTCGCGGCAGACTGGCCACCATGGCCCATGATTGCAGGCTGCCGCCGTCCAGTTCGGCCTCCAGCAGGCGGCGCAACAGGCGACGCGCCTCGCCTTGCACCACGGCCGAGGGCGCGCTGTCCAACTCGGCGCCCAGCGCCAGCAGGGTCTCGCCCGACCAGGTCTCGCCGCTGGCGCAAGGGAAGAAACCGCGGGTTGGGTCCAGCGCATATCGCGTTTGCGGGTCCAGCGGACGCCCGGCCAGATCCTGCTGCCAGGAGTGATCCAGGCCCAGTTCGGCCAAGAGATCGCGTTCGAAGGCGCGCACCTGCCAGGCCAGATCGGGCGCCTGGGCAATCGCCGACAGCGCGCGGGCGTAACGCATCAGCAACTCGGGATGGGCGAGGCCGCGCGGCAACAAGCGCACCAGCAATTCGTTGAAGTAGAGCCCGGCCATGGCGCGCTCGCCCGCCAGTGGCAATGCCGGACCTTCGGCTTCGACTCGGGTCAGGCGCAGCAACTCGCCCTGCCCCTGCACATCCATGCGCAAAAACTGAAAAGGCTGCAGGATCGCGCTCTGTCCACTGCGAGCACCGCGCGCTCCCCGGGCCAGCACGCTGATCCGACCGTGCGCGCGGGTCAGCACTTCCAGCAGCAGGCTGCTTTCCGAGTACTGCCGGCGGTGCAGGATGAAGACGGGCTCGTCAGCAAAGCGCATGGCGAGTTGGCCAAGACCGGCTCTCAGTAGCCGAGTTGCTTCAGCATGCGTGCGTCATCAGTCCAGTCGGCACGCACCTTGACCCAGAGTTCCAGAAACACCTTGCCATCGAAGAGGCGCTCCATCTCGATCCGCGACAAGCGGCCGATGTCCTTGAGGCGCTGACCACCCTCGCCAATGATGATCGCCTTCTGTCCGTCGCGCTCCACCCAGATCACCGCGGCAATGCGCCGCAGGGCGCCATCCAGGACGAAGCTCTCGATCTCCACGGCGCAGGCGTAGGGGACTTCCTGACCGATCTGTCGCATCAACTGCTCGCGGATCAGCTCGGCAGCCAGGAAACGCTCGCTGCGATCGGTCAGCGTGTCGTCGGCATACAGCGCTTCCTGTACCGGGAGCAGCTTGATCAGCTCGTGCATGGCCGACTCGATGCCGCTGCGACGCTTCACGCTGGTCAGCAGGACCGCCACGAAATCATGCTCATGGCGCAGCTTCTCGATGAAGGGCAGCAAGGCTGCCTTGTCGGTCTGCAGATCGACCTTATTGATCAGCAAGGCAATGGGCTTGCCGGTGGCCTTGGCGCGCGCCAGCACGGCACGATCGGCCTCGGTCCAGCGACCCGCCTCGATCACCTGCACCAAGAGGTCGACCTGGTCCACAGCCTGGTCGAGCGACTGCCCCATCGAGCGCTGCAAGGCGTTCTGCCGGCGCGAGACCAGTCCTGGCGTGTCGACGAAGGCCAGCTGGCCCTCGTCGAAACTGCGCACCCCCAGGATGGCCTGGCGAGTGGTGTGCGGCTTGGCCGAGACTGCGACCAGATGCGCGCCAACAAAGGGATTCAGCAAGCTCGACTTGCCGACATTGGGCCGACCGATCAGGGCGACATGGCCCGCTCGAAACTCAGACACGGGCTGACTGCTCATTGGCATTCGAATCCTTGGGGGCTTGCAGGGCTTTCAGCGCGGCGGCGGCGGCATCTTGCTCAGCCGACTTGCGGCTGCGACCGGTGGCGACCGCCTTGATCTCCAGTTGTGGCAGCCGGCATTCCACATAGAACAGCTTGTCGTGATCCTTGCCCACCGAGTGCACCAGTGTGTACTCCGGCCGAGGCAAGGCGCGCGCCTGCAGCCATTCCTGCAGTTCAGTCTTGGCATCCTTGCGCGCGTCCATGCCGGCCAGTCCCACGCGCTTGGCGAACAAGGCCTCGATCAGGGCCTGGCATGCCTCCCAGCCCTGATCCAGATACACTGCGGCAATCAGCGCCTCGACGGCGTCGGCGAGGATCGAGTCACGGCGATAGCCACCGCTCTTCAGCTCACCGCTACCCAGGCGCAAGTGATCGGAGAGATTGAGCTCGCGCCCGATGTCGGCCAAGCCGGACTCACAAATCAGGCTCGCGCGCAAACGGGTGAGTTCACCCTCACTGTTGCGCGGATGGGCGCGGAACAGGAGCAGGGCGACGCCGGCGTTGACCAAGGCATCGCCCAGGAACTCCAGGCGCTCGTAGTTGTGCCGACCGACACTGCGATGGGTCAGGGCACGATCAAGCAGGGATGGATCGCGGAACTCGATCCCAAAACTCGCCAGGGGATTGATCAACGCCAGGATCAGCCGCCGCCAGGGTTGGCCAGGTTGACCGACTTCTCGAACTTGGCGACCACATCCAGGTTGTACACCAGCGGCTTGCGCACTTCGTAGGAGATCGTGAGGAAATTGCCGCCACCCTTGCGCACGACCTGCACATTGTTGCGCTTCACGCTGTCGACATAGCTGGTGTAGAAGCGCTTGTCCAGGATGTTCCAGATCTCATTGGGGCTCATCCGCGCTGAGCCCGGTGTCTGCTGCACCGCAGTCATCGCGCCGACCACCGCGTAGTACTCGGTGTAGATGGGGACTAGCTTCGCGGCGATGAAGAAGAAGAAGCCTGCGATCGCCAGGACGATCAAGAATCCGATCAGGGTGATGCCGCGCTGCAGTTTGCCGATCATGGTCAGTCCACCTTTGTGCCAATTCGATTCCACGCCACGAAGCCCTTGATCTTCCAGTCCCAGTGCATCCAGACGAAGAAGGCCTTGCCGACCAGGTTGCTCTCCGGCACCAGGCCGCGCATGCGACTGTCCTCACTATTATCACGGTTGTCGCCCATCATGAAGTAGTGCCCTTCCGGCACCACCCAGGTGGTCTGCACCGGCAGCATGCCGACGCCGCCGTCGATCAGGATCTGGTGTTCGGTGTCGAGCAGCTTCTCGACCCGCAAGTCCGCGCCAGTCGACTCCGAGTTGCTGCCTTCGCCGAAGTAGCGGCCGACCAACTGTTGCTGCATCGGCTGCCCATTCACATAGAGCGTGTCGTTGACATAGCTGATCTGATCACCCGGCATGCCCACCAGGCGCTTGACGAAGTTGCGATCAGGCTGCCAGGGCGGACGGAACACCACCACATCGCCGCGTTCCGGGGCACCGACTTCAATCACCTTGGTGTTGATGACCGGCAAGCGAATGCCGTAAGCGAACTTGTTGACCAGGATGAAGTCGCCGATCAACAGGGTGGGCACCATCGAACTCGACGGAATGGTGAAGGGTTCCACCAGGAAGGAGCGGATCGCCAGCACCGCGAAGATCACCGGGAAAAAGGAGCGCGAGTACTCCACGATCACCGGTTCCTGGGCCAGCCCCTGCTCCTGCAACTGCTCCTCGCTGAGCTGGCCCGCCTGGGCGGTCGCAGCCGCCAGCCGACGCTTGCGGAAGAACAAGCTGTCGATCAGCCACACAGTGCCGGTCACGGCACTCAGGACCACCAGAATGAAAGCGAAATCGATCTGCATGACCAGCCTTAGCGGTTGTCGACTTTGAGAATTGCGAGAAAAGCTTCCTGCGGGATCTCGACGCGGCCGACCTGCTTCATGCGCTTCTTGCCCTCTTTCTGCTTGTCGAGGAGCTTGCGCTTGCGGCTCACATCGCCTCCGTAGCACTTGGCCAGCACGTTCTTGCGCATGGCCTTGACCGTGGTACGCGCGATGATCTGCGCACCGACAGCCGCCTGCACCGCAACATCGAACATCTGGCGCGGAATCAGTTCCCGCATTTTTTCTGCCAGATCGCGACCGCGACGCTCAGCCTGGGATCGATGCACGATCAAGGACAGGGCATCGACGCGATCGCCGTTGATCATGATGTCCAGGCGCACGAAAGGACCCGCCTCGAAGCGTTCGAGGTGGTAGTCGAAGGATGCGTAGCCGCGGCTCACCGACTTCAGGCGATCAAAGAAGTCGAGCACGACTTCGGCCAGCGGCAGTTCGTAGTTGATCTGCACCTGCGTGGCGAGGTACTGGATCGACTTCTGACGACCGCGCTTCTCTTCGCACAGGGTGATGACCGGACCGACGAAATCCGGCGGCACCAGGATGTTGGCGACAATGATCGGTTCGCGGATCTCTTCGATCTCACTGACGTTCGGCAACTTGGCCGGATTGTCCAGTTCGATTACATCACCGCTCTTCTTGGCCACCTGGTAGATCACGGTGGGCGCGGTGGTAACGAGGTCCAGATCGTACTCGCGCTCCAGACGCTCCTGCACGATCTCCATGTGCAGCATGCCGAGGAAGCCGCAGCGGAAGCCAAAGCCCATGGCTTCTGAAGACTCCGGCTCGAACTGCAGTGCGGAGTCATTGAGGCGCAGCTTTTCCAATGCCTCACGCAGGGCCGAGTAGTCGTCTGCCTCGACCGGGAACAGGCCCGCGAACACCCGTGGCTTGATGGTCTGGAAACCAGGCAGCGGCTGATCGGCCGGCTTGCCCGCAAGGGTCAGCGTGTCGCCGACCGGCGCGCCGTGTACTTCCTTGATCGCGGCGCAGACGAAACCGACCTGGCCAGCACCCAGACGCTGCCGCGTCACGCGCTTGGGCGTGAACACGCCCAGTTGTTCCACCTGCCAGGTGCGCCCCGTGGACATCACCAGGATTTTGTCGCCGACATTGAGTTCGCCTTGCACCACCCGCACCAGCGAGATGACGCCCAGGTAGTTGTCGAACCAGGAATCGATGATCAGTGCCTTGAGTTCTTTGCCGGCAGGTTCGGGCGGCGGCGGAATGCGCTGGATGATGGCTTCGAGCACGTCACGCACATTCAGACCGGTCTTGGCGCTGATCTCGATTGCATCATCGGCGTTGATGCCGATCACTTCTTCGATCTCACGGCGTACCTTGGCCGGATCTGCCGAGGGCAGGTCGATCTTGTTCAGGACCGGCACCACCTCCAGACCCTGTTCCACTGCGGTGTAGCAGTTGGCAACGCTCTGCGCCTCGACGCCCTGTGCTGCATCGACCACCAGCAATGCACCCTCGCAGGCAGCCAACGAACGCGAAACCTCGTAGGAGAAGTCCACGTGACCGGGCGTGTCGATGAAGTTGAGTTCGTACACCTGCCCGTCGCGAGACTTGTAGGGCAAGGACACGGCCTGCGCCTTGATGGTGATGCCGCGCTCGCGCTCGATCGGATTGGAGTCGAGCACCTGATCTTCCATCTCGCGGTCTTCCAGGCCGCCGCAGATCTGGATGAAGCGATCGGCGAGCGTCGACTTGCCGTGGTCGACGTGGGCGATGATGGAGAAGTTTCGAATGTTCTTCATGGGTTGGCTGGCTGTCGCCAAGCTCCGGATGCCAACATCGCATGCCGTCACGCTGGACTGGCATCGACGTCCCCGCCAGTGGCGAAATTCGGCGAGAAAGCCGGCGATTAAAGCACGACGCGCGTCATCACTGCGCTCAGCAGCCGCCGACTGAAGCCGACTGCGATTGGCTTGGCGCAAAAGCCGTTCAGCTTCGCGCCGCACCCGCTCCCCGGTGTTCGAGGCGAGCTGTGCAGGGGCCGGGCAAGCAGTTCGTGGCAACGGCCATGGCGCGCCGGGACTTGCGTGCTTGCTATGGCGCTCTCGCCTTGAGACGTCATCGCCGTGAAGTCGTGCCGGCAGCTGCCCCGGTGTTCAGTGACGCGGCAGCCCTCGTATGATGCGGCCTACCACTTCCCTACCCCACCCATCGAGGCCAAGCATGAGCAGCGTTCCCGCCGATCTGAGGTTCCTGAAGTCGCACGAGTGGGCCCGACTGGAGGGCGACGGGACGATCACGGTCGGCATCAGCGACCATGCGCAAAGCCTGCTCGGCGATCTCGTCTATGTGGAGCTGCCGGCGCCGGGCAAGCGGGTCGAAGCTGGCGGCGCCTGCGCCGTAGTGGAATCGGTCAAGGCGGCCTCTGATGTGTACAGCCCGGTCAGTGGCACCGTGCTCAAGGCCAACGCAGCGCTGGCCGACAAGCCCGAAACGGTCAACGAAGACGCCTACGGCGAAGGCTGGTTGTTCGTGCTCCAGCCTGATAACCAGGACGAGTACAAGGGACTGCTGGATGCCGATGCCTATCAGGCGTCGATCGAGTGATTCCTGCTTGAGCCAGCCTGGCGCAGGTGCGTCGGCTGGCTGTTTCTCGGCATCACCCAGGTTTCACTGCTGGCGGATGTCACGCGCTGCTGCCACCGGCGGCAGCACTTCCAGGCTGCGCCGGTCGAGTTGGTTCAGCACTTCCCGGTATCCGTAGCGCGAACGCCAGCCCCACAGACGCCGCGCGTGAGTGGCATCGTAGATGCGATCGATCGTCGACGGCAGCGCCCAGGCCCTGAGTCGGAACGCGCGCGCCAGAGACGGTGCACGGCGGCCGATGACCTCTGCTGCCGAATGCGCCAATGCACTTGCGTCCGCACGCCGAAACGGTGTGTGGCCACTGACCACCGCCAATTGGTGCCCTGATCGTCCATCTGCCAGGGCCAAGGCGTGCGCATCCGCCACGTCGCGCACGTCCACACCGCGATGCAGGCGATACACGGCCATTTGATCGGCAGCCTCGGGGAAGCAGCGGGACATTCGCAGCACACGGGTGCGCAAAGTGCTGGATGTGGCTCCCGCGACCATGGCCTCGGCGGCAAGCTTGGTCCGGTGATAGATCGTGCGCGGGATCGGTTCCACCTGCTCGTCGATCCATCGGCATGCGCTGTCGACCACGGCATCGCCGTACACAGCTGTGGTGCTGGTGTACACAAAGCAAACCACGCCGCGCGCGAGCGCCAGTTCAAGCAGGGTCTCCAAGGCATGCAGATTGACCCGCTCGAACTCCCGATCACTGCGAACACCGACGTGCGGCGCATGCAAGGAAGCGGTGTGGACCACGGCTTCAGCCTCGCCCATCGCGTCCTGTAGCCGGGCAGTGTCGATGATGTCGCATACCCAGCGTGTGGTCGCGAAGGGTTGACAATCCACGCCTACCACTTCGTGTACGCCGGTCAGCCGAGCATGGATCGCACGACCGACCCGTCCGGAACTGCCGGTGAGCAAGACCCTCACGTCATGCTCGCATCGTGTCTCATCAGTGGAAGGTGGTGCTCCAGCGATAGTCGATGACGCACTGGGCGCAGAAAGGTTCGCCAGCCACCGGCGTGGTCGCGCTGCCTTGGGTGAAGTTCCAGTAGTACATCTGCCCTGGGATCAATTGGCATGCCCAAACCGCGTTGGGTCGGTTGTCCCATTGCAGGACCACTTCGCTGCCAACCTCAGTTCGGCAGGCCGGTGCGGTAGGCCCGAAGGAGAGTCGGCACGGCGAAAGCGTGGCAACCGAAGCGCCCGGACCACCTGCGGCCGTGATGCTCACGGTGAAGCTGCCGCTGGCCGGCTGTGGGGGCACGATGAACCGACCGGCGTAGGCCGCGCCAGCGCCCAGCACCATGGGGCGGAACGGGAACCAGGAAGGCCAGCCCAGTTCGACCAGAGTAAAGTCGGCAGGCATCAGCGAGTGCGGCCCATCGCCACAAACTTCAAAGCCAAGATTGCTGGGGACCACGAAGCTCTGTGCCCATCCTGCGTGGGCCAGCAACAAGCCGCCGATCAGCGTTGCGCTTCTCCGGGATTGCCGGTTCATGCCTTCGCTCCTCTGGCTGCAAGTCGGTTCGCACGACCGACCGCATTGCGAATGGGCGATTGGCTTGCCGCTGAATCCCGCCCGGCACCACGGACGATCGCCCGGCGCAGCATATCGCCGGATAAGCGCACTTCAAGCCAGCAAGAGGATGACCCGACCAACGGCGCAACTCAGTCCCGGAGCCTCACGCTTCCGCATTCAGCTTAACCCTGGCGACGAGCTTGCCAGAAACTGCGCTTAGCCGGCGACGAAGACGTTGAGCTTGTTGCCGTCCAAATCGCGAAAGTAGCCGGCATAAAAGCCATCGCCGCGCGGACCCGGCGCGCCCTCATCAAGACCGCCCAGCGCGATGGCAGTGGCATGCACGCGCTGCACCTTTTCCGGGGAATCGACGACCAGGGCCACCATGGTGCCGTTGCCGACGCTGGCCGGCTGCCCGTCGTAGGGATAGAGCAGCCCCAAGCCCGGCGCCGTGGGGCTGGTTCCCCAGGCGACGAAGCGCTCGCCCTGCATGGTCCGCTGCGCCCCGATCTCGGCCAGCAGCGCGTCGTAGAAGGCTGCGGCGCGCGCAAGATCGCGGGTTCCCAGTGTCACGTAACCAATCATGGATTCACCTCGCAGAACAGGAGCCCTGGCCGCAGTTGCGGCCAGGGCGGGTGCGATCACTCGAAACCGTTCTCGAAGATGTTGGGACCGGGTGCGATCGGCAGCGTCGGAATCAGACACCACAAGTCCACCGTGCCCACATCCTGACCGGCGCTATCCGCCACGAACAAGGTCCAGGTCTGCGCATGTGCCTGACCATCGAGACCGGACAGCAGCGCCACGGGCCGTGCATTGCCCGGGCCTACAGCCGGAACGGCCGCGTTGTTGCAGGCAAAGGCATTGGCCGACTCATCGTCGAAGCTGAGGTCCATGTTGTCGCCGCTGCAGTTGGCGGGGTTATTGATCAGCGGCACATTGGGCGTGCCGCTGGCGGTGCGCACGGAGATCCGCAAGTCGCCGATATAGGTATGCGTGACTTTCACGTAGACATTCATGTCGGTCACATTGCCCAGCACCGTCCCCGGGATGGTGATGCTGTCGGTGACGCCCACCACATTATTGTCGGGGATGGCCAGATTCGGGGCACGGCAGAATTCAGCGGCGGTGGTGAAGTTGCGGGCGACCGAATCGGCGCCGGGACCACAGATATTCTCGGCCCTGACGCGCCAGAAGTATTCGGTTTGGGGCTGCACGCCATTCAAGGTGTAGCTGGTGCCAGTGATGCCACTTTGCTGGGCCACGATATTGGTGAAAGCAGCATCGCTGGCCACCTGCACGCGATAACTGCTCGCACCAGGCAGGGCCGTCCACGTCAATTGCGCGGCAGTGGAGACGCTCGCCGCGCCATTGGCCGGGGTGTTCAGCGCAGGCGCGCCAGCCAGCGGAGCGAAGACATTGGCACGCAAGGACGTGCTGCGGGTGCCCGGATTTGCACCGGCGCCGCTGCCCTGGATGGTGATGTCCACCGGACCGGAGGGCGTGCCATTGGCGATCCCGAAACTGAACTGCGAGGTGGCGCCGGCAGCGGTGGCCGCCACCGGATTGACCGAGAACTGCGGACTGGTCACCGCCGCCGGCAAGCCTGGCGTACTCAGGGTGACGTTGCCGGTGTAGTTCAGCACACCGCGCACCGTCACGTTCACCGGTTGCGCGCTGCCACCGGCACAGATGTCTTGCGAGGTGGCACTCAGCGAAGGCAGGAAGCCGGCGGTGAAGGGTTCCTGGAAGCCGGCGGCCGCATACACATCCTTGGACTGTGCCGAACCACCCGACTCGTCACGATTGTCGGTGTAGATGGCGATCATGTCTTCGAGCACGCCGTCCATGTGGCTGTAGTCGCCGAACTCGAAGTTGTCGTTGACGTTGGGCGACTGCTGGGCGGTGATGCGCACCGGTGTGCCCCAGGTCTGCGCGCCGTCGTAGCTGATGTTGTAGAACACGTCGACGCGGGTGCGGTCGGCCGAACGGATGGTGTCGTAATAGATCACGTGGACCCGGCCGATCATGTCGACCTTGATCGAGGGCTGGTAGCGATCCACCGTATTCACGTCTGCCAGCGAGTGTGGCGAGGTCACGGTCCAGGTCGCGCCGCCATCGCGCGAGTAACCCACGCGGACGATGCTGTGATTGTTCGCGGGCGTGGCGCTCTCCGGCGCGGTGAGGTCCGGCCAGATCACATAGATGCTGTTGTTGAAGGGGCCACCGGAAATGTCGGCGTCGGCCTGCACGATCTTGGCCACCCGGCGGGTTTCCATCGAGGGCAAGGGATAGTTGAAGGCATCCTGGTTGTTGGCCACGGTCACCGCCGGCTGGAAGCTCACGCCGCCATCGGTGGACTTGGCCACGCGGATCTGGCGACGCGTCGCGGCATCACCGGAATCGAGGCTCGGGTAGAAGTAGTACACGTTGCCAACGGCATCGCTGGTGACATCGCAGCCCACGCCACGCCCCAGTCCGTCGACGGTGACGCTGGGCTGGAAGCTCACGGCCAGGTCGGTCGAGTGCGAGAACTTCTGCACATTGCCCTCGTGCCAGCACATGTACAGCCGGTCCTTGCGCGGCGAGCTGTTGGAGGTGTCCACATGCAGGAACTGCTTGTCGGCACCGCTGGCGATCACGGTTACCGGCGCCGGCACCGGCGTGCCGGCATCGTTGTCGCCCCAGATGTTGCCGAAATCGTCCGAGCGATAGACCCGGATACCGCAGCCTGCGCCGCCGCAGTTCACCAATGCCGAGCCGTAGGCCTTGGTGCCATCGGTCGACCAGGACACGGTTGGATCGCAGCAGGTGCCACCATTGGTCAGCGGCTGACTTTCCACCCAGGTGGCGCCGCCATCGCTGGAGCGCCACATGCGCTGGCCGCTGCCCGGCCCATTGGTGCCGGCGACGACCTTGTTGCGGTCGATCGGGTTGATCGCGATCGCCGATTCGGCGGCGCCGTTGGGCGTGCTCACCTTGACCTCGCCGTTCAGGAATTTCGGCCAGCCCAGCGATTCTTCCTTCTCTTCGCTGCGGTAGAAGTACTGCCCGTCATCGCTGCGACGGATGCCCTGGTAGCGCTTGCCGTCAACCTCATACCCGCCGTAGAGCTGGTTGAAGGTGTTGACGGCGCTGAGCGGGTACTGCGCTTCGCCCTCGCGCGGCAGGTTGGGGTTGCTGCGACGCAGGAAGACGCGGAAAAAGGCCGGCAGCGGTTCCTGGATCTTTTCTTCGCCGGGAGGCAGCAGCGCCAGATCCTCGGCGGTCAACAGATAGTTGCGGTCATCCCACGGACCGAAGCGGGTGAGATCCTCGTAGTTGACGCGCTGATCGATGCCGCGTGCACGTTCCACCACGACCTGTACCTCATCCTGGTTCTGCGCGATGGCCACGCCACAGACCCACAACAGCAGACTCCCCATCCACCAGAAACGCATGCCCTGCCCCCGCGTCCGATCGTCGTGAAAGCGTCACGACCTCGCTTGCAAACTGTGAATTCCAAGTCTACGCCGCAAGGCGGAGCGAAGGCCATGCTCAGGACTGAGTCGGCCGCTGGAGATGACGGCTTCATTGCGCGATTGACCACGCACGCGGCATGCGGGAGGCTTCGCACTTTCCCTGGGGCGCCTCACCCGGCATGTCTTTCCTCGCTGCCATCGAAGTCCGCAATCCGCGCACAGGCCAGATCGATTACCGGTTCACGCCACCCGATGAGACCCAACTCAAGGCTCTGGCCGAAAATCTACGCGCGCACCAGGGCGCGTGGGCCGCGCTGGCGCTGGGCGAGCGGATGGAGGCCCTGCGTGCATTCGCCGCAGCGCTGCGCGAGGCGCGCGAGGCGATCGTCGACGCGCTGGTGGTGGACACCGGCCGGCAGCGCATCGCCAGTCTGGAATTCGAGGCCGTGCTCAGCGGCATCGAGCGCTGGTGCACGCAGGCGCCCGGATTGATCACGCAGCACAGCGGGCGCTCCGCTGCCCTGCCCAGCGTCGAATACAGCAGTGAGTTGGTGCCCTATCCGCTGTGCGTGGTGATCAGTCCGTGGAACTTCCCGTTCCTGCTCAGCATGATCGACACCGTGCCCGCGCTGCTCGCCGGCTGTGCGGTGCTGGTCAAGCCCAGCGAAGTGGCACCGCGTTTCGTCGAGGCGGTACGCGAGGCTTTGGGCCGTGTTCCGCAACTGCGCGCAGTGCTGGGCTTCGTCCAGGGCGCTGGCGACACCGGGGCGGCGCTGATCCGTCTGGCAGACATCGTGTGCTTCACCGGCAGCGTGCGCACCGGCCGCAAGGTGGCGGTGGCTGCCGCCGAGCGCTTCGTGCCCGCATTTCTGGAACTGGGCGGCAAGGATCCGCTGATCGTACTGCCGGGCAGCGACCTGGATGCCGCAAGCGAGGCCGCACTGCGCGCCTCGGTGCAGGCCACCGGGCAGGCCTGCCAATCGATCGAGCGCGTCTACGTGGCACGCGCCGACTTTCCCGCCTTCATCGAGAAACTGCTGGCCAAGGCCCAGGCGCAGGACTTGAACTGGCCGGATATCCGCCAGGGCAGCATCGGCCCCTTGATCTTCGATCGCCAGGCGGCAGTGATCGCCGAGCAACTGGACGAGGCGCGTGCCCGTGGCGCGCGCATCCTGTGCGGCGGCGACATCGAGCGACACGGCGGCGGCGTCTGGATCCGGCCCACAGTGGTGGTGGACGTGGACCACACGATGCGGCTGATGCGCGAGGAGACCTTCGGGCCCATCATTCCGGTGATGACCTACGACAGCGTGGACGCGGCCATCCGCCTGGCCAATGACAGCGAGTACGGACTCAGCGCCGCGGTCTTCGGGCCGGATCGCGAGCAGGCCATGGCGGTGGCGCGAGCACTGGATGCGGGTGCGATCAGCATCAACGATGCCGGGCTCACCAGCTTCGTGCACGAGGCCGAGAAGCAGTCCTTCAAGGATTCCGGCATCGGCGGCTCGCGCATGGGGCCGGCCGGACTGATGCGCTTTCTGCGCCGCAAGGCCTATCTGGTCCAGGGCGGCGCACCGCTGCCCATGGCCATGTTGCGCGAAGGCTGAAGGCGATGAGCGAAGCGCAAATCTCCAGGCGCCATCAGCTGGATGCCAAGTCGCGGGAGCTGCTGGACTGGCTCGCCGATCTGCGGGTCCGCGCAGAGCGGGACGCCCTGGATTCCAGCACGGTGGACGAAATCGCGGGGCGTCTGGGCAGCGTGCTGCGCCTTGGCCAGTCGCTGGCGGCACGCTATCGCGGTCTGTTCGAAGGCGCCGCCGACGCAATCTTCCTGGTCGATCGACACGGCCGCATTCGCGACGCCAACGAGGCGGCATGCCGGATGTACGGCTACGAGTTGCAGGCCTTCCAGCGCTTGAGCGTGTTCGATCTCAATCCCACCCTGGCGCCGGATCACATGCAGCGCATCTGGGATCGCCTGGTCGTCGGCGAAACGGATGTGGTGGAGACCGTGAACCAGCGTGCCGATGGCGCGCATTTTCCGGTCGAGGTGTACTCGCGGGCCTACCTGGAAGGCCAGGAAAAGCTGGTGGTGGCGATCGCCCGCGACATCAGCGAGCGACGGGCCGCCGACCACAATCTGGCCGCCAGCGAGGAACGCTATCGCGCGCTTTTGTCTGCCATCGACAAGGGCGTCACCATCTTCGATGCCAAAGGCCGCCTGTTGTCGAACAACGCGTCGGCGGCACGCATCCTCGCCATCGATGATCTTGCGCCGCCCGAACGCATCAGTCCTGATGAGTGGGATCTGTTCGACGCGCACGGGCGGCCCTTGCCCTGGCGCGAGAATCCGGTGGCACGCGCCATCGACAGCGGCCAGCAGGTGGAATCCACCCTGCTCGGCGTGAGCCGTCGCGACGGCAAGGTGGATCGCTGGCTGACCGTCAGCGCCGTGCCGCAGTTCGACGAAGCCAGCGGCAGCCTGATCCAGGTGATCGCGCTGTTTAGCGACGTCACCGAACTCAAGCGCGCCAGTGAGCTCTTCGACGAAGCGCAACGCCTGGCCAACATCGGCGGCTGGGAGTACGACCCGGCACTCGGCAGCGTGTACTGGACCGATCAGGTCTACCGCATCTTCCAGCGCGATCCGCGCTTGGGCATCGACATGGGCACGGCGATGTCGCTGATGCACCCGGATGACCGCACGCGGCTGGAAATCGCCCTGGCCCGCGCCACGCGCGAGAGTGCGGGCTTCGAGCTGGAGGTGCGCCTGACCGGCACCCTGGTGCAGCCGTCCTGGGTGCGCATGATCGGCCGGCCGCTGACCCGCAAGGGGCAGACCCACCGCATCTACGGCACGATCCAGGAGATCACCGCGCGCAAGCTGGAGGAAGACCGCCTCAAGCGGCAGGCGCAGACCGATCCGCTGACGGCGCTGTACAACCGCGACAGCATCCTGGAATTGCTCGGTCAGGCCATCAGTCGCGCCGAGCCCGGACTGGGTCCGGCCTTGCTCTACATCGACCTGGACCGCTTCAAGGTGGTCAACGATCTGCTGGGCCACAATGCTGGCGACCGTCTGCTCATCGCAGCAGCGCGGCGGATCCAGTCCGTGCTCAGCGCGCACGCCATGGCCGCGCGCTTTGGTGGCGACGAGTTCCTGGTCCTGGTCACCGATGTGGCCCACGATGAGCGACTGTGGGAACTGGCGGAAAAGATCACCCGCAGTTTTGCCGAGCCCTTCCGCCACAGCGGCGAGGAATTCGTCATCACGCCCTCGATCGGCATCGCGCGCTATCCGCAGGACGGCCTCAACACCCAGCAGTTGCTCAATCACGCCGATGTGGCCATGTACGAGGCCAAACGCCGCGGACGCAACAACTGGCAGATGTTCTCGCCGGCGCTGGCCTTGCAGCTCAAGGAACGCCTGCTGATCGAGACGCAGCTGCGCAAGGCCCTGGAGAACGAGGAGTTCCACCTCGTCTATCAGCCCAAGCTGGATCTGTGCAGCGGCAAGGTAGTCGGCGCCGAGGCCTTGCTGCGCTGGAGCAGCCGCGTGCTGGGCGATCTGCCGCCCGACCAGTTCATCCCAGTAGCCGAAACCAGTGGCGACATCGTGCGCATCGGCGCCTTTGTGCTCGACCAGGCCTGCCGCCAGCTGCGCCAGTGGTGGGACATGGGCCTGATGCTGCCGCACATGGCGGTGAATGTGTCCTTCCGCCAGTTCCTGGGCGAACGCTTCGCGCGCACCGTGCATGGCACCTTGGACGCCTGCCAGCTGCCGGGCCACGCCCTGGAACTGGAGATGACCGAGCGCGCCCTGATCGAAGACGCGCCGGACACCGAGCACACGCTGAGCGCGCTGAAGCGCTCCGGCGTGCGCGTCAGCATCGATGACTTCGGCGAGGGCTACAGTGCGCTGGGCTATCTGCGCCGTCTGCCGATCCACGGCATCAAAATCAGTCACCACTTCATGCAGGGCATTCCCGGCAGCAGCACCGATGCCCGCCTCTGCGAGGCCATCATCCAGATGGCGCAGGCCTTGCAGTTGGACGTGGTCGCCGAAGGCGTGGAAACCGAAGCCCAGCGCCAGTTCCTGATCCAGCGCGGCGCGCGCCTGGCGCAGGGCTATCTGTTCTCGCGCCCGCTATCGCCCACCGACTTCGTGCAGTTCGCACGGCAACGCGGAGTCTAGCCACCGCTCAGCGCCTGGGCGCTGGCGGCAAGTGGCGGTTGAACAGCCCGAGGTACAGCGCGCGGTAGATCTCGGTCGCGTCGATGCTGCCGGCGATGCGTTCTGAGCCTGGGCCGATGCCGCGTGCCACCGTCCCGCCCGCCATGTCGGAATCGCTGGCCCACAGGATGTAGTACGGGATGCGCTGGCCACGCGCGTCGGGCGGGGTGAGATAGGGCTCGCCGCCATCGCTGGACAGCAGCGAACCGTTCTCGCTGCGCGCCGGCAATGGTCGCGGCAGTTCGTCCAGATCATCACTGCTGACGTTCATGCCGCCGTTGTCCGAGTCGGAGGCCACGATCACCGTCAGCGCGGCGTTGCGCTGCGCTTCGCGCAAGGCGAGCGCGATGGCGCGATCGGCACCCGCCGCGGCTTCCAGCGTGGCGCTGACATTGTTCTCACCGGACAGGTTGTCGGTGCCTTCCTCGTTGCCGACGATCAGATAGCCCTCAGGCGCCGCGCGCAGCCGATCCAGGGCAAAGGCGAGCATCTCGTCAAAGCGCGGCGCCTGCGGCTGGAAGGGCGGCAGGCCCTGTTCGTGCAATCCTGATTCGCTGTCTTCGTTGAAAGTCTCTTCGCTGGCGAAGAGGCCCAGCACGCGGGTCGCGTCGGCTGGCAGCGCAGCCAGTTCGCTGCGCGTGTAGACGACGCGGTAGCCGGCCTCACGCGCCCTCGCAATCAGGTCGTGGCCGGCCGCGCACACGCCCTCGCCGTGCGTGCCAGTCACTCCAGCGGCCAGGAAGAAGCGCTCACCGCCGCCGAGAATCAGGTCCGGACCGGCGTCCACGATCTGCCGTGCGATCTCACACTCGTCATCGCGGTCCGCCACTTGGGCCAGAAAGGCGCCGGTGCCGGGCTCAGTGACGCTGGAGGAGTTGATGATGGCGACCCGCTTGCCCGCCGCCTGCGCTTCCTTGAATAAGCTGAGCCGACTGCCGGAGGCCGCGGTGGGCGGCTGTCCACCGACCAGGCCGTAGCTGTCGAGGTCGGCGCGCACACCGTACGCATGGGTGGTCGCACCGGCATTGGAGGACTGATTGACACTGTCGTGGGTGGGCGCCACATAAATGGCCACGCGCGGCAGGCGATCCCAGGCCAGGCGCCCATCCGGGCCCACGCGCTGCATGCGCAGGGCGTTCCAGGTGTTGGCGCCCATGCCATCGGGATGCAGGAAGATTGCGCTGCGCGGGGTCTCGGCGGCCAGCGTCGGTGTCACGGCCAAGCCCACGATCAAGCTGAGGGTTCGAAGTTGCATGGGATTCCTGACGAATGCGGCGATGCCGCTCCCCCGACGTCGCCGAGGGAGCGGTGTAGACGGTGCGGATTCTGCGCGCGAGCAGCGCATGGCGGCGTCACAGTCTCAGGTGAGTCCACCGCCCGGCCCAACACTCAGAAGCTGTAACGCGCGATCAGCTGGTACACCGGCCCGCCGGTCTCGGTTTCCAACTCGTACTCGTCGTACTCCAGCGCCAGTTGCTCGGCGATGGTGTTGTACTTGCCGAAGATCTCGTCCTTCGACGCATCGTTCAAGTTCGAGCCGGTCAGGCGCAGCGCGAGGTGCTCGCCGAAGCGCTTCTCGATGAAGGCCTCGACATCGGCGCCGTAGCGCGTGGTCACTTCCTCACCGACGATGCGGCCGTAGGCCTCGCCCTGCTTGCGGTAGGTGAAGCCGAAGCTGGCATCCCAGCTCGTGATCTCGTGGATGAAGCCCACGTTCAACACGTACTCGGACTGATCGTTGAAGCGGCGCTGGCCGAAGAGATCGTCGATCTCGCTGTCCAACCAGGAGTAGTTGAGGAAGAAGCCGGTGTCGGGCAGACCCAGCACGCTGAGCGGCGTGGACAGATCGAACTCCACACCCCACACGGTGCCATCGCCGGTGTTGCGCGGCTGCAGCACCAGCGTGCCCTCGCCTTCGCTGCCTTCCACACCGGTGCTGGCCACCTCCACCAGATCCTGGATGTCGCGCCAGAACAGATTCACACCCACCACGCCCTCGCGCCCCAGGCGGCGCTCATAGCCCAGGTCCAGCCCCCAGGCCTGTTCGGGATCCAGCTCCGGATTGCCCAGTAGATCGTTGTCGCCCAGTTCGGCTTCCAGCAGTGCCGGCGTGATGAAGTCGAAGTTGGGACGGCGCTGGGTGCGTGCGATCGACGCGCTCAGACGATCGGTCTCACTCAGGTTGCGGCGCAGGTGCAGCGAAGGCAGCAGCGCAGCGTCATTGCGCTCCTGGCGACGATCCGCGGCGGCCGCCGTCTCATCCAGGATCGTGGTGCTGGTGTGCTGGTAGCGCAGGCCCGCCTCCCACTCGAAGCTGCCGGCATCGCCGCTCACCATCAGATAAGGATCGACGCGATCTTCCTCGATGGTGGACAAGCCTCCCGGCGGCGGCAGGAAGGGCCCGAACACGCCCGGCAGGCTGGGCCGCGCGGCCGGCGGATTGGGAATGGTGATGCGATTGCGATCGGCGAGGATCGAGCTGTCGCGATCCTTGGCCGCGTAATCCAGCCCGAACTTCCAGCTCAGATCGCCGGCAAGACGCTCATGCGCCAGCCGGGCGCTGAGTTCGCGGTCCCTGAGGTCGACGAATTCGCGATCGCCGGTGTAGCGATCGTCTTCCGGGAAGGGATTGCTGTCGCGCAGATACTCGGTTTCGTCTTCGAACTCGAACTGCTCGTCATCGAAGCGCGCGTAGCCCAGGCGTGCAGTGTTCTCGCCGCCCCAGGCATCGAGACTGAGCTTGGTGTCGAAGGACCAGTTGCGGGTGTCGATGTCGATGTCGTTGTCGTTCACCGTGAGCAGGTTGGCGTTGTTCTCGATGCCGGCGCGGTACTCCAGCGAGTCTTCATCCTGCAGGCGATCGGTACGCACATAGAAGGCGTTGAAATCGAGCTGGCCGTGCTCCAAGGGCAGCACGTAGCTGCCGCTGAAGGCACTGTCCGTGCCGCTGCGCACATCGGTCTGCACTTCGGTGTTGTCCAGCGTGCCGCCGGGGGCGTCGAAGCGCTGGCTGAACTTGTCCTTGGGATTGCGCCGGCCCTGCACATTGGCACCGATCAGCAGCCGGCCCGGACCCGCCTCTCCGCCCCATACGAATCCGCCCAGACCGCGCGTCACATCGTCGTCGTAGCGCAAGGCGCCGGTGCGCAGGTAGCCGCCGTCGATGGAATAGCCGTCGCGCAAGACGATGTTCAAGGTGCCGGCGATGGCATCGCCGCTGCGATCCGCCGAGGACGAACGCACGATCTCGATGCGCTCCACCAGTTCCGCCGGAATGCGGTCGACGAAGAAGGAGCGATCGAAGCCCGCACCAGGCACCTTCTCGCCATTGATGAGGATCTGTGTGTAGCCCGGATCCAGTCCGCGCAGGCGTACGCCGTCGTACTCCAGCACATCGGACAGGAAGGCCACGCTGGGCACGCGCTTCAACATGTCGCCGACAGTGAGCGGCTCGAAGCGCTGGAAGTAGGACAAGTCGTAGACCAGTTCGGGCGCCGTGGATTCGGTGCGATCGCGATACACGATCTTGCCGGTGACCTGGACCGAATCCAGTTGCCGCGCAGTGTCACTGCCGCTGGCGGGTACCGCGTCCTGCGCCTGAAGCGGCAGGCTGAGGGCACTGAGCAAGGAAAGGCTCAAGGCCGTGCGAATGGCAGAGACCAACGGACGTCGCAACATGGAAGACCCCGGGTTTCGAGAAACCGGGAGGGATAGGCAGCCTGGATGACGTACGGGTGACAGGCTTGCGTCAGGACTGCGAAAGCGGGGGCTCGGGACTCGGGGCTCGGGACTCGGGGCTCGGGACTCGGGGCTCTGGGCTGGGGGCTCGGGGCTGGGGGCAAGGCTGGGGATCGGATGACTGATCTCGCCTATGGAGGTGCCGAGTCGCTGTCGCCTGCAGCGGCAGATTCGCACTGCCATCGTCAGGCAGCACTTGCGTCCTTTGCCTCCTTTGCGCTCTTTTGCGTCAACATCCTTGTTGATCGTCTCCTCGACGATCCAAAAGTGCGAAATCTGCAGATCGCGTTCGGGCTCGTGCTAGCCAGCCTTGCGCCGCTGGCGCACGGCCTCGAACAGGAACACGCCAGCGGCGACGCTGACATTGAGGCTCTCGACCGCCGAATGCATGGGGATCTTGAGCAGGTAGTCGCAGGTCTTGCGGGTCAGCTCGCGCAGGCCCTCGCCTTCGCTGCCCAACACCAGCGCCATGGCGCCGCGCAGATCGCAGTCGTAGAGCAATTGGCTGGCCTCACCGGCGGCACCGGCCACCCATACCCCACGCGCCTTCAGCGCTTCCAGTGCGCGCGCCAGATTGGTCACCCGCACCAGCGGCATGCGCACCGCGGTGCCGGCCGAGGCGCGCAGCACCACTGGCGTGAGCCCCACCGCGCGATCCTTGGGCACGATCACCGCGGTGGCGCCCGCTGCCGCTGCGCTGCGGATGCAGGCGCCGAGATTGTGCGGATCGGTCACGCCATCCAGCACCAGGAACAATGGCGCGGCGCCCGCGGATTCGAGCAAGGCCGGCAGATCACCGTCGTCTAGCGATTCCGGCAGACGAAAGCGAGCGGCGATGCCCTGGTGGCGCTCGCCACCGGCGCGCTTGTCCAAGGTCTCGCGCGGCACGCTGGACACCGCCACGCCATGCCGCTTCAGCCCTTGCAGCAGGGCTTCGATGCGCGCCGTGCGTCGCCCTTGCTCGACCAGCACTTCCAACAGCCGCGAAGGATCATCCGCCAGCTGGGCTTCGATCGCGTTGGGACCGAGGAGCCAATCGACTTCGCTCATCGACGCCCTCCGCGGCGCTCCCCACGCGGCCCGCGACCGCGCTCATGGCGATGCCCGCCACCGCGCGTGTCCTCACGGTCAGCGCGGCGATCGGCGCTGGACTCGTACTCGCCGGCCAGCCGGAAGTCGATGCGCCGCTCGATCGGATCCACGCGCAGCACCCGCACCTTGACCTTATCGGCCAACTGGAAGCGCGTGCGGGTGCGCTCGCCACTGAGGCGATGCCGACGCGGATCGAAGTGGTAGTAGTCATTCGGCAACTGCGTCACATGCACCAGTCCGGTGATGCGCGTGTCGGCGATCTCGACGAACAGGCCGAAGTTCATCACGCCGGTGACGATGCCCGGAAATTCGTCGCCCACATGGCGTTCCAGGAAGGCGCACTTGAGCCGCTCGGACACATCGCGACTGGCTTCCTCGGCCCGCCTTTCGGTGCGCGAGCAGTGCTGCCCGTGCTCGGTCATCTGCGCGGGCGACTCGCGATACTCCGCTGCCTTGGCACCGCTCAGCGCGTGATAGATCGCGCGATGCACCAGCAGATCGGGATAGCGCCGAATCGGGCTGGTGAAGTGCGCATAGGCACCCAGCGCCAGGCCGAAGTGGCCATCGCAATTCGGCGTGTACGCGGCCAGGCTCTGCGAACGCAGCACCACCGCCTCGATCAGTGCCGCATCGGGGCGCACGCGCACGCGGTCGAGCAGCAGCTTGAGGTCGAGTGGCGTGACGTCCTCATAGGCCGGCACTCGCAAGCCCACTTCTTCCAGGAAGGCCACCAGTTCCTCGAACTTCTGCAAGGGCGGCCGCGCATGCACGCGGTACAAGGCCGGCACCTTGGCACGCTTGAGGAACTTCGCCGCCGCCACGTTCGCGGCGATCATCATTTCCTCGATCAGACGATGCGCATCATTGCGCTCGTAGGGCCGCACCCCGGCGATGGCGCCTTGCTCATCGAAGGAGAAGCGCACCTCCTGGCCTTCGAAATCGAGTGCGCCGCGTTGTCCGCGCGCCTTGGCCAGGACCTGGAACAGGGCATAGAGATGCTCCAGGTGCGGCAGCACCGCGCCCAGGCGCTTGCGCACATCGGCGCGGCGCTCGCCCAGCGCCTGCCAGACCTGGGTGTAGGTCAGCCTTGCATGCGAGCGCATCACTGCTGGATAGAACAAGGACTTGGTGGTCTCACCCTCCTTGTTGATGCGCATCTCGCAAACCAGGCACAGCCGCTCCTCATCGGGCTTCAGCGAACAGATGCCGTTGGACAGCACCTCCGGCAACATCGGGATCACCCGTTGCGGGAAGTACACCGAGGTGCCGCGCTCGTAGGCCGAGCGATCCAGCAAGGTGCCGGGCTGCACGTAGCTGGCCACATCGGCGATGGCGACGAGCAGCCGATAGCCACCGCCGCGCGTGGGCTCGCACCACACGGCATCGTCGAAGTCGCGCGCGTCTTCGCCGTCGATGGTGACCAGCGGCACATCACGCAGGTCGGTGCGGCCTTCGATCTGCGCCGGCTTCACCTTGCTGCCGATGCGCTTGAGTTCCTTGTCCAGGCCGGCCGGCCATTCGTGCGGCAGCCCGTGGCTCTCAATCGCCATGTCCACCGCCAGACTGCTGGAACTGCCCTCGCCCAGCACGCGCACGATGCGCGCCAGCGGTTGCCGGTGCGGCGTCGGCGGCTCGGTGATCTCGGCCACCACCACATCGCCAGGCTTGGCGCCACCCTCGGCGCCCTTGGGGACCAACAGATCCTGGTGGATGCGTCGATCATCCGGCGCCACCACACCGAAGCCACGCTCTTCCAGGTAGCGCCCAACCACACGCGGCGAGCGGCGCGACAGCACCGACACGATTGCGCCTTCGGAACGGCCCTTGCGGTCGATGCCGATCACGCTGACCAGCACGCGGTCGCCGTTCAGCACCTGGCGCATCTGCGCCGGTGACAGATACAGGTCATCGCCCGGTTCATCACGCTTGACGAAGCCGAAGCCATCCGGGTGCCCGATGATGGTGCCGGCGATCAGGCCCATCTTCGCCGCCACCCCGTAGCCGCCACGCCGGTTGCGCAGCAGCAGCCCCTGATCCGCCATCTCCTCCAGCCGCGCGCGCATGGCTTCGAGGCCTTCGGCGTGCTTGCAGTCCATTTCCTCGGCGATGTGCTCGGCCTTCATCAGCAGGCCGCGTTGCGTCAGGAAGGCGAGGATGGCCTCGACGCCGGGGATGGGTTTGAGTTCGATGTCGGTCGGACGTGCTTTGCGGGGCATTGGCAGCCATCAAGTGAAAAGTCGCGCAAGCATACTCGTCCCTGAAGCGCTCCCGGCTGAAGCCCGCCCGGGGGTTTGACAAAGCCCTGTCGCCTGCCTATGGTGCGCGACTCTCCGCCGGGCCACAGCCCGAGCACACCTGCCCAGGTGGCGGAATTGGTAGACGCACTAGTTTCAGGTACTAGCGGGGCGACCCGTGGAGGTTCGAGTCCTCTCCTGGGCACCAACAAGCGATCCGGACAGCGGCAACGCCACCCGGATCACTCGCAAGAACCGCGCTCCGGCGCGGTTTTTTCGTTTTGGGGTGTGCGTTGGCGTCCGATTGAATCGGGCATCTGCTGGGGGTAGCGTTGGGGGTATCCGCACCCGCCGGGGGTATGGGAGCCCAAGCGATGCCACGCCAGGCCAACAAGCTGACAGCCGTTGCGCTGCGCAACCCTGCACCCGGACGCCACTGGGACGGCGGCGGGCTCTACCTGCAAGTCATCGAAAGCGGCGGGCGCTATTGGCGGCTGAAGTACCGTTTCGGCGGAAAGGAGAAGGTGCTTGCCTTGGGGGTATTCCCCGAGGTGCAGCTCGCCGAGGCGCGCCAAGCGGCGGGCGCTGCCCGCGAGTTGCTCCGTAAGGGCACTGATCCAAGCGCGCAGCGGAAAGCCTCCCGACTGGAAGACGCCCGCGCCGCACGCGGCACCGTTGCTGCGGTGTCGCGGGACTGGCTGGCAATCAAGGCGAAGGCCTGGGCACCCGCCAGCATCCGCAAGGCTGAGCACGTGTTCCGGGTCTACATCCTCCCGGCACTCGGCCGCGAACGAATCGACACCCTAGGCAGTCCCGCCGCTGTCGCCTTGCTGCGAAGCATGGCCGCCCGGGTTCCCGATCTGGCACGCAAGGCGCGTTGGTATCTCCGCGGCATCGTGTCCTTCGCGATCGCCGAAGGCTTGCGAGAAGACGGACGCCTCTTGTTGCTCGGCGATGCCATCCCGAAAGGCACCGGCGGGCACATTGCCGCCGCCACCCTTCCGGATGAGATTCGGGCGGTCTTGGATGCGGTCCGGAAGTACCCGAGCCCACCCACCCGCGCCGCCCTGTTGATGGCGGCCTACACCGCGCAGCGCCCGGGCAACGTGGTCGCCATGCGTTGGGATGAGTTGAGCCCGGCGGGGGACGAATGGCGCATTCCTGGTGAGCGGATGAAGATGCGGTCCCCGCACGTGGTCCCGCTTTCGACTCAGGCGCGGGCGTTGATCTCGGACATGCGCGCCTTCTCTGCAGGCCTGGAGTACGTGTTCCCGCCGTTGGCCCGGCAGCAATCCCCACACTTGCACCGGGACGCCTTGTCCGCCGCCCTGCGCCGCCTGGGCTTTCAGGGCAAGCACGCCACCCACGGTTTCAGGGCCGCGTTCCGTACCATCGGCCGGGAGTGGCTGCACCTTGCCGAAGACGTGCTTGAAACCCAGCTTGCCCACAAGAAGCGCGGCACCGTTGCCGCCGCCTATGACCGGACCTTGCATCTGGCCGCCCGTGCGCGGGCGGTGCAAGCCTGGGCGGACTATCTGGACGGCCTGCTAGACCCTGCCAAGGTCACGCCCATCCGCAGGGCCAGCAAAACAGCTTGACGCCGCACCCGGTGCGCTAACACCGGGCGCGACTTCCACAACCGCCAACCAAAGGAGAAGGCGACCATGGCGAGGGAGAGCATACCGGCACCAGAGCATGCTTCACGAATCCGCGAAGATCGCGCCATCTTCCGGGCGCTGCGAATCATCGAAGCGCGCGCGATCGCGCGCGGGGAACTGGTGTCCAATCCGGAGGCGGCAGCGGCACTCTTCCGGCTCAGTCTTGCGGAAGAAGCACGCGAACACTTCGAGGTTGCATTCCTGGACGCCGGGCATTGCCTGATTGCCAGGGAGCGCTTGTTCTCCGGCACGATAGACGGCGCGTCCGTCTGGGCGCGCATCGTGGTTCAACGTGCGCTGATGCTGAATGCTGCGGCGGTGCTGTGCGCCCACAATCACCCAAGCGGCAACCCTTCGCCCAGCAAAGCAGATCACCTCTTGACTGATCGATTGCACGATGCCCTAGCCTTGGTTGATATCAGGCTCCTGGATCATTTCGTAATCACTCGACATAGTGCAGTCTCCGTTCTGGCTTCCGGATATCCTGACAAGGAAAAGACGGCGTGACGGGGGAAGATGCGCGGATCACGCCAGACCGACCAACACACTACGGCTAGGCCGGCCAGCCGAAAGCGGGGACCTTCGACCCGTTGCCGTGGTGTCTACTCGAAGCGCACTGGAAGGAGTGCATCAAGGTGGAAGATCGTTTTGCAGCTTGGCGAGGGCTTGATTCCTACAGCGTCGAAGACGCTGCGAGTCTTTGCGCCAACAGCATTCCGGGGCGCAGATTTCGGGCGTATAACCTACAAGATACCGCGGAGCAAATAGAGTATGCGGAAGTTATTGCATGGCGAAAGCGATTGGCGGAAAACGCAGAGAAGCTTGAAGTAAAGGTCAAGCCCGAATACACTTCATGGGAGTATCAGCGAGATAGGTTTACCCGTAATGGCGAGAGAGTGTCCACTCGCCATCCAGCCGAATACGGCCCAGTTCGTCACGAAGTTCTAGTGAAATGGCTAGAATCCATTGGTGTTCGCCCCGCGTTTTTCTTCCCCGGTGAGGACAAAACATCGAAGCACAGCAAGAGCAAATCACAGGACACTCAAGAAAAGGAGTACCTGTTAAGGATGGTCGGGTGCTTGGCCGAGCTTGCGGGTTTTGACCTGCGGATACTGCCGGGACAAAAACCGAGTGAATTGCATGCAGAGGCGAAAGCCTTGCTTGACGAGATCAAGGCCCGCTGTGAAGGCTCGCGTGATCCTGGAACATTAGCAAAACACTTGAAGCAAGCCAGGGCGGCACTCGGACCCAACGGGGGAATTGGACCGTCAGCCACTAATTGGTACAACAGCCTTAAAGAAATACCGCGCAAGCGCAAGTAAGGGCACGCCCTGGTGACATGGCGGGGAAGGCTTGGCAGTCGGAACCAGCTTGGTTCCAAGTGACGACTGTATGCCATGGCTTTGCAATGGATGCCGCCCAATGTCGGGCGACACAGGCACATTGCAATGCACAGCGTCACACACGGCGGCTCGCGCCGCCTGAACCTTCCCTCGCAAGATCGCGGCGAACGCCGCAAAGCTCGCGCCGCTGAACGGCGCCGACTCGCCGCCGAAAGGGCCGGCGCCATCCTGGCCGCTGGCGGATTGCTTCGGCTGCCGGAAGTCCTCGCCCTGGTTCCAGTGTCCGCTTCCACCTGGTGGGAGGGCTGCCGCTCTGGCCGCTTCCCTGCGCCAGTCAAGATCGGGCCGCGGTGCACGGCTTGGCGCTCCGCTGATCTCCGCGCCTTCCTTGACCAGCAAGCGGCCGGGGTGCGGTCATGAATCAGCCATCCCCGAAACCGTCGCCACGTCCTGCGGGCGGCCCCAAGCGCTGCGAAGTCCCCACCATCGTTCAAATCGTTGCCGCGCCGCCGGGATGGGTCGCGGTCTGGCGGGATTCGCTGGGTGAAGTCGAGTTCCCAATCGTCTGTTGGGCCTTGGTCGAATGGCAGTTTCCAGAAGGCACGGTTCGGGATGTTGTGCCGATGACGCCGGACGGCGCAGGCCTGGAACTTGCCCTGGAAGCGGAGTTCGAGGAAGTCCGGCGGGCAAGCGGGGGCGGCGATGCCGAGTCCTGACCACGCCAGCGCCGACCCAAGCCGGCGCAAGCGGCGGGACTTCAAGGCGATCGCCGCCGCGGCACTGTCGGCCGCGGATGCCATCGTGCATCGGTGGGCCAGCGACGGGAAGCGCGAGGGTGCCGAGTGGGTTTGTTTGAACCCCCGGCGCAGCGATCAGCGCCTTGGCTCTTTCCGCGTCAATCTGCGCACCGGCTCTTGGGCCGACTTCGCGACCGATGACGCCCGCGGCGGTGACCTGGTGTCCTTCGTCGCCTATGTCGAAGGCTGCGGACAATTGCAGGCGGCCGACTTGATCGCCGCGCTTCTCGGAATTGGCCAGCTCGAAACGCCGCCCAAGCAAGCCAAGGCGCCAGATGCGAGCGAATGGGTGCGGCCAGTGCCGCCGGACGCGCCTTCCCCACCGCGGACCCACCATCGCCACGGCATGCCGTCTGCGACTTGGCGCTATCTCGGACGCGATGGCGGCGAGCTTTTCCGGGTGGCACGCTTCGACAAGCCGGAGGGTGGCAAGGAAGTCTTGCCGCTGCACTTGCGCCGCGATGCTCGGGGGTTGCGCTGGCACTGGGCCGCGCCGCCAGCGCCGCGCCCCTTGTATGGACTGGATCGCCTCAGCGACAGGCCGGGCGCCCCTGTCCTGGTATGCGAGGGCGAGAAGGCGGCAGACGCCGCCGCGGAGTTGCTGCCGGGCTTTGTTGCGATCACTTCCCCGGGTGGGGCGAAGGCGGCAGACAAGGCCGATTGGGAGCCCTTGCGCGGGCGCGTGGTCACTATCTGGCCCGATGCAGACAAGCCCGGCGAGGCCTACGCCCGAGCCGTCCGAAAGCTCGCCCTTGCTGCCGGCGCTCGCTCTGTTGCCGTGCTCCGCCTGGCGGCACTGGCTGGCGTGCGCGGCTCCGACCTTCCACCCGGATTCGATGCAGCGGACGCCCTGGCCGAAGGATGGCGCGCCGCATCGTGCGCGGCACTGTTGGCCGATGCCGGCAACCATGAGAACGGGACAAGCGACACAGGCTGCGAGCCCGCAAAACCGCCGGTTCCAACCCAGCAAGGCGGCCGCTTCGAGTTGCTCGAAGGAGCTTCGGACGCGATGCGGGCCGGGGTTTACTGGATTCCGCAACGTGACGGGAGCGACGGAAGCCCGGAGTGGTTGTGTGGACCGTTGCGCGTGGTCGCGCTTGCGCGCGATGGGAATAGCGACCGCTGGGGGCCAGTGCTTCGATTCCGCACCCCGGAAGGCTCTGAACGAACCTGGGCGATGCCTGCCGCGTGGGCTGCGGGCGATGGGCGTGAAGCTCGGGAATCGCTGCTAGACAAAGGCCTCGCGATGACCACGGACAGCCGGCGCCGCGCTCGTCTCTTGGCCTACATCATGGAATCGGGCGCCGCGCGCTTTGCGCGGGCTGCCGATCGCACCGGCTGGCATGGCTCGGCGTTCCTGTTGCCGTCGGGCGAGGTGATCGGTGATGAGGGCGGCGAGCCCTTGATTCTGCAGGGCGCGGCGGGTGATGGGGCTCGTCTCGCCACCGCGGGCAGCCTGGAGGAATGGACGCGCCAGGTTGCGGCGCCTTGTGCCCCACACTCGCGCTTGGTGCTGGCGGTTTCCATCGCCTTTGGCGCCCTGCTGCTGGGAATCGCTGGCCAGGAATCCGGCGGGGTGCATCTGCGGGGCGGTTCGAGTGTGGGCAAGTCTTCGGCGCTGGCGTTGGCGGCATCGGTGTTTGGCTGTCCCGCGCAGGCTTCCGGGTATCTGCGAAGCTGGCGCGCCACCGACAATGCTCTAGAGGCTGTCGCCTCGCATCACTCCGGCTTGCTGCTCTGCCTGGATGAGTTGGCGGAGCTATCGCCAACGGCGGCAGCGGCCGCCGGCTACATGCTCGGCAATGGACAGGGCAAGGGGCGATCACGGCGCGATGGATCGCCAAGGCCTCCCGTTACGTGGTCCCTGCTCTTCTTCAGCGCCGGCGAGATTGGGCTCTCTGATCTGATCGCCCAGACCGGCGCGCGGGCCATGGCGGGCCAGGAAGTCCGCTTGATTGATCTGGCGGCGGATGCGGGCGAAGGCTTCGGGATTCTATCGTGTGCGCCCAAAGGCAGCCCGGGCGCCTTTGTGGAACGCCTCAAGGCCGCCGCCATGGCCAACCATGGCCACGCGGCCCGCGCCTTCCTGTGTCGCGTCGTGGGCCAACTCGACCGGGTGCGGGAGATCCTCGCGTCTGAGATTCCGGGCTTTGTGGCATCGGTCGCAGGGGAAGAGGCAGCCGGCCAAGTCCGCCGAGTGGCCGCCCGCTTCGGCCTGATCGCTGCCGGCGGAACCCTGGCAACCCGCTTTGGCCTGACCGGGTGGACCGATGCGACCGCGCTAGATGCCGCGCGCCGTTGTTTCCTGGAGTGGCTCGCAGCCCGCGGCACGCTGGGCAACTCCGAGCCCGCCGCAATCCTGCGACAAGTCCGGGCCTTCATCGAAGCGCACGGGGAGGCCCGATTCTCAGCCCATGATCGCGGCGAGGATGACCGGGCGCCACGCACCATGCAGCGCTGCGGGTGGCGGAAGAAGGATGAGGGCGGCGAAGGGTGGGACTTCCTGGTCTTTCCCGAAGCCTTCCGGCGGGAGTTGGTCAACGGCTTTGATCCTCGCGAAGCCGCCCGCGTTCTGGTCCACCTTGGCGTTCTGATTCCAGACTCGGAAGGAACGGCAACCCGTCAAGAACGGCTCGCCGATGGGACGCGGATGCGGGTCTATCGAATCAGCGGGAAGCGCCTGAATGCCGCCGAAGCCTGAGCCCTACAGTGTCGGCCGGTCTGGTCTGAATGCGCTTCCTGGATTGGGTCGCGAGTGTCTCGGAAGCATGCCCGACCGAGACAAGCCGAGACAGCCTAAACCATTGATCCGTAAAGCTGTCTCGGCTGTCTCGGCTGTCTCGGCCGAAAACAGGAAGGCGGGACGGGCGAAGGCAGCCGGAGGGCTGCAGGGAATCCATCCGCGCGATGGGTTCAAGGCGCAAGCCGGCGCGGGTCCTTCCTGGAGAGTCGCCTTGCGGGTGCGCTGAGCCGCAATGATTGGCTAGTAAAATCAATGAGTTATCGCGCAAGTTGCTTGCAAAAGGACGCAAAACATGGTCAGCACAAGTGCAAGTCAGCCGGGCAAGATCCCGGAGACACTCCCGGAGCGGTGCAGCAAGAAGGACTTTGCCGACTTGCTGGGGATCCACCCTTCCGGTGTTTCGCGGTTCATCGGGTCGGGAAGGGTGATCCTGGACGGCTCGGGGCGGATCTTGGTCCGAGACTCCCTCGCCAGGCTGCTGGCAACCTGGAATCCCACCCGGGGCGGGCGGCATGGCGGAGGTGACTGGAGAACAGGCACCCTCGCCAGAATCGAACAACTGGTGAAAGTTGC
>ERZ1066138.71-NODE-71-length-31965-cov-10.401598_pt1 | contig 31965 bp, 26 predicted proteins | sample MGYA00382785_ERZ1066138 | MGnify/ENA primary metagenome ERZ1066138 (study PRJEB33369, sample SAMEA5778368) | biofilm metagenome | biome: Industrial cooling water; feature: Water cooling tower basin; material: Biofilm | place: United Arab Emirates | collected... | reverse complement strand
ATGCGGCATTCGATGGCATGCCCGGAGAGAATGATGTCGTCCTGCTTGAAGGATAGCCCGGCTCCCGATGCCACGCGGATCTGCTCCAGCACGAGATCAATTCCTGTGATCGCTTCCGTGACCGGATGCTCGACCTGGATCCGCGTGTTCATCTCGATGAAGTAGAACTCGCCGTCTTCGTAGAGAAACTCCACCGTGCCGGCGCCGCGATACTTGATCATCTGCATGGCCTGAGCGACGGTCTGGCCGATGCGCTTGCGTGATTCCGCGTTGATGGCGGGCGAAGGCGCTTCCTCGAAAACCTTCTGGTGCCGTCGCTGGAGCGAACAGTCACGCTCGCCCAGATGCACGGCGTTTCCAAGTCCATCGCCAAAAACTTGGATTTCGATATGACGCGGCTTGGTGAGATACTTCTCGATATAGACGCTGTCGTTTCCAAATGCCGCCTTGGCCTCGGAGCGTGCGGTGGCAAACGCCATTGGCAAGTCGTCAGCACTGGTGGCAACCTTCATGCCGCGACCACCGCCTCCAGCCGTCGCCTTGATGAGCACGGGGAAGCCCATGCCCTTGGCGACCTTCATTGCTTCCGTCTCGGACTTCACTGCGCCGTCCGAACCCGGAACCACAGGGATGCCAAGCCGCTTGGCGGTCTCCTTCGCTTGGATTTTATCGCCCATGATGCGGATATGTTCCGATGTGGGGCCGATAAAGGTGATGTTGTGCTCTTCCAGGATTTCCGCAAACCGCGCGTTTTCCGATAGGAAGCCGTAGCCCGGATGCACGGCGTCGGCGCCGGTGATTTCACAGGCGGCCAGAAGGCGAGGGATATTGAGGTAGCTGTCAGACGATGTGGGCGGTCCGATGCACACGCTCTCGTCGGCGAGACGGACGTGCATGGCGTCAGCGTCCGCAGTCGAATGGACGGCAACCGTGGCAATGCCGAGTTCCTTGCAGGCGCGTTGGATGCGCAGTGCAATTTCACCCCGGTTTGCGATCAGAACTTTGTCGAACATGTCTTATCCGGCAGCGACCCCGGGATGCGGACAGTCGGAGCGCCAAGCGCAACCGGTCTGCCTTGCCGGGTCGATGCCCTCCCTTATTCGATGACCGCGAGGACCTCGCCGAATTCCACCGGCTGCCCATTCTCGAAGAAAACCGCCGTCACCGTGCCTGACCTCGGAGCAGGAATCTGGTTCATGGTCTTCATGGCTTCGATGATGAGAAGCGTATCGCCCTGCTGCACGCGGCTGCCGATTTCAATGAACGGCGGCGCAGAGGGCTCCGGCGAGCGGTAAGCCGTTCCGACCATCGGCGACTTCACAGCGCCAGGATGTTTAGACGGATCAATGGCCGCTGCAGGTGCGGCCGACGATGCAGCGGCAGAAGTGGCGGCGGCGACCGGTGCGGCGGGAACATGAGACGCGGTAATGGTCAGCGACCGAGCGACACGGACCTTAAGCCCGTCTTTTTCTATCTCGATTTCAGAAAGCCCTGTCTCGTTCAGAAGATCCGCCAGATCCCGGATGATCTTCTTTTCGGGGCTTTGATCGCCCTTGTCTTTGCCCGTCATGGTCCGTCTCACCTTATTCGGCCGCGGCTTGGCTAGCCGCGGCGTTTTCTTGTCAGTTTTTTTGCGCGCTGCGGTCACGCCGCAGACTTTCCGTCAAGGATGCCGCGGACGGCTTCGAGCGCGAGTTCGTAGCCTTTCGCACCAAGCCCGCAAATCACACCGGTCGCAGCGAGCGATACGTAGGAGTGCTGCCGGAAGCTGTCGCGCCGGAAGATATTCGACAAATGTACTTCGATGACTGGCAGTTCAGAGGCCTGGAGTGCGTCCAGAAGCGCCACCGACGTGTGGGTCAACCCGGCTGCGTTTATGATGATGGCCGATGCGGCGGTCCGCGCCTCTTGCACCCAGCCAATCAATTCGCCCTCAGCGTTCGATTGCCGAAAATCAACTCCCAGGCCAAGGGCCTTTCCTCGGGACTTTGCCAACGTCTCGATGTCCGCGAGTGTGTCACGGCCATAGATTGCCGGCTCGCGCTGACCGAGCAGGTTCAGGTTGGGTCCGTTGAGGATATAGACCGGCTTTGTCATGGGACCGAATATGAAGGCGAGGGGGCACGGCGCTGAACGAGCCGGCCAGCCGGATCACTCCCCCAGCCTTGCCCGCCTATTCCGTACAACCCCGGGGGTCTAGCAGCTTTCCAAAGGCGACGAAAGAGTTTGAGCCCGCCGCCCACTGAGGCAGCAGTGGGAAACCCTTGATCCGCCAGAACCTTGCATAAACTCGCTGCGGTACCGCAGCGATTTCCGATTAGCAGTAGGCGCAACCCGACTGACGAAGCGCGGCGATCTTCGTACTCAACTGGTCGAGCAGGTCTTCCGGCGCACCGCCGATGGCCTCGCTACCGACCAGAAAGTGTGGCGTGCCGCTGATGTTCATTTTCCGGGCCAAAGCCTCGACGCGGGCCAATTCGCTCTTCACCGCGTCCGAGTCCTTGTCTGCCTTCAGTTTCTCCACATCCAAACCGAGCTTGCCTGCGGCCTCCAACGCGAATGCTTCCGTCACGCGACCCTTGCTTTCAATCAGGGCCTGATGAAGCTCCCAGTATTTGCCCTGGGCGCGCGCAGCCAGCGCGATCTTCGCCGCCTCCTCCGAGTCCTTGCTCAGAATGGGAAGCTCTTTGAAGACCACACGAACGTTGCTGTCCTTTTCGATGAGTTCGCGGATGTTGTGAAAGCCGCGCTTACAGTAGCCACAGTTGTAATCGAAGAACTCGACGACTGTGATGTCGCCTTGGGGATTGCCGGCCACCGGTGCATCCGGATGCCGATATATTTCCTTGGCATTCTCAGCGACGAGAGCCTTGGTCCGATCGGCCTCTTCCTGGGCCATTTTTTGTTCCAGCGCACCTTGGACTTCGATCAAAACCTGGGGGTTCTGCAGCAGGTACTCTTTCACGATCTGCTCGATGCCGCGCTTTTGTGGATCGGTGAACAACGAGGTATCGGCGGCCACCGTGCCTACCCGCAATGGGCCGAGGAGCAGGAACCCCGCTGAAAGAGCGACCGCGATGATAAGCGCAGCTACAGCCGTTCGTGATGGGCGTCCCGTGGGTCCGTTGTTCTGCGAGGAAGGCGAAGTGTCGGCCATGAGGAAAGCTCTTTTTGCTGAGGCGCAGGCAGATGCCAACGCGAGACGGTGAGGAGCGACCAGTTTATCAGGTCTGCGGCTTGTAATTTAGAATGTCGTCGGCTTTCACCCATTCCGGGCTGCCGGGCTTGAGTGCTCCTTGCGCGCGGCGCGCGAACTCCTGCGCCTGCTTGATCGCGCCGAAATAGAACAATCCCTGCGCCCGCGCCAGTTCGGCTTGCGGGGTCAGCCCCTTATCGTAGTAAGCTTGGCCCAACATATTATACGCCATCGCGTTCTCACCCTCGCGCGTGATCGCCTTGCGCAAAATGGTGATCGCCTCGTCGAGCAAAGCCGGCTGCTTGGATTGAATCATGCTTTGAGCCAACTGCACGGAGATGAGCGGCGCCTCGCCGTTCGAAAGCTGCACAGCCTTGCGCAGCAGCGGGATGGACTCGGCAAATCGTCCGCTCTTCTGGAGGAAGTCGGCCTTTAGCTCGTAAAAGTAAGTGTTCTGAGGCTCCAGCTTGATCAGCTGATCAGCCTCCGCCAGCGCCGCCTCCAAACCGCCGCCCCCCATGCGAAAGCGCGCGACCGCGCGCGCATACTTCGCCGGCAAGCTCTGGTCCGAAGACGGGTACCGGTTAAACACGGTCTGCGGGTTCTCGATGTATCCGGATAGCTTGGCGCGCATCATGTCGTGGCGCAGTTGCAGGGCCGGTGAATCCGTTACGCCGTAGTTCGGGCTCGTCTCGACCAGCTGACGCAAGCGCGCAAGACGATCGGTGGCAACCGGATGGGTGCGCGCAAACGGATCCCGGTTCTGGTCCGAGAAAAGTTCCTGCCCGGCGAACCGCTCGAAGGTCGTCAGCATACCCTGGCCCGATTGGCCGGTCGCGTTGAGATAGCTGAGGCCAGCTTGGTCAGCCGCCGACTCCTGGGATCGCCGCTCCGCCGTGAGGCCGCGCATGATCAGTTCGTTACCGCCTGAGAGCACGCTCTGACCAGCGCCACCGAGATCCCGGCCGCTATCCCCGCCTGCGACGCCACCGGCCACCATGAGGCCGAGACCGAGGATCTGCGCGATCAGGGCACGGGTCTGATCCTGGGAGATGCGAGCCCGCAGTGCCGCCATGTGGCCGCCCGCAATGTGACCCGCTTCATGCGCGAGCACGCCGATGACTTCGTTCGGACGCTGCGCCTGCATCAGCGCGCCGGTGTGAATGTACACGCTGCGCCCATCGACGACGAACGCGTTGAAATTCTCGTTGTTGACGATGCGCACAGCGACCCGGCCGCTTCCAAGCCCGGCCGCCTTGAAGATGGGACGCGCGTAGTCGTTGAGCAGGTTCTCGATCTCAGTGTCGCGGATCAACGGCAATCCCTGCGCAAAAGCAGGTGCGGGCGGCAACACGGAGAAGACAGATGCCGCCATGGCAGCAAGAGCCGCGGCGGCGCGTCGCGGCCGTGCGATCACAGACCGCGGCCAGCCCAAAGAGGAAAATCGTTCGCTCATGCGCAACCGTTCGCCCAGAATTGAGCCCAAATATCGGCAAGCATGGCACCGCCGAACGGTCGCAACACAGCCCCGCTTCCAATAGATAGTCAAGGACTCGGACGCGCCAAGTGGCCTTAGGGCTCCCGCATCAGGCTCCAGCCGGCGACGCAACCCCATGGACGTTTCCGTCGGGCAGCCGGGCGGCATTCCACCGCACAATGGCAATTGCCGACAACGCGATGACCGCCCCGCCAAGGACATCTACGAAGTAGTGGCCGCCTAATGGCACGGTTGAAAGGATGTTCATTGTGTTCAGCAGCGCGAAAGGGACGAACAGCGATCTGTAGTGACGCACGGCATAAGTGGCGATGATAGCCATTACCGTATGAAATGACGGGAACGTCACGATCCCCATGGTCTGGGTGACGTCGAATGAGGCGAACGTGCCGTTCCTCAGGCTTTCCACATGCGGCAGGTATTCTCGGCATGCCAACGGGTTGAGATGCGAGAACGGCTCAGCTACGGGCTCGAAATAAACGCACGATCCCAATGCCGGCCACAACGTTGCCAACACAATAGTTGGGATGATGGTCAAGACGAGCAGCGCGCACAGCTGTGCCGCGTTTTCCCTATCGAGCGTCACGGCGCAGGCAAGAAAGACGATTAAGAATTGTATCATGCAGCTGTTGTAGGCGGCATACATCGCCTCCGGCAAAAGCGGCACTTTTCCAACCCAGGCGTGAAAACGCACGAAGTCCAGGCCAAGCGCGGCGTCGGCAAATGCGAAAGTGTGGTCTTGCAACGGCGCCGCTACGGCCTGTCCCATGTACGTCAGAACCGAGCCGCACAGGGTGAAGAGTAACAGGAACAGCCAGCCAGCGATGAACAGCTGAGCGCCCGACACGGCCCCCTGCCAATGTCGGCCTCCAACCTGGCGCCGCTTTGCCGCTGAGAGTGCCAGCAGGACCGCCGTCATCAAGCAGATCAGAAATATCGCCCCATTCAGCTTACCGACATCGATTGCAAACGGCTGCTGAAAGCCGAACCACACAAGGAACCAACCATAGAGCGCGAGCAGCAGCCTCCAAGCCAGCAAGCCGCTACGGCCCTGGAACGCGGTCAAGTGTTGAACGGTGTCCATTCCGACTGCTCCCATAAACCCGTTCATGAGTAGTCGATCGCGGTAAAAGGCGGCCTAACAAAAGGGCTTAACTCGGCTTTACCCCTGGTCACGCAAAGAGGGGGAGGCAGCATTGCCACCTCCCCCTCCGCGACATTGACGAAGACGGGTCTGAACGATCAACCGCGGCCGCTGTTGGCGCTGAGCGACACGAAGCGAGCGCCGATGTCGACGTGGATGTGGCCCATGTCGCGATAAGTCATCGTGCCACCCGAATGATGGTTCTTGATCAGCCAGTTGACGATCGCGCCCTTTCGGCTACCGGCATCAAAGTCAATCGCCAGACCGTAACGATGCTTCGACGGCTTGCCGCTTGTGGCGATCACCGCACCGGCCCGGCAGGTCGACACGATCGAGACAGGGCCGAACTGGCTTTCAATACGATTGAGGAGAGCACGGGCCTGCGGCTGAAGGCATGACCGCGACGTGCCCCCAGAAGCGTACTTCGTGAACGAGCGCGATTTCAGGCCCTTCTTGCCGGCGTAGTTGCGCTTCTTGCCGTACTTCGCCGTGCGCTTGCCCTTCGACTTGGCGGCATACCGGGAATTCGACTTCACCGTGTAGTTCTTTGCGATCGACGGACGGTCGGCCCATGCCGACGTCTTGTCCGAGTGGGGCCGGGCTTCGGCACCAGTGACCGAGAGGGCGACGCCGGCTAGGGCGGCGGCGATCGACAGAAAACGAGTGCTCATGCTTACTCCAATTTTTTATCGTCTGACTGACCGGTATTCCGGCATTCGAGAGAAGATCTGACAGCTGTTGCTGTACTTTGAAGTCTTGCCCGAGTTATTCGCCACCGACGGCGCACAGCAACGGTCAAGATAACCTGTTGCCTCACTCGTGTTTGACTGACCCCTTCCCCGTTCGGCATTGGTCTGCTGCGCTGCACACGAGATGCGAACACTGCACGACAACCGCCAACAGCCGGGACCTTATGGTGAAAATTTGACGCCTAACACCCGCAGGCGGGGCGGTGCGACGACAAGTGCAAGGCGGACCAGCCGCCAGCGTCCGATTACGCAAGTCCCTAAGTCAAAAGCAAAAAACCGGGCGCGAAGCCCGGTTTTCTGTTCGTCTGCAACTACCGCGGGTGCGACAGGTTCGCTAGGTACCCAAGCGGCGCTGCCACCAGCCCTTCCGCACAGGCTGTTCACTTACGGTTTCGGATGCTGCTGCCGTTGCCTGATCTGGCGTCACCACCACCCGCTCGATCTTCGGTTCGCTCGCAGTCGGTTCGGTAACGCGCCGGCCTGGAGCTGCACTCACTACTGCATCCGGCTGAGCGCCGACCTCCGGCTCAGAATAAGTAGGCGTTTGGCGTGCCGGCGCCTCATACACCGGCAGCCGTGTTTCGGCGACCGTGGTGTCGGTAGCTTCAGGGTTCGTGTCGACGCCGGCTGGACCAGCGAAATCGTCCACGAAGTCTTCTGTCACATGCGCCCGGATTGGGTAGCCGTTTGTATCTTCAGCACGGGCGCCAGCCGCACCGGTCTGATCCCGATCACGTCCGCGACCACGGCGTCCACCCCGACGCCCGCGACGCCGGCGGCGGCCACCCCGATCGCCGCCTTCTCCAGCCTGTCCGGGACCTTCAAAGCCGGCCTCTTCGCCCGCTGTTTCGATCAGTTCCGCCTCACCCACGGCTTCTGAGCCAAAGTCATCGCCCTCATCTGCGTCATCGAAGCCAGGCCCATTCGACATGGCTCGAATCTCGCCACGATCGTCTGCGCGTTCCTCGCCCCGTCCGCTGCGTTCGCCACCGCGCCTCCCACGGCGGCGTCGACGGCGGCGGCCACGGCCTCCGTCCTCACCATTGCCATTGTCGCGCGCTTCCCGGCCTTCTCCGCGACCTTCATCGCGACCTCCGCGACCTTCGCGGGTGCGCGGACGATCTGGCTCAGCCTCTTCGTCATTGATTTCGCCGACGAACCGAACACCGTCCGAGGCAGAAGGGCGCTCGTCCTCTAGGGACTCGGCGGCACCGCTGTCGTCGCCTTCAAAACCCCAGTCCATGTTGACCGCGGTCCGTTCATTCCGGCGCGCCGGCGCATCAATGCGCGCCTGCGTCTTTTCGATTGTGAAGTTGGCACCCTGCAGCTTATCGCTCGCTTGGACCGAAATCGAGATGCCGTGATGCGCTTCCAGCTCGGTTATGAACTTGCGCTTGTTGTTGAGAATATAGAGCGCGACCAGCGCCGTCGTGGTGGCAATGAGAGACGAGGGGTGCCCGGCCATCAGCGCATCCTCGATACCGCGCAGAACGGCGAGCGCGACACTCTCGGTAGAGCGGATGATCCCTGTGCCCTGACAGTGCGGGCACTGGGTCGTCGATCCCTCGAGCACGCCGGTCCTCAGCCGCTGTCGCGACATCTCCATCAGGCCGAAATGTGAGATCCGGCCGAGCTGAATGCGAGCCCTGTCGAAGCGAAGCGCATCTTTGAGGCGCCGCTCGACGGAGCGGTTGTTGCGCTTCTCCTCCATATCAATGAAGTCGATGACGATGAGACCCGCAAGGTCGCGCAGCTTCAACTGGCGCGCGATTTCGTCAGCAGCCTCGAGATTGGTATTGTAGGCCGTCTCCTCGATCGAGAATTCACGGGTCGACTTACCCGAGTTCACGTCGATGGCAACGAGCGCTTCGGTCTGGTTGATGACGAGATAGCCGCCCGACTTCAGCGTCACGAACGGGCTGAACATGGCGTTCAGCTGACGCTCGATCCCGTATTTGTTGAACAGCGGTTCTGCCGAGGAATGCAGCAACACATTCTTGGCGTGGCTCGGCATGAGCATGCGCATGAAATCGCGTGCTTCTCCGTGTGCAACGTCGCCGGCAACGATGACCTCTTCCACGTCCTTGTTATAGAGGTCGCGGATCGAACGCTTGATCAGGTTGCCTTCCTCGTAAACTAGGCTCGGCGCAGTCGATTGCAGCGTCAGATCGCGCACGCTTTCCCAAAGGCGAAGCAAATATTCGTAGTCTCGCTTGATTTCCTGCTGGGTCCGCGCAGCACCCGCCGTGCGGATAATCAGCCCCATACCTTCCGGCACGTCGAGCTCCGCGGCGATGGACTTGAGACGCTTGCGGTCCTGTGGGTTGGTGATCTTGCGGCTGATCCCGCCGCCCCGTGCCGTGTTCGGCATGAGAACCGTGTAGCGGCCGGCGAGCGACAGGTAGGTGGTCAGCGCCGCACCTTTGTTGCCGCGCTCTTCCTTGACGACCTGCACCAGGATGACTTGGCGCCGCTTGATGACTTCCTGAATCTTGTATGACCGCGGCCGCCGCCGAGGGCGCGATGGCAGTTCTTCGAGCGCGTCCTCCGAACCCGTTTCGACTGTTTCGGGCTCGGCAGGTGTGGCAGCAACCACTTCCACGGTCTCGTTTTCAACGAGGCCAATGGCCGTCGGAGCATCTGTCTCAGCAGCGGTACGGTCGTCCTGCTCGTCTCGTTCGAGATCGTCGCCTTCTAAATCCCCAGGGTCCGCTTCCTCATGGTCGTGCGATGGCTCAAAACCGCCGACGACTTCAGGTTCTGGCAAGTCTTCTGAAATCACGTCATCGGCGCCGTGTGCGTCGTGCGCTAAGACCGTGTGGCGCGGATCATCGAGGCTTTCCTGATGGTCAGGGTGATCATCCTCGAGGTGATCGTCGTGGTTGACGCTATCTTGGTCATGATTGTGGTCGTCGGGGCTGTGATCCTCGTCGTGCTGATCGTGCCCAAGTACCGGCTGTTCACCGGTCCCAGGAGCCTGCTCACGACGCTGCCCCCCCTGCGGGCGCTGCCGGCGCCGCGCCATGCGCTCGGCATGAGCATCCGCCGCTGCTTCCTCGGCCGCTTCGGCTGCGGCTTCTTCTTCGAGAAGCGCCTGCCGGTCGGCCATCGGGATCTGGTAGTAGTCGGGATGAATTTCGTTAAAGGCCAGGAAGCCGTGGCGATTTCCGCCGTAGTCGACGAAGGCCGCCTGGAGCGAGGGCTCCACGCGGGTCACTTTGGCAAGATAAATGTTGCCCCGTAGCAGTTTGCGTGCGGCGCTTTCGTAATCGAATTCCTCTACGCGGCCGTCACGCAGAACAACGACCCGGGTCTCCTCCGGATGCGTCGCATCGATGAGCATTTTGTTGTTGGACATGTGCCGAGTTCCTTGGGCAGCGCCGGCTTGGCACAGGGCCGGTAGAAGGCTCAAAGCCTCCCTCGACGATCAAAATGCCGTGGGCGCGCACATTGGGTGGGGTTGACGGATGAAATGAATTGTTGGGCTCAAAGCCTTGCGGCCGGCTCCCCGCGGGGGAGTCGCAAGGCCAAATTCTAAACGCGCCTTGCGGCCGGCTCCCCACGGGGGAGTCGCCAGGCACACGTGACAAAGCTGCGCGCATACGCTCTCCGGCTGGGCCAGCCGGGCGGCGCAAGCCATCGGCTCGCAAGAGCGTCGCGGCTTTCGGGTTGACTGCACGCAAAATGGGCATTCTCGAAGTTCACGTTAGCCTGCACCGGCTCGCCTAAGCTCGCCGGAAGGCGGGTTCATGGGGCAGGGCACCACGCGTCGCTCATCGCGACAGATGCCTTCAGGGATGCGGCTCTGGGGCCCCCTTTCAATGGGCCCCGAGCAAGCCGCAGGCATGGACAGCGCGTCCGTTCCGTCGCGGCGCGGCCGTTTCGGCTGAAAAAACTTGAGAGGACCGTGGGTCCGGCACCGCTCCTATGGGCTCAAGGAGGTGGCCGCCGCTCGAGAACTCTTCCAGTTCTTCGCCGATCCGCGCGAACACCCGTCTGATCGAACGGCCGGCCAGTCGACGCGGCCGACCAGATCCTGGCCACATATTTGCGTTTGCACACAACGGCTTAAGGGTCTGACGCGCGTCTTCCATCGGCTCCGACGAGGCGCGGAGAAACAGAACGCATAGGAAGTGTAACGGGTTCGCGGTCCTGGTGACAAGCGTGTTAAGCTGACCGCAGGCCACCAACCCAACGTATAGCCTGGAGCGGAACGGCAAATTATTTGTTAAGCTGCGGCAGATTCTGATCTTTTTCCAAAAGCCAAGGACAAGCGCAGGAAGATGCCGGGGGGCCTTCCGAAACAGGTTCGAGCCGTTGTGGCCGCCGCTCTCGCTGCGGCGGCCTTGCCGTGGCTTGGCTCGAGTGACGCAATCGCCCAGAGCGAATTGCCTGTCATTTTCCAGTGGCTAGCCGCCGGTGCTAGCGCCGAAACCGTCGTCGAGAAGAAGACGTCTGACCCGGTCGAGACGACCTCAGCGTCCCTCATCGCGGCGTCCCATGCCTCGGAGGCGACTGCGATCGACGTTCTGGGTGATCAGAAAGAGACGGTATTTCAACTCACGCTCACTCGTGGTGTCACGGCCGAAGTCTATTCATTGGCCAATCCCTATCGCGTCATCATCGATCTTCCTGATGTCGGCTTCACATTGCCAGCGGATGCAGGACGGGACGGTCGCGGTCTCGTTCAGGCCTACCGCTACGGGCAATTCGCCGAGGGCAAGGCACGTATCGTGCTCGACACGACCGGCCCGGTGACGATAGCCAAGGCCGCGATGACCAACGCCCGCTCAGGTTCCGGCGTCGTCCTGACAGTGGAACTCCGGCCCAGCAATCCGGCCGCCTTTGGCGAGGGAACGGGCGGTGGTCGCCAAGCGGCGGATACTGCCCCCGCCGTAGCCACGGACGATCGCGCGCCAACTGCGCCACCGAAGGCAGATCAAAACAAGCCGGTTATCGTTATTGATCCGGGGCACGGCGGGATAGACCCCGGGGCGGTGGGCGCGGGTAACCTGCTGGAAAAGAATCTGGTTTTTGCCGTCGCAAAAAGGGTGCAGGCGCAACTGGAAGGCACTGGCCGTTATACGGTCGTCATGACCCGCGCAAGCGATGTCTTCGTCTCGTTGAGTGATCGGCTGGCGATATCCCGCAAGGCCGAGTCGGACCTGTTTATCTCTATTCACGCTGACAGCATCGAGTCGACCTACGCCCAGTCGATCAAGGGTGCCACGATTTATACCTTGTCCGAACGGGCCTCCGACGCCGAAGCACGGGCGATCGCAGAGAAAGAGAACGCATCAGACCTGATCGCAGGTCTCGATGTCGGGAAGGGCGAAGACAACGACGACGTGAAGAATATCCTCATTGATCTGATGAAGCGGGAGACTGCTAATTTTTCGGCAGAGTTCTCGCGCACCCTCGTCCGCAGTTTGAAGTCGAACGTGTCGCTGTCCCGCGATCCAGAACGCGCCGCCGCTTTCAAGGTCCTGCGCCAGACCCACGCACCATCCGTGCTGGTGGAGTTGGGCTACGTCAGCAATCCCGACGAATCGCGTCAGATGCAATCGGTCGCATGGCAGGCGAAGGTTGCCGCTTCGATCGCCGGGGCAGTCGAGGCCTACTTTGCAAAGCGATCGGACGTCGCCCGCTGAGGGCTGCGGCCGCTGAAGTAAGATGCATGCTGTTGATACAGTCGCTGGACGACGTGGCGCCACAATTTATGCTAATATGATGATCTAGCTGGGTGGCATTGCTGCGCTGCGGCAAGTCGGCTAATCATCCTCACGACCGAGTTCAAAGAGCCTGTCGCCTTAACCGCCGTCGCGTCGCCCTTAGGATGATGCCAGCGGCCACTCCCGGATCGCATGCGAGCCCCAGTTTACCCGCCACCAGCAGAACCGAAGAAGAAGCGGCGTCGCAAAAGTCTGCTGCTGACCTTTCTCGGCTGGAGCTTTGGGCTGTTCGTCGTCGCATTCGTAGCCGTCTCAGCCGCCGTCGGCTGGCTTCTGTTCGAGGCCTCCAAGGACCTGCCGGATTACGAAAGCCTCGCCCGCTACGAACCGCCAGTGATGACCCGCATCCACGCGCACGATGGGTCGCTTATCGCTGAATACGCTCGCGAGCGGCGTATCTTCGTCCCCATTAATACCATTCCGAAGCGAGTGATCGCCGCGTTTCTCTCCGCCGAGGACGCCCGCTTCTACGAGCACGGCGGCATCGACATGCAGGGCGTGGCCCGCGCCGCCATCAAGTACATCGAAACGAAAGCGACGGGTCGCGGCAGCATTCAGGGCGCATCAACCATCACCCAACAGGTCGCCAAGAACTTCCTGCTGACCAGCGACCGCACCTTCGACCGCAAAATAAAAGAAGCCATCCTCGCCATTCGCATCGAGCGCGCCTATTCGAAGGACAAGATTCTTGAGCTTTACCTCAATGAAATCTACCTCGGCATCGGAGCGTACGGCGTGGCGGCGGCCTCGCTCAATTACTTCAATAAGGAGTTGAAGGACCTGACGCTCGAAGAGGCGGCTTATCTCGCAGCCCTCCCCAAGGCGCCTAACAATTACCATCCGTTCCGCAACCGCCAGAAGGCGACCGAGCGCCGGAACTGGATTCTCGAACAGATGGCTGATAACGGGTTCATCAAGACCGCGGAAGCGGCAGAGGCGAAAGCCAAGCCTATCGAGGTGAAGTTTCGTCAGTCCGGCGCCCACATTTTCGCTGCAGAATATTTCGCCGAGGAAGTCCGTCGCTCGCTGCACGCCCAGTACGGCGAAGAAAAATTGTATGCTGGCGGTCTCTCCGTTCGCACGACTCTCAATCCGCGCCTCCAGGAGATGGCGCGCCTGTCGCTCATCGACGGCCTTGTGGCGTACGACCGTGACCAGGGCTGGCGCGGCCCCGTATCGAAAATCGACATTTCCGGCGATTGGGGCGTGCCGCTTGGCGCGATCGACATACCGTCCGACATTCTTCCTTGGCGGTTAGGTGTCGTTCTCCAGGTCGGCAAGGACAAGGCCGTCGTAGGCTTGCGCCCGTCGCGGCAACAGGACGGTACCCTTACCAAAGACCGCGAAGCGGTCGAAATCACGCTTGCCGAAGTGAAGTGGGCGAAAGTCCCGGCAACCAAGACGACGCCGAAAGCGATCACTGACATTCTGGCGGCAGGCGACGTGATATACGTGTCCCCGAAAGATCCGCGCAAACTCGACGGTGTCTGGTCTTTGATGCAGATCCCTGAAGTCGGCGGCGGGCTCGTCGCCATGGATCCGCATACCGGACGCGTACTGGCTGTAGCCGGCGGCTTCTCGTTTGCAATGAGCCAGTTCGATCGCGTTATCCAGGCCAAGCGCCAGCCAGGCTCCTCGTTCAAGCCGATCGTATACGCCGCCGCGCTCGACAACGGGTATAAGCCCACTTCGATCATCCTCGACGCTCCAATCGAAATCGATCAAGGCCCAGGGCAAGACATTTGGAAGCCGGAAAACTACGATAAGGAAAAATCGTTCGGCCCGACAACTCTGCGCGTTGGCGTCGAGAAGTCACGCAACCAGATGACGGTGCGTCTGGCGCAGGATGTCGGCATGCCGATTATCACGGAGTATGCCAAGCGCTTCGGAATCTATGACGATCTGCTGCCGGTGCTCTCGATGTCGCTTGGTGCGGGTGAGACGACGCTGCTACGCATGGCGACCGCCTACTGCATGCTGGCCAACGGCGGCAAGCAAGTCCGTGCGACGCTGATCGATCGGATCCAAGACCGCTGGGGCCGCTCTGTCTGGAAGCACGATGCACGTGACTGCATCGGGTGCACGGCCGAGACATGGGATAATCAGCCCGAGCCCGAGATCCCCGATGATCGCAAGCAGATCATAGACCCGCACACCGCCTATCAAATGACGTCGATCCTGGAAGGCGTCGTCCAGCGCGGCACCGCCACAGTGCTGAAATCCTTGAATCGTCCAATCGCCGGCAAGACCGGTACGACCAACGAAGAGCGCGACGCCTGGTTCGTCGGCTACACGCCCGATCTCGTTGTCGGCGTCTTCGTCGGCTTCGACACGCCACGACCGATGGGCAAGGGCCGCACCGGCGGCGGCGTTGCGGCGCCGATCTTCGGCGATTTTATGAAGCGTGCCTTGGCCGATGAGCCTGCCGCTCCTTTCCGCGTCCCGCCCGGGCTGAAACTGGTCCGAGTGAACCTCAAGACCGGACTTCGCGCCGGCCCGAACGACAGTCAAGTCATTCTTGAAGCGTTCAAGCCCAATGAGGAGCCTGACGACGCCTATTCGATTATCGGCTTCCAGGTGAGTGACACCGGCACGCCCGCAGGTTCGAGCCCGTCTTCCAGCACATCAACTGGAGCTTACTCCGCAGCCAGTGATGCATGGGCTCCAGTCTCGGCGCCGCCTGGGAATGCGCCGGCGCCCCCGCCAGCCCGTCCTCCCGGCTGGTAGCGCGGGAAGCAACACGATTTATCCCGCGACCGAACCGTCCCTCTTCGCTTGCAGCGTTTACAGGACCTCAGGCCGACACTATATGCGTGTCACTCGAATTCCCTTCCATTTCGAAATCGTCTCCGGAGAAGATCCTCATGCGCGCTGAAGCGCAAAAAACCGTTGATAGCATCCAAGAAGCGCTCGCGCTTCTGAGGAGGTATCTTTGACCCGGACCAAGCCGAAGAGCGTCTTGGCGAACTGAATCGCCGCGCCGAAGATCCGGCCATTTGGGCCAAGCCTGCCGAAGCGCAGAAGGTGATGCGCCAGCGCCAGTCGCTGGAGAAATCGCTGACGAACTTTAAGCGCATGCAACAGGAACTCGAAGACAACGTCACCCTCATCGAAATGGGTGAGGCGGAAGGAGATGCCTCGACCGTCGCGGAAGCTGAGGCCCTTCTCGAAAAACTGGATCACGAGGTCCAGCAGCGTAGTGTGGAAGCTCTGCTGTCGGGCGAAGCCGACGGCATGAATACCTATCTCGAAGTGCATGCGGGCGCGGGCGGCACCGAGAGCCAGGATTGGGCATCGATGCTCCTGCGCATGTATATGCGCTGGGCTGAGCGGCGCGGTTTCAAGGTCAAGTTGATCGACGAGAGCCCCGGCGAAGAAGCGGGTATCAAATCCGCAACTCTTGAAATCGAAGGCGAGAATGCATTCGGCTTATTGAAGACCGAAGGAGGCGTGCACCGCTTGGTCCGCATCTCGCCCTACGATTCCAACGCACGCCGCCATACGAGCTTTGCCTCCGTTCAGGTCTACCCCGTCATCGACGATTCAATCGACGTTGACGTGAACCCTGCGGACGTCGAAATCTCGTTCGCCCGTGCTTCGGGTGCCGGTGGTCAGCACGTCAACCGCACGGAAAGTGCGGTCCGCCTCGTGCACAAGCCGTCGGGGATCGTGATTTTCGCGCAGGAACAGCGCTCCCAGCATCAGAACAAGGACATCGCGTTCAAACGTCTGAAAGCGAGGCTCTACGAAATGGAGCTGAAGCGGCGTGAAGAGAAAGCCTCTGCGGATCAGGCTGCAAAAACCGACATCGGCTGGGGGCACCAGATCCGCTCGTACGTATTGCAGCCTTATCAGTTGGTGAAGGACCTGCGTACCGGCGAGCAATCCACAGCCCCCGACGATGTGCTCGATGGCGATATCGACCCCTTCATCCAGGCGACGCTCTCCGCCCGCATCAAAGGCGGCAATGGCGCGGTCGTAGAAGATATCGATTAAGGCTGGCTCAGCCGCCTTGCCGCGCAGACAAAATCTCGATGCGATCGCCGGCCTCGAGCTGGCGATCGCCGCGGGCCCGCACCGGAACGAAGGCCCCATTCACCGCCGTTGCGACGCGCGTCTCGCCGAAGTTCTCGGTTGCAAGGAGATCAGCCAGCGTCTGTGCGTGCGTGACGCGCGCCTCGCCATTTACGATGAGAGAGATGGGCTCGCGTCTCTGGGTCACGGTGCAGGGGCTCAACTGAGAAGTTTGCCTTCGAGCTGAATGATGCAGCTCTCGATGTTGTGCAAGATCTCTTCCGTGTGAACGAGATCCTTTTCCAACCGTTCCACGTCGCCAGAATGATCGTCGCTGCTGAATGCCGAGGATAGCCGCCCAAGCGCCGCGAAAAACCCCGACTGTCGCCGTGCCCGGGCAGCTGCCCTTTCCGCCTTTGCCTCAGCCGCCCGCGCCCGCTTCAATTCAGCCGCAAGCCGCCGCTTCAGAAGCCCGACTTCTTTCTTCTTATGGCGGAGTTCCTTAATTGCCGTCTTGGCCTCGGCCGCAGAGTTCACCTTAACCGTCACTTCGGTCCCGGCGATCCTCGCAAATTGCATTTCCCTCAGTTGCATGCCGGCTGGTCCCGCAGGGCAGAAGGTCATTACGCGACAAAGCTACACAGCCGGTCGGTGGCCGTCGGCCGTGACACCGCGCGCCCGCGGACATATGCAACCTGAGCCGGTTAACGAGACCGTAGCACGTCAGTAGGCAGATATGCAGCCGGCGGCGTGACTTAACCAACTGCTTGCGGCTGCGACATGCACGCGCGAACCCTGGTTAGCACGCCCGCGAGCCGCTATCGGATGGCGGCTCTCACTCGGCAAACGGGACAAGCTCACTGTGAACATACTCGGGATCGTCACCAAGACGCACGACACCGGCCTCGCTCTGTTGGAGAACGGCCAACCGTCGTACATTCTTGAAGAAGAGCGCTTCAACCGGCAGAAACACACGCTCGAGTTTCCCACAAACTGTCTCGACACGATCTTTAGCGACGGGCGCCTCTCTTTCAATGATATCGATGTGGTGACGACGCCGTGGGAGATGGATCGCCTCCGCCCCACGTTTTACAACAACGTCACGAGCAAGCTGCCGTCGAGCCTCAATCTGCTCCGGCCGGCGGCGCACCGTGTGCAAGCCTCCGCGATCGTCAATCTCCCGTTCCGTCTCTGGATGGGACTTGGCAAGCGTTACGGCTACCGTAAGGTGCCCAAGATCGTCCAGGTCTCCCACCACAACGCCCACGCAGCGGTGTTCAATGTCTCGCCGTTCGACGAAGCCGCCGTGCTCGTTATGGATGGCTACGGCGACGACACCTCCACCAGTGGCTACATCGGCCAGGGTACCAAGCTCGAGCGGGTATGGCAGAGCCACTTCTTCGACAGCCTAGGCATGCTCTACACGTGCGTGACCGAATACCTCGGCTTCAAGGTGTTCGAAGAAGGGACCGTCATGGCGCTCGCCGCCTGCGGCGGCCCAACCTACATCGATCGCTTCAAGGACCTCATCCAGCTGCTCCCGGACGGTCAATTCCGCATCAATCGCGATTACGTGTCGTTTGATACGCACGGCCTGGTTCGTCCATTCAAATGGAAGTTCTATGAGACCTTCGGTCCGCCGCGCTCGCGCAAGGATCCGCTGACCGACCATCACCGCGATATTGCCCGCGCGCTCCAGGCTGTTATCGAAGAGACAATCCTGCACATCGTCCGCGATATGGAAAAGCGTCAGTCGTCGCGCAATCTCGTCATCTCAGGCGGCGTCGGCCTCAACTGCGTCGCCAATGCCCGCATCCTGCGCGACACGAATTTCGAGCGCGTCTGGGTGCCGCCGTGCGCCTCCGACACCGGCGCGCCCCTCGGCTCGGCGCTCTGGCATTGGCACCAGACGCTCGGTAACCCGCGCACTTTCGAGATGACGCACGCCTTCTACGGCAAAGGCTTCACCGACGCCGAGATCAAGGCAGCCCTCGATAAGGCAGGCCTCGTCTACAAGAAGTTTCCCGAGCGCGAACTCTTGCAGCTTGTCGCCAAACTTCTGAGCGAGCAGAAGATCGTCGGCTGGTTCCAGGGCCGCGCCGAAATGGGGCCGCGCGCGCTGGGCAACCGCTCCATCTTGTCGGATGCGCGCGACAACAAGATCAAAGATCTCATCAACGCCAAGATTAAGCACCGCGAGGCCTTTCGCCCGTTCGCCCCCGTCGTACTGCTGGAGCGCGCGCAAGAGTTCTTCGAGGTCTCTCAGCCCGACCCCTTCATGACACTCGCGCCGCGCATCCACCCGGATAAGGTGCACCTGATCCCCGCCGCTGCTCACGTCGACGGGACCGGCCGCATTCAAACAATCGAACGCTCCGCGAACCCCCGCTACTACGGTGTCATCGAAGAATACGCTAAGATCACCGGCATCCCGGTGATCCTCAACACGAGCTTCAACCGGCAGGAACCTGTTGTGAACTCGCCCGAGCAGGCGATCTCCTGCTTCCACCGCACCGACATGGACGCTCTGGTGATGGGCGACTACTACACCGCCGACCGCAACCCTGAAGCCGTCAAGCGCGCACGCGAAAGCTTCGTCTCGGTTGCGACCGCCGGTAGCGAATAAGGCGTCTGCTCAGAAGAGGTGGCTGTAGCGATCGATTTCCCACTGCGAGATCGAGAGATGATACTCGCGCCACTCGTCGCGCTTATAGCGCACGAATTCGTCACGCAGAGCCGTCCCGAGCGTCTGTTCGACGAGCGGATCGGCCTCGAACGCATCGACCGCCTCATCGAGGTTCTGCGGCAGGAAGTCGATACCGCGCGCACGACGTGCGTCCTCGCTGATCTCGTAGAGATTGTCGTCGTTAGGCATCCCGGGATCGATTTTCTCGCGCACGCCTTCAAGACCCGCGGCAAGCGCTAGAGTCGCTGCCAGATAAGGATTGACGGCGCCATCTGCATTTCGGCTCTCGCAACGCCCGCCGCCCATCGGAACACGAATTGAGTTCGTCCGGTTGTTCGAGCCATAGGAATTAAACACCGGTGCCCACGAGAACGTCGCCATCGAACCGCGCCTCACCAGCCGCTTGTAGCTGTTCACCGTCGGCGCGAACGCGGCGCATAGCGCCCTGCCGTGCCGCAAAATCCCACCAATGAAGTGATAGCCCATCGGCGTCAGTCCGAGCCCGCGCGGATCATCCTCCGGTTTGCACTTGAAGAGGTTCTCTTTCGTGTTCAGCTCATAGAGCGACATGTTGAAATGCGCGCCGTTGCCTGTGCGATTGGCATAGGGTTTCGGCATCAGCGTCGCGAGAAGCCCGAGATCTTCCGCATATTGCTTGGCCATCATTCGGAAGAATGTGAACCGGTCGCAGGTCGTCAAGGCATCTGCATAGGTGAAGTCAAACTCGTACTGCCCGTTCGCATCTTCGTGATCGAAGGAATAGAGATCCCAGCCCAGATCGTTGATGGTCGTCGCCATCCGGTCGAGCCACGTGAAGTTGCCCATGAAGCCACGGATGTCGTAGCAGGGCTTGATCAGCTTATCGTCTGGGTTGGGAATCGCGAGCGAGCCGTCCGGCATTTTCTTCAAAACGAAAATCTCGCACTCGATGCCGAGATTGAAGCCGAGCCCCATCTTTGCAGCTTCAGCCTGCACATTCTGCAAAGCCACGCGAGTCGAGAGCGGATATGGCTTGCCTTTGAAGTGAATATCAGCCGGCATCCACGCGATTTTCGGCTCCCATGGCAACTGCACGAGAGCATTCAAATCCGGGATGGATGCGAACTCGTCGTCGTTCGGCGCTTGCCCCATGCCGTCGACGGCATAGCCGGTGTAGAGCTCGGACCCCGCCGCCATGTGGTGCAAGTGATCAATCGGCACGACCTTGCCCTTCTGGCAGCCGTGGATGTCGACGTAGGCACCCATGCAGTATTTGACGCCGCGCGCCTTGAGGTCCGTCATCAGCGCGTCGCGTTTCGGATCATGAGCCATAGGTATTCCCTGAACTGGTTTTGGCGATCAGATGCTGGAGAAGGGCGTGTTGTAAGATGCGTCCAGGGGCGGCGTTTCTTTCATACCGCGTCGGATCATGTCCGCGAGGTCCTCGACCATCATGGCGAACAGGTCCTCTCCCTTCTTCTTCGTCGCGCGGCTTGGGTAGCCGGTGACCCCGTTTTTGCTGGTCCGGTTCACGGGATGGGAGAACACGAGGCCGTCCGTCCGATCGGGATCGTCCGCCGTGGCGATCTGATCCTCGCGCACGATCTCCGGCGCCACGGCCAGCATCAACGATGTCTCCGCATCGTTCGCATGCCAGTCGTCGCCATCGGCGAAGTGGACCGCCTTGACCCGCGGCGTCATTTGTCCGGTGTTGATCACGCAGACCATGAGATCGTCGAAGGTTGCGCGTAGGTTTTCCAGCGCGCATCTGAGCGGCGCGAAGTTCGTCACGTGCGTGTTGACGATGAAGAGACGCCGCACGCCCGAGTGATAAGCCCAGGTCCCAATCTGCGTCACAAGCATGGTCATGACCGCCGGGTCGAGCGCGATCGTCCCCGGCCAGCGCTTGCTGTGACCGATGGAGCAACCGTAGGGCATGGTCGGCAGCATGGGCACGCCGGTGACGTCGGCGACTTTCCGGCAGAGCCTGTCGGCAAGCACGAAGTCCATTCCGCATCCCAGCTGCGGGCCATGCTGCTCCGTCGCGCCCACCGGAAGCATCGCGGCGCCGTTGACGGCCGCGAGCGCGCCTGGAATTTCCGGCCAAGCCTTGTCTGCCCACATCATCGTGCGTCCCCCTCTGCTGAAGCGGTATGACGATTGCAAGAAATCGTCATACTGTCGAGAGAGCACGGACTGTGCCAACCGGAGGGACGCTCGCCATGGTGGTGAGAACGACGCGTGCGAAAAGAACCGCGGCATCTCAGCGGCCGCGCACGAACAACCCACCACCGCACAAGCGCGGTCCCGTCAGCCGCATCACCATTTCGCTGTCGGAAGAGCTTCTGACCGATCTCGACCAAGTCGTTGCTCAACGCGAATTTCAGAGCCGATCTCAGGCAGTTGCGGATTTTGTCCACCGCGCGTTGGTCGATATGAAAAGTGAGATGGGCGACGACGTGATGGTCGGCACCATCACGCTGTTCTACGATCATACCGTCGGCGGTTTGCAGCAGCGCCTGGCCGTCCTGCAGCGCCGCTATATCGATGAAGTGATCTCCTCGCTGCACGTCCATCTCACGGGCGAGAAGACGCTGGAAGTGATCCTCGTGCAGGGCCCTGCGCCCAAGTTACGGGCAGTTGCTGGTGATATGGGCAAATTGCGCGGCGTGATTTCAGGCCACCTCCAACTCGCCGCCGCCGTCATACCGCCCCTCCATCCCTTGCCCGCCAAAAGTCGATAAATGACAGTTCTGAGGTTCGCAGCGTGGCTGAACCATACCCGCGACGTGAAAGTTCTCGCGCAAAGTGGTCGTTCGCACTACGTAACATGCAAACGCAAGCTGAGGCGCAGCGCGCCTGACCGGAGGCGATATGAACGAACGGCCGGATGCGACTGTCGGGCTCAAAGCGGCGATTATTCCCGTCACGCCATTCCAGCAGAACTGCACATTGATCTGGGATGAGGCGACAAAGATCGGTGCGGTGGTCGATCCAGGTGGAGACCTCGGGCAGATCCAGGCGGCCATTGCCGAAATCGGACTGAAGATCGAGAAAATTCTTCTGACTCACGGTCACATCGACCATGCCGGTGGCGCCGATGAACTGCGCAGAAGCCTCGGCGTCAAAATCGAAGGCCCGCATCAGGCCGACAAGATCCTGCTCGACAACCTCGAAGCTCAGGGCGCCGCCTACAGCATTCCCGCCCGCAACGTCACGCCCGATCGGTGGCTTGATGAAGGCGAGTTGGTCACTGTGGCCGGGCACACCTTCGAGATTCTACACTGCCCCGGCCACTCGCCAGGCTCCGTCGTGTTCGTCAACAAGCGGCAAAAGTTCATGCTGGCCGGCGATGTCATCTTCCGCGGATCTATCGGTCGCACCGACTTCCCTTACGGTGATCATGGCGCGCTGATCAATGCCATCAAGACCAAGCTCTTCCCGCTCGGAGACGAGTTCGCGTTCATCTGTGGGCACGGCCCCACGAGCACCATAGGTGCCGAGCGCCGCTCCAATCCATTTCTGACTTGAACGATCAGAACGGCCAGCTCGCACCGAGGCACCCGAACACGCCGCATTCCTGCGCGGCCGTGCCGTAGCCCTTCATCTCTCCCTGGTACTCGAACATATCGAGCACTTCCACGCGGAGCGTCTCCGAGCAGCTGGCGCGGCAGTATTCCCATGTGCCGCCGGGCAACTGCACCTGAAGCCCGTTGCGCCCCTCCCGCACCCGACCGCGCACGCTGCCATTGCCGAAGCGGCTGTTCGCAACGACGTAGCCATCCTGGCCGTTATAGCCGCGGTCACGCCGGAAACCAGCCTCGGCCGTCGACACGCCCGCGATGGCAAGCCCCGCAACTAGGGCAAAGGAAAAGGCTTTCGAACGAGGGCTGAGCATTCACAGTCTCCCACAGGAAGCGGCGCGCCAAATAGAGTGACAGCGCGCACAACACCCCAAGCGTTACCATGAATCTGTTGGAAAAAGCGTGTCCTCGGCGCCGCGCTGTCCAGCTAGCTGCGTTCCAGTTCCAGGTCCACAGACCGGAATCCCTGGCCGTCCGTGGCGATCGAGATCAGCTGGCTCTTGCCCTCGAGCGCAATCGACATGGTCGCCTTAATGGTCCCGTCGATGGTCAGCTCGATGCGCTCATTGGAAAACGCACCGCTCACAGACCCGGTCGAGTTGAACGACCGCTCTTCCCACGACCCCGATATGACTTGTCCCGCTTGGCTCAGGCCGGCCCGCAGGTCGATCTTGTTCGAGGCACTCGCACACGCGAGCGCAATACCGAGGCCGGCCCCGGCATCCTTGGATGTAAAGTAGGCTTTGCAACTCAAGGCCTCCGACTGACCGGAGAGCAGCTGAACGCGCCCGACGCCGCGCCACGTGCCGGTGAGATCCTGAAACGAGGTGGCATGGGCCGGCACCGCGAAGAAGGCAATCGCCAGCCCGGTGGTAATCATCTTTTGAGCGCGGGACTGCATGGCTGCGGGTTCTCCTCCAGGGTTCGAGCCAAGCCTCGACAACGTCCAAGCCGTCGATGATGCGGAGGGAATGCGGCCGTTGTTTGAGGCGCCGCCCGATGTTGCAGCGCACATAAATCAGGCCTGCGCGCGACCGCCGCGCCCTACGGATAGGCAGGTTCTACCCAGCGGAGTAGGACGCCCACCTCAGACTGAAGGTATGTATCTTCGCCGAAAGTATGATCCATTCACTTGCCAAAACGACAGCGGACGGGGCGGCACGCCCCGAACCGGAAAAGACCATTGGGAGATCCCGCATCCATGGAAGCCAGAGCGAAGAACAAAGTCATTTCCGCCGAGCAGGCCATTGCGCTGGTCAAGGACGGTGATGTGATCTGCACCACGGGCTTCGTCCAGAGTTGCATCCCCGAGGCTCTCCACGCCGCACTTGAAAAGCGTTACGTCGAAACCAAAGCGCCCAAGGGCTGCACGCTCATCATGTGTGCCGGCGCCGGTGATAGCAAAGGCCTCGGCACTGGCCGTCTTCATCACGAAGGCCTTCTCTCGCGCGTCATCGCCGCCAACTTCGGCCGCATGCCGAAAGTCGCGCAGGCCGCGCAGGAAAATAAGATCACGGGCTATAACCTACCCCAGGGTGTCATCTCGAAATTGTATCGCTCGTGCGCCGCCGGCTCGCCCGGCCTTTTCACCAAGGTGGGCCTGCACACCTATGTCGATCCGCGCCTCGGCGGCGGCAAGGTCAACGAGGTGACGAAGGAAGATATCGTCAAGCACGTGGAAGTCGAAGGCGAAGAGTGGCTGTTCTACAAGGCAACACCAATCGACGTGGCCCTCATTCGCGCAACAAGCGCTGATCCGTCCGGCAACCTCTCGATGGAGAAGGAGTGCCTTACGCTCGACGTACTCGCCCAGGCTATGGCTGCTCACAACAATGGCGGCGTCGTGATTGCGCAGGTGGAGCGCATTGTCGAGCAGGGCTCGATCAAGCCGAAGGACGTGCGTGTACCGGGCATTCTCGTGGATTGCGTCGTCGTGGCTGAACAGCCCGAGATGCATCGCATGAACTACGGCGTCATGTACAATCCGGCGCTCTCCGGCGAAATCCGGATCCCTGTCGATGCGATGCCGAAGATGGATCTCGACGAGCGTAAGATCATCGCCCGCCGCGCCGCTTTCGAACTCCCGCCCAACGGCGTCATCAACCTCGGCGTCGGCGCACCCGACGGCGTTGCAGCCGTCGCAGCCGAAGAGCGCGTCACGCCCTACATCACCATGACGACGGAAGCCGGCGCCATTGGCGGCGTCCTCGCCGGCGGATCGAGCTTCGGCGCGTCAGCGAACGCCCATGCGATCATCGATCAGAACCAGATGTTCGACTTCTACCACGGCCGCGGCCTGGACCTCACCTGCCTGGGCATGGCCGAATGCGATCAGTTCGGCAATGTCAACACGTCGAAGTTCGGCGGGCGCCTCAATGGCTGCGGCGGCTTCATCGACATTTCGCAGAACGCCCGCGCCGTCGTCTTCGCCGGCACCTTCACCGCCGGAGGCCTCGAAGTTGAAATCCACTACGGCAAGCTCAAGATCGTGAAGGAAGGCCGCTCGCGAAAATTCGTCAACAACGTCGAGCAGATCACGTTCTCCGGCCCCTACGCGAGCCGCAAATCCCAGCCGGTCATCTACGTCACAGAACGCTGCGTGTTCCAGTTGACGCCCGGCGGACTCGAACTGATCGAAGTCGCCCCTGGCATCGATATAGAAAAGCACATCCTTCCCCACATGGACTTCAAGCCGATCATCAACAAGCCGATGCCCATGGACCGCCGCATCTTTGTCGATGATCCGATGGAACTGCTCTCGGAGTTGCTGAACCTCAAGCTATCGGAGCGCGTCAGCTACGACAGCGACCGCAACATACTCTTCGTCAACCTCGAAGGGTGGAGCGTGCGCAAGAAGTCCGACATTGACGATCTGCGTAAAACACTCGTCGCCGCCTGCGTCGCCGCCGGCCGCCGCGTCAACTCGGTGGTGAACCACGACGGCTGCCGCATCGCCGAGGATCTCTACGACGATTACGCCGAGATGATCCAATACATGATGGACGACCATTACCTGACCACGACGCGCTACACGACGTCGGCCTTCATGCGTTTGAAAATGCAGGAAGCCTTGTCCAAGCGCGGTCTTGCTCCGCATATCTTTGAGCGCAAGGAAGATGCTCACGCCTTCCTCGAAGACCAGGCGGCCGAGTAGGTCCACGCTCCACGCGCAGCGGCCGGCTCCGCGATAGCGGAGTCGCTGCGCACATCCTCGACAGGGCCGGCTCCGCGATAGCGGAGTCGCTGCGCACATCCTCGACAGGGCCGGCTCCGCGATAGCGGAGTCGCTCAGCGCACATCATGCGCGGCGCAGAATGCGTCCCATGAGAAAACCAGCGGCCATGAGCACTGCGCCAATGGTCACGAGTGTCAGAGATGTCGTGCTCGGCCCGGGCATAAGGTAAGCCCGGCGAGGATCGCGCGGATCATAGGCCACGGGATGCGTGCCACCGGACCCAAGCGCTGCGATGTCCCGCGCCTTGGCCTTGCCCGGCAAGCCGAAGTCCCACGGTTCCAACTTGTGGCCCTCGAAGGCCAAGCCATCAACGCTGTAGCGATAGCTGAGCGCCAGCACCTCGGTCTCGACGGCTTCGGTGATTCCACCGCGGAGGCGGTCGGTCATCGGGATCGTGGTGGTTTCCTCTATCGTCTCGAGCGTGTTCGTGACGAGCGTCGCCGTTGTTGTCGGCCAGGATTGTGTGACGTATCCGCGCCAGCTGCCGATTGCGCCGATCAGCGCGAGGACGAGCCCGGCCGACATCAGCACGGTGGCAAACATCGAGGCGCTCCTGCGGTAGCTGTAAGCTGCGCGGCGGCGCTGGGCAGGGGACATGGGCGCGGTTTCTCCTGGCCGGGAACCGGGGACGCGCACATGAGAAGACCAGCCGGCAACTCCATTAAAATAGGGTAGCCGCGCGTGCATGCAATGGGGCAACGCAAACATCCATCACCCGCAGACCACCTTCGAAGGCATGGGTCCAGCCGATGAGCGACGGCTCACCCGGTGTTCCAGGTTCGAGCGTGGCGGGAATGTGTATGAAGCCGCTTCGCATCCTGGGTACCACCCGACTCGCATAGCGCAGCGAATGAAACAAGACGGCATTGCAGAGGTAACGCCCCGGGTCCGATGAAAGCTCCGCCGGATAGCCCGCCGCGTGGAGTGCCCGCACGATTCCGCGCACCGGAATCGTCGCCGAACGCCGTGGCCGGTCGCCGGCAATCAGGTTATCCCTTGCCGCGAGCAGCCCGCATTCGTCCGGTATGTCCTTCGTCACGTTGTAGGCATGCGTCTCAATGACGAAGCCGGTCGCGCGCGCCGATACTCCAAAGTGCAGTGCCACTGCCGGACGATGTCGATTGAGAAGCTCCGTGAGACGCACGGGCGCTTCCCTCCAGTCGACCGGCAGCACATCCGCAACGAAGCGAAGATGGCTGTGCCGCAGCGATGCGCGATGCGCCAGTTCCGACGCGAGATCGGCCGATGCGTTGCGCGCAACACCGGGGAACCGCCCGAACCCCGTCAGCAGCACAACGCTGCCGCCACCTGATGCATTGAAAGGTGCGGTTGACAAAGAAAGGCTCCGGAACCGCGTGGTCCCGGAGCCTGATGCCTTGGGCGATGCCATGGCGGCGTCAGCCTCCGGTCGAAAGGGCCTGCATGCGAATTTCTTCGAAAGCTGATACGTCGAGATTTGGTTTCAAATCACCCGGATCTTTAGCCCGGCGCACGCGTCCGTCGAATTGCGCGCCTTCGGAAATGGAGAGGGTCTGGTGCGTAATGTCACCCTCCACCTGCGCTGTCGGATGGAGGGTCACAGTGGCCGCTCGGATGGCGCCTTTGACGCCGCCCCGAACTTCGATCGCCTCTGCGTTGACCGTACCGACCACCGAGCCTTCTTCGCCAACGACCACCTGCCGGCCATGAATATCGCCGTGCACGTCACCGTCTATGGTCAGCTTGTTCTGCGAAATAATCGTGATCTTCTCGCCCATGATGGTGAGGTCGGTGCCGATGACCGACATGCCATCGCCGGATGCGGAGCGCTCGAATGGCGATCCTGCAGGGCGCGGCGCCGCCGCGGCGGGCGCTCCGGTGCCATTCATGCTGGGCATTGAGGGCGGCTTGGGTGGTGCACTCTCGGAACCGGGACCACGGCTGAACACGAATGATTACTCCCTATTGGCAAGACGACGCCCTCCGCTCACCCACATCATGCGCGGATGTTGAAAATATGTCGAGGAGAGTGAAGGGATAATCGCCACCTGTTGCATCCTGGGCGCGCCTTAGGCGCTGGCATTGTTCCGTGCCGCCGCGATGATGAGCCAGAGGGAGACTACTGCAAAAGCCCCAACAGCGAAGGGCTCGGCTGCCGCCAACCACGGCCGCACCATTTCGCGAACGACTCCGAACATCGGATTGGTGGCGCCTTGAGAGAAAAACAAGTGCCAGAATGCAATTTGGATGGTTGCAACGAGCAAGAGAGGAACCGCGAACAGCAGGCTCCACCACCGACTCCATCCCACTTCCGGTAAGCGCTTCCACAAGAGCCGGGTCAAGAACGGCACCGCTGCAAATGCAACCGTGGCCCAGCCGTAGAACTCGAACCACCGACTGCCGAGGCCGATGCGGAGCACGGCGGCAAGCGCGATCGCGAGAGCTGCAATGCACACCAGGCCGCTTTGGAAGTGCTGATGGGTCATAGGGCGCGTTCTAGCGCGAATTGCCCGAGCGCCTCAACGGACAAAGGGCATGACAAAACACAAAGGGCCGCTCGTTTCCGAGCGGCCCCGTGAGACCGGTGCGATTTCCCGGGGGCATCGGCCCGCCAGCGTCGCAGCGCGTCAGGCGATTTGCGGAAGGTAATCCGCCGAAAGCCCTTGCGATCCAGACATCGCAGCCTTCAAGATCCCACTCGACATCGGATCACCTCCTTTCAGTTGTTGAACGATACCGCCACGTTGTCACATTCGCCCGGGCTTGAAAAGAGGCCGTGTGACGTCACAGGCTGATGGTATGGGATCGGTTGACGGGGCGCTTCAGCGTCTTAGGTTGACCACATGCTTGACCAGTTCCGCATCCTCGAACCGCATCCAAACATACTGGCCTTCTACGATGGCCGCGTGCCCGGCTATCGCTTCGCGCAAGAGGACAACTGGGTGGACGACGGCGCCCTGTCGCTGGGAATTGCCAGCTACGCAATCGTCGATGGCGCCGAGGCCCTGGTTTACGACACCCACGTTTCGCTCGCACACGCCACTGCCATTCGCGAAGCATTGAGTGCACGCGGAGTATCGAAGTTCACCGTCGTTCTAAGCCACTGGCACCTAGACCACATCGCCGGTAACGAGGTCTTTTCCGATTGCGAGATTATCGCGTGCGCGAAGACCGCCGGACATCTCGCTCGGCATCGCAACGCGATCGAGACCGGCACCTACGACGGCCCACCCGCCATCTCGCCTCTGGTGATGCCGACACGCACCTTCGAGGATCGCTTATCGCTCCGCATCGGCAATACCGACGTCGAACTCATCGAATTCGACATTCACAGCGACGACGGCGTCGTGCTCTGGCTCCCCCAAGCCCGGCTACTTTTGGCTGGCGACACCCTGGAAGACAGCGTCACGTATGTGGCCGAGCCGGAAAATCTCTCCCGCCATTTACCCGAACTCGATCGACTGGCGAAACTCGGAGCGACTCACATCCTGCCCAATCACGGCTGCCCCGATCGCATAGCTTCGGGCGGCTATCACGCCGGCCTGATCCAGGCGACAGCGCGCTATATCCGCTTGCTGCTCGCCATGAAGACCGATGCCGTTCTCCGCGCCACCGCACTTCGTGATCTCCTCGGCCAGGACCTGGAAGACGGTACCCTCGTCTACCTGGAGGGTTACGAGCCAATCCACGCCCGCAATGTCGAGCGGGTCCTGGCTTTATGATCAGCCGGCTGGCGCTGTCGTCGCGTCCCGGACGGATCTGCGCTCGGCGAGCATGCGCGCGGCATACGCCATCGCAGCGATTCCCGCCGCCGTTACGACAAGTTCGAGCGCCCATGATGTCCCGATCTGCCGCAGCACGATCCAACCGGCAAAGGAGAGAATGGTGCCGAGCGCAAATATCTCCAGCGCATGCCGTCCGCACAGCGAGATCGCACGCGCCACTGGCCGCTGCAACCAGACGGCCGATACTGGGATCAGCGATCCAGCCACATAGGCGAGCGCCAGGACATGCAGAAAACGCCAAGCGGAGAGGTCCGGCTTACTCACGGTGCCGATCAGATTGGGGGGCAAGAGCGGATTGTCGGGCAGCCAGGCGATCGGGACCCACGGTGCCGCGTAAAGAAATGAAAAAGACACATAGAACAGAGCCATCGCCAGCACGGCCGAACGATTGATCAATTCATGGCTGCGCGCAAGAACCGCCGCAGCAGCACCCGTTGTGAACAGCAACTGCCAGGCGAACGGATTGAAAAACCAGCCTTCACCCGGCGTGTTGACCGGCAAATTGATTTTGAAGTAATTCGCCACGGCCCAGATGGTGGCAGACACCGCCAGCGTTGGGACCACTCCGCGCCGGAATAAAAGCAACATGACCGGAAACCAGAGCATCAGCACCACATATAGCGGCAGGATGTTCATCTGGTTAGGCTGATACGTCAGCGAAATCACGCCGAGCGCCGCGCCGAACGGCTCGTCTCCGAGGCGCTGTAGGAACATGTTGTGAATGTAGGCCGGATCGCGAAACACATGCGCGGCCCCGTACAGCATCACCGCCGAAGCGAGCAGAATAGCGATGTGCCACAGATAGATGCGCCCGGCTCTCTTGAACGCTCGCTGGAAGGACGGCGCGAGGGCTCCGCTATCGCTCCCAAGACCGTAGGCCAGCGCGGCCGAGTAGCCGGACAGCAGCACGAAAACCTCGCTTGCGTCCGCAAATCCGAAGTTCTTCAGCGTCCCATAAGCCCATGTATTATCGGGGATATGGTCGACAAAAATGAAGATGAGCGCGAGACCGCGAAAGAAGTCGACACGAGGGTCGCGAGGGCGCGACAGGCGCGCGGGCGGTTCGAGCATGGGTGCGGGCGGCCAGGGAGCAAGCAGCAGAATCGGCCGCGTCCGCGACCGTCACCGCACTGTTATGCGCCTGATGCGAAGTCGCCAATATGGCGGAGTTGGCACATGGTGAATTGTTTTTCTGTGTGGTGCCGCTGCGTCAGTGCCGAGGTCGAGGTGCCGCCATCGGCCTGCACCGCCACGCACTAATGCTTCTCCTCCGCCGTCACATACACCTGCCCGCCCATCTCGCGGAATTTATCACTCATCTCCGCCATGCCTTGTTCCTGCTCGTTGAGCTTTGCCGCGTAATCGCGAACATCTTGCGTGATCTTCATGGAGCAGAACTTTGGTCCGCACATGGAACAGAAGTGCGCCACCTTGTGCGCCTCTTTCGGCAGCGTCTCATCGTGATAGGCCCGGGCGGTATCAGGATCGAGCCCCAGGTTGAACTGATCCTCCCAGCGGAAGTCGAACCGGGCGCGAGAGAGCGCGTCATCACGCAGCTGCGCCGCCGGATGCCCTTTGGCCAGATCGGCCGCGTGCGCTGCGATCTTGTAGGTGATGACGCCTGTTTTCACGTCGTCGCGGTTGGGGAGCCCCAGGTGCTCCTTCGGCGTCACGTAGCAGAGCATCGCGCACCCGTACCAACCGATCATCGCCGCCCCAATCCCGGATGTGATGTGATCGTACCCCGGCGCGATGTCGGTCGTCAGCGGCCCCAGCGTATAGAATGGGGCCTCGCCGCATTCGCGGAGTTGCTTTTCCATGTTGATCTTGATCTTGTGCATCGGCACATGACCCGGCCCTTCGATCATCACCTGACAACCCTTCGCCCACGCGATCGCAGTCAACTCGCCAAGCGTCTCCAGCTCCGCGAATTGCGCCCGATCGTTCGCATCCGCGATGGAGCCCGGCCGCAACCCGTCACCGAGCGAGAACGAGACGTCATACGCCCGCATGATGTCGCAGATCTCGTCGAAGCGCTCGTAAAGGAAGCTTTCCTTATGATGCGCGAGACACCACTTGGCCATGATCGACCCACCGCGCGACACGATGCCTGTGACACGGTTCGCCGTGAGCGGCACATAGGCAAGTCGGACGCCGGCATGGATGGTGAAATAATCGACGCCCTGTTCGCACTGCTCGATCAGCGTGTCACGGTAAAGCTCCCAAGTGAGCTTCACCGGATCGCCGCCGCACTTTTCCAGCGCCTGATAGATCGGCACCGTCCCGATAGGCACCGGTGAATTGCGCAAGATCCACTCGCGCGTCGTGTGGATGTTGCGCCCGGTCGAGAGATCCATGACCGTATCCGCACCCCAGCGGATCGCCCA